>JAESGN010000660.1_pt1 | contig 20085 bp, 25 predicted proteins | sample 9269731 | NCBI WGS metagenome assembly JAESGN01 (sample SAMN15720683, study PRJNA650826) | algae metagenome | isolation source: Mojavia pulchra JT2-VF2 and co-occurring heterotrophs from desert soil | place: USA: Cadiz Valley, Joshua Tree National Park, CA | collected 1998-06-08
GGATATTAATATCTGAGGCTTCCGCTGCCTTCCGAACTACACTTCGGGACCAATGTCGGTTCAGCTAGCTTACTTGTTTTCAAAATTATCCTGGGAGATGGGCGGCGCCTTGGTTTCCTGGGCATATTTCTCTGCCAGATCGAAAATCTCGCGACGGCGCTCCGGTTCGTTAATGCTGAGGTAAGCGACAACCATCTTTAATGCCTCCTCGTCGGAGGCCCTTCCAAATCGCCACACGACGATCACTCCCAAGTTGTGCAGAGAAACGTCGGAACCTTCTCCTGCACATCAGATTGAATATGTTCGCATTCAAATTAATAATACGACTATCGGGTAAATCGTTCCGGAGTCCAGCATGATCCACGGACGGGCTATGTCCGAGATATGCCGCAAATTGGCCGAGGCGGCAGCCCTGAACCATCACGACATCCTCGCGCAGATTCTCCGCATGGCCGCGCTCGAAGCGGCCGAGACCGGAGCGCGGTATGCAGGTCCGGAATCGGACATCCGTGAGCAACTCGTCGGCACCTGGGACTGGGACGTCGTCAACAATTGTGTCTATGCCGACGTGCCCGCAGCGGGGCTGTTCGGCATTACTGAAGAACAGGCCGCACTCGGCGCGCCACTTCAGACATGGATCGCAGCAGTCCATCCGGATGACGCTGTTGCGCTCAAGGCCGAGATCGATCGCGTCATGAAGACCGGGCGTGTCTTCTCGATGGAGTACCGAACCATCGCGAACAATCAGGTGTATTGGGTTTATGCACGCGGCCGCTGCACCTTCGACAAAGCAGGTCGTCCTGTGCGCTTTCCCGGCGCCATCGTTGATATCACCCACGAGAAGATCGACGACCATCACCTCAGCATTGCTCCGCAATAATGCTGAAGAGCTTCAAGGCTCATGCGCGAGGCTGGAACGCCTCGCAACCTCGCCTGTTGTCCTCGTATGGTCAGGAAATTCTACAGCGTCGTCGTGGTGCGGTCCGTCGAGGAATCGACTGAGGTCGTGGTCGAGGCGGGAAGTGAAGATCAGGCGCATGCGGCTGCGTTGTCCCATCTGGCGACGAAGGGTGACGAATACACGTGGCACAGCCCGCGCAAAGATCTCACTGTCTGGCACAAGCGCGAGATCGACACCCCGGCCATTGTCGACGTCACGGCGTAACACGCCACTGCCGCCTTCCGTCAGAAGCTGCTAAGGGATGTGCCCTGGCCTTCCGGCTTCGCATCCGCCTTCCTCATGGAGATCATCCCATGCGCTTCCTGCACACCATGCTTCGCGTCCGCAATCTCGACGTCGCCCTGAAATTCTACGCCGATGCTCTCGGCCTGAAAGAGGTCCGCCGCGTCGACAATGAGAAAGCCAAGTTCACCCTGGTTTTCCTGGCTGCCGATGAGGACATCCCGGCGCTGGCCAGTCAGACGGGCCGCGGCGCGCCGCTGGTCGAACTCACCTACAACTGGGACGAAGAGACCTATGGCGAGGATCGCCATTTCGGTCATCTCGCCTACGAGGTCGATGATATCTACGCCACCTGTGATCGCCTGATGAAGCTCGGCATCACCATCAATCGCCCGCCGCGCGATGGCCAGATGGCATTCGTCCGTTCGCCGGATCTGCATTCCATCGAGATCCTGCAGAAGGGTGAAGCGCTGCCGCCGCAGGAGCCGTGGAGCTCGATGCAAAACACCGGTCACTGGTGATCGACCGACGCAATCCGCGCAGCCACGATGGAACTCCGCATCATTCATGACGTTGTGAATGCGACAAGGACTTCAACGGAGGCTGAGATATGGGACGCGGAATTTTGCTCTGGCTGCTGGGTGTACCGATTCCAGTGATCATCTTGCTCTGGCTGTTCTTCGGCCGTTGAGGCAAGAGCGACAGACAACGAACGGGCTTCGCATCTGCGGAGCCCGTTTTGCATTCGGGCTCCTGCTTTTCATGGCAGTCGTGAACAGAGCGCGCTTGTGAGCCGGTGGCGGAGCCGGTTACATCCGTGGCGTCCGGATCCCAAAAGAATTTCAAGGAAACGCTGCCGTGTCCCTCTCGCCAACTCCGCCGCTCGTTCTCTGGGGCCGCGCCAATTCCGTGAATGTGCAAAAGGTCCTGTGGTGCTGCCACGAGCTCGATCTCGCTTTCGAGCGCATCGACGCGGGCATGCAATATGGCCACAATACCGGCAGCGACTATCTGCGGATGAACCCCAATGGTCGTGTGCCGACGCTGCAGCATGGCGAATTCACGCTGTGGGAATCAAATGCCATCCTGCGCTATCTCGCCCTCTCCTTTGACACGGACCAGACCCTCTACCCTGCTGCGCCAAAAGTCCGTGCGGGCATCGAGCGCTGGCTGGACTGGGTCCTCAGCACATTGCAACCCGCGGAGCGGCCCTTGTTCTGGGGTCTGGTGCGGACAGCACCGGCCCAGCGTGACATGGCGGCACTGCAGAGGGCAGCTGACGAGAACGGCAAACTGTGGGAGATGATCGACACGCAGCTCGCTGGCCGCAACCATCTCGAGGGCGACGCCTTCAGCCTCGCTGATCTGGTTATTGGTTGCTATGCGCGGCGATGGTTTGGTGTCGGGGGGATTGAACGCCCTACGCTCCCGCATCTGCGCCGCTGGTACGATGCCATCGCGCAACGTCCCGGGTTTGTCGCGTGGGTCTCGCCGCCGCTAACCTGACACCTTACTGGATCGCCCGCTCGATCATCAGGACCGCGACAATCAGGACCAGTGTGATCGACACCACCATCAGGCGGGTGGTCCAGCCCATGCTGCGGCCGATCCACCACAGCAGCGCGCAGCTCATCAATACGGGGACGATGATTTCTGGTCTCATGAAGCTACCCGACGAAGTGAACGCCGAGCGTTTTGCCGCGCCGCCAGACCACTTCACACACCCGCCCTGTGCGCGCATCGCGTGAAAAGGCCAGCCGGACCCGGTTGCCGATTGAGGTCGGATCGTCCACCACCAGCTTGGCGCCGCTCGTGGAAAGATCCAGCACATGGCACGGGCGCGCCGCGAAGCCGCCATCCAGCGTGATCCAGCCAGCCTGGTGAACTGACCGCCGAACATCGCGCTTTTTCGTCACTGCCATCATCGTCTCCGCGCCCCCGCTGGAGACTAGAACGGCAGGCTTGAAGAAGCGTTTCGATCGCCCCTCAGATTTGCGAGACCGACCTGGTCGGGCGCGATATCCCCATCTGATGACGATCTTGCAAATTGCCGTATCAGATGACTTGCCGACCCCGTCAAAGCTCACTATACGTTCGCTCACTGACGCCGGACTGATTTGTTTCCGGTCGGCGCGGGCCTCGGCTGACCATCTAACGCACTGATGTTCCAGCCATTTTACTAACCGTGCGAAATGCCGGTCGCCTGATCCGTTGACGGAATTTGGCGGGACCGACGTTTTTGCTCCCTTCGTCTATCGGTTAGGACGCCACCCTTTCACGGTGGAGAGAGCGGTTCGATTCCGCTAGGGAGCGCCAAAGCTAACCCACTGAAATCATTGAAAAAGGCGCCATCGGCCCTGTGTAGCCTACACAGGGCTCTACACATGGCATCACACCTTTGGTTTCGCGGCAAAAGCAGCGGCTGGACCTTCCAAATCGCGGTCCCTCAACTTCTCGTCAAGACGTACGGTGCTACCCCCATCCGAGTAAAACTCGGGCCGATGTCGGCGCCCGAAGCAAAGCGTCGGGCCCGGATTTTGGCCGGGTATGCGACCGCTAGAATGGGGGCAATTAGTATGTCGCGGGAAACCGTAACGCACGGTCTATCCGAAGTTGCAAGTCAGCTGGCCGACCTCAAAGCTCTGGAACAAAAGGCCAACTTTGCAGCCCTGAATGCCGTCGGCAAATTGGCCGATCACCCTGGAAAAAACTGGACGTGCGTAGACCCGCAAGCACCGACATACGCTGAGCTCGAACAGGATCTGGCGGTCGCGCAGACCACGTACTCGATGTACCGGGTGATGCGTGAACGCATCGACGGGATCGGACGGGAAATTGTCAGGGATGGCGATGATTGGCATACGGAGCGCGAGATCTACGACAGAACAGTTGTACGGCTCGCGCAGTCCAAGCCTGTCACCACGAATCTTCCCATTCTGAGCGTCATTGCCGAAGAGGTGATAAATGCCAAAGCGGACGCGCTGACAGAAACGGGCGCAGGCTACATTGCACGAATGCGCCGGGCCGTCAGGGCATTTACTTCCATCATCGGAGACAAAAAAGTCTCGGAGTATTCCCCGTTAGACATGCAGAAATACGCGACAACGTTAGGCTTGCTACCCAACAACTGGTCGCAAGACTCTCGGTTCCGGAAGCTCCCTGCCCGTGAGATCGTTAAGAAGGCCGAACGTATGGTTGGGCTCGAGCCTCTCGGCATAAAAACTATCACTCAATACGTGTCAGACTTTAGGGGTGTCTGGAAAATCATTCGAGCTACATATCCGCATGACGTTCTTTCTTTGGCGCACGACGATCTTCACATCACCATGCCCCGGACGGCCGCAGCGCCGGTTGTCCGTGAAGGGCTCCCTGTTGAGAATATTAACAAGCTCCTCGCTGTGGCGGCTCAATCCAAACGTCCGGACGATCGGTTTTTGGCTCTGCTCGGCGTTGTCACGGGCGCGCGGCTGGGCGAACTGACGTACCTTCAGGTCGATGACGTCCAACCATATCTCGATCACTGGGTCATCAGGCTGATCGAAGACATTGAAGACGAGAACGGCAACATCAACGAACGAAAACTGAAAACGGAGGCAGCTCGCCGGGTCGTTGCGCTGCCTGATGCAATCAAAGACCTTGGCTTTCTTGAATGGGTGCAAAATATCCGCACCCGAACGGTTTGGCCGCAATTGCTCAAGACGGCGCGACCACACGCAACGGCATCAAAACGACAGCTTAAGATCATGAAGCGTGCCGGTGTCCACGTTCGACTTGCGCAGACCTATCATTCGCTCCGGCATAACTACAAAGACCACTTGCGTACGCACGGCATTGCCGAACGAACGATCGATATCCAAGTTGGGCACGCCCTCGATACCGTTGCGAAAACATACGGATCTAAGAGCCTTAGACCTGATGAGATTATTCAGCTCGCAAGACTTCCGCTTCCGGAAGGTCTCGACCTAACGCCCTATTCTCGGCATCGAGATTAGTCCGCATCTATTAGTTCAAACACTGAGTACTTTCCGATGGGTGAAGTCACCATAGGTTTCGGCGCCGAGCCTTACATGTGCGAGGATTGTTGGCTCGACACCGGCAAGAAAGTGACTGCACTCGTTCGGATGATGCCGCAAGTGATCGTCGCACAGTTTGGCGATGCGAAAGATTATATTGGCGTCGAATATTGGTGCTGTCCAAGCTGCTTTCGTCCGCGGAAGCCGGTTAAAAAGACAGCCGATAGGAAGCCAAAAGATCAACGAAAACTGGAATACGATCGGAAATGGTCTGCCAAGTATGGCGGATCAATTCGTGGCCATCAGCTCTGCGAATGGTGGGACACGTCCATTACAGAATCCGAGAAGGCGCGTATTCGCAAGGCGCGCGGCAACAAGAGCGTTGACGGTGTGCGATCAGTGCCCTGGCTCGGCGAGTCCAACGCTGATTATCTAAGCGGTCTCGCGTCCCACTATGTCGCCCAAGTTGACGTTGTGTTGGCAATGAAACTGTTCGATAAATCCATCGATTTGATGAGCGAGAAGGATATTCCTAAATCGCTTGCACTTCATTCGAAGAAAGTTGGTGTGATTTTCAAAGCAAGTCGCAGTGATGAAGACCTTCTACCGATGTTTGCGTCGGCGTGCCGGGCAATGATAGAATATTCCCGCCCCAGAAAAAGCTATTTTAAAGAGCCAGTCGTCCACGTCGGATATCAGAAGCTCTATCAGCATCTCATCTCGATGGGAGACGCAAGCGGTGCGCTCAGTCTGGCAAGAGAAGCCCTGGACGGGCCATGGCTCGGTGACTGGCAGCGGCGTGTAGCGCGTGGAGAAAAGTCGATCAAACCAACATAGCGAAGGACAGGTTCTCCGAAGCCATGACCACGTCTTCCCAAGCCGCGCTAGTTGATGACGACGAGACCGACTCGAAGTGTGTGTGCTTTGCTTGCGTGAACGAGAACTACCTCTCAGATCTCATCCAAGCGTCCGGAAAAGAACAGACCTGTTCCTATTGTAACGAGACACAAGAAACGATCGGCATTGAAGAGCTTGCCGATCACTTCGAAAGCGCTTTCGACCGGCACTACCGGCGGACCTCAACGGAGCCAAACGACTTCGAGTTCATGATGTTGCGTGATCGCGAGGGTTCGTACGACTGGGAGCGTCATGGCGACCCCATTAAGTGGGCTCTGGTCAATGCGGCCGATGTCTCTGAGACGATTGCCGAGGACGTGCAGAAAATTCTCGAAGAGCGCCACGGCGACTTCGATGCGGACGCTATGGGTGAAGAAACACCGTTTGCCAGCGACTCTTACTATGAAGAGGTGAAAGCCGACGATATCGCTCTTCGCCAAGAATGGCGCAACTTCGAAAACAGCTTGAAAACCGAAAGCCGGTTCTTCAATAAGGGCGCAGAGGCCGTTTTATTTGCCCTTTTTGAAGGCCTGACCGATCACGAGACATTCGCGGGCGAACGCGTCGTCGTCGATGCGGGCCCACGGACAAAAATCAAATCGCTCTTCCGTGCGCGCGCTTTTCAGTCTGAAACCCTACTCATCGAGGCCATGAAAAGGCCGGATCGTGATCTAGGGCCAGCGCCCACCCACCTTGCCGCCAGCGGGCGCATGAACGCCCTCGGCATCTCGGTCTTCTATGGCGCGCTGACCCCTGAGGTCGCCCTTGCGGAAATCAGACCACCCGTGGGTAGCCGCGTCATGATCGGTAAATTCGACGTCGTGCGCCGCGTGAAGCTGTTAGACGTCGAAGCCATGCGGTCCGTTCTTGTGCGCGGGAGCATCTTCGATCCGGATCACAGTCGGAGACTGGAGCGAGCGAGATTTCTCGGCCGTTTGAGTGAACGGATCACCCGGCCTGTGATGCCGAACGACGAGCCCTCCGACTATCTCATCACACAGGCAATCGCGGATTACCTTTCCAGCCATGCGGAGCTTGATGGCATCCTTTATCCTTCAGCCCAAGTTGCCGGAGGCAGAAGAAATAAGAACGTTGTGCTCTTCCATGCGTCATTGCGTGTGGAGCCGCTCGAATTCCCACCGAATACCGAGTTATCGGCACACATCTATGCGGTCACTGAAGAAGGACCAGAAACAGACTACTGGGTATCTGAGGAGGTCCCCGCCCCTGACTCGCCCGAACAGCCACCGCCCGAGGACCCTGGTTTCCTTGCGTTGCCGGAGGATGAGATCAATCCTGAACTTCGATCATTCACTTTGAGGATCGATCCTGAAAGCGTGCAGGTCAGACACATCGAAGCTGTCTCATTCAAGACGGCGAAGTATGCCGTCCGCCGTCACCGTTACAGCCCGCGAGACTTTGAATTTTAGAGATTCGATTAAGAAGCGAGCGGCTCGAATGGGTCGCCCATCCCTTTCCGTATCTCGACGCAATCTTCACATAGCCTGAGCGTATCGGGCCCTCCAGGCGGGCGAAATGTTTTTTGAAGCCGATAGTCAGATGCGGGATCGTCGCCACAAATCGAACAGATGTCATCACGCCTTGCATTATCGATAACGTAGCGCGTCTGCGCCGCTTTGACCGGATCCCACACTTCCATCGAAGCAAACCACGCTGGTGTATGCGGCACGAGCACGATGTCGTCGGCAGGTTCGATGAGGCCGTTCGCTTCCAGCCAACGCCGCGCCACCGCCACCCGCTGACGGTGCAAGCTCGCGAGCAGGTCATACAGCTCGAAAAACAAGGCGAACGAGGTCAACTTGTACTGAAAGGACAGACTTCGATAGGCGCCGCGATTGATGAGGTACCGGCTCGCCCCAGATTCCTCATCTAACGTGCCTTTGCAGTACTCGGCGCACTCATCGAACGGCAACTCCGCCATGTACGAATCTTCATACTGCCAGCGGTTTCTCTCGGTATTCAGTTGCCATGCTGTGAGGTAACCGGACGATTTAAGCAGATCGGCGAAGTACGCGTCGTTTTCCGGGTGGTTGATCAGATGCGGCACCACGTCTTCGAAGGTTTGAATTCTCTCGTCCTTCGCCCGTGCCCCTTCCAAGACCGCATTGATGGCGTCTCTCATCGCTCCGGTCAGATCACGGTGCGCCATCCAGCGCTCCGCCTCGGTCTCGCTCACAGCTTCCGTAGCATTCGGCACCGCTCCAAGCAGCGGACTGTCCGCGAGATCAGCAGGCGCGCAGTAATTGGGATCACTGACCAGATTTATGCCTGCCGAATCGTAGGCCTGTGCAACCAACCGCGAGCAGAACTGCTTGCGCGTCCATTGGTCAGAGCCTCCGAAAACCGTTCGCACGGCTTCGAGCGTCGAATACTGCGATCCAATAGCCTGGCGAACGAACTGGCAGACCTGCTCGATCTGAGCTTGCGTCGGCGGTTCCTTCAATCGAAGGACATGCAACGCGCAGTCGTCATTAAAGAATAGGCGCTGCACATTCCTCGCATGAACGCCCTCGCCGGTCGCATCAATCACAGAAGCGTTCTGGACACAGATCATTGCATGCGAAATATCGCTCTTCGTCCCAAAGCGGATGACCTTGCTGATTTTTGCCGTTGTCGTCGTAAGGACGATGTCTCCCCGCGCCAGCGCGGATATCTTCACACGTTTCATGACCATTCACGCATCATGGGATAATGTTGACAACCGCACAGCCTTCCATATGCCTGAGCCCGTCGTTGTTGATGACATAGCGCACCTTCTTTGTGTGCGCATCGATCCCGTAGAACAGATCAACCTGGCGCGCGTCGTCCCACAACTTTTTCTCCTCTGCGAAAGCCTTTTTTGAAATTCTTCTCATTCGGATTGACCAGCAGGAAGCGGCGGGTGCCGCGCTTAGTGAACGTGTCTCACTGTGATGGAAAACCTAGCGCGAGAACCGATACGGACTCAGCCTTCGGTCCTCACTTGCTCCCCGTCCCTTAAACCAGAACATCCATTTCGATCCCCTTCCCTTGTCTCTGATATCGAAGTGCTCGCCGCCGAAGGTCTGGATCGCCAAGTCGGCGTCGGAGCGTTCATTGAAGAACACGACAAGATAGGACCTGAAATCTAGAGTCAGGCAATAACTATAGGTCAACAGCCGACGCCCGTAGAACGCTTCGAGTTCGTCACGCTTCGACTGGAAATCTCGGGCCGGCACTGCGATCGAATGCTTTCCGCCGTCAGGTTCCTGCCAGTGTTCGGCCATCAGAGGTCAAGCTCGCGTTTTTCGAGGTAAAGCCTGAGATCCGCCTGAGCGCGCATGATCTGCTGAGCCGCTTCGGTGCAATCTTCTTCCGCGTCGATGCGCGATAACATCTCTTGGGAGAGATGCCGGATGTCGCGTCTGATGCGCGCGATGGTCAGATTAAGACGTGCGTCCATGGCCACTCCGTTCAAGCGATGATTGTCAGGGCCCTCCTTCCGGAAGACAATGTGATGGATGGCGAGGACCAGGCCTAACGGCGCGATGAAGGCGTGCCGTAGATCGCTTTCCCGCTTGCGTATGTCCTGCGAGCCGGGGTTAAGCGATCTCGCTGGTCACACAGGCCGTCGAGCCGGGCTTGCATACGGCTGAGAAGAAGCTCCGCAGCAGCGGCGTCGATACTGGCGGCCTTCAGGCTTCGAATGTCACCTTGTTGGCGCTTGATCTGCCGTTGCATGTGCTTGATTTCGTTTAAAATACCGTCGAGGTCCATTGCCGTGATCCCGGTTTTGAACACAGAACAAAACGGCAACAAACGAGTCAATCTCCATCTGCCTCGGAACGCCTTTTTGTCAGCGGTTCCCTGTCCCGACGGTAAGGAGATCGATACCATTCAAGCGGGAGATCGGCATGAATGCGAAATTGGGCAAGAAGACGCGAAAGCGTTTGAAACTATTGGACCGCCAGCCGCTATGCATATTCTGCGGCGGAGAGACACCGGCATCGACCGTGGATCATCAGCCAGCGCGGGCTTTCTTCGACGCCAAGGTTGCCCCGGAGGGATATGAATTCCCGGCGTGCGAACCTTGCAATCAAAAATCTAAGGATCACGAGCACGTTCTTACTACGTTGGTCCGCCTAAAAGGCGACGGAGACCCAAACAAGCAGCGAGAAATCGACTTCGCCAAGTATGCCGAAGCCATGAAGAACAATTTTCCTGGCCTCCTGCGCGTACTCGGTCCCGACGAGAAACAGGGATTCGTGAAATCTCGCGGAATATATGTGCCTGTGGGGAAGGCCTTTCCGCTCAAACTTCCGATGGTGGCCATTGATCCGCAAATAGCTGGTGACGCGATCGACGCCGCTTTCCGCAAACTAGTGTGCGCTCTTCACTATATGCATACGGGAAATATCCTGCCCGCTTCAGCCGAAATCACTGTGAAATGGACAACAAATGCCGGTCTGCCAGATTTCATGACGGACGACATGAAGGCATTTGTAGCCGGGCTTAAGGGTGTGCCATCGCTTGTCCGGAATGGGAAAGATCTCTCGGATCAATTCGACTATCGCTATGGAGTCGCGGAGGATCTTAGCGGATCGGCTTATTTCTTGAAATTTCGGCAAGCGATCTTTGGAGCCGGTATCGTCCGGGCCTTACCAGAGTCTACCGTCGCGGAGGAAGCCATCGGAGAACTACCGCCCCAAGCGGCAGCGAGCCTCATCTAAATACGGTCTTGATTGACAAGGATCCGTTGCAAAATGACGATCGCGACGTATCGAACTATCGCAGGATGGCGCGTCAAAGTCCGGCCTCTCGAGATATCGGACAGGCGCAGCCCGAGCGGAGACCGCGCTGACATGACGCTTCCACAGGCTCACGGGTCCGTTTCATCATTGCGCTTCGATCCAGAATGGAGCAGTCGACGCGGTCCATCGACTCCTACCCTCTCGGCTTCCAGTTGACGACCTCCGAAAGCATGCATACGTCGCCGATGTCGGATTGCCCGACCGGTGGGTTCGTCGTCGGCGCGCCCTTGGCAGTGGACTTCGTAGTGGCGATGGGAGCGGAATTTGGCGGCGCTGTGCGGGTCCATGTCTGCCCGCCGCAAAGAACGCCGAATACGCATCCCTTTAGAGCCAGCTTGTCTGTGGTTTCCCCGATCCTGATCGAAGAGCTATAGGATTTACCGTTCTCGGCGTTGTAGATCTTGCCCGCCCATCCCTTCTTTCCGTCCGGTTTCATGTCCGAAAGCAGGACGATGCCAAGCGTCGGTCGTGTCCGCTTCGCGGCATCGGGGTTGTGCTCGTCCGTTCCTCCGGGCGATTTCTCCCATGCGAGCGCGCCCCAGACGCGACCATCGCACTCGGCAATCCGCACCTTTGCGAGCCCGCCCTCGACGAGCCAATCTCCTTTGACATCGGCCGATGCGTATGACGCCGTCAACGTCAAACATGTCGCTGCAACAAGCAAGCGGTTGCGATACCTCATGTCCGTCTCCTTCTTCGATCACCTCATCCGCGCAATGGCGGCCATGGTGCGCCTCCGGCAGCGGGTGCCGGAGGCGCTTTTTTGTCCACGGAGCCGTGCATGAAAGCATCCGTGAACGCTCTCTCCCGCACGAGGACACACACGGGAGAGAAACTCGAAGGTAGCGGCCAGGCCGCTCTATCCCCGTACGGCGGGGGGGCCGTCCAACCGATCCGCGATCGGTCGCTGCACCGGGCTAACGGCCGCCTCCCGTCGATGCAGGAGCCGATAGAGCACCGGCAGGACCAGCAATGTCAGCAAGGTCGATGACGCGATGCCCCCGATGACGACCGTCGCCAAGGGACGCTGCACCTCGGAGCCCGCGCCGACGTTGAACGCCATCGGGATGAAGCCCAGGCTGGCAACCAACGCAGTCATCAGGACGGGACGCAATCGCGTCAGAGCGCCTTCATGAATGGCCTCATCGAGCGATGCGCCGCTCTCGCGAAGCGACTTGATGAACGAGATCATCACCACGCCGTTCAGGACGGCGACGCCGCTCAACGCGATGAACCCCACGCCCGCAGAGATCGACAACGGAATGTCCCGAAGCCCGAGCGCAAGCACGCCTCCCGTGAGCGCAAGCGGAATTCCGGAAAACACGACGATCACATCCCTGAACGATCCGAACAGGCCGAACAGCAGCGCGAAGACGAGAAGCAGACCGAGCGGCACGACAAGCCGCAAACGCTCGGCGGCCGAGATCAATTGCTGGAACGTGCCGCCGTATTCGATCCAGTAGCCGACAGGCAGAGTGACCTCAGACCCGACTTTGCCTCGCAGTTCGTTGACGAACGTACCGAGATCGCGGCCTCGGACATTGGCCGTGATAACGGCGCGGCGTTTACCGTTCTCACGACTGATCTGGTTTGGTCCCACAACGGTTTCGATGCTCGCGATGTCGGATAGCGGGACATAGGCCCTCCCGCCGCCGGCAGTCTGCCCGGTCAATGGAACACGTGTGCGGCCGATATCCTCGATCCTCGCCCGGATCTCTTCGGGGAGCCGCACGATCACGCTGAACCGCCTGTCGCCCTCATAGATCATTCCCGTATCCGCGCCGCCGATGGCGGCCCGGATGAGCGTCTGAACATCCGTCATGTTGAGTCCGTACCGGGCCATCGCCTTGCGGTCCGGCGTGACCTGCAGGACCGGGAGGCCAGTGACCTGCTCGACCTTCGCGTCCTGCGCGCCGTCGATACGCGACAATACCCCCTCGATGGCCTGGCCGACGCGCAGCAGTTCGTCCAAATCGTCGCCGAAAACCTTCACCGCGACGTCCGCACGCACGCCCGATATGAGCTCGTTGAAGCGCATCTGGATGGGCTGCGTGAACTCATAGTTGTTGCCGGGCACCTGCGCGACGGCCGCCTGCATCTCCTCGACAAGCTGGGCCTTGGGCTTGCGCGGATCGGGCCACTGATCCCGCGGCTTCAGCATGACGAACGTATCGGCGACGCTCGGCGGTACCGGATCGGTTGCGATCTCCGCCGTGCCGATCTTCGAGAACACCTCGCTGACTTCCGGAAACTCCTTCACCTTCGCTTCGACGGATTGCTGCATATGGATCGCTTGCTTCAGCCCCGTCCCTGGAATCCGCAGCGCATGCAGGGCGATGTCGCCCTCATCGAGGTTCGGGATGAATTCGGCGCCCAGCCGCATGGCACCCACGACGGACAAGGCGACGAGAACGCAGGCTGTCGCGATGACGAGAGCAGGACGCCTTTGAGTTCCGCTCAATGCGCGCTCATATGCGCTCCGGGCGGTCCGCATGATGCGGTTTTCCTTCTCGGCCGAGACATCTCGCATCACGACGGCGATCGCCGCGGGCACGAAGGTCAACGACAGCATCAGCGCTGCCGTCAGGGCGATCATCACGGTGATCGCCATCGGATGGAACATCTTGCCCTCGACGCCCGTGAGAGCGAGGACGGGCAGATAGACGACGCCGATAATCAGGATGCCGAAAAGGCTAGGCCGGATCACCTCGATGGTTGCTTCCTCGGCGACGGCGAACCTCTCCTCCTGCGTCAGCAACCGGCCGAGCCGGTGCCGTTCCTCGGCGAAGCGCCGGAGATAGTTTTCCACGATGATGACGGCGCCATCGACGATAAGTCCGAAGTCCAGAGCGCCCAGGCTCATCAGGTTTCCGGAAATGCCGCCGCCGACCATCGCCGTGGTCGTCAGCAGCATCGACAGCGGGATCACCACTGCCGTGATTAGCGCGGCCCGGATATTCCCGAGAAGGACGAAAAGCACGAAAATGACGAGGAGCGCGCCTTCGAGCAAATTCTTCTCGACCGTCGAGATCGTCCGTTCGACCAGCGTCGTCCGATCGTAGATGGGATTGATGACGATCCCGTCCGGAAGCGACTTGGCCGCCTCGGAAAGCTTCGCGGCCACGGCCGTCGAGACCGTCCGGCTGTTCTCACCGATCAGCATGTAGACGGTCCCGAGCACGATCTCCCGGCCGTTCTGGCTGGCTGCACCGTTGCGAAGTTCTTCGCCCATCAGCACGTCCGCGACGTCGCCCACGCGGATCGGAACGCCCGCGCGCTGTTCGATGACGATATTGCGCAGGTCGTCCAGGTTCTTCGCCTGCCCGACCACGCGAACCAGACGCTGTTCGCCGTGGCGCTCGACATAGCCGGCGCCGACGTTGGCGTTGTTCTTCTCAAGCGCCGTGGTCAGATCGCTCACCGTGAGGCCGAAGGCCGACAGCTTCTGCGGCCAAGGAGTCACGTGGTACTGCCGGACAAAGCCCCCGATGGTGTTCACCTCGGTCACGCCCGGGACGCGGCGCAGTTGCGGTCGGATGACCCAATCCTGCAGCGTCCGTAGGTCCTCCGCGGACCAGGCCGAGCCGTCCTTCTTCTTGGCGTTCGGCTTCGAACCGACCGTATACATGAAGATTTCGCCGAGACCGGTTGCGATCGGGCCGGGCTTCGGTTCGATCCCCGACGGCAATTCCGTGCGAACGCCCTGGATGCGCTCGTTCACCAATTGCCGCGCAAAGTAGATGTCGGTGCCGTCTTCAAAAATGACGGTCACCTGAGAGAGGCCATAGCGGGAGACCGACCGCGTATAGTCTAGACCCGGCAAGCCCGCGATCGCGTTCTCGATCGGAAAGGTGATCCGCTGCTCGACCTCTAGCGGCGAATACCCTTCCGCCTCCGTATTGATCTGAACCTGGACGTTCGTGATGTCCGGAACGGCGTCGATCGGAAGGCGCTGGAAGCTCCAGACTCCGACGGCCGCGAGGGCCAACACCAGCATCAGGACGATCCAGCGGCGACGGATCGCCAGGCGGACGATATGCTCAAGCATTGTCTCGGCTCCTAGTGATCGTGCGATGCGCCGGACTTTTCGATGTCCGCGCGGATGAGAAACGAGCCGGAGCTCACATATTGCTCGCCGGGATCGAGACCGCCCAGAACCTCAGTCCACTCGGTTGTCTGGCGCCCGAGCTTCAGCATGCGGACTTCGTAGGTGTCGCCGACCTTGGCGAAGACCACGGTGAAGTCCCGGAAACGTTGCAAAGCCTGGGTGCGTACTGCGAGCGACACCGGGATCTGCTGCACAGTAACTGCGCCTTCGACGGCCAACCCGGCGCGCCAAGTGCCGTCCGCATTGTCGAGATCGGCCAGAATGGACGTCGATTGGGTCGAAGGATCCGCGTTCGGCAAGATGCGCGAGACCTTCGTGTCCAGCTTCCGACCGTCGAGACCGTCGATGACAACAGGCTGACCGACGCGGACGCGACCTGCGTCACGCGGGAAGGCATACAACGATGCCTGCAACTTCGTCGGATCGACGATGACGTAGATGGTTTGCTGCGATGCCACGTCACCGACATTGGCCTGTCGCTCCATCACGATCCCGGAGATCGGAGACGGGATCGTATAGGTCCGCAGGCTGTCGCTTGCCTCGACGCGCAGCAACGCCTCACCCTGCTGGACGCCGTCGCCGATGTTCTTGGTCATCTCCACGATGCGGCCGGGATACCAGGCTCGCACTTCCGCTCGCCCGCGAGGCTGCATGATCACGCGTCCCGCAAGATCAACCTTCTCGTCGAGCACGGCTGGACCCGCAGCTTCAATCTCCATTCCTGCGTTCTTCGCCGCTTCCGCCGAGATCGTGGTGCGCCCCTCATAGGACGCGTAGGTCCACCGATACTGCTCGCCCTTGAAACGTGCGCCCACTTCCACGTCGAACGAATGCGGTTCCTTGACGGTACCGTCACCCCGGAGTGCATCGCCCTCCGGCTTGAAAGCAAAGCTGTCGATCTTGGCCCCCAATCGGGAGAGCTTCATCTCCAGCGCAACGTCGCCCGGGGGCACCGGCTTGTCGTTCTGATAGGCATAGACACGGAATTCCGGATCGACGCCGTCCTCGAAAATCGTGACTTCGATGGCGAACGCGCCCGAGCGGAGCATGCGGCCGCGATGGGGCCCCTTCTCATATTCGTCACCCTGCTTCGCTTCCTGAGCGTCCGCCTTCGGCGGCGCACCGCTGCCGCATCCGAAGAGGCCGAGCGCGCACAGGGCGACAAGGGCGAGTCGGCCCGATTTATAGATCCAAGCGCCCGACATCATCGGTTTCCCTTCACGCCTATGAAATTTGAACGAAGTCCGGTGAGACGCGCGATCGCCGCGACATCCGTGTGATATGCGCGCAGCGCCTCGACGCGCCTGGCCCGTGCGTCGTTGAGGAGCCGCTGTGCGTCGTTGAATTCGACATAAGTGAAGGCGCCCTGCACCAGGCCGTCGCGGATGAGCGCGACCGCCTTCTCCGCCTGCGGAATGGCTTCGTTCTGGACGCGGCGCGCCTCCTCCGCATCCGCTTTCAGACGTCCACGCAGCCGCGCAATCTCCCGGCGGAGCGTCCTCTGCACGGTCTCGACGTCGAGTTCGGCGGCACGCCGTTCCGCCTGCGCCCGCGCGATGGCGTCCTTGTTCTGGTCGAAGACCGGAATCGGGATCGCAAGCCCCGCAACGACGGCCGTGTCGCTGGTGTCGCTGAAGCGGCGTACACCCAGCCGGACGGCGGGATCAGGGACCGCGCGGGCACGTTCGAGATCAATGCGGGCGCTCGCCAAGGCGCGCTCCGCTTCGACGATCGCCGTCTCCGCCTCGTAGCGCGAGCCAGCCGTCATGGTGGTGACCTTCTCGAACTCGGCGAGGTTGATCCCGAACTGAGGTTTTCCGCGCCAATAGGCAGCCAGATTGGCAAGCGCGATATCCAGAGCCGACTCGGCCTGTTCGACCGAAATACGCTCAAGCGTGACCTGAGCTTCGGCTCTGGTCTGGACGTAGGATGGGTCGCGTCCTGCCTGCGCGCGTCTGACGACCTCGTCCTTCAGGCTCTCGGCCGCTGCGAGCCGCTGCTTGGCAAGATCAAGAGTTGCCGTCGCAGACGCCGCCGTGATCCAGGCGATCTCGACGTCACGCATCACGTCGAGGACAAGCGCCGCCCCTCGGGCCTTGGTTGCGCTCAGTTCGGAGGTCGCGACACCTATCCGAGCCTCGCGTTTGCCGCCGAGTTCGATGATCTGTTGCAGATACGCAGTCGTCTCCGCCCCTCGGGTTCCCCGATAGTTGCCGGACCCGCTGAAGTTTTCGACGTCGACGCCCGCCACGGGGTTGGGGCGGCGACCAGCCTGACTGATCCCGGCCTGAGCCCCCGCAATCCTCGCTCGCGCAGCAGGTAGAACGGCATCACTTGCCGCTGCGCGCGAGAGTGCCTGTGAGAGTGATAGTGACGGAACCTGCGCGATCGCAGGCGTGAAGGCGAACGCCACGAATACCAGCGAAATCCGGCATACGGCGCTGCCCACACTGACGAGAGTGCGGCAAAGCATGATGAACCCTGAGGGATATCGAACGGACATGCTCGCGCACGGATGCACGCGAACAGCGAACGGATTCCGGGCTCAGGCTTTGGGAGGACGTCGCGGCACGGATGCATCGGTACCGACGTGGACCGACGCATGGCGCAGCAGGAAGACGACCGGAGCGATACGCAGGACGTTGCCGACCTGCGAAGCACTCGTCATCGCGGAAGAGGAACCGTCGCCGACGTGAACATGCGACAGAGCGTGGGAGCCATCCTTCTGAGGCTCGTCGTCATCATGCGAATGATCGCCGACAACGAAGCCCGCAAGCTCGTTGGCGTGATGGTCGATGTTCAGAGCGTGCTCGACGCGATCGATGTGCGAGACGACCGACTGGACGCAGAAGACGCACGCCAGCGCCACGCAAATCAGCGCGACAAACCGGGATATGGTCGAGAATTGCGTCAAATCAGGCTCCAGCGGGAATTCTATCAAGCCCAACCGACGCGAGCAACGCGGAAACGGTGAGACAGGACATCCCGCAAACAACTTTCACAATCGATCAGAGGTAACGGGAGATCGACTTGAATTCCGCCAACGTGGCGGAACCGCCCTTGGCGGCCGAGTCGAGACAATGGTCGATGTGATCGTGGATCATCGTTCGCTTGGCTTCGCTGACCGCCTTCTCCACCGCATGCAGTTGCTGTGCGAGATCGAGACACGGCCGCCCTTCCTCGAACATCTCGATTACGCGACGCAAATGGCCTTCCGCGCGCTTGAGACGCTTCACGATTTCCGGGTGGCTTTCGTGCAGGTGCTTGCCGCTCATCGATGTATCCCCCTACGCGGAGGCGCTCCTTGTCTGACAAAATCCGCCGAAATTCCGACGATTCCGATTGATCCCCCATAGGGGGATAGCCTATTTTGGTGACCATGTCGCATATTCGCTCGAACAAGTCAAAGCTCTTCGCGCGCATCTGGTCGCTCAGGCAGAACGTCGATGCGATGGATGCCGCGATCGAACGGGATGCAAGTTCAAAGGAAATACTGCTTCTCGTTGAGACGACGCGGCGGGAGATCGGCGGGTTTACGGCGGACGTCATCCAAGACGAGATCGGTCCCCTGCTCGACCGAAGGCAGGCGGCGATCGGAGCGATCCGATCTGAGCGTCCAAACCGCTTCACGCAATTCCTACGAAGATACTTCAAGTGAAACGAAAGCGTCGGGAAGCCATGAGCGGGCCTGCTCGACAAGAATGATGGAACGACCAGATGCTGCGCGTACTCGCCGACCGGACCTATCGACATCTCTTTGCGGCCCAAGTCATCGCACTGATCGGCACGGGACTGGCCACCGTCGCTCTGGGGCTCTTGGCCTATGATCTTGCGGGCGCCGACGCTGGCGCAGTCCTCGGCACCGCGCTTGCAATCAAGATGATAGCCTATGTTGGCGTATCTCCCATCGCGGCCGCGTTCGCGGAGAGATTTCCCCGCCGGGGCATGCTGGTCGTCCTCGATCTTGTTCGTGCGGCCGTCGCGCTGGCGCTGCCATTCGTCGATCAAATCTGGCAGGTCTACATTCTGATCTTCGTGCTTCAGTCTGCTTCCGCATCGTTCACGCCGACCTTCCAGGCCACGATCCCGGACGTCCTCACGGAAGAGCGCGATTACACACGGGCACTGTCTCTTTCCCGTCTCGCCTACGACCTTGAAAGCGTGGTGAGCCCGATGCTGGCCGCCGCCCTTCTCACCGTGATCAGCTTCCACACGCTGTTCGCAGGCACCGTGATCGGCTTCTTGGCCTCGGCCGCCCTCGTTGTCTCCGTCATTCTTCCAAGTCCGAAACCGACCGAACCGCGCGGCATTTATGAGCGGACCACACGAGGGATGCGCATATATCTCGCCACGCCACGCCTGCGGGGCCTGCTTGCGTTGAACCTCGCTGCGGCCGCCGCCAGTGCCATGGTGATCGTTAACACCGTGGTTCTCGTTCAGGCCGGGTTCGGCCTGTCCCAGAGGGCCACGGCACTTGCCCTCGCCGCCTTTGGTGGCGGCTCCATGATCGCCGCTTTCGTCCTGCCTCGTCTGCTGGACAGCATTCCGGATCGCCGCGCCATGACTGTCGGCGCCGGTGCGCTGGTTCTCTGCCTGCTCGCCGGAAGTGCCCTGCCGAGTTACGAATTGCTGTTGCCGCTCTGGTTCGTTTTGGGCTTCAGCTACTCGCTGACCCAGACACCATCTGGACGTCTGTTGCGCCGCTCTTCGCAGCCGGAGGACCGTCCCTCCCTGTTTGCCGCCCAGTTCGCCCTTTCGCACGCTTGCTGGCTTATCACCTACCCGGTGGCGGGCTGGGTCGGCGCCAAGGCCGGGATGCCGATGGCTTTCCTCTTGCTGGCCGCGATAGCCGCATCCGCTGTCTTCATCGCGGTTACAGTCTGGCCTGCCGCCGATCCCGAGGAGATCGAGCATGTCCACAGCAGCCTTGCCCGCGATCATCCGCATCTGACGAATGCCAAAGACACGAGTGAAGGATTCAGGCACGCCCATGCCTTCGTGATCGACAGTCATCATCCGGAATGGCCGCGCCCGGCGTAAACCTGCGGAGACGGCCACGTGCAGAGCATCATCGCGTTTCAGCGAGAGATCTAT
>JAESGN010000661.1_pt1 | contig 20071 bp, 25 predicted proteins | sample 9269731 | NCBI WGS metagenome assembly JAESGN01 (sample SAMN15720683, study PRJNA650826) | algae metagenome | isolation source: Mojavia pulchra JT2-VF2 and co-occurring heterotrophs from desert soil | place: USA: Cadiz Valley, Joshua Tree National Park, CA | collected 1998-06-08
GCTGCGGAGGCGACCAGAACATCCGTTGTCTCGCCGACCGCTACAACGGCAGCACGGAGGGCCAGCGGCAAAACTGGACCAACGACGTCACGCGTCGTCTCGCTTCCCTCAATCAGGCGGGTCAGGCCGCCCCGACCGGCTGCGACGGCCAGGCCCAGTGCATCATGGGACCGGGGGATTTCCCAAGCGGCCGAACCCCGGTGGCCGCGACGCCCCCTGCTCCTGCTCCGACAGATGTCATGGTGGGTGTTGGCCAGGTCTGACGGTGAGCCAACGACGCAGCGACCGGATGAGCGAACGTCGCGTGATGAGGGTTTGGACAATGATGACGGTGGCAGAAATCTGGCAATGGATCGGGATGATGGTTGTTGGGGTCGCGCTCGTTACGGCCGTCGCCATCACCTGGCTCGCAATCCTGCGCTGGCTGATCGTCATCGTGCCCACGGTCGTGCTGGTCGGCTTCGTCTTCGAGCCTGAGATGCAGCTGAGGTTCACGGCTGTGCTCATCGGCCTGCTGGCAATCCTGTATCTGCCACTGCTGGCGGCCGCGTGGCTTTGGCGTCGGGTCACAGTCCTCCGCCCTCTGGCTTTCGCCAGAGCCGGTCCGCCTTCAGCCCTGGAATTGACCCATCAGATGTTTGCCGACGAAGAGGCCCGCGACAGGGCTGACCGGCAAAACAAGGCTGTCCGGGAGGCGCGCGATCAGGATGACCGCCACGATCGTGCGCGTGATCTGGAACGGCAGGGGATGGTCAGCCTGTGGAGCCGACAGTAGCCGATCGACCTATGGCGGCACGCGCGGCTTGGCCTGACCCGCTCAGGCGCCGCTTTTCTCCAGCATCTTCGCCAAGGTCTTCCGGGTGCGCTTCTCGCCTTTGGAGAAAGACGCCAGCTGCTCGGCGTCGATCCCGACCTTCTCCAGATCCTTCTGCACGCTCTCCGGATCGAGTCCGAGCAGTTCGATGAAGCTCATCTTCTGGCTGTCGGCGATGCGCTGCAGCAGGCTGATCGTCGGGTTGCCCTCCCCGCGCATCAGTTTCCACAGCGTGCCCTTCGAGATCCCCGAGCTTTGCAGGAAGGCCTCAAAGGTGTCGTGGCGCTTCGAAATCTGATGCAGCCGGATCATCAGCCACAGATGCACAAAGCGCTCCCCGTCCCGGCCGAGGAGTTCCGTCATGTTCATGTTCTTGAGCCCAAATCGCGCGCATCCCTAGTCTCATAATGTCCCAAATCTTCCCATGAGTCGATGGAATTCGAGAGGGCGGCATCGATGAGTGCTGTCGCCAAGTGATTGAAAAACAATATGTCGACCCCTGCGTTTGTGCCAGTTCCCACTGACTTCAAGCGGTATGGCACAACTCTGTGGTTGTTCAACGGCACATTGACCATGGATGATTCCAGTCATTATAATGACCGATGGAGCGGCTCGAATATGTTCGAGGCAGGCGGTTGCGGCGGAGGCGAGCATGCGTAGGTTCATCCGTTCTCTGACCTTCAGCGCCATTCTCGCTGTCAGCGCGGGGGCTTCTGCAAAAGCGCAGGACGCGGAATTCGGCTGCAAGGTGCTACTCTGCGCCGCCGCCAGCAATCCGTCCTGGCCGTCCATCCCCTATTGCGTGCCCATCATGAACCAGCTTTACGCCATGATGCGGAGCCTGCGCTTCCGCTGGCCGGTCTGCACAGCAGCGGGCACCGGCGCTCCCGGTTACGAGCCCTATCAGCCCTGCCTTGACGGTTGGCAACAGACCAGCAGCGAGGTTAGCGGCGGTGACGCGGGTACCAGCACGTCCCTCCAGCATGGCGGCAAAGATCTGTGCGCCCGGCGCCTGCCGCCCCAATCCGCCGCGCGTTCGCTCAACGCCAGCGTGCCGGGTGGACAGATACAGTGTCCGGGGAGTGACGGTGACAATGGCAGCATCATGGGCTCAAACCAGGGATGCATCGAGTACAGGCCAAGGCCCCGCAACGATCGGCCGTATTTCTTTGATGTGCGCAATGCAGCAGGAAACCAAACCCGCGTCTGGTTCAATGTCCGCTGAGGTTTGGATCGCTCACCGAGGCCGCGCCACACCGTGTCGCGCCATTACGCGCCATGGTCGTCCAGTGACGCGGTCTGGGCTTTCGCCGTGTCTGTCGACAAAAGGGCGTCGGCATCCACTTTGAGGGCTTTGGCGAGTTTCTCGATCGTATCGATCGTGGGTGAGCGCTGTTGGCGCTCGATCATGCCAGTATAGTTGCGATTGATGCCGGCAAGTGCTGACAGTTCTTCCTGGCTGTAGCCGCGTACAAGCCGCAACGTCCTGACATTCCTCGCGACTGTCTGTTTGAGCCCCATGCCCTGACAGACAGCCCAAACCGGCCATTGATCGACCTACGATAGTAGGGAATCGTCATATCGAGAGGCGAAAATAGCGTTGTCCTGCGGTGCGTCGTCCTAATACTGCCATGTTTCAGCAACGTCTTGGTCCTGTCGTATATTCGACCGCATGCACCCCGGAGCCGATGGTGTCCGATGAAGGTTCAAGCAACAAGACTACGTATTGCCAAGATGACATCGACGACCTCGCCTACTCATACGTTCTGTCTCACGGTTATGAGGGTGCACTTGCCTTGCTTGAGGAGTTGCTGGCGAACAGCAGTCGAGATAATGTCTGGCCCGATGACGTCGTGGCGGCATTCTGCCGCCGCATCCTCGAGGCGATCCATGACGAAGCCGCCACCATCGGTCGTATCCTTGACCGAATGATCCCGAATTTGCGCAATGGCGCGTGCGATTGTCTGGCAGCTGTTCCATGTCCGGGACCAAACCCGATTGACCGGCATATCGGTAACCGTCTGCGCCAGCGTCGGTCTGAACTGAAACTCTCCACTACCGCGTTGGCTATGGATCTCTCTGTGACACCGCATGCCTTGTCGTTGATCGAACAAGGCAAAATGCGACTCGATGCCGTGAAACTTGAGCGCCTCGTCATCCGCCTTGACGTGGAAGTCAGCTATTTCTTTCAGCCGCACCCTCATCACGACGACGCCACCGATACACCGCAATAGCTGAACTGTAGAACCGATTCAGCTGACCGCTGCGGCACTCGGTCCCTGCCATGCATGCGGTGTCGTAGTGCTGGCTCACCTCACGAACAGGGCACGAGTGTCGCCTTGTTTGGACATGGAGCCCTGTTTCCTGGTTCACAGCCGTCTCTCCGAGAGGACGCTGTCCATTTAACGCATGCCGAGCATCGGTTATGGAGATGGTCCGACATTGGCGGACGCGCATGTCAATCTGACTTGTCTTGAGGCGATTATGTTGCGCATGACGGCCCCACTACGTCGCGGTACTGCGCCGCAAACTCGGCCGTGGCCGGGATGGGCCGGATGACATCGATCAGCACGCCGTTCGGATCGGCGGTGATGAAGTGCCGTTGCCCGAATGACTCATCGCGCAGGGACAGCAGCACCGGAAGGCCTTCGTCGCGCAGCCGATCATGGACGACGTCGACATCATCGACCTCGAAGTTGAGGATGAGGCCACCTGCCCTGCCGCGGCCCTCCGCAGGGACCGTCTCGTGGTCACCTTTGACAATGGCAAGGTTCACGGCGGGGTGCGCGCCATGCTGCAGATGGACGTACCAGTCTGCCTCGAAGGCTGCCTCGAAGCCGAAATGCGTGCGGTAGAAGCAGGCGGTCGCCGCGACATCGGCGACCATCAGCACGGGATAGTAGCTTGTGATTCTCATCGGTCTTCCCTCCGGTCCCAAAAACATGCAGTCTGCATGGAAGATCATTATTTAACAAACAGGCAGATGGTATGCAAGTAATGAGTGAACGCGTACCCAACACGCAGCGTACCAGCGTAATGCGTGCGCGCCTGCTGGCGGCTGCGCGGGCTTTGTTCATCACCAATGGCTTCGGCGCGACGTCTACGCCGATGATCGTCGCGGCTGCGGGAGTGACGCGCGGCGCGCTCTACCATCACTTTCCGGATAAGGTGGCGCTCTTCCGCGCAGTGGCTGAAGCCGAAGCCGAGGCTGTCGCAGACGCTGTCGAAGTCTCCGGCGATGCGCTCGACACCGCGCTGGAACGTCTGCGCGCCGGTGCCTTCGTCTGGCTCGACGCGATGGCGCAATCGGGCCGGGCGCGCATCCTGCTCGTCGACGCGCCTGCCGTGCTGGGTGCGGATTTTATGCAGGCGCTGGAAGCACGCACGGGCGAGCGCACGCTGGAGCAGGGATTGCGCGCGGCGATGGACACGGGCGAGATTGCGGCGTTGCCCATTACGCCGCTGCTCTCGCTCCTGTCGGCGATGTTCGACCGCGCGGCCTTGCTCAACCTGTCAGGCGCATCGCAGCAAGAGACGCGGCAGGTGATTGCGCTGGTTCTGCAGGGCCTGGCGCGGTCCAGAGCCTGACCCAAACCAGATGCGGTGCGGCGCCGATGAACGAACGTCCGCGTGGCGCGCCCGCTGCGTGGGGCCCCCCAGTCGACGGTGCGATCGCGGCATCCGCACGCCATAGGCGGCGAGTTGGTCAATCACCGCGCCCCAGCCCGACAGACACCACATCCCGGCCTCTTTACGGGAACCCTCGGCGCTCTTGCGCATGACTCGCGCCCTTTGGTGCGTGGCGCCTCCGCGAGCGTCGAGGGTGACGATGGCGGACAGCACGAGCCATGGCTCGATAGGGTGACATCCTTTCGAAAACGCTGTTGTCCAACTCATGCCGGCATCCGGAGCTTCATTCAGGAAGTAGCTTTCGACCTGCGGATTGAAGGCGCCGTTGCCTTGCGCATTCTGGTTTCGAAACCACCTCCGGACCGCAGATTGAGTTATTCGATCTGGCACTCCATCGGTTTCGGCAACCACATTTGGCAAGGTATTCGGGCGTGCTCCATGCCGTCCAGAATAGGGCGGGTGGCGTAGTAATGACGCGCTCGATGGTCCGTTCATGTCGAGCCGTTGGCATTGTCGGCGCTCCTTTGCAGGTCGTTTTCGACAACATCGGCAAGCCTGTCCCTGCGCGCCCGGCAGACCGCGCGCTGCCTGAAGCTCACGGCATTCGCGTATTCCCGAAAACCGAGATCGAAAGCCCGATGCATGGCTCGGTTGTGGCGCAATCGGCCGATGGCGGCGTGAGGTACGCCACAACGCAGGCCGCACAGTGGGCTTAGCGTTCGATCGGCTGCGTTTTTTGCCTGATGACACGACTGACAACTTCACGAAGCAGCTTCTCCGCAGGATCATCGTTGGCGACGGCGCGCCACGCCATGGAAAGATCGAAGGTGGGCGAGGGAAACGGCAGCGGGGCGACCTTAAGATGACCATCGGCGGCAAACACGTGGGCCAAGAAATCCGGCACTGAGGCGATCAGGTCGCTCTGGTTCAGGATGTTGGGCAAGCTGGAGAACTGGGGCAACGACAGCACGACCGAACGCGCGACGCCCATGGCCTCGAGCGTCTCATCCACATAGCCCGTGAGGTCGCGGGCGAAGGTGACGACGGCGTGGCAACGGCCGATGTACTGCTCCAACGTTTCAACGACATCCGCTTGTCCGCCACATACGATCTCGTAGCGAACCGTGCGGAGTGTTGTGACGCGAGCCGATGAGGGCAGCTTTTCGAGGTAGCTGACCACCGTTGTCACCTCGCCGCGATCGAGAAGGCCATCGGCACGGATGTAATCCGCCGGGTGAACAATCAGCGACGCGTTAGGGATACGCTTCTGCAATGCGTTGATGATGGCGGGCAGAAAGGCGAGCTGCACGTCATCCGACATGCCGATTCGGAACACGGTCTGCGCCGTCGCCGGGTCAAACGGCGTCGAGGCCCGCATCGCCGCCTCGATCCGCTCCATCGCCGGACGCAGCTCCAGCAGCAGGGCAAATGCACGCGGCGTCGGCTCCATCGCCCGTCCCTGCCGGACGAACAGCGGATCGCCAAGGCCCGCGCGCAACCGGCCGAGCGCGTGCGACACAGCGGGTTGGCCGAGCGACAAACGCCGCGCGGCCCGGGTGACGCTGCGCTCCTCCATCAGAAGGACGAACAGCTTGAGCAGATTGAGGTCGAAGGGATCATCATCGATTTCACGCATGTCGATCATTATATCAATCGATTTGCCTCATGCCAGCGCCCATGCAGAACTGCTGAACGAAACGAGGACTGTCCACGTGGATCTGCAACTTGACGGCAAGACGGCCTTGGTCACAGGCGCCAGCGCAGGCATCGGCGCAGGCATTGCACTGAGCCTTGCCACGGAAGGCGTGCATGTCGCTCTGTGCGGTCGCAGCATTGACGGTCTTGAGCGAGTTGCCAGCGAAATCGTGGTGGCAGGCGGCTGTAAGCCCGTGGTTGTCGTTGGCGATGTCGGGTCCATGGAGGGTCCTGGTGATATCGCTCCACGCGCCCTCTTCGCGCTCGGCGGGCGCCTCGATATCCTGGTGAGCTGCGCGGGCGGCTCCCGCCCCATCCTCGATGATGACACGGACAGGTTCTGGGACGAGGCATTTGACTTGAACTTCGCTGCCGCGCGCCGCCTGACGCAATTGGTCGTGCCGGACATGAGGGCCGCTGGCTGGGGGCGGATCGTGTCGGTTTCTGGCGCGACCGTGTCGCAGAAGCTCAACGCGACCGTGCCGGCGAAGGCCGCGCTGGTCAGCTGGTCCCGCGCGCTGGCGTTCGAGCTTGCACCCCACGGCATCACCGTGAACACGGTGGCGCCGGGGCGCATCAACTCAATCCAGACGCTGACGAAGCTGCATCCGACGGAACAGTCGCGCGCAGAATATATCCGGCAGAATATTCCGGCCGGCTACTTCGGCGACCCGGTCGATATCGGCAGTCTGGTCGCCTTCCTGGCCTCTCCGCTCGCCCGCTACATCAACGGTGCAGCTATCCCGGTGGATGGCGGTGCCGTGCGGCTCGCGCTTTGATCAGAGCATCCCTTCATTCACCAGACGACAGGACAATTCGACATGGCGCGCATCGCATTCCTAGGCCTTGGTAAAATGGGAGTCGGCATGGCGGCCTGCTTCGCGCGGGCGGGCCATCACGTCACGGTCTGGAACCGGACGCCAGAACGAGCTGCCGCGCTCGCTTCAGCGTCCGTCAGCATCGCCGCGACGCCGGCGGAAGCCGCGGCCAATGCCGACGCGATCATGTCGATGGTTGCCGACGACGAGGCCTCTCAACGCGTTTGGCTCGCTCCCGATGGCGCGCTGGCCGCAGCCAAGCCCGGTGCCTTCGCCATCGAATGTTCTACGGTATCCTACAGCCACGTCATGGCACTCGCCGCGAAATCCGAATCAACGCGACTGCGCTTCATCGACAGCCCCGTGAACGGCGCGCCGACGGCAGCGGCGGATGGCAAGCTGACGCTGCTCATCGGTGCCTCGCTGGTCGATCTCGATGCAGCCCGACCGATCCTTAGCGCCATCAGCACATCAGTTCTACATTTCGGCGCAATCGGAACGGGCACGGCCTTCAAGCTGATCAACAACCTCTACGGCGCTGTGCAGATCGCCGGTCTGGCGGAAGCCGTGGCGCTCGCCAACACCATCGGCCTCGACAAGGAGGTCCTGATCGCGGCGATCGAAACCGGCCCATGCGGCAGCCCCCATGTCAAGCGCCTGGTGCGCGGCATGGTCGAGGGCCGAATCGCCGACATGCCCGGCCTTTCTATCGGGTTGCGCGAGAAGGACGCGCGGTATTCGCTGGGCATGGCGGAAGGTCTCGGCGCGGGTATGGCGGTCAGCGAGGTCGCGCACCGATGGTACGCTGCTGCCAAGCCCGCTTCTGGCGCGGACGATGACTCAGCGCTCGTGGCGACGGTTATCTCACGAAAAGGGCAGGTCTGATGATGGGACGCCTCGCGGCCCCGCTTCGCCTAAGTGACGAAATCCATAGCTTAACAGCGTTCGATTCTGACAAATCATCAGTTCGCATCTTCTCAGTAGATTTCGCCAGCCTAATAGCTAGTGTATGTATAACTTCAATATATTTCACACTTTTGTGATCTGTGTGAGGCGATATAGGTTACAAAGTTGCCATTTTTCTGGAAAATTGTACGCAGATCAACAGCGGCTAATTTAATCACGTATCTGGAAGTATATTCTCGTAGACCCTGAAAGGAGTTCAGAACATGACACAAGTGGCTTTCGAGCTGAATGGGCGTGCGGTGACGGTCACTGTGGATGATCCGGACATGCCACTGCTCTACGCGCTCCGGAACGATCTGGAACTGCGCGGACCGAAGTACGGCTGCGGACTGGCGCAGTGCGGGGCGTGCCGGGTCATGGTGGATGGGCAGGCAACGTTCTCATGCGTTACGCCGGTTTCGGCCGTTGCCGGGCTTCAGGTCGTCACATTGGAAGGACTTGCCAAGGACGGTCGCCTGCATCCCGTGCAGCAGGCCTTCGTCGATGAGCAAGCGGTGCAGTGCGGATATTGCACAAACGGCATGGTTATCGCAGCAACAGCGCTGCTCAATTCCAACCGCAACCCATCCGACAACGACATCACTGCAGCTCTGGAGCCCCATCTTTGCCGGTGCGGCACACAACCGCGTGTGGTTGCTGCCGTGAGGCGCGCAGCCGCCGCGATGCGCGGCTAAGGAGAACGATATGAACTACGATAAAATTCAGCGCCGCCAGTTTCTTGCCGCTGCAGGAGCTCTCGTCGTCAGCTTTGGCGTCAATGGGCCGTCAGTTGCCCGCAACAGGATAGGGGCTTTCCCTGCCGAGGTGGCCAAGGCGCTCGACGCCTGGATCGCCATTGGTGCTGATGGCCGCGTGACCATCTTCACCGGCAAGGTCGATCTTGGCACAGGAACGGAGACAGCTCTCGCGCAGGTTGCGGCTGAGGAACTTGACGTCCGCATGGATCAGGTTGACGTGGTTCAGGGCGACACCGCGCGCACTCCCGACCAGGGGCCGACATGGGGGAGCCTGACCATTCCGCGCAGCGCGGTCGAGCTGCGTGCCGCCGCGGCCACAGCAAGGGCACGGTTGCTTGCTCTTGCGTCAAGCCAATTGGGGGAGCCTGTGGGGCGCTTGCGCGTTGAGGCAGGCATCGTTCGCGCGATTTCGGGCAGAAGCGTCGGCTACGGTGATCTGCTTCGCGGAAGACGCTTCGACACTGAAGTCGATCGCGCTGCGCCCCTCAAGCCGCGATCGGAATACAAGCTGGTCGGCACATCTGTGCCGCGCGTGGATATCCCGGCGAAGTTGACGGGTCACTTCGAGTTCACTCACGACGTGAAGGTGCCCGGCATGCTGCATGGCCGAACGATCACGCCGCCGCGGCTCGGGGCCACGCTCGACAGCATCGACGAGGTCGCGGCCATGAGGATCGCCGGAGTTATCCGCATCGTGCGCGATGGCAACTTCGCCGGAGTGGTGGCGCGGACCGAATGGGCTGCCATGAGGGCTTTGAATGTGTTGGCCCCGCGCTGGAGCGGCGGCACCCCGCTGCCAACAACCGCGACGGTAAGCCAGAAGCTCCGCGCGACAGCTCCAAGGACCACATCCCAGCTTACGGCAACCGGCGATGCCGACGCTGCCCTTTCCGGTGCGGTCATCACGGTCTCGGCCGTCTACGACATGCCCTTCCAGACACACGGCTCGATAGGCCCATCCTGCGCCGTTGCGGACGTGCGCGCCGATGCTGTCACGGTCTGGTCGGCGACACAGGCGCCGCACTGGCTCCAGGGGGCGCTCGCCGACCTGCTCAACATGCCTGACGGGCGTGTGCGCGTGATCTACGTGGAAGGGGCGGGATGCTATGGCCGGAACGGACATGAAGATGCGGCCGGCGACGCTGTCATCCTGTCCCGCGCAGTGGGGGCGCCAGTCCGCGTGCAGTGGACCCGCGCGCAGGAGCATGGAGCCTCTCCGATGGGTCCCGCGCATTCCGTGAGCGTTCGTGCCGGTGTCGATGCCGCCGGCAAGGTCAGCGCGTGGGTGTCTGACGGTTGGACGACGGATGTGCCGCAAGCATTTCCACCCGTCGCGATGAGTGGCTTTGCGGCTGCCGGCTCGCCGCAAGTGCGGTCAACATTTGCTGGCTTCACCCATGGCAACCAGCAGCCGGGCTACACGATACCTCACCTACGCGTGCTGGCCCACCGGGTTGACGACATGCCAGTGCGCGTCAGCTGGATCCGCGGTCCGGGACGCATCCTCAACACCTTCGCCGTCGAGAGCGTCATGGACGAGCTTGCCGCCGCACGTGGCGAGGATCAAGTGGCCTTCCGATTGGCACATGCTCCCGATGCGCGCGCCCGGGCCGTGATCGAGCGGGTCGCGGCGCTTGCCAGGTGGCAGCCGCGCAGAGGACCCAAGCCTTCCCTTGATCGCAGCGGCGCAATCCTGCGCGGACGCGGCATTGCCTACTGCCGCTATTCGAATACGTCCTCCTACGTCGCCATGGTGGCGGATGTGGCCGTTGAGCGGGCAAGCGGACGCGTCCGTATCGAGCACGTCTTCGTCAGTCACGATTGTGGGCAGATGGTGAACCCCGACGGCGTCCTCAACCAGGTTCAGGGCCAGGTGATCCAAACAGCAAGCCGCACGCTTTACGAAGAGATGGGGTTTGATGGAACGAATGTGACGACGCTTGATTGGGCGAGCTATCCGATCATGCGGTTTGCGGATGCGCCTCACATGACAATCGACCTGGTGCCATCGAATGAGCCACCGATGGGAGTCGCGGAGCCCGCGAGCGCGCCGGTCACGGCAGTCATCGCCAATGCCCTTGCCGATGCGATCGGGGTGCGACTGAGAAGCATTCCCTTTGACGCTGAGCGCGTAAGAAGGGCTTTGGCGGCGTGACTTTGACACTAAGCAGGGCACCATCCGGCTGTCTGGCTCGGTCGTGTCCAAGCCTGCATCAGTCGTCATGCGTGTGGGTTTGATTGTCCGGCGCTTGGACCGGCCAGGTTTTGAATAGGGTTTGTTCATGGCAGATGTTTCATCCCCCGCCAGCTCGGCGCTCGTTCCCGCACCGACGCATGTGTCGTCGCCGCAGATGCCGGTCGGCATCCAACCGACTCATCCCAACGGCGAAGTCAGCGTCGTCATCGACTACGAGGTTAAGGCCGGCTTCGAGGAGGATTTCGAAAGCCACTTCAAGCGCCTCGTTCAGTGCGCGCGCCGCGATCCCGGCAATGTCATGTTCGATGTCGGCAAAGTCATCGGCGCCGAACGGAGCTACGTGAGCTATGCCATCTGGCGTTCCCCCTCCGCGCTCGATGCGCATCTGCAGCGCCCTTACGCGAAGGCCCTGTTCCAGATGTTCGAGCGCGCCCTCAGGCGTCCCATCACGCAAGGCGGCAGGCGCTTCATTTCCGACCTGTCGCCCGCCGAAAGACTTCCAGCGGCAGCTGGCGACCCGTCGGATCACATCGATTGTCGCTAGCTTAAAGAGCTGCTGCTATCAGCTGGTTGCGGATGCAAAGCTGACCACGGCGAAGGACTGACATGAGCACAATTACACGCGCCTATCTTGAACACACCGCTTTTCGGGTTCGGGACATCCACTGGCATGCGCGCTTTTTCGAGACCATCTTCGGTTGGAGCATTCGCAAAATCGACGGCGATGCAAAGTATCCGAAACAGGTTTGGATCGGCGGCCTGCAATTGATGTCAGCCTCAGACTTCGACGGGACCGAGGGCCGCATGAACCATGTCGGCATCCGCTGCGAGAACGTCGACAAGGCCGTCACTGCCGCCCTCGCATTCGACGGCGTCACGCATCTCGCCAAGGGCCAGAACTGGCTCGTGCTGCCCGACGGACTGATCGTCGAGCTGTTGCCGGCAACCGAAGCTGCGGTCGCCACGGCCCTCTCGGTTGATCCGGGAATGTCCGGCTGATCTCCGTCAGACCCGTTGGCTGATCCTCAGGCCGTCGTTTTCGCGGAATTCGTCGATGGCGGCGTCTCAACTTCAATCTCCTTCAACGCAGCTTGTGCGACCTTGAACGCGTCAAGTCCTGCCGGAATTCCGGCATAGATCGCGGCCTGCAGCAGAACCTCCTGGATTTCCTGCGGCGTCACGCCGTTGTTGACGGCACCCCGAACATGCAGCTTCAACTCGTTCGGGCGGTTGAGTGCCGCCAGCGCCATCAGATTCAACAAGCTACGCGTCTTGCGGGACAAGCCCGGACGGGTCCAGATCTCGCCCCAGCACCATTCTGTCGCGAGTTTCTGGAAGGGTTGCATGAAAGTGTCCATGTTCTCCAGCGACGTGTCGACATAGGCAGAGCCCAGAACCTCGCGCCGGACCTTCAATCCTTTCTCGAAAGCTGGCGTCTGCATGTCAGGGAACTTGTCCTTGTAACTCATTTGGGTCGTCCTTTTCTGATATCTTCACGGTCCATTGATAAGGTTGTGTGGAGGATGGTTCATCGTCTTGAAATTGCCTGTCTGGCTCGTCAGCGATTTCTCTTGCTGATAGCGTCGGCAGGACGAAGAAGGCTAAAGCGATCTGCACGCTCAATGACCTGCCGGGCGCGTAAGCGGATTGGGGCGTCAATCATCACGCCATTCATCGCAACCGCGCCTTCGCCTTGAGCAATGACGTTTCGAGCCCAAGCAACTTCATCGTCATTTGGCCTGAAGCCGGCGAACGCGGGCGCGATCTGCTGTGGATGGATGCAGAGCTTCCCACTGAATCCAAGCAAGGATGCATACCGGGCGTCAGCTTCGACCGCCACATCGTCATCCAGCGACGCTGTTATGCCGTCGATCGGTGGCGCGATGTTGGCGAGCCTCGACGCCATTACAAGCTCGCTGTGAGCGAAAAGGAGCGCATCTCTGTCGTGTTGCGCCCCGATGTCGGCGCAGAAGTCGAACGAGCCAAATGCAAGTCGGACGACGCTATGCAGGCTGGCAATCTCACGTGCATGGGCAACGCCACGGGCCGTCTCAATGAGCGCGACCAGCAGTAGGCCAGCGTCCACCGCAAAAGCACAAAGCTCACCGAGTGCCGGGGTGTTCTCTGCCTTCGGCAAGATAATCCCAGCAGGATTGCACGCGCGCGCAGCCAAGAGATCCTCGGCATGCCAGGGAGTGTCAAAACCGTTGATGCGCACAATCACTGGGCCGTCTGTAAACGCACAGGTCAGACCGTGTCTTGCAGCGGCCTTGTCGCCTGCGGCGACGGAATCTTCAAGATCCAGGATCACTATGTCTGCCCCTGAAGCCGCTGCCTTTGCAAAGCGCTCCGGACGCGCGGCTGGAACGAATAGCGCTGTTGTCGCAGCAGAGATCGCGTTCATTCGCAGTTTCTCCTCATCTCTTGAACACGTAACCGCAACGTAATTCTCTTTGAGGCATGCTTCCCGAAGCGCTCAATCTTCGATTTCAACGATATGATCCAAACGACGTGCGTCACTCGAGGCGCAGGCCAAGGTCCTTGATAATGGGAGTCCAGCGAGCCACTTCATTTCGCAAATGAGCCTCAATTTCCTGTGTCGACCCAGACAGTTTCTCGAACGCGTTGCGCGCGAGTACGTCGGTCATGGACGGGCTTGCGACGGCTGCGGCCAGCGCCTCGCTGAGCCGCGTCATCACCAGCTGTGGCGTACCGCGTGGCGCGAACATGATGAAGCGCAGGGCTGACTGCGCGTCCTTGAAACCCGCTTCCACGATGGTAGGAACATCCGGCAGCGCCGGAATTCGGCGATCTCCCAGTATGGCAAGAGGCCGGATGTTCCCGCCTTCGATCTGCGGCAGCACAGCGCCTAGGGTGAAGACGCCGAGTTGCACATGCCCGGCGATGACATCGTTCAAGGCTGGGCCGCCGCCGCGATAGGACACTTGCTCGACCTTGATGCCGACTGCGCGGCTGAACATTTCGAACGCCAGATGCTGCGGCGTGCCGATGCCTGGATTGGCAAAATTGATCTTGTTCCGGTCACGCCTTACGGCAGCCAGAAGCTCGTCGACGGTGTTGATGCCGAGCTGTGGATTAACGGCAACAACCAGCGGCGCGGAAGCCACGTAGCCAACGGGTACAAGATCGTTGATCGGATCGTATATGAGCCTTGGATAAATCAGCGGCAGAACGGGCAGAATGTCGGTGTTGATCAACAGCGTGTGGCCATCGGGGGCTGCCTTGGCGACCGAGGCGCTACCGACGTTGCTGCCTGCCCCCGCACGGTTTTCGATGATCAGGGATTGCTTCAAAAGCTCGCGCAGTGGCTCGGCTAGCGGCCTTGCAAGCGTGTCGACCCCGCCGCCTGGCGGAAATGGCGCGACGATCGTGATGGTTCGCGACGGGAACGTCTGCGTCCGGCCTGGCGTGATCCAGACCGCACTGAGCAGAATTGCCATGGCGCAACTCACGATATTCGACAGCAAGCGTTTCATTGCATGATCCTCCCTGATTGACTGCAGATCAAAGGCCGAAGCCCGGTTCTGTCTTTTTTCTCGTTGTTTGTGTTTCTCAGCTGCACCGTGTCATCCGTGCTTCACCACGAGCGTTTTCAACGCGGCGAGTTCGTAGAGCGCGGCAAAGCCCTTCTCGCGGCCATGGCCGGATTTCTTCATTCCGCCAAATGGCAGCTCGATGCCGCCGCCTGCGCCATAGCCATTGACGAAGACCTGTCCGGCTCGGACTTTGCGCGCCACACGCAGCGCCTTGCTGCCGTCGCCCGACCACACGCCGGCCACGAGGCCATATTCTGTTCCATTGGCTAGCTTGACCGCATCTTCTTCGCCATCGAATGGCATCGCCGCCAAAATTGGGCCGAAGACCTCCTTCTGCGCCAACTGCGAAGATGGACAAACGTCGCGGTAGATTGCAGGGCGTACATAGAACCCTTCGGAGGGGCAGCCAGCCGCAATCTTTCCTTCCGCGATGACCTGTGCACCATCCTCTTCGGCTTTGACGAGCATGGCGCTGATGCGGCTGCGCTGGGCGGCACTGATCACCGGCCCAAGGTCGAGGTCCATCTCCGGCGCGCCGGCCTCGATTTTCTCGAAGCGCAGCGTAAGATCAGCCATGAACCTGTCCCAGACCTTTCGCTCGACCAGCACGCGCGAGCCGGCCGAGCAGGTCTGTCCCGCGTTCTGAACGATCGCGCCCGCGACAGAGGCGGCGGCCGCCTCAAGGTCGGCGTCGGCGAAGACGATCTGAGGCGACTTGCCGCCAAGCTCCAGCGTACAGCCGATGTGATTCCGGGCAGCGGCGCTTTGGATCAGCGTGCCGACCTCCGAACTGCCAGTGAACGAAATGAAGTCGATGTCGCGGTGGTTCGCGAGCGCTGCCCCTGCTTCTTCGCCAAGGCCGGGAACGACATTGACCGCTCCATTGGGAAAGCCTGCCTCGGCTGCAAGCTCCGCGAGCCGGAGGGGCACAAGGCACGCCTCCTCTGCAGGCTTGACGACGGCAGCGTTGCCCATGGCCAACGCCGGCGCTACCGTGCGCCCAAACATCTGGCCAGGATAGTTCCAGGGGATGATGTGAGCCGTCACGCCGAGCGGCTCATACAGCGTGTTGACGAGATATCCGTCGAGAAACGGAATCGTCTCGCCATGAACCTTGTCAGCTGCTGCGCCGTAGTATTCGAAGTAGCGGCTGACTGCGGCCATATCGGCGCGTGCCTGCCTCAGCGGCTTGCCGGTGTCTCTCGCCTCGAGCTGCGCCAGGCTTTCGGCGTTGTCGTCGACTAGCCGCCCGAGCCGTATGAGAAGCCGCCCACGATCCATTGCGTTGAGGCGTGCCCAGGCCCCGGTCTCCTGCGCTGCCCGCGCCGCAGCCACGGCGAAGTTAACGTCATCAGCATTCCCCGCAGCAATCGAGGCAAACGGCATTCCATCCGCAGGTGCAACCATGGAAATGGTTTTGCCTGAGTGGGACGGCACCCAGCGATTGTCGATGAATACGCCCTTGGCAGGCTCAAGGGGAACGGTCTGATTCATTGCTCTGTCCTCGTAAAAATCTGATTGTTCGGCAGAACCCGCAGAGAGATGCCGCTTTTATTGTTGGATCGAAGCGAAAGCGCGGCCATTAAACCACTCCTGTCGCCGTCATGCCGATGGACCCGTCCGCAGCCTCGCTCCACAGGATCATTCCCGACGCTTGCAAGGTCGCCTTCAGCATGATCGGCGTGCCGGCAATGGTGGGGCTGATGCCGCGATAGCTGAAGCGGCGCAGCGGCTGCGCGGTGTTGTCTTGCGCCACGCCGGCGAGCATGGTGGCCACGAGCGGACCATGCACGACAAGCCCAGCGTAGCCTTCGACATGGCGGCAGTACTCGACGTCGTAGTGAATGCGATGGCCGTTGAACGTCAGAGCTGAATACCGAAACAGCATTGTCGCGTCTGGCTTGAACTCCCTATGCACGGCAGCCTCGGGCATTTCCGGACTTGGCTTCCTTGCATTTGCGGGGATTGGATCGCGGTAGACGATGTCGTGCCGCTCGGTGATCAGAAGGCGATCACCCTCGAACAGTTCATGGGTGACCACGATGAAAAGCAACGGGCCGCTCGATCCGTGCTTGAGGTCGATCGACGAGATGACCGACCTCCTGATGATTTGGGCGCCGATCTTTAGAGGCGCGTGAAAGGTGACATCTCCGCCGGCCCACATGCGGTTGGCCAGGGGAACCGGCGGCAAGAAACCTCCACGCGCCGGGTGCCCGTCGCGGCCCAATTCGCCAGGGCGGAGACCCTCCAGCATGTAGATCCAGTGCCACAAAGGCCGCAGCGGCTGGCCAATTTCGATCGCTGCAGGATCCATGTCGATCGTCGCAGCCAGTAGGCGGGCCTGGCCGGGACAGATTGCGCCCGTCGTTTCACGGGCGTTGCCTACCCATTGGCGCAGTGTGGCGAGGTCCATGGCCGTCATTACGCCGTGGCCGCGGCGGTCGAGAACTCTTTTCGAATATCCCCGCTATGCTCCCCCAGCCTCGGCGCGGGCTCGAACGATCCGCGGTCCCAAGGCGCGCGTACGGGCGGCGCGACCATCGTGAGGAGGCCGCCGGGACCCGGCATCGGCCATGTCCGCAAGGCTGGATGTGTGGCAAAATCCGTCACGCTGCGCACTTGTCCGAATGCAATGTTTGCATCCGCCAGAAGGCTAATGGCTTCCGAAAGTAACAGGGTGGCGAACCAGCGGCCAATCAGTGCATTGAGCTGTTCGCGATGGGCGACACGGGCATTGTTGTTGCTGAATCGCGTGTCGTTGGCGATGGACGCATCGCCGAGGCAATGTTCGCAGAACAAGCGCCACTCGCGTTCGTTCTGGATGCTGATCACGATCTCGCGCTCATCGCTTGTTCGAAAAGCGCCATACGGCGCAATCGAGGGATGATTGAGGCCAAGCCTTTGTGGAGCGCCCTTGCCGTAACGCTCATGTAGATAGGGAACCGTCATCCAGTCGGCAGCGCCGTCGAACAGCGACACGGAGACGCCGGAACCAGATCCCGTCCGCGCGCGCAGGGCGAGCGCCGACAGGATGGCAATCGTGGCATTCAGGCCCGCTCCGATGTCGCAGATCGAAACGCCGACGCGGCCGCAGCCCTCTGGCACGCCTGTGATGCCAGCAAGCCCGCTCTCGCACTGCACCAACAGATCGTAAGCTTTGAGATGGGCAACCTCGTCGCTGTCGCCATATCCCGTGATGTCGCAGGTGATCAGCCGGTGATTGAGGCTGCGCAAGTGATCGCTGCCAAGCCCGGCGCGAGACAGGGCTCCGGGTGCCAGATTCTGGACGAGGACATCCGCCTGGAGCGCGATGGTGCGCAGCAGATCGCGATCCACCGCGTCCTTGATGTCGAGCACAAGGGACTCTTTGCCGCGGTTTGTCCATGCAAAATACGATGACAGACCTTTCGCGGCACCATCGTAGCCTCTGGCGAAATCCCCATCCTGGCGTTCAACCTTGATGACGCGCGCACCCATTTCGGCGAGCCGCGCCGTGCAGAGTGGGGCCGCCAGCGCTTGTTCGACGCTGACAACAAGGAGCCCCTCGAGAGGGCGTCCGCTGATCCTCACAGTAGCATCAACTCTCGACATCTCGGAACGTTCGTCATCTACAAAGTCTTGTATCGTCACAATCGCGGCATCCCAGATGAAAAGGCTTGAATTTTCTAATTCTAACTGGCAAATGGGTCGGCGCTACCGTGCATTTGCAAACTCTGGTGTTGCCAAAAACGAACACTTATGAGGGGTGTCGATGGTCGCTCGCTATGACATCACCGATCTGGAATTGTTCTTGCGCATCGCCGAACTGGGAAACGTCTCTCGCGGTGCGGACCGATGCGGCCTTGCGCCCTCGTCGGCGAGCCTCAGGCTGAAAGGGTTGGAAGAGGCGCTCGGCACAAAACTCTTTGAACGGCAAGCGCGCGGCGTAGCGCTGACGCGCGCTGGAACGATGCTCGTTCAGCATGCCCGCGAGTTAATGGAACGACTTGAGCGGATGCATGCCGACCTGCATCCTTTTGCAGCTGGAATCGCTCCTCACCTGACTGTTTTTGCCAATAACAACGCCATCAGCTCGCATCTGCCTGTTGATCTCGCGCGCTTTTTCCGGATGTACCCCACCGTGCGCATTTCGTTGGAGGAGCGTACGAGCGCCGAGGTCGTCGCCGCCGTCTCCGGCGGTCGAGCTGACATCGGCATCTTCGTTCTGGAAAGCGTCCCGCTGATTCTTGAGCAGGTCCCTTACAGGCAAGACCGACTGGTGGTGCTCGCCGGGCCGGATAATCCATTGGCGGGTAGCGCTGCGACAAGCTTAGCCGACTGCCTAGGGCAACCCTTCATTTGCCTGCAGGAAGGAGCTGCGCTCCACACTTTTCTGGTCGGCAGGGCCGCGGAGCACGGCCTGAGCCTGGACATCCGAATTCAAGTCTCGGGTTATCGCTCGATCGCGCGGCTGGTCGCGTCGGGCGCCGGCATTGGGATCGTGCCGCATTCGGTTCTCGAGCCCGCCGACATTCAGGGCCTAGAGATCATCGAACTGGAGGACCGGTGGGCCGTCCGCGATCTGCGGATGTGCATGCGCAAGGGTCTCAGGAGCACGAACCGGATTGTCGACGATCTCGTCCGGGTCCTGACGCCAGCGGATGGCGTTCCTGCTTCTTGAAAGAGGACTGGCACGTGCGGCGTCGCAGGTGTTGGGCGGATGCCCGTCAAGCGCAGTTCAGTTGCAATAGTAAGCCGCTAGCCGACATTCAATCGAAGTGCGTTCTGCAATTGTTGACTGGGTCAACTTCGCCTCAGCCGTAGCGCTTATCGCCGTGCTGGCGTTATAGTGCTGACTGACTGTAGGGACCGCCATGACAAACTTCATCGCCCTGCTGCGCGCCGTCAACGTCGGCGGGACGGGGAAGCTACCCAAGAGCGACCTCAATGCCCTCTGCCAAGACGCAGGCCTCGGAGCGGTTCGCACCTACATCGCTTCGGGCAACGTCGTGTTCGCAAGCGACAAGACAGAACCTGAGATCAAGGCATTGCTTGAGGATCAGCTTCGTGCTTATGCCGGAAAGCCGGTCGGCGTGCTCGTACGGACAGCGAAGGAGTTGGCCGCCGTATTGGCCGGCAATCCCTTCCCGACGGCCTCGTCTAACCGAACGGTGGCGATCTTCCTCGACTGGTCTGCGCCTCCCGACACGTTGCCAGGCATCACAGGTCAGGACGGTGAAGAGGTGGGCGTCGGGGCGCGCGAGATTTACGTTCACTACGGCGACAAAATGGGTCGATCCAAGCTGCGTATCCCGCATACCGCAGACGGAACAGCGCGGAACATGAACACCATCGCCGCCCTGGTCGCCATGGCGGCTGAGCAGCGGCTCAATTGAGCTTAGAAACTAAGGCTGGCGGTTGGCCCGGACAATGCGGAGCGCTGGACGAAGCAAAGAGCGCACGAACTTCTGACAAACTTCACCGCGCAAGCGCTTTAGAATTCGTTTAAAATATTGATTTTATTGTATTTTTCGGGTTTCTGGTTACTATGGGGTGTTCCCCGTCAGCATCCATGAGACAGATTTGAGGTCTTCACGAAGGGAGGATTTCTGGTTCATCGTAGCCGCAAGGAGCGAAGATGAAACAGAGATCCGGGCCGGACAAAGCGCCGGCAGATC
>JAESGN010000667.1_pt1 | contig 19852 bp, 13 predicted proteins | sample 9269731 | NCBI WGS metagenome assembly JAESGN01 (sample SAMN15720683, study PRJNA650826) | algae metagenome | isolation source: Mojavia pulchra JT2-VF2 and co-occurring heterotrophs from desert soil | place: USA: Cadiz Valley, Joshua Tree National Park, CA | collected 1998-06-08
AGAAGGTCTACGCGGCCTTCCACGCGGCCCAGAACCACCAGGGCCAGCCCACCGTGCTGCTCGTCAAGACCGTCAAGGGCTTCGGCATGGGCAAGATCGGCGAGGGCAAGAACACGGTCCACCAGACCAAGAAGCTCAACGACGACGATATCCGCGCCTTCCGCGACCGCTTCAACATCCCGATCCCCGACAGCCAGATCGCCGAGCTGCCGTTCTACAAGCCGGCCGACGACACGCCGGAAATGAAGTACCTGCACGAGCGCCGCAAGGCCCTGGGCGGTTACCTGCCGCACCGCCGCGTCAAGGCCGAGGAGAGCTTCACCGTGCCCGCGCTCGAGACCTTCAAGGCGGTGCTCGAGCCCACGGCCGAGGGCCGCGAGATCTCGACCACGCAGGCCTACGTGCGCTTCCTCACGCAGCTGCTGCGCGACCAGGCCCTGGGCCCGCGCGTGGTGCCGATCCTGGTCGACGAGGCGCGCACCTTCGGCATGGAAGGCCTGTTCCGCCAGGTCGGCATCTACAACCCGCACGGTCAGCAGTACACCCCGGTCGACAAGGACCAGGTCATGTACTACAAGGAAGACAAGGCCGGCCAGATCCTGCAAGAGGGCATCAACGAGGCCGGCGGCATGTCGAGCTGGATCGCGGCGGCCACGTCGTACAGCACGAACAACCGCATCATGGTGCCGTTCTACGTGTACTACTCGATGTTCGGCTTCCAGCGCATCGGCGACCTGGCCTGGGCGGCCGGCGACATGCAGGCGCGCGGCTTCCTGCTCGGCGGCACCTCGGGACGCACCACGCTGAACGGCGAAGGCCTGCAGCACGAGGACGGCCACAGCCACATCCTGGCCAACACCATCCCGAACTGCGTGAGCTACGACCCGACCTTCGCGCACGAAGTCGGCGTGATCCTGCACCATGGCCTCAAGCGCATGGTCGAGAAGCAGGACAACGTCTACTACTACCTCACGCTGCTCAACGAGAACTACCCGATGCCCGGCCTGCAGCCCGGCACCGAGGAACAGATCATCAAGGGCATGTACCTGTGCAAGCAGGCGCCGACGGTCAAGGCGGCCAAGGGCAAGGAAGCCCCCACCGTGCAGCTGCTGGGCTCCGGCACCATCCTGCGCGAGAGCTTCGCGGCGCAGGAACTGCTCGAGAAGGACTGGGGCGTGAGCGCCGGCGTCTGGAGCTGCCCGAGCTTCAACGAGCTGACCCGCGACGGCCAGGACGCCGACCGCTGGAACCTGCTGCACCCGACCGAGGAAGCGCGCGTGCCCTTCGTGGCGCAGCAGCTCGGCGGCAGCACCGGCCCGGTGGTCGCCTCGACCGACTACATGAAGGCCTACGCCGAGCAGATCCGTCCCTTCGTCCCCAAGGGCCGCAACTACAAGGTGCTGGGCACCGACGGCTTCGGCCGCAGCGACTTCCGCAACAAGCTGCGCGAGCACTTCGAGGTCAACCGCCACTACATCGTGGTGGCCGCGCTCAAGGCCCTGGCCGAGGACGGCGTGCTGCCGGCCGCCAAGGTGGCCGAGGCGATCAAGAAGTACGGCATCAATGCCGACAAGGTGAACCCGCTCTACGCGTAATCACGATTCCCCACAACCAAGACGCGCCTTCCGGCGGGAGACAAACGATATGGCAGCAGTGGAAGTCAAGGTACCCGACATCGGCGATTTCGATGAAGTCGCTGTGATCGAGGTGCTGGTGAAAGTGGGCGACACGGTCAAGCCCGAGCAGTCGCTCATCACCGTGGAGTCGGACAAGGCCTCGATGGAGATTCCGTCGTCGTCCGCCGGCGTGGTCAAGGAACTCAAGGTCGAGGTCGGCAGCAAGGTGAAGGAAGGTTCGGTGGTGCTGGTGCTCGAGGCCGAGGGGGCCGGCCAGGCCGCCGCGCCAGCGCCCGCGGCCAGTGCTCCGGCACCCGCGGCCAGCGCGCCGGCACCCGCCGCCGCGGCACCCGCACCCGCTGCGGCGGCTGCACCGGCCGCCGCCGCCGGCCCGGTCGACGTGAAGGTGCCCGACATCGGCGACTTCAAGGACGTCGCGGTCATCGAGGTGCTGGTCAAGCCCGGCGACACCATCAAGGTCGAGCAGTCGCTGATCACGGTCGAATCGGACAAGGCCTCGATGGAGATCCCGTCGTCGGCCGCCGGCACGCTCAAGGAACTCAAGGTCAAGGTCGGCGACGTCGTCAACATCGGCGACCTGATCGCGGTGATCGAAGGCGCCGCCCCCGCTGCGGGCGCCGCGCCCGCACCGGCGCCGGCTCCCGCGGCTGCAGCGGCCGCTGCGCCCGCCACTGCTTCGGCCTCCGCGCCCGCACCGGCTCCGGCTGCTCCCGCGCCGGCCGCCGCCGCGCCGCACGATCCCACCAGGAGCCCGTCGGCCGGCCTGCCGCATGCCTCCCCCTCGGTGCGCAAGTTCGCGCGCGAGCTCGGCGTGCCGCTCGAGGAGGTCAAGGGTTCCGGTCCCAAGGGCCGCATCACGCAGGAAGACGTCCAGGGCTTCACCAAGGCCGTGATGAGCGGCCAGGCCACCACCAAGGCTTCGGCCGCGGCCAAGCCCGCTGCCGGTGGCGGTGCCGACGGCGCCGCGCTGGGCCTGCTGCCCTGGCCGAAGGTCGACTTCACGAAGTTCGGTACGGTCGAGCGCAAGGACCTGTCGCGCATCAAGAAGATCAGCGGCGCGAACCTGCACCGCAACTGGGTGATGATCCCGCACGTTACGAACAACGACGATGCCGACATTACCGAGCTCGAAGCCTTCCGCGTCGCCACCAACAAGGAGAACGAGAAGTCGGGCGTGAAGGTCACGATGCTGGCCTTCGTGATCAAGGCGGTGGTCTCGGCGCTCAAGAAGTTCCCCGAGTTCAACACCAGCCTCGACGGCGACACGCTGGTCTACAAGCAGTACTTCCACATCGGCTTCGCGGCCGACACGCCCAACGGCCTCGTGGTGCCGGTGCTGCGCGATGCCGACAAGAAGGGCATCCTGCAGATCAGCCAGGAGATGGGCGAGCTCGCCAAGAAGGCGCGCGACGGCAAGCTCGGCGCGGCCGACATGCAGGGCGGCTGCTTCTCGATCAGCTCGCTCGGCGGCATCGGCGGCACGCACTTCACGCCGATCATCAACGCGCCCGAAGTGGCCATCCTCGGCCTCTCGAAGAGCGCGATGAAGCCGGTGTGGGACGGCAAGCAGTTCGTGCCGCGCCTGACGCTGCCGCTGTCGCTGTCCTATGACCACCGCGTGATCGACGGTGCCTCGGCGGCGCGTTTCAACGCCTACCTGGGCCAGGTGCTCGCCGACTTCCGCCGCGTGCTGCTATGAGCGCCGAGGCTGCTTCGGCGGCCGCTGCGCCCCTGGCGAACCGGCGCGAGGCCCCATGACCACGGTCGTGGCCGTCCGCAAGAACGGCCAGGTCGCCATGGCGGCCGACGCGCTCGTGACCTTCGGGGACACGCGGCTCACGCACCGGCAGGAGGCGAACCAGAAGATCTTCTCGATCGAGGACGCCGCCGGCCACAGCCTGTTCGCGATGGCCGGCGCCGCGGCGCACTTCCTGGTGCTGCAGCATGCGCTGGCCGCGCAGCCGCGCGAGTCGCTGCTGTTCGGCAGCAAGCACGAGGTGTTCCGCACCTTCACGATGCTGCATCCGGTGCTCAAGAGCTCGTTCTTCATGGAGACCAAGGAAGACGACCACGAGCCCTACGAGTCGAGCCAGTTCACGATGCTGCTGGCCAACGCGAGCGGGATCTACGGCATCTACAGCTACCGCGAGGTGTTCGAGTTCAAGCAGTTCTGGAGCATCGGCTCGGGACGCAGCTTCGCGCTCGGCGCCATGCACGCGGTGTACGACCAGAAGTCGCGCTCGGCGCGCGACGTGGCGGAGGCGGGGATCGCCGCCGCCTGCGAATTCGATCGCAATTCGGCCGGACCGGTCGACTCTCTCACACTCAAACTGAAAGTGTCCAAATGAGCGAACAACAAATCAAGGTGCCCGACATCGGCGACTTCGACGAAGTGGCGGTGATCGAGGTGCTGGTGAAGGCGGGCGACACGGTGAAGGCCGAGCAATCGCTGATCACGGTCGAATCGGACAAGGCCTCGATGGAGATTCCGTCGTCCGCGGCCGGCGTGGTGAAGTCGCTGGCGGTGAAGGTGGGCGACAAGGTCAAGGAAGGCTCGGTGGTGCTGACGCTGGAGGCGGATGCCGCCGCCGCGCCCGCGCCGGCTGCAGCGGCCCCGGCGCCCGCCGCCGCGGCGCCCGCGCCCAAGGCCGCGGCGCCCGCACCGGCCCCGGTCGCGGCACCCGCGGCCTCGAACTACGGCGGCAAGGTCGACGTCGAGTGCGACGTCATCGTGCTCGGCGCCGGCCCCGGCGGCTACTCGGCCGCCTTCCGCGCCGCCGACCTTGGCCTGAAGGTCGTGCTGATCGAGCGCTACGCCACCCTCGGCGGCGTCTGCCTCAACGTCGGCTGCATCCCCTCGAAGGCGCTGCTGCACGTGGCCTCGGTGATGGACGAGGTCAAGCACTTCGCCGACCTCGGCGTGAGCTTCGCCGCGCCCACGGTCGACCGCGCCAAGCTGCTGGGCCACAAGAACAAGGTGGTGGGCAAGCTCACGAGCGGCCTCACCGCCATGGCCAAGATGCGCAAGGTCACGGTGCTGCGCGGCGTGGGCAACTTCGTCGACCCGCATCACATCGAGGTCGAGGAGACCTCGGGCACGGGCTGGGACACCACCGGCAGCAAGCAGACCGTGAAGTTCCGCAGCGCCATCATCGCCGCCGGCTCGCAGGCCGTGAGCCTGCCCTTCATGCCGAAGGACCCGCGCGTGGTCGACTCCACCGGCGCGCTCGAACTCGGCACCGATCCCAAGCGCATGCTGATCCTGGGCGGCGGCATCATCGGCCTCGAGATGGGCACGGTGTATTCCACGCTCGGCGCGCGCCTCGACGTGGTCGAGATGCTCGACGGCCTGATGCAGGGCGCCGACCGCGACCTGGTGAAGGTCTGGCAGAAGATGAACGCGCCGCGCTTCGACAACCTCATGCTCAAGACCAAGACGGTCGGCGCCGAGGCCACGAAGGAGGGCATCAAGGTCACCTTCGAGGGCGAGAACGCGCCCAAGGAACCGCAGGTCTACGACCTGGTGCTGCAGGCCGTGGGCCGCAGCCCCAACGGCAAGAAGATCGGCGCCGAGAAGGCCGGCGTGGCCGTCGGCGAACGCGGCTTCATCCCCGTCGACATCCAGATGCGCACCAACGTGCCGCACATCTTCGCGATCGGCGACATCGTCGGCCAGCCGATGCTGGCCCACAAGGCGGTGCACGAGGCGCACGTGGCGGCCGAGGTGATCGCGGGCGAGCTCAAGGGCGACAAGGAGTTGGCGAGCGCGGCCTTCAATGCCCGCGTGATCCCGAGCGTGGCCTACACCGACCCCGAGGTGGCGTGGGTGGGCCTGACCGAGGACCAGGCCAAGGCCGAAGGCATCAAGGTCAAGAAGGGCCACTTCCCGTGGACCGCCTCGGGCCGCGCGATCGCCAACGGCCGCGACGAGGGCTTCACCAAGCTGCTGTTCGACGCCGAGACGCACCGCATCCTCGGTGGCGGCATCGTCGGCACCCATGCCGGCGACATGATCGGCGAGATCGCGCTGGCCATCGAGATGGGCGCCGACGAGATCGACATCGGCAAGACCATCCATCCGCATCCCACGCTGGGCGAGAGCATCGGCATGGCGGCGGAAGTGGCGCACGGCACCTGCACCGACCTGCCGCCGCAAAAGCGCTGAGGGATCGGGGGCCGCCTCGCGGCCTTCGCCCAAAAACAAAAAAATCCCGCGGCTGCGGGATTTTTTTTCGTCCCGGCCCCAGTGCGAAGTGGGCCGAAGGAGGGGGATTCAGTCGCCGGTGCGGGCCGACGCCGCGGCGGCGCGGATCTCGTCGTTCGATCCGCCGCCGAGCACGCGGCGGGCGCCGTCGAAGCGGCGGCTCCAGTAGCTGCCGTTCATGTCTTCCACGCGCACCTGGGCGCCCGAGCGCGGCGAGTGGATGAACTTGCCTTCGCCGACGTAGATGCCCACATGGCTGAAGGCGCGGCGCATGGTGTTGAAGAACACGAGGTCGCCGGGCTTGAGTTCGCTGCGGTCGATCTTCTCGGTGGCGGCGGCCTGTTCTTCCGCGCGGCGCGGCAGCATGTGGCCGACCGTCTGGTTGTACATGGCGCGCACGAAGCCGCTGCAATCGAAGCCGGTGTCTTCCGAATTACCGCCGCGGCGGTACGGAACACCGAGGAAGCCGATGGCGGTCATCACGAGATCGGAGGTGCGCTCGGTGACGGTCTGGCGGACTTGCCTCAGTTGCCCCACCAGGCCTTTTTCGGCCAGGAGTTGGCCGACTTCGTCGGTCCGGTCCGATGGTTGGGGAGCTGCATGGGCAGCGACGGCAATCAGGAGGGACGCGGGTAGGACGAAAAAACGCATGGCGCGTAGGATATTGATGACGGCTGGCACTGTCAATTTGATCTGAATTAGAGATTGTGCCGCCAACCCGTTGATTTATTTGAAATTTTTGAATCATCGGACAACTAAAATGTAACGGTCGACCCGTGATGCCGGATAAACAGTTCGACCTCCAAGACCCTTCGAAGTCGACAACTGTCTTCATGTGGGTTTGAAAAACCGCCAAGATCATTCGTTTTGCGGGGAAAACACATGAAATCGCTCTCCAGGCCCTCTCGCCGCGTCCTCGGCCGTGTTTTCGTCATGTCGGGTTTGATCTTTGGCGCGGCCGCCATGGCACAGGGTCGATCTGAGACCGTGGCTTCGGGGCTCGAAAGTCCCTGGGGCGTGGGCTTCCTGCCGGGCGACCGTTTCGTGGTCACAGAGAAGCCCGGGCGTATCCGCATCGTGGCCAAGGACGGCAAGCTGGGCGCGCCGCTGGCCGGCCTGCCGGCCATCGCGGCGGGCGGGCAGGGCGGCCTGCTCGACGTGCTCGTCGACGCGGACTTCCGCAGCAACCGCACGCTGTACTTCTGCTTCTCGGAGCCCGATGCCGGCGGCAGCGCCAACAGCACCGCGCTCGCGCGGGCGCGGCTGTCATCCGACGACACCCGGCTCGAGAACCTGCAGATCATCTTCAGCCAGAAGCCCAAGGTCGCGAGCCGCGCGCACTTCGGCTGCCGCATCGTCGACCGCGGCGACGGCACGCTCTACCTCACGCTGGGCGACCGCTTCAGCCGCAAGGAAGATGCGCAGCGGCTCGACAACCACCTCGGCAAGATCGTGCGCATCCGCAAGGACGGCAGCGTGCCCGACGACAACCCCTACGCCGGCCGGCCGGGCCCGCTGCCCGAGATCTGGAGCTACGGCCACCGCAACGGGCAGGGCGCCACGCTCGGGCCCGACGGCCGCCTGTGGATGACCGAGCACGGCCCGCAGGGCGGCGACGAGATCAACATCGCGCAGGCCGGCCGCAACTACGGCTGGCCCGTGATCACCTACGGCGAGAACTACGGCGGCGGCAAGATCGGCGACGGCATCACGGCCAAGGAAGGCATGGAGCAGCCGCTGCACTATTGGGTGCCCTCGATCGCGACCTCGGGCATGGCCTTCCTGACCAGCGACCGCTATGGCGCCTCATGGAAGGGCAACCTCTTCGTCGGCTCGCTGAAGTTCGGCTACCTCGACCGCATCGAGCTCAAGGACGGCAAGGTGGTGGCCGAGCACAAGCTGCTCGAGGACGGGCGCGCGCGCATCCGAGACGTGAAGCAGGGGCCCGACGGGCTGCTCTACGTGCTGACCGACGAGTCGAACGGCAAGCTGCTGCGGCTGCGGCCGAACTGAGCGTCAGCCGGGGCAGCCGGGCAGCGACAGCGTCGGCAGCATCCGCTGCCACAGGCGCCGCCATTCGGGCCAGTCGTGGCCGCCCTCGGTGGTGAAGACGCGTTCGGCCGGCAGCGCACCGGCCAGCAGCCGGTGACTGAAGGCGAAGCGGTCGTCGAGGCCGTAGCCCAGGTAGAGCGGCGGCCGCGCGCCCGCCGTCTGCGTGTAGCCCGCGTAGCCGCGCAGCCATTGCCAGAGCTGGGTTTCGTTCGGCGTGCGCGGGGTGGCGGCGCCGCTGTCGAGCGGCCCGTTCCACTTCGCGAGTCCGCCCGCGTTGGCGATGTCGGTGCTCAGCGTGCGTTCGCCCAGGTAGGGCGCGATCGCCACCACGCCGGCCAGTTCGCCCGGATGCGTCTGCGCGTAGAGCAGGCCGCCGAAGCCGCCGAGCGAGATGCCGACGATCCAGATCTGGCGGTAGCCCTGGCGCCGCGCGGGCGCGATCACATCGGCGCTCAGCCGTTCGAGCACGGTCCTGTCGTTGTAGTAGCCCAGGTGCGCGTCGACCAGCATCGTGTCGACCGCGAGCCGGTTCTCGCGCACCGCCTCGACGAAGCCTTCGCGCTCGAACTCGTTGGGCGTCGAATAGGCGCCCGGCAGCATCACGAGCAGGGTGTCGGCCTGGCGCGTGCAGCGCTGGGTTTCGAGCACGGTCGCCAGCGGCACCGTGCTCTTGCGCACGCCGCCGCAGCCGGCCACCAGCAGCACGGCACCGATGCCGAGAGCCGCGAGGCAGAGCCGCTTCGTCAGGACTTTCATCCCGCCGAGTCTAGGCCTGGGCTCGGTGAGGGCTTGGGCAGTTCGACCATCACCGGCTGCCCGGGCGTGGTACAGCCCGTGTCGCAGCACTTGCCGGGCTGGCGGTTGCGCGTGATCGCGCGCTGCGGATCGTGCGGCGCGGCCGCGGGCGAGCCGTCGGCGGCGATGCCGCGCTCGAGCAGCCGCTCGACCAGCTCCACCTTCGAGCCCACTGGGTAGTGGCGCCAGATCTCCTGCTTCATCGCGGCGGGCGAACCGCCGCCGTGCAGGCTGATCACGCTGTACCAGCCGCCCTGGTAGCCGGCCGTCAGGTCCTCGATGAAGCGGGCCGCCTCGATGCGCTGTTCGTAGGGCACGGCCGGATTGGCGCGCAGCACGTCCGACAGCCGCGCCGCGGTCTCGGGGTTGTGGTCCTCGTCGGGGCCGGGCAGGGTGACGATCAGGCCGCCGCTCACGGTGTGGGCGATGCGGTGCATGTCGTAGACCTTGGTCGCGAGCAGCAGCTTGCCGATGTTGCTGAACACCGGGTCGGGCATGAAGACCGGGCAGTGCTCGTCGGCCTTGCCGTAGACGCTGGCCGCCACGCCGCAGGCGAAGAAGCCCTCGGTGATGCTGATGAGCTCGACCATCTGCTCGCGCAGGTGGCTCTCCTTGCCCGGGTCGAAGCCGTTGGCCTCGCACATCAGCGCGCCGGCGCCGATCAGCAGGTCGCCGAAGCCCGCGCGCGCGCCGATGCAGCTGTGGCGGTGGTGGGTGGCGTAGCTGTAGGTGAGGTGGCCCGAGTGTTCCCAGCTGCCGTCGGAGCCGTCGTAGAACACGCGCTCCCACGGCACCAGCACGCGGTCGAAGATGCACACGCCGGTGCTCTGGCCGTACTTGCGGCTGAACAGGGCGTCGCCGTGCTCGAGCTTCTCGCCGGGCCGGCCGGCCGGTCGTGCCACGATCGTCAGGCCCGGCGCGTCGAGCGGCACCGCGCAGCAGACGGCGAAGTCCGCGTCCTCGCGGCCCATGTTGCGGCAGGGCATGACCAGCAGCTCGTGCACGTAGGGCGCGCCGGTCACGATGGCCTTGGTGCCCGAGATCACGATGCCGCGCGCGTTGCGTTCCACCACGTGCACGTAGCTGTCGACGTTGGCCTGCTCGTGCGGCCGGCGGCTGCGGTCGCCCTTGGCGTCGGTCATGGCCACGCCCAGGGTCAGGTCCTGGTCCTGCACGCGGTGCAGGTACTCGAGGAAGCGCGCCGTGTGCTCGCCGCCGCCGCGCGCGTCGTCGATGCGCGCCGACACCTGGGCGATCGCGTTGAGCGCGTCGTGCGTGAGGTAGCGCTGCGCGCAGCCCGTTTCCTGGCACACCAGCCGCACCGCCTCGAGCTTGTTGAGCAGGTCGCCGGCGCTGGTGTTGAGGTGCGAGAGCCGGTTCACGCGCTTGCCGCTGGTGTGCTGCACCGCGGTCATCAGCGGTTCGTACTGCGCCTTCAGCGCATGGTCGTAGGTCAGCGCGATGGCGTTGATGCCGGGGCGGAACGCGGGCTCGTCGGCCACGCTCTCGACGCGCCGGCCATCGACGTAGACGACGGGCTTGTAGCGGCGCAGCGATTCGCGGTAGTCGGCGCCGGACATCAGCGCAGCCGAGGGAAGCGGGGCGTTCATCGTGGGTGTCTCCGGTGGTTGTCGTGCGGGCCGGATCGGGCCGGCTCCGCTAAATTTAAACACTGTTCAAAAAATTGATCAATCGTTAAGAAAAATGAGCAACGCTTAAAAGAAGGGCTACAGTCCAGCCCATGCAGGCCAAGCTCCAACGACGACAGACCCTGAGCGATGCGCGCCGCGCGCTGGTGCTTGACGCGGCGCGGGCCGTGTTCCCCGAGGCCGGCATCGAGGGCGCGAGCATTCGCGAGATCGCGCGCCGCGCCGGCTACACGCCCGGTGCCATCTATTCGTACTTCGAGAGCAAGGAGGCGATCTACGCCGCGCTGCTCGACGAATCGCTGCTGCGCCTGCGCACCGCGGTGGGGGAGGCCGAGGCCTTCGCGGAGCGGCCCGCGCTGACATTGGCGTCCAAGGCGCGGGCCTGGTTCGGCTTCTACGCGGCCCATCCGCGCGAGCTCGACCTCGGCTTCTACCTGGTGCACGGCATGCGGCCGCGCGGCCTGACCAGCGAGCTCGACCACGCGCTCAACGACCGGCTGAAGGAGGCGCTCGACCCCTGCGAGGAAGCGCTGCGCGCCATGGGGCTCGATGCCGCAGAGGCGCTGCGCGAGAACACCGCCCTGTTCGCGCACGGCGTGGGCCTGCTGCTGATGCGGCACACCGGGCGCATCCGCATGTTCGGGCAGTCGGCCGATGCGCTGTTCGAGGCCTACATCGGGCAGCTCGTGGCCCGCGTGCGGCCGGCGGTGGCCTGAGCCGACGTTTTCGGTGTTAGTTTCCAGGGTCCAGGACGCACGGCGTCCCCGCAACCCTCAGAAGAAAGAACCTCGCCCATGCTGCTCGACGCATCCCAATCCCAACTCGTGCTGGTCGACTATCAGGCGCGACTGATGCCGGCGATCTTCGAGTCGGAGGCGGTCGCGCAGAACGCGGTCCGCCTCGGCAAGATGGCCCGGCTGTTCGATGTGCCCGTCTTCGGCACCGAGCACAACCCGTCCAAGCTCGGCGAGAACCTGCCCGATATCCGCGCGCTGTGCCGCCGCACGCTGCCGAAGATGCACTTCAGCGGCGTCGAGGAGGGGCTGGGCGAATGGCTGCGCGTGCCGGCGAAGGCGCCGCAGGGCAATGCGCGCAGCCTGCCCAAGCACCTGCAGAAGCCGGCCGCGCCCGCCGAGGAGCGCAACACCATCGTCATCGCCGGCTGCGAAGCCCATGTCTGCCTGCTGCAGACCGCGCTCGACCTGCTGGAGGACGAGTTCGAGGTCTGGGTCGTCACCGATGCCTGCGGTTCGCGCACCGAGCGCAACCGCGACGCCGCCTTCGACCGCCTGGCCGGCGCGGGCGCCGAACTGGTGACGACGGAGATGGTCGGCTTCGAATGGCTGCGCACGGCCGAGCACCCGGCCTTTCCGGAGCTGCTCGCGCTGGTGCGCTGAGCGCGCCGGGCGTCAGTCCTGCCGCACCTCGCTCGCGAGCAGCGGCATGCCGAGTTCGCGCAGGGCCTGCTGGATCTGCGCCACTGGTGCCTGGCGCACCGTCATTCCTGTCTCCACCGCGATCGCGGCGGCCACGCCCGCGGCCTGGCCGGTCGCCATGCAGGCCGGCATGTTGCGCGACCGCGCATGGGCCTCGTGGTTGGCCGAGATGCAGCGGCCCGCGACCAGCAGCTGCTCGATCCGCTTCGGCAGCAGGCAGCGGTAGGGGATCTCGTAGGGCGGCATGCTCTGGAAATCGACGTCGCCGCCCTTGGGGTCGTGGATGTCGAGCGCCGAAGTGTCGGCGGCGATGCTGTCCTCGAAACGGGTCTCGCCGCGCGAGTCGGGGCCGGTCAGCGTGTATTCGCCCTCGATGTGGCGCGTTTCGCGCACGCCCAGGATCGGCGAGACCTGCCCGAGCCGCGCCTGCTCGAAGCCCGGCACGCGCTCGCGCAGGAAACGGCACACGCCCTCGATCTGGCGATAGCACTCGAGGATCGCGCCCGTGAACTGCGCCGGCGAGAACACGTCGACGCCGAGCACGCGCGTGGCATTCACGTACATCTGGCCGTCGGCCGTCTTCAGCGTGATGTTGTCGCGCTGCAGCTTCACGCCGGTTTCGTCCTGGAAGCGCCGCAGCATGCCGTTGAAGCCGGTCAGCCACAGGCCGTAGGCCAGCCCTTCACGGTCGCGCGGGATGGCGCGCGCGGGCACGTCCTCGCAGTCGCGGGCCCAGTCGGCCAGGCGCTCGAGGTCGACGTTCTTCATGATGAAGTACATCGACACCGGCTGCATGCGGGCCTCGGCTTCGCCCGAACCCATCACGAAAGGGGCGCCGGCCTTGGCCGCCATGTCGGCATCGGCCGAGCAATCGATCAGCACCTGGGCAGCGATGAACTGGCGCCCGGCCTTGCTCTCGATGAACACGCCCTTGACCGTGCCGTCCTCCACCCGCGGCGCGGAGACGAAGGTCTCGAACAGGATCTGCACGCCGGCCTCCACGCACAGGCGCGTGAGCAGCATCTTCATGACCTCGGGATCGGTCGGCGAGGCGATGCGCACGCCGCCGGTCTTGGTGGTGGCCATATAGTCCTCGCCGGCGCCGCCGGCCGAGCGCGCGAGGTTCCAGATCTCGAGCGGGATGCCGCCGATCAGCGAGCCCGAGGGCTTGGTGTTCAGGCCCAGCGTGAGGATGCCGCCGAGCGAGCCGAAACGCTCGATCAGCACGACCTTGCGGCCGCGCCGCGCGGCGGCGATGGCCGCGACCGGGCCCGTGGTGCCGCCGCCGACGATGACGATGTCGGCCTCCATCAGCACGGGAGTCTGGCGGGCGGGTTCTTGGATGGTGCTCTGTGTCACTGCGTTGCTTTCCTGGGGTGGGTGGGAATGGAGGGGAGGGCGGTCAATCGAGCTTGGCGCCCGATTCCTTGATGGCCTTGGACCACTTCGCGATCTCGCTGCGGTTCCAGGCCGCGAACTGCTCGGGCGTGTTGCCGACCACGATCGCGCCGGTGGCCGCCAGCTGCTTCTGCAGCTCGGGCAGGTGCAGCACCGCGACCATGTCGTTGTAGATCTTGTCGGCCACCGGCTTGGGCGTGCCCGCCGGCACCAGGGCGCCGATCCAGGACACGGCCTCGAAGCCCGGCAGGCCGGATTCGGCGGCGGTCGGCACCTCGGGCAGTGCGTCGACCCGCTTCAGGCTGGTCACCGCCAGCGGCTTGAGCCGGTTCGACTTCACATGCGGCATGACGGCGACGATGTTGTCGAACATCAGCCCGATCTGCCCGCTGAACATGTCGTTGTAGGCCGCGGGCGTGCCCTTGTAGGCCACGTGCAGCAGGTCGGTGCGGGTCTCCGCCTTGAACATCTCGCCGGCCAGGTGGTTCGAGGTGCCCACGCCGCCCGAGCCGAAGTTGAGCTTGCCGGGATTGGCGCGCGCGTACTCGACCAGCTCCTTGACGTTGTTGGCCGGCACCGAGGGGTTGGCCACCAGCACCAGCGGCGTGATGGTGACCAGCGTCAGCGGCTGGAAGTCCTTGAGGTAGTCGTAGTTGAGCTTGGTGTAGAGGGTGGTGCTGATCGCGTTGGCCACGGTGCCGAAGAAGATCGTGTAGCCGTCGGCCGGCGCGCGCGCGGCGAGTTCGCTGCCGAGGTTGCCGCCCGCGCCGGGCTTGTTGTCGATGACCACCGGCTGGCCCCATTTCTCCGACAGCTTCTGTCCCACGGCGCGCGCCACCACGTCGGTGGCGCTGGCGGCCGGGAAGCCGAACAGGATGCGGACCGGCTTGGTCGGCCACGGGGTGTCGGCGAACGCCGGGCTGCCGGCCAGGCCGGCGAGGGCGGCGGCCACGGTGGCCGCGAGCAGGCTTTTCTTGCGCATGGTTTGTCTCCTGGGCTTTGGATCCATGGGGCGGTCTTGCTTGCGCCCCTGTTCATTTAGAGCTTCAATGCTATGGTGCTATATAGCACTTGTCAACTTCGGAGGCGGGTAGCATCGCGTCCCATCACCTCATGAACGAACTCGACAGCCCAGCTTCCGACGATCCCCTGGGTGCCTACACGCACCCGGGCGCCTCGGGCCTGGCCAAGTACGCGCAGTTGCGCGAAACCCTGGTGACCGCCATCCGCAGCGGCTACTGGCGTCCTGGCAGCCAGCTGCCGGCCGAACGCGAACTGGCGCGACGCACCCGCTACAGCCTCGGCACGGTGCAGCGCGCGCTGCGCGAGCTGGCCGACGACGGCATCGTGGTGCGTACCCATGGCAGCGGCACCTATGTGGCCGAGGGGCGCGGTGCCATCGATGCGCCGCTGCACCTGCGCTTCCTCGGCGACGAGGGCGGCGCAGCCAGCTTCCTGCCGCTCTACCCCAAGGTGCTGTCCCGCGCACGGGTGCCCGAGCGCGGTCCCTGGTCCGACTGGCTGCGGCTCGGCGGCGAGGACGTGGTGCGCATCTCGCGGCGCATCAGCGTCAACCACGAGTTCAACGTGTTCAATCGGCTCTACTTCAGCGCGGCGGCGTTTCCCGGCATCGCCTCGGCGCCGCTGCCCAGCCTCGACGGCGCCAACCTCAAGCAGTTGCTCGGCACCGAGGGCCACATGCCGGTGACGGAAATGCGCCAGCGCGTGTCGTTCGTGGTCTTCGGCGACGAGGCGAGCGGCGTGCTCGAGGTGCCGCCCGGCACGCGCGGCATGCTGCTCGAGAGCGCGGCCATGGCAGGGCGCCAGCCGCTGTACTTCTTCGAGTCGTTCATTCCGCCGAACGAGCGCCGGCTCGACGTTTCCTGAGCGCGCGGCAGGCCTGCGTCAGTTCCGCGCAAGCGCGCCTGCCGATGATCTTCGAGGACGGGCCGAGGCGCGCGCCCGCAGAAATACAAGCACGAGAGACAGGAGACAGCATGCCGAACTACGAAGAATTCCACCGCCGGTCGATCGACGCGCCCGAGGCTTTCTGGGCCGAGCAGGCCCGGCTCATCGACTGGCAGAGCCCGCCGCAACGGATCCTCGACGCGAGCCAGCCGCCGTTCGCGCGCTGGTTCGTCGGCGGCAGCACCAACCTGTGCCACAACGCCGTCGACCGCCACCTGGCCGAGCGCGGCGACCAGCCGGCGCTGATCTTCGTCTCGACCGAGACCGGCACCGAGAAGAGCTACAGCTTCCGCGAGCTGCATGCCGAGGTGCAGCGCACCGCCGCCAGCCTGATCGACCTGGGCGTGGGCCGCGGCGACCGCGTGCTGATCTACATGCCGATGATTCCCGAGGCCGCGTTCGCGATGCTGGCCTGCGCGCGCATCGGCGCCATCCACTGCGTGGTGTTCGGCGGTTTCGCGAGCGGCTCGCTGGCCACGCGCATCGAGGACGCCGAACCCAAGGTGGTGGTGAGCGCCGACGCCGGTTCGCGCGGCGGCAAGGTGATCGCGTACAAGCCGTTGCTCGACGAGGCGATCCGCCTGTCGAGCCACAAGCCCGGCGCGGTGCTGCTGACCGACCGCGGCCTGGCCCCCATGGCGCTGGTCGCGGGGCGCGACCACCTGGCGAGCGAGCTGCGGCAAAAGCACCTCGACGCGCAGGTGCCCTGCACCTGGCTCGAGTCGACCGAGATCAGCTACACCATCTACACCAGCGGCACCACCGGCAAGCCCAAGGGCGTGCAGCGCGACGTGGGCGGCTACGCGGTGGCGCTGGCCGCGAGCATGAAGCACATCTTCGACGGCCGGCCCGGCGAGACCTACTTCTCCACCAGCGACATCGGCTGGGTCGTAGGCCACAGCTACATCGTCTACGGCCCGCTGATCGCCGGCATGGCGACGGTGATGTACGAGGGCCTGCCCACGCAGGGTCTCGACGGCCAGCCCGACGGCGGCATCTGGTGGCGTCTCGTCGAGAAGTACAAGGTGACGGTGATGTTCAGTGCGCCGACCGCGGTGCGCGTGCTCAAGAAACAGGATCCCGCACTGCTCAAGAAGTACGACCTCTCGACCTTGCGCGCGCTGTTCCTGGCCGGCGAGCCGCTCGACGAGCCCACCGGCCGCTGGATCGCCGAGGGCCTGGGCGTGCCGATCATCGACAACTACTGGCAGACCGAATCGGGCTGGCCGATCATCACCATCGCCAACGGCGTGGAGAAGAAACCCAGCAAGTTCGGCAGCCCGGGCGTGCCGATGTACGGCTACAAGGTGAAGATCCTGCACGAGTCGACCGGCGAGGAACTGACCGCGCCGAACGAGAAGGGCGTGGTCGTGGTCGAGGGGCCGACGCCGCCGGGCTTCATGCAGACCGTGTGGAGGGACGACGCGCGCTTCGTCAACACCTACTGGAAGAGCGTGCCCGGCAAGATGGTCTATTCGACCTTCGACTGGGGCATCCGCGACGAGGACGGCTATTTCTACATCCTCGGGCGCACCGACGACGTGATCAACGTGGCCGGCCACCGGCTCGGCACGCGCGAGATCGAGGAAAGCATCTCGGGCCACGCGGGCGTGGCCGAGGTCGCGGTGGTGGGCGTGGCCGACGCGCTCAAGGGCCAGGTCGCGATGGCCTTCGTGGTGCCCAAGGACGGGCGGGCCGCGAGCGACGAGGCGCTGGCGCTGAAGCTCGAGGGCGAGATCATGAAGACCGTGGCCGACCAGCTCGGCGCGCTGGCCCGGCCGGCGCGGGTGCGTTTCGTGGGCGGGCTGCCCAAGACCCGCAGCGGCAAATTGCTGCGCCGCGCCATCCAGGCGGTCTGCGAGGGCCGCGATCCGGGCGACCTGACGACCATCGACGACCCCGCCACGCTGCAGCAGATCAAACTGTTACTTAAGCCAGCCTGAGTTCCCCGCCTGGGGGGTTGTGCATCCGCTTTCAACCGTCATATGGTTGGCGTGGCACAATCGCCCGGTACTCAGGCCCTTCCCCAGCCACAGTCGCATCCGCCAATCGGTTCAGCCGTGTCGCGGAAGGTTTCTTAAACCAGCTCGTGCTTCCCACAGGGAAGCGAAGGTCAGCGCAATATGAGCGATTCATCGACTCCATCGGTGTATGCCGCCTACCAAGGCAACACCTATCTCTTCGGCGGCAACGCGCCCTATGTCGAGGAGATGTACGAAAACTACCTCGCCAACCCCGGCAGCGTGCCCGACAACTGGCGCACCTACTTCGACGCGCTGCAGCACGTCCCCGCCGCCGACGGCACCAACACCCGCGACGTTCCGCACCAGCCGGTCATCAACGCTTTTGCCGAATTGGCGAAGCAGGGCACGACCAAGGTCGTGCAGGCCAGCGGCGCCGACTCCGAACTCGGCCGCAAGCGCACCGCCGTCCAGCAGCTGATCGCGGCCTACCGCAACGTCGGCGCCCGCTGGGCCGACCTCGATCCGCTCAAGCGCGCCGAGCGTCCCGCCATTCCCGAACTCGAGCCCTCGTTCTACGGCTTCACCGACGCCGACCTCGAGACGGTGTTCAACACCAGCAACACCTTCTTCGGCAAGGACACCATGTCCTTGCGCGACCTGCTCAACGCACTGCGCGAAACGTACTGCGGCACCATGGGTGCCGAGTACATGTACACCACCGACCAGAACCACAAGCGCTGGTGGCAGCAGCGGCTCGAGAGCGCCCGCACCAATCCCAAGCTCAGCGCCGAGCAGAAGAAGCACGTGCTCAACCGCCTGACCGCGGCCGAGGGCCTCGAGCGCTTCCTGCACACCAAGTACGTCGGCCAGAAGCGCTTCTCGCTCGAAGGCGGCGAGAGCTTCATCGTCTCGATGGACGAGCTGATCAACCAGGCCGGCGCCAAGGGCGTGCAGGAAATCGTGATCGGCATGGCCCACCGCGGCCGCCTCAACGTGCTGGTCAACTCGCTCGGCAAGATGCCGGCCGACCTGTTCGCCGAGTTCGACCACACCGCGCCCGAAGACCTGCCCAGCGGCGACGTCAAGTACCACCAGGGCTTCAGCTCGGACGTGACCACTCCCGGCGGCCCGGTCCACCTGAGCCTCGCGTTCAACCCCTCGCACCTCGAGATCGTGAATCCCGTGGTCGAAGGCTCGGTGCGCGCGCGCATGGACCGCCGCGCCGATCCGCAGGGCAAGCAGGTGCTGCCCGTGCTGGTGCACGGCGACGCGGCCTTCGCGGGCCAGGGCGTCGTGATGGAAACGCTGGCGCTGGCCGAGACCCGTGGCTACTTCACGGGCGGCACGGTGCACATCGTCATCAACAACCAGATCGGCTTCACCACCAGCGACCCGCGCGACAGCCGCTCGACGCTGTACTGCTCGGACATCGTCAAGATGATCGAGGCGCCGGTGCTGCACGTGAACGGCGACGATCCCGAAGCCGTGGTGCTGGCCACCCAGATCGCGCTGGACTTCCGCATGGAATTCCAGAAGGACGTGGTCGTGGACATCATCTGCTTCCGCAAGCTGGGCCACAACGAGCAGGACACCCCCTCGCTGACCCAGCCGCTGATGTACAAGAAGATCGCCCAGCACCCCGGCACGCGCAAGCTGTACGCCGACAAGCTGGCCGCTCAGGGCCTGGGCGACACGCTCGGCGACGACATGGTCAAGGCGCAGCGCGCCGCCTTCGACGAAGGCAAGAACACGGTCGACCCGGTGCTGACCAACTTCAAGAGCAAGTACGCCGTCGACTGGAGCCCGTACCTCAACAAGAAGTGGACCGACGCCGGCGACACCGCGATCCCCACCTCCGAGTGGAAGCGCCTGGCCGAGAAGATCACCACCGTGCCGCAAGGCTTCACGGTGCATCCGCTCGTCAAGAAGGTGCTCGACGACCGCGCCGCCATGGGCCGCGGCGACGTCAACGTCGACTGGGGCATGGGCGAGCACATGGCCTTCGCCTCGCTGGTGGCCAGCGGCTACCCGGTGCGCCTGTCGGGCGAGGACTCGGGCCGCGGCACGTTCACGCACCGCCACGCCGTGCTGCACGACCAGAACCGCGAGAAGTTCGACGAAGGCACCTACACGCCGCTGTCGAACGTGGCCGACAACCAGGCCCCGTTCGTCGTGATCGACTCGATCCTGTCGGAAGAGGCGGTGCTCGCGTTCGAATACGGCTACGCCTCGAACGACCCGAACACGCTGGTGATCTGGGAAGCCCAGTTCGGCGACTTCGTGAACGGCGCGCAGGTCGTGATCGACCAGTTCATCGCCTCGGGCGAAGTCAAGTGGGGCCGCGTCAACGGCCTCACGATGATGCTGCCGCACGGCTACGAAGGCCAGGGCCCCGAGCACAGCTCGGCGCGCCTCGAGCGCTTCATGCAGCTGAGCGCCGACACCAACATGCAGGTGGTGCAGCCGACCACGGCCAGCCAGATCTTCCACGTGCTGCGTCGCCAGATGGTGCGCAACCTGCGCAAGCCGCTGATCATCCTCACGCCCAAGTCGCTGCTGCGCAACAAGGACGCGACCTCGCCGCTGGCCGAGTTCACCAAGGGCAGCTTCCAGACCATCATTCCGGAAAGCAAGCCACTCAAGGCCGAGAAGGTCAAGCGCCTGATCGCCTGCTCGGGCAAGGTCTATTACGACCTGGCCAAGAAGCGCGAGGAGAAGGGCGACGAGGACGTGGCGATCATCCGCGTCG
>JAESGN010000671.1_pt1 | contig 19809 bp, 14 predicted proteins | sample 9269731 | NCBI WGS metagenome assembly JAESGN01 (sample SAMN15720683, study PRJNA650826) | algae metagenome | isolation source: Mojavia pulchra JT2-VF2 and co-occurring heterotrophs from desert soil | place: USA: Cadiz Valley, Joshua Tree National Park, CA | collected 1998-06-08
TTTTCAAAGGATTGGGAACAGGCGTTGGCAGAGAATTATTAAATATTTCCCATACTGTCCCCCATATTTCTTCACCGCTTAACGGCGTTACTGACAACCCCATTTTATTTGAGATTATTTGCTCCCAACTTTGGAATCCATCTCCAAATGAATTCCTTAATATATTTTCAATTCGATTTTTATTTAAGTCATGAATCTCTCCTGTAAATGAGTACCAAATTTTTTGTAGTTTCTTGAGTCCTATTTCCGCAAAGTCTTCTAATTTTTCATCCGACTCTACTGTATATGTACACCATAGCCTCAGAAATTTGTTTTTTCTCACTCCCATCTGTGTGAGTTTTCTAATACGCATTCTTTCCGAACGTAACAGTAATTTTATTGGCTCCAGGGGACATTGTACCTCTATTAAAGATATTTCCCTTTGTCTTGTTTCATCAGATGTAAATGAGCCAAAATGTATTGTCAGTCTTTCTCCTGATGGTATTTCTTTTAATCCCCCTTCTATTCCTTCAAATATTGGCACTATTTGTTCTGCTGCTAAGTTTGGGTGAATTCCTAAGCAATCAAAAGCGAATTTTATTTGTATATTTCCTTTTTTTTGGATGATTAATGCTCCTATTCCTTTTCTCCCTCCTAGCTCCATTTCACATATCCCTGCTAGGTTTACCACATCTTCAAATGGGGTCAACGTTAATGTTTTCTTCCCTAACTTATCTGATTGTTTAATCATTACCTTTATTGGAAAAATTGCTATTATTAAAATTTTGAATCTCTCAAAATATTTAATTTACCTTTTTATTTTCTTAGTTCTCTTAACTTTGTTTTGATGATTTATTTGGTTTGGTTGAGCCGAATAATTAATTAATGAGATGAATTGCATATATCCTCTACTGATGCGTGGCGTACCTACAAATTTTCCTAAAAAGCTTTTATTGCTCGATACAAACCACCATGTTGCACATCCCCATAATGATGCAAATAGCGTCGCTAACCATCCCCAGTTCAACATATAGTAAAATCCAAATATGCACCCGATTGTTATTACTAACCACGGAAATATTTGCTCTGCTGGTAACGGCCCTATTTTTGGTTGCGTTCCTAAGCTCTGATTCACTACACGGAATTTTTTTTCTGGCTGCATTCTCTTTCCCAAGCGCGCAATTCGCAATTGATTGGCTTACATAGCAAGCCAATTATGAATTCGCAGTTAGCAACAATGATTAATTATTAATTAGTTCACGTAGTGAACAACTTCATTGCGAACTGCGAATTGATTTTAGGTAATTAATGTTGTTAAGAAGTCGGCTCCAAATACACCAACTAGAATAATCAATGGTGTTCTGGCTGCACTCGCCCAGTCTTCATCTCTTCTGACTGCTTGAATCACGTTCACCACAGACACTGCTATATACAACAAAAACAAGATCCGCAGAATATTGAAAATGCTTACCACCGTTGCAGAAGTATCCGGGTTGAGCGCACCTCCGAAGCCTGTATTGGTTATCCAGTCTTGAGCTTGTTGAAAGAACTGTGCGTTGGCTGGGGCTGCCGCAAAGTCTAACATGAACACTAATGACAATAACGCGAATAGTATGCCGTAAATATTTATCCTATATTTGCGCCCTTTCTTGTCCCATTTGCTCATTAATTCATTTATTTGCTTTTGGAACATTACTGCCATTGATGCTGATAAGATTAGCCCTCCTAACATCACTCCATGCAAGCTCATCTCTGATATCATCAATACACCATCCACCCACATTAATGCGATTGTTCCCCTCTCCCCTACTTGATTCTTGGGCTTAATTACTGGTGCTGACCCATATTCTGACTGCTCTTTTTCTCTATCTAGATAGTATGTTTGCATACCCTTGCTCGAATCATGAGAAAGTATTCCCCTAGTATTCATTCCCCACAAGCGGATTTCAACTGACAAACTGCTAAACTTTCTCTGCATATTTGCACTCTCATCCCTACTTTTTGTTAGGTTTGATAAGAGGCAGGGGGGCAGGGGGCAGGGAGAACTAAAGGTACAAACCTCACCCGCAAGTGGTGTGAAAGCTCCTTTGCTCCTATAAGCGTTGGTTGAAACCTCACCCGCAAGGATTTTTCCCCCTGCTCCCTACTCCCTGCACAAGCTGCTTTTTCATGAGTGACTTTAGCAGAATATACTATCAGCGAATTAGCACAACCCTATGCGATATCTTTGGCAGCGAGAGCAAAGCACGTCAGTGTGTTGGAGAAAGCCGGACTCATTACCAAGCGTCGAAGTGGTAAGGAGAAAGTTATTCAGATTCAGCCGACAACTCTCGAAGTAGCCGCAGCGTATCTAGGCGAGTATGAAAAAATCTGGAGTGCTCGCTTTGATGCTTTGGAAAAGCTACTAGAAGATAAAAGGCAAATTTTAAAAGTCTGCTATCTGAGGCATTCCTTGCAGCCTAACTTACAGGATAATATAGTCCCGTATTATCAATAAATTCCCAACCGATACCCGATCTATCCTTGCCCTTGCACCATGACACAAAAAGCGGTGGTGGTAGATTCACTCGCTGCTCACGCAAAGTTTCCACATTCACGCCCAGCCTTGAAGCTAAACCTTCTTCGGTTAATGGTTGGATTCTTTGCGTATATCCTTGAGAGTATGACTTGTTGTATGATTTGTTCGAGCGCTTTGGTTGCTTGTTGAGATAATTTTGAATTTTCACAATCGCCTCGGACAACTGCGTCATTCTCGCTGTCATCGACTCAATTTTTTGTTCTAAATCGCTGGTGGAATATTCGGTTGAGGGTGTTTGCTTGCTATTGAATTCTTCTGTGCTTAATTCCAACTGCTCTAGCCGAGAGCAAATAGCTAATATCGTTTCTGAATCTGTGCTGCCGCTGCTGTGACTGGTAGCCAAGTACTTGTCTACTTGCGATGCAAGATACTTAGATAAGTACTCCTCAATGTTTGCTTTTATCCTAAAGTCCAGATTTTTATTTAAATCATGACCAGCGATTGCATCAAGGTCATCTTGCGAATCGTCTAGGTATAGTTCGATAAAACTGATGAGCGTGGCTGTTGCTGTTGTGCCTTTCGAGTTGCAACGAGCGATAAACTGCTCCCACATCTTTTGGTCACAGTTGAAAGACGCCAGTTTCTTTTTTCTGCCTGTATTGCTCATGTCTAGGTAATACCGGACTGCCCACAACCCATTAAGCGTGTTCTCTATCTTGATAATTACCTTGACAGTATCATGATTAGCCGACAAAATCTCGCTCAATATCTCCCGTTACCCAGATATCCTCGCTGTTATAAAAATCTCCCCGTTGCTCCAAAGGAAAACCACCCAGTAGCAATCCCAACCATACCTCTACCATTGGCATCCGCAATCTACATTGCAGTTTCGTTAAAGAAATTTCACCTTTAATATTTACTAGATACTGAGCGATCGCAGTTTGCCATTTTTGTACATCTTCATCACCCGCTAACCGATGAACATCTTCTACAGTCTGAATTTCTAACATTGCCAAAACGTTCTGTTTCTCGACAGGGGCTGCTATTGAATCGCTGTTGTGGGCAGAATGAGAAAACTGGTGTGGCCCGTGTGGTCTAAACGTTTGCGGGGCTGGCTGTTCGATTAAATCGTCCAAGTCTAGCTGCATCGTTGTCCGTACTAACCCAGCAAAGATATCCGTGCTGACAACTGGCCCCTCAGTATCAGTTTGAGCGCGCACGTCCTGCAATAATAACTCGGCACGAGATTTGATAATATTTGCAATTTGATAAAACGCTGCTGCTGCGGTTGATAACTGTAATTCTGTTGGTAAATTTTCAAGCTCAGTATCCAAACATTCCCACACCACAGCTAGCGTTGATGTCGGTGGCGCTTCTGATATCTCATCAAGCACATCCCAAATCGTTAATTGCCGATATACAGCCATCTTTATGACTCCGGATGTAGCGGACAAGGACGCACTGGGCAATGGGTTGGACTCACCTCAAACATATCCTTATATTGGTATAACGAGATAGCATATTGTTTAGCAAATGCCTGCAATACCATGTCTGTATAGGCACGTATTTTGCCCGCCGTTAGCCCAAAACAGTGAATTGGTTGCAGGCGACAAATCGGTTTTTGTCCCAGCCACAGCTCTGCACCGAGTGCGTGTAATGGTTTATCTCCCGGCTCTTTGTATAAATACAGTACTGCAAAATACGTTGCTGGTGGTTCAACTGTAATCGCATCAATTTGTGCCGAATCATCTAGTGTGCGACGGCGGTAGAAGGAGCGGCGATTATGACACACTTCGGGATTCCAACACCCGTCACCTTCGTTTCCATGCAACACCTTAGCTTTGGCGGTTGGCAGTTTGGAACATAACTGACATTTGGGATCTAACGGCTTTGGCATACTCTACTGGGCTTCTTCTTCGCCAATTGCACGGTAGTAAGCAGCGATCGCCGCTTCTTGCTCACTGCGGAGTGTATAACGCCGAAATGCCTTCTCGCTAGTATGTCCTGTCAGCTTACGCGCATGAAATGGGTCAACGCCGAGTAACAATAAATCAGTCGCATAAGTATGCCGGAATTGATGGGGATGCAAATCTTCAATTTGAGCTAATTCCCCGATTTTCTCAATTGCAAAGTAAATGCCGTGGTAACTCAAGCGTTCACCTTTATATGAAGCATGGTGGGAAATCATCAACGGGGAGCCGCTGTTTAATTCTTCACCCCCAACAGAGCGCGAGCGCAAATAATCTGCCAAAACGTCCCGACTTTGTTGACGTAACGGTACTAAACGCGGTTGATCATTTTTGGTATCGCCTAAAAACAACAGCTTGCCATCAAATGCTCCGACATTTAAATTCACTACTTCTCCTGCCCTCAACCCGTGACTAAGAATGTGAACAAGTGCAGTATCCCTTTGCTTTGTTTCTCCTAGCAATTCTAAAGCTGACCACACCCGTTCCATCTGTTCCGGGGTTAAGCTTTGTGCTGCTGGCAAAGGAATTTTTTCTAGCTTGACTCCCAATGTCGGATTCGTAGTCAACAACTCTGGGTAAGCCAGAGTAAACCATTTGAAGAAACTTTTGATTGCAGCAAGCCCTGCATTAACACTGCTTTTTGATAAGGGTTTTCCACCATCCGTACAGCAGGCTTCCATCAGATACTCTTTGTACTGCCCGAAATGGCGCAGACGCAGTTCATGATAATGCAATTGCGTCCATCCCAAAAAACGCTTCAGTTCGCGTTCATATAGCTTGCGGCTGTTGGGCGCAAGATTATTGCTGCGTAAAAATTCCAATACTTTCACCCACCGGATATCGGTTGGTGGTCTTGTACTAGCTTTGCGCTGTCTATCATGCCCGACAGGTAAACTTTCATCATTTAAGGGAATCAGCTTAATTGGAGGTAAGTTGTTTAATTCAGGACTATTCACAACTGGGAACCATTTTAAAAGTCGGAGGTCTTCACAAGTCGCAGGTCGCAGGTCGCAGGTCGCAAGTAATACCAAATTGATTCTAAACAAGACTAACTTTGGTAACTTGGTATAATTGCGCTCCAAGTAAAGCTGTGAACTTGAATTTAGTTCAGTTTTAATCACTGCTTCTCAATTGCAGCTGACAACTTCGTTTTCCCATTCAATTTCTCTTTAACTGTGCGGGTAGAAGCAATGAGTATTTTCACTATTTCATTGGCTTCTTTTAGCAATTGATCGAACTTAGGTTTTTCAACAACCTCAGATTCAATTAAAATTTCCAGCCAATACTCAGTTTCGCGCGCTTCCTTCAAAGCAATTTCCATCTTGTGCAAAAAATCTCTATCAGACTGAGCCGAGCGTGACTCGCGTACATTTGCACCAATACTCGTACCAGAACGCAATAGTTGCTTTGATAGCGTGCGGCAAACACCTGGCTTTTCATCAAGAAAGCTACAAGCCTTAATGATTCTGATTGCAAACACCTTACTTCTATCAACAATCCCAACATTTTTATCCACAACAGCACCTATTCCACTTCCATACTCTTACTTGCGACCTGCGACCTGCGACCTGCGACCTCAAACCATCATACACGATCGCCCCCAACACAAAATAAGATTCCCTTATCTTATCTACGACATAAACTCCGATATCAATATACTTAGAAATACTATTAATTGTTTTGTATAATATTATACACTAATTTCAGTATCCACTAGAAGCGATCGCAATCCTCCTTCGCTCAAAGCCAACGTTAAATCTAGACAGATAAAGCGATTTGAGAGCCAATGCTGTCGCTGTTGCGCGGTCGGGGCTAACAGATGGGAAAAGCTTTGAGTTACAGATGAGCAAGCTGGCGATCGCTACCGCTCCACAAAATAAAAGCGAGTTTGTCTTTGCACAGCTTTACGTAACATCAACTCAACAGCACGTAAGCCCCACAAAACCCACCATATACCTTTGGGGCTTTTATCAACTGTGGGATATTTCAGTACGAATGGGCAGAATCAACTAAAAGAAAGTAAATATTGGTATTTCTTCTGTTAGAAAACGTTACTGCTTGGGAACTTTAAAAGTGAAACCATTATTGAATAGCCCCCCAAGACATGATGCGTACAGTTATAAACTTTGAATTGCTAGGAAGTCTGTAGATTAAATGATGGACATCATCTACTCAGAGAAATTTCTTCAACATGAAACAGGGTATATGCACCCTGAACAGCCAGAACGACTGACTGCAATTGTGGATAGCTTAAGAAGCTCAACAGTAGCAGACCAAATCCAATGGTTAAATCCTGACACTTCTAGAAATGTCATCAAAGAGATTGAACGAGTTCATTCCACCAAATACATTGAAGAAGTTCGCGCCTATTCTGCAAGAGGCTGGGGTTGTTTTGAATCCACGCAGATTTCTCCCGAAAGCTTTGAGGTTGCCTGCCTTGCTGTGAATGCTTGGCTAGATGGGATTGATAATGTTTGGCACAAGGGTACACCGAGCTTTGTTTTGGCTTGACCACCAGGACACCATGCACTACTAGATGAAGGGATGGGATGGGAGCATTTTCTGTAATGCTGCGATCGCTGCCCTTTATGCTCTAGCGACAGGACAAATTAAGCGAGTTGGAATTCTTGATTGGGATGTACATCACGGTAACGGAACGCAGGCAGCAGTGGAAAATGTTCCCAACATTGCTTTTTGTTCAATTCATCAATCACCAGGCTATCCACACACAGGAAAATCTGATGAGCATGGCAAGTTTAACAATGTCTTGAATCTTCCAATTGCTCCAGGTAGCTTAATACAAGATTACTGTCAGTTATTTGAGCAGAAGGTATTACCCTTTTTCAAAGATTTTCAACCAGATATTTTGATTGTTAGTGCAGGATACGATGCTAACCAAGCGGATTTACTTTCTAAAATCAATTTACAGCCCCAAGATTACGCCATGCTGACTGATTATTGCCTCAAGATTTCACCGCGTATCCTTTTCGGTTTGGAGGGTGGTTATGAATTAGATAGCCTTTCTTTATCTGTGCTTGAAACAGTCAAACAGTGTTTAAAATTCTTTGTTAAAGACGCATAAAAAATGGCTTAACAACTGGCTAAAATTTCTACATGACTTAATGCGGCCGATACAGTGACAGGCAGTTTATATCCACCTCCATGACTAGATAGAACAGGGATTGATGATTTTTTAGCTAACTCTAATACCTTCAAAGTCAACAATTGAAATTCTTGATTATTCCAATCTGTTATTCCTTGTCCACAATCTTCTTGATGTGAATCATAACCAGAAAATATCAAAATTAAATCTGGTGTCCAAGGTATTTGGGCTAGAGCTTCCTGAAAAGCATTTAAGCTTTCATGACTTGTATAAAATTCGCCATCTATCCCCAACTTAGATAATACTTCTACTGGAAAGTTTTTAGGAAGTAGAGGAATATTACGGTGACCAACTGCAAGTCCAAGCGTAGTTGTACCCGCTTTTAAGTCAGAAGCTTTAGCCATATAAAGGTCAGCAGCACTATGTATACTGATACAGCAGATATTTTGCTCATTAACAAAGATTGATTGTGTTCCATCACCGTGATGAATATCCCAATCGACAATTAAGATTTTTTGAAAGCCTTGAGTTTGGGCGTATCTGGCTGCGGCTGCTAGAGGATTGAGTAAACAGTAACCATGTCCCCAATCTGTATGTGCATGATGCCCTGGTAGAGTAAAACAGTAAGCACGCTCTAATACTCCCTTTTTCATGTGATCTATTGCTTCTAGTAAACCTCCCAAGCCGTACAAGTAACTAGGGAGGCAAAATTCTAAACCTTCACATTCACCACCGTTTGTCGGTAATGAATTATTAATCTCATCATGTTTATTTAAAGCTTTGAAAACAAGATTTTTCAAATAAATATTTTTATGAACTCGGAGATAATCAGTCAGATGAGCTTTTCGTATTGGTAAAATCGGGTAATTAGTTAAGATTTTTGCTAGTTCCAGCCTGACTTGACTGTAGTGAGGAAATGAATAACCTGTCCAGGAAATTGTCTGACTTGGTTTAGATGTGTAACAAGTATGTGGATATAAGTAAACAGCAAATTTTGCCATAACAATTTTTATAGGCTTATAGCGACAGTTATACTTCATTTGTTACGCTAGCGAGGGTTTTTGATTAAAATTGATTTTGAGAATATTAGGGACATTATAAGTAATGAAATCTGAGCGAGAAATTTTAATTGATTTTATGCAAATACTTGGGCAGTACAACCCATCATCCAAACAATACGAATGCTTTTTTAAATTGAAAAATGGGCAGGAATGTGATGGAGATATTGAAGCAATTCACGAAAAATATTTACAGTTTTATCCCTGGTATTATTCACAAGAGTGGCAACATTGTGGATATGAAAAACAGTTTTTACGGGATGAAGATGATGAAGATGAAGACATTGACTTTATTCTGATTCCTCTAAATGATATTGATTTAACCAATCTTTACTACTGGAATGAACAATCCTGTTGTTTTATAAGTTTAGAATGGAATGTGACTCAGAACTGCTTCATACATAATGAAACCGTACCTGGATCAGTTCCCTTACCAACCTATTTGCAAGAAGATATACCAGAAGATGATAAACGCCTCAAAGAGGTTGGTTATTGGCAGTCAGACTCAAATCGACCATACTATCCTCATCCTAAACATTTACTGAAACAAAGATGGCGAAAGAGCGAACGCAATCAAATTATTGATTACTTAAAAGCAGGACATATCTGTGGAGCTCGGCACGACAGCAGATCTTCATTTTGTAATTTCGATTGTTTTAGTAGAGATCGCTTTGAAAAACTTAATCAAATAGAAGAGCGTAAATTAACATATGAGATGTTGAAGATGGGAACCTGTGATCTACTAAGTGACGGAGAATGGATTTGGCCTATAAGGCTGGCCCACTACATTGAAAAACATGATATTTACCTACCTGATGAATTCATCTTGACTATGCAAAAAAATTCATGGTCAGTTCCTCAAAATATAGATTTTCAGCATTACTGGCAACTTGGTGCTAATGAATCCTTTTGGATTAATTGGGCGATCAAGTACACTCAAACAAACCAAACGTAGTTTAAGTGGTGGGCATCCGTGGATTATTGCCCAGATAGAGCCAATATAAATTGGGGAGTTGTCTAATTTCTCTTGGCAGACTGCTCAGTTGATTAAAGTCGAGGTTCAGTCGGGAGCAAATTGCTAAGTTGTCCAATTTCTCTCGGTATACTGGTTAAGCTATTGCCAACAACCTGAAGTTTTTTAAGATGATTACACAATCCAATTAGAGAAGTAAATCGCTTAGGTTTTTTGCAATAATAGCAAGGGCATTGCCACAACCGCGCAAGGAAGTTGAGAACCTATTGCATATAAAAAACCTGGATAGATGCCAACTCTATCGAGATTGCAATTTATCCAGGGTTGTAAAGCATCTATTTATGGCACGTAAAAACGTCAACTAAGTATTCCCAAAAATTTCGAGATTTGAACATTAATAGATTTGATTTTCAGGGGAGTGTGCCGAGATCAACCACAGAGTATATGCTCTACTCTCTACCATCTAAACAGAAATTACACGATTGTCGGCTCAACGCCACATCAATATGTATAGCCAGTAATTACACCTTTTGGCTCATAGGTGTAATTTGATCGGTAAATCTCTATATTGTTCTTTAGCTCCACCAGCGTGACACATCTTGGATGGCAGAAGCTGTATCTTTTACTGCTTGCTCACCACCTAAAGCAAATATAACTGGAGTTAATGTTCCCATCTGACTGAGTAAATCTCGGCGAGTGCGAAGAGATAAGATATAAAGGTTATCTCTCCAGAGAGAAAAAAGCTGATTTTTTGGTAGCTGTGAAAGTTTGACAGCCAAACTACTTAGGACTTCGGCGCGACTTGACTCATCCTGAATCTCCTTAGTAGCAGCCAGTGTCTCTCGTAACAATTCAGGTGGCAGTTTATCAGCCAAAGCAATTAAAGCTTGGACGCGTTCATTTTCTCCCTGAATAGCTAGAACTGCTTTAAAGGCTTCTGGTAACAAAGTTTCTGGTAAGTAAGGAGCCAAATTACTTAAAGCTTGGACGCGCTCATTTTCTTCCTGAATAGCTAGAACTGCTTTAAAGGTTTCTGGTAAAATATTTGGCAGTTTTTGAGCCAAGGCAATCAGCAATTGGACACGCTCATTATAATCTTTAATTTCCTCCGCTATCTGTAAAGTTTGTAGTAACAAACTTTCTGGTAGATGGGGAATTAAAGCAGTTAAAGCTTGCACTTGTAAGCTGTTGTTTTGAATTATTTGTGTTCCCTGAAAGCGAAAGCTACCTTTAATTGCTTGCGTTGCTTGTAAAGCTTTTGGCAACAATTCATCTGGGAGATAAGAGAACAAGGCAATCAAAGCTTGAGTATAGTATTCTTTATCCTCAAATCTTAAAGCTATATTTAGTGCTTCTGACAACAAGTTTTTTGGTAGTTTAGGAACTAAGTTTCTTAAACTTTGAACACGGTTCTGTTCATCTGAAATTAACTGTAGAGTTTTAAGAGCTTCAAGAAAAGCTTCTGGTAGTAATGATGATATACTTATAAAGTATTGAACGCGTAATCTCGCCGATGTAATTCTCTTTGCTATTTCTAGCATTTTTGATAAATTTTCTTGGCGTTGTTGAATCATAAGATAATTTTGTTCAATATGGAACAAAGTTTCAATGTTTCCAGCCTCTAATTCATCCCGCAAATATGCAACGCCATTTTCAGTAAAATATAGAGTTAAAGTAGCTAAAATTTTAGCATACTCCCTCTTATTTTCGATTTCCTCTGCTGCCTTAAGAGCTTTCGGTAAAATATTCGGTAGATGAGGACTTAGAATATTTAAGATTTGAATACGATAGTGATCATCAGGGAGTGACGGTAAAAGATTAATAATTTTTGGTAAAATATCTGGAATATAACTAACCAAAGCACTTAAAATTTGAGTACAATAATATTTATCCTTAAATTCATCCGCTGCTTTGATAACTTCTGGTAAAAAGTTTTGTGGTAGGTGCGAAATAATATCTATTAGGACTTGAGCGCGATAATTTTCATTTTTAATAGTCTTTATTGTTTTAAACGTTTCTGTTTTATATTCTGCTAAATATGGTAATAGACTAGATAGTATTTTGGCAACTTCCAAGTCATCTCTAATTACCTGTAATAATTGCAGGGTTTTCGGCAAAATATTTGACGGAGAATAACGAACTAAAGTGCTAAAAGCTTGGGCAACTTCCAAGTCATCTCTAATTACTTGCACTAATTGGAGAACTTCTGGCAAAATCGTTGGTAAATAAGGAGCCAGAGTACACAGTGCTTGGATTTTATGATGAGATGTGAGTGACCTTGCTAATCTTAAAGCTTCTAGCAATAAATCCTTTGGTATACGAGGAATCAGAACAATCAAAAGTTGCTTACAATGCTTCTCATCTGAGAAGGCTCGTGCGCTATTTAGAGCTTCTGAGAACAAAGTTTCTGGCAAATGAGGAGCTAATTTAATTAAAGCTTGCACACGAAGTGCATGATCTTTAATAGCTCGCACTTTCCAAAATATTTCTTTTTGTAAATCTTTTGATAAATCAGGATAAAAGGCACTTACAGCTTGAACATAAAGCTTGTTATTGTCAGTTTCTCTGACTACTTTAAGAGCTTCTAAAAACAAATCCTGTGGTAAATGAGGAACTAGTACGCATAATACTTGTACATAATCCTCTTTATTTAAAAGCGTCAGTATCTTTTTTAAAATTTCTGACAGGAAATTTTTTGGCAAATAGGGAACAAGAATACATAGTCCTTGGGCTTGATATTTTGTATTTCTAATTCTCCAGACTTCTATCAAAGCTTCTGATAACGAAGAGTGTGATAGATGGGGTGCCAAAATTTTCAAAGCTTTAATAACATATATTTTATTACTAATTTCTTCCTCATAATTTAATATCTTATTATTTTTTTCATTAACAATATTTCTTATTGCATTAAGGGCTTGTGGTACGATATCGTGGCAATATGAAGCCAAGGTACTTAAATCTACTGCTAGATGTCCCCTTGATTGATTTCTTTCGTAAAAATTCCATGCTATATTGAGAGCCTCTGGCAAAATTTCTGGGAAATATGGAAGCAGGTAACTTAAATATTTAGTGCGATTAATTAATTGTGTTGATCTTGCGGTTTTGAGAGCTTCTGGCAAAATTTCTGGCAGATAAGAAGCTAAAGCAATTAGAGCTTCAAGTTGATGCTCCGCAGTCTCGACATTCTTTGCAATTGTAAGGGCTTCTGATAACAAAGACTCCGATAGATGTGGAATCAAGGCAATTAAAACTTTAACTCGATACTCTTCAGTCTCAATATTCCTTGCAGTTGTGAGGGCTTCTGACAACAAAGACTCCGGTAGATGAGGAGCCAAGGCAATTAGCGATTCAGCAAAATCTAATTCATATTTAATTATTTTTGCTGCATTGAAAGCTAATAAAATTGCCTGTTCTGCAAGTGGTTGTGATAAAAAAGCAACTAATCTTAAAATTGTCGCCGTTTTTTGTTTTGGATCTGGAATATTTTTAGCATAAGCTAGACTTTGTTGCGGACTCCATATCTCTTGTTGGACAAGTTCTACTAATAAATTAGGAGGAATTTTACTAGCAAACCTGTTGAATGAATTAGTGATAAACGCATAGTAAAATTGCCGTCCTATGGTTTTTGGTAATATTGTTTCGGTGCAAGAAGCATCTATAAGTTTCCAAGCACGATCAATATCATTTAAGTAGCCATCTATTTGTCCTAAGTGTTTTCGTACTTTGTACCAGTCATTGCATCCTGTTTCAGATTCTTCTCGTAATAACTGGTGAATATCTTCTACCCTTTGAGCCTTTTCCAAATGCCAAACTAAATGCTGATGGATATAACCATCATTGGGCAAGGTATGCCACAAACCATCTTGGGTTTTTTGTCGGTATTTCTCCACAAAGGTGGCGTGAGCATGAGCAAGAGTTATACCTAGCCCTTGGAAATCACCTCGACGCTTAGGTGTTGGAGGAGAAGTCAATAAATTGCGTGCTAAATCGTGGAATAAGTCGTGTAAACGATAGGTTGGTGTTCCATCTACCAAAGGGACACCAGACAACAACAGTGCTTTAGAGTGCAGGTAGCCCAACTCATCTGCTGCATCCCGCTCATCATCCATATCCCACAGCGTTACAACCATTTGCCCAGTAATAGTTACATCCTCTGGTAATATTCCCAGCCAGATAAATTTTTCTTGCGTTTCCTTTGATAATCGCTGTATGCTCAAATTTAATGAAGCAGTTAAACTGAGTCTTTTTAAGCAAGCTTCATCCGCCGCATCTCTGGCTGCTTTATCATCGACTGTTCTTAAGCGGGCTACCTCTTTCTGCATATCCTGCACAAGAACTGTCCAAAAAATACCACCAGCAACTTGGGCAGCTGCTAGTTCCAATGCCAAAGGCAAGTAACCAAGCTCTTTGGCTAAAACTTCAGCGGACTGAGTTTCTGTGTCAGTGAGGTTACGTCCTAATTTCTTAGTCAGCAGTTCAATGGCTTGGGATGGCTGCATCACATCCAGAGAATATGTGCTGGCTCCGAGAACTTGGGCGATCGCAGCTTCGCGGGTTGTTACCAAAACTTGACAACGCGCTCCACCAATATTAAATGGTTGTGCATCCTCTGGATTCCAAGCATCGTCTACTACTAGCAGCACAGCTTTGTCATACAGCAGTGTACGCAGTTGATTGGAAGCTGCTTCTGTGCTAGTGGCTTTAAAGTTGTAGTCCCCCAATGCCTGTACCCAGCTACTAAGCAGGGATAGAAGATTAGGCTGTTGACCTAAAGTTGCCCAGAGGATACCGTCACAAAAATGAGCTTGCACCTCTGGATCATGTGCTAAAGCTGCTGCTAAGGTTGATTTACCTACACTACCCAAGCCGTGAATAGCTGTCACTACCAAAGTACGGACATCATTTGACTCTTTCAGCAGACGATTTTTAAAATCTTGGCTGTATTCGGGACGATCTACATAATAAGTAGGTAGAGGTGGTGCTTGGAAAGGTTTGCCGGCAGGTGTAGGGTGAGTGTTAATGTTGATTGTTCCTACTGACCCAATCTGCCCAATTTGAACAGCATCATTACCAGCTCTCTGATCCACCATTATCTTCTTCATTCACTAAAAATTGATTGTTCCTACTGACCCAATCTCCCCAATTTGTTTAGCATTATCTCCTGCTTGTTGGTGGATGCTTTTGGTTGGTGAAATTTTGGGTGTATTTGAAGTCTCTGTTGATGAATCTTCTATTGGAGAGGCATTGGATGGCTTTGAGGATTTCTCGAATACAGACTTCCATGCAGTATTGATTTTGAGGGCAGGGATAAGATGTTCTGCAATACCTTCAGATTGAATTGCATTACAACCAAACTTGTAAGCATCTTCTACAGAGCATCCACCACCCAAAGCATCATAAAAGCCAATGGAAAATTTGATCGCGGCTTTATCCCCAATAGCTTTGTTCATGCCAATCACATAGCCAACGTGCTGAACAATCGCCCCCGCTTGGACTTCTGAATAACAGGCATTAAGTACAACACACTCAATTATTCCTGCAAATAACTCGAACAGATTCGCCAAAGCCTCTGTACTGACTAGTTGAGTATTGCCTTGTTGGTCTTCAAATACTAATCCATCTGACCCAGCGCCATGACCGCAAAAGTGAACAATTTGGGGTTTAGTATCTAACAAAGCTCGACGCAGATCATCAGTTCGCACTGCTCCTTGCTTTTGTAGTTGGAACTGGTCACGATGCTGAGAACGTCGTAGACCTTCATCAATTTCACGCACTTCTACATCCAAACGTAGTTTTGCTTGGTCTACAGGGCTGGCTGCCAAAATCAAGATTTTTTGTGGCTGAGTAGCTTGTCTGTTAACCATCTTCCACCCTTGATAGATGTGTTAAAACTTACCAGATTGGCAAGGGATAGATGGTACTTCAAAACTAAATTTAATGATTACGGAAGAATTCACCAGTCCACGCCACAGTGAAGGAGGCGATATTGAGCAATATATGCGCCCAGATCCTAACGCCGCTTCTTCCAATAACTATACTAAAAACAGGTTAGAGCTTTACGCTGCAAGCCTTTTTTTAGTGCCATTCGGTTATAGATTAAGTTTCAACTCATAAGTCATAAACTGCTACACGTATGGGCTAATTCGTGTAATGCAGACTCAGTTGTTTGAAATCGCGTTTTCAACAGCAAATTTTTACCGTCGTCGTCTCTGATTTGGGTCTGTTCATAACCTTCTTTCAACGCGTTGCAGCTTGGTATTTGTCCCCCCGCAAGCTCCAAAATCTTCTCCAGAGACTTAAGTCAATCCGAGGAAAGAGTTTTCACCTACACCCTTACACCCAGTCGTGGCAAGGGTTTACCTTTTCAAGCGTGGCATTCTCCTGAGAGTCAATGAGGTCAAAAATATCGAACAAGCGTGCTGACTCATTTTTGTCAGGTATAGTGATTAACTCCGTAATCTAGCACTTGGTTATATCTAGATGCTATCTAGGTAATTTAAACTGTTGCCCTCAAAGCTTATAGCTAATTTCTCTAGATGTCATCATGATGCGAAAAGCCTGTGTCGTTTAGCCTACGTATGGCAAGTACAACGCCTTTGTTCTTTGATAGCTCAAACAGCGATCGCTCTATGAGATAACCCTAAAAGTCAGTAGTCTATGGGAGCAACGCGATTTTCTGAAGTCGGGCAAAAACGAGTCATGATGCTCCTCCTACAGTCGGCGATCGCCACCCAAATACCTGGGGTTATTGATAATTTGGCGGAGGTATTGAGAATAAAACCCAATTTCAAAAAATCGCGTTGCTCCCGCTTTTAGTTGGTAGGATGATTAACTATCGGAAGTAATCATCAAAAGTGAAAATCGACCGACACGGCAAGGCCAAAATCCTTACACCAGACGAGATTGAACGTCTGTTTAGTGAAGGATTGCTCAGTATTCGGGATCAAACTTTGTGCGCGGTGATGTTATACACAGCCTGTCGTGTCAGTGAATGCGTCACCCTGAAAATTAAAGATGTGTACGACAGCAAAGGACGGATTAGACCAGAACTGATCATCCGCAAAGGCAACACAAAAAGGAAGCTGGCAACTCGTACTATTCCTGTACTCGATGACCTCAGACATTACTTAAAACTGTATCAGCCCAAGCACTCACAGGAGCAATACCTTTTTCCCGGTCGGTGGGGGCATGGTCACTTGCACTCAGAATATGCCAGTTTAATTTTCAGAGAAGGGTGCAAACGAGTAGACATTGAAGGAGCCAGTACTCATAGCTGCCGCCGCACGGCACTCACCCTGATGAGCAATGCCGGAATTCCGTTGCGTATCATCCAAGAAATCAGCGGACACCGCAGCCTGGAGCAATTGCAAAATTACCTGGAGGTTGAACCATCACAAGTCAGGGGTGCGATCGCGGCATTGTCGATGCTAACACCGCCTAAAGATAAGGGTAGCAAAATTGATAGCGTTGATTGGGATAATCCGAAGCTATCAGCGGAGTAATAGATCAGGAAATGCTTATTAGCTGATCTAGACAGAAACACTGCGCCGGATAGACTATAGCGATTTTTGAAAAATGGCGATTACCTGACTATTGGCAAGATTGATTCATCAAGCAACTGATAAAAATGAGGCACGGATTGTTCCAGCTTACGTAGCTCCGGAGCCGCGATCTCTTCCAACTCCAGCACAACGTCCCAGCGCAAATCAGTTGTCCATCGCTTAAGGATGGCTTTAATCGCGTCTACTCCTTGGGCAATGCCAGAGCGAAGGGTTTCCACGCAATGAAGTAGTGTAGTGCGATCGCACTCATAGGCTTCGGGGCAGGGGGGAGGGGGAGCAGGGGAGAAAGAGTCTTGCCCCGAAGCCCCGAAGCCCCGAAGCCCCCCTGCTTCTAAAGAAGGCGTAGTATCCACCCCCCCAGCTAGGGAGTTTCCTATACCATTATGGGGGGGGGTGGATACGGAAGAAGAAATCGGCTCTGTTCCTGATGCTGATTGCGTTTCGGCACGTTTGTTTTGTCGATGAGCGATAACTTGTAATGCAAAGTCCAATTCCGACTTCGACAGCGAGAACAATTTTACTTGTTGACCACGTTTGCCCTGCTTGCGACAGCATAACTTTAGCCCCAACTGTTCAACAAGGGTGGCGAGTAACCAAATCGGTTGACAATCCGGTGGGATTGTAAACCCCAAAATTGCTTTAATGTGAGCAGCGCAGACTCGCGCGTTCTTGGTCATATTTAATAGATGTTCGTCGGCAGATGTAATTTCTTCTCCTGTGACTAATCGTTTGAGAATGTCATGCAGTCCTAAGTTGAAACGGGCTAACCACTTGGCAGAATAATTACCCCAGTCCATACAAAAGGGTAACTTGTTACGTTCAGCTAGATCTTTGGCACTGACAAATTCTGGTGGTGCGGGGTACTGTTTGTTAGTACGAAGATCCACAATCATCTCAAGAGATGGAGATAAGATGGCCTCTAAGGATGCGAGCGCACTAATCAATCGACCGCCATTGTCTTGCTCGACCAATCGGGGTGTAACTTCCATGCCGTAAGAATCATGAATGCGGAACTTCTCACACTCGTTCATCTGGTCAGGTGAAAGATAATCCTTAGTTTGTCGTGTGCGGTATTCTGTTTTAGTAATGTTTTTGGCACTGGCGACGGCATGATGGTGAGCAGTATCGAGTGCATCAGCAGCATTTTTGAGATATTCCCAGGCTGCGACATCAATATGATCTCCGGCTGAAACAATAGTATTGCCCATGTCGGACAACAGCGAGCGCAGGTCAGCACGTAAGTTATTAATTGATTGATGACGAGAAGCTTGAATTTGACAGTAAGCGTCCATTGCCCAGTCCTTCTCAACCCCGCGCTTGCCTGTTTCACGGTCAATTTTGATTAAGAAAGCAGTGATTTCGTTGGTTTGGAGTAAGCGTTCCTTAATTTTGGTGGGGTTGGTTTCTTTGTAGCCGAAGGGAGGGAGGGGGGCCACCCAAACATGAATCGGCACTTTTGGACGATAACGCCACAGTTGTTGAGCGCATTCAGTAGCGGTTTGACTGACGGCATGAAATACACCAAATACTAAGTCGAAATGATATTCACAGATGTCTACACCAGTACCTAAACTGGGACTGGTCAACAGCACATCTAGATTTTTGACAGCGTTGGTAATATCTTTGATGAAGGCCACATTCTCATCACTGCCGGAATTATCAGAATGTACAGACCAAATTCGTAAACGAGAATTGAAGTCGCAAGTCGGAGGTCGCAAGTCGGAGGTAAAGTCTCTACTTGCGACCTCCGACTTAGTACTTCCGACTTCATTATCAATCCTGACACTCAAGGATTTCTCAAGTTTTTTGATGAACCGCTTCGAGTCTGAAACCACCATGACTTTTTGACCGAGCATGATTGCCGCAGAAATTTGAGCAACCAACGCCGACGAATCCATCCCCTCATACCAATAGATAGTGCGCTCTCCATTCTTCCATTCATTCTTAATAATGTATGGTTGTTCTGTTGGTGGTCGCATGGACAAGAAAAAGTCGATGGTGATATCGTCCATGTGTGCGTCAGCGATGACAACCAAAGGCGCATTGTAGACAATATGTTGTAATACTTCCAGTATGATGGCACGATGTTCCTTGCAAGTATTACTGTGCAGTAAATGAGTCAGGTATTGGCAAGCCTCATCGATGAAGATGCAGCCATAAGTTAGTGCCTGGGTATTTAACTTATATAAACTGTCGATAGTGATGCTCAATGCTTGTGCTAGAGCCATACTGGTGTAACCAAGGTCAGAATACATCAAGGTTTTCAAACGCTCTGCCAAATTCTTCAGCAGATTCACCCGATGCCCGTTGTTGAGAAATTTTTGGTCAGGGTGAGCATCTCGCCAAGTTCGCATCAGTTCGGTTTTCCCTGTTCCCATGTCAGAGATAAGTACCACTAACCCAGTTTTCGGGAAGACAACATAGTTGGGTTGTTTATTTTGTCTCAATTTTTTGAGCTTGTACCTGATTTTTCCGCAATGACCTGGGGGGATTTGTTCTGGTTGCTCTGGCTGATCTAGCAGGGCAAAAAGTTTAAGAGGTGGTTCTTGTGGTGTCAGCACCGGGGCTTCATCTTTAACCCTAACTGCATCAGTGAGATATTTTGTATCAACAATTGCATCTGGTTTATACTTTCTCAATCCCCGG
>JAESGN010000673.1_pt1 | contig 19666 bp, 18 predicted proteins | sample 9269731 | NCBI WGS metagenome assembly JAESGN01 (sample SAMN15720683, study PRJNA650826) | algae metagenome | isolation source: Mojavia pulchra JT2-VF2 and co-occurring heterotrophs from desert soil | place: USA: Cadiz Valley, Joshua Tree National Park, CA | collected 1998-06-08
ATGCCGGCCGACAAAAGGCGAGATGAAGGTCGCGCCGGCCTTGGCGGCGAGCAGCGCCTGGTTGGCCGAGAAGCAGAGAGTCACGTTGACCATCGTGCCGTCGTCGGTGAGCGCCTTGCACGCCTTGAGGCCGTCGATCGTCAGCGGCACCTTGACCGCGACGTTGTCGGCGATCTTCCGGACGATCTCCGCCTCGCGCATCATGCCCTCGAAATCGAGCGCGACGACCTCGGCCGAGACCGGGCCCTCGACGATCTCGCAGATCTCCGCGACCACTTCGAGGAAATCGCGGCCCGCCTTGTGGATCAGCGAGGGATTGGTGGTGACGCCGTCGAGCAGGCCGGTGGCGGCCAGGTCGCGAATATCGGCGGTATCGGCAGTGTCGGCGAAGAACTTCATCGGGAATCCCTTATGACATTTGCTGTCAGTCGTGCGTGAGCATCAGCCTTGCACGGCCGCCCTTAAGCCGATTCACCGTGACGCGATAGGTGCCGGGGCGCATCCGGTAATAGAGGATCTTGTGGATCGTCGAGCAGCGCGGCCCCCGGCGCTCCGACGCCATGCGCAGCGCGCGCGGGCTGCCGGCGGCGAAGGCATCGATCCAGCCCGCGCGATCGATCGCGATGCCGACCGTGCCGGCCTTGCGGATCGTGACGCGCGTCTCGACGCCGCTGCCGCCACGCACCGGGAGCGTCACCGCATGGCCGGTATCCAGCCCGCGCCCGTCGCGCGTCCAGCCGGCGAGCGAGCGCGGAAGCCGCGTGTCGAGCGTCGCGCAGCGGCCCTGCGCCGCCATGCCCAGAGCCAGCGCCGTCGTGAGAATCATTGCCCTTGTCCCCCCTTTGATCGCGGCGATGTTCCATGGATGTTCCAGGCCCGGCAAGTAAAGCTTGCACCGGAATGAAGACGATGCGTTTAGGCGCGATGCGTTGGTGCGTCGTCCTGCCCCTGCTCCTGGCCGCCATGCCCGCGCGCGCGCAGCGGACCGACGACCAGCTGTGGCTGCAGGCGAGCGGCGTCGTCCGTATGGGCGAGCATCAGGAGGCGACGGTGGAAAGCATCGCCCGCTTCGGCGAGCGCGCCCGGGGGCTGGCGCACACCGAGATCGGCGGGCTGTTCGCCTGGAAGCTCGGCAAGGTCGAGCTCGCCATCGGCTATCGGCACGTCGAGGATTTCGTCGGCGACCGGACGCTGCCGAACGAGGAGCGGCTGCGCCAGCACGTGATCGTCCCGCTCGGCGCCGGCTTCGCCACGCGGATCCGGCTCGAGCAGCGCTTCAACAGCTCCGGCCCGGAGATCGGCCACCGCGTGCGCGGCCAGCTGCGCTTCAACGCGCCGCTGGGCCGGACCGGGCTCGGCCTGTTCGCGACGCACGAGACGTTCCTCAATCTCAACAGCACCGCCTGGGGCCAGCGCGGCGGGATCGAGCGGGTGCGGGCCAATATCGGACTGGGCGCGCCGCTGGGCCGCCAGCTGCGCGTCGAGATCGGCTATCTCAACCAGTATCGCTTCGGCCGCGCCGGCGCGCGCGACCAGATGGACCATGCGATGACGATCGGGCTGACGCTGCGGCCCTAGGGTGCCGGCTCGATCAGCAAATACCGTCATCCGCGCTTCTCCATCGTCCCCCCCGCGGGGGCGGGGATGACGGACGTAGTTTCAACGGCTTGTTTCGGCTTCCACCCTAAGCCTCGCTCACCTGCCTCAGGATCGCGGCGGAATCGCGGGCGCCCCAGCGCTCGGTGATCTTCCCGTCCTCCAGCCGGAACCATTCCATCGCGGCCACCTCATAGGGCCGCCCGGTCGGCGCCAGCCCGCCCAATCCGCGAAAGGGGCCGATGAAACGGCCGGTCTCGCGCAGGCGCACCGCCACCGAATCCCCCTCGGCGACCAGGTCGAGGATCTCCAGCCGCATCTCCATCCCCTCGTGCAGCTCGCGCCAGATCCCCATCGCCATGTCGAGCGATCCGGCGCCGAGCACGCCCCAGATCTTCGCATCCGGCGCGAAGAGCCGCGTCAGCCGCGCGACGTCGTGCGCGTTGAACGCGTCGACATAGGTGCGGACCGCCGCCTTGTTCGCGGCGCTCATTCGCCGGCCACCAGCATGGCCTTAACCCGCGCCCCGGCAAGGCCGGAGACATAGAGGCGATAGATGCCCGGCTCGAGCCGGAAGCGGACGATCTTGCGAATCGTCGAGCATTCGGGACCATGGCCGTGCCTGACCGAGGCGAGCGCCGTGCCGCCCTCGGCCCCCGGCAGCACGTCGATCCAGCCGCCCTGGTCGAGCGCCACGCCATAGATGCCGGCGCCCGCGATCCGGAAGCCGATCATCGCCGCCTTGCCCGGCTTGCTCCCCACGGGCAGGCCCTTGAGCGCCGCGCCGTCGATCGTGTCCAGCGCCACCGCCTTGCCGGGGACGAACGCGTCGCCCGGCGTGAGCCAGCCGAGCAGGCCGGTGGGCAGGCTGGCGTCGGTCGCCTTGCATTGGGTGGTCTGCGCCGCCGGGGCGGCGGGTGCGGCCTGGGCGAGCAACAGGGCAGCAGCGAGCAGCATCTTCGGTCTCCTTGAAGCGCCAACCGGATACGGGGATTCCGTTTCCGGTGCAAAAGCCCATATGAGGGGCATCCATGTCCCGCGCCCGCGTCCTCGTCCTCCATCCCGCGCTCGGCCCGCTCGACTATCGCGTGCCTGCCGGCATGCAGGTCGCGCCGGGATCGATCGTGGTCGTGCCGATCGGGCCGCGCCAATATGCGGGCGTGGTCTGGGAGCCCGAGCGGCTGCCGACCGAGGAGATCGGCGACAACCGGTTGCGGAACATCATGGCCGTCGCCGACGCGCCGCCGATTCCCGCATCGGTCCGCCGCCTCGTCGAATGGACCGCGGACTATTATCTGAGCCCGCCCTCGGCCGTGCTGGCGATGGCGCTGCGCACCTCGGCGGCGTTCGAGAGCGCGCCGACGATCACCGAATATCGCGCGACCGGCCAGGTGCCCGCCCGGCTGACCCCGCAGCGCGCCCAGGCGCTCGAGCGGATCGGCGAGCGCCAGGGGCTGGTGCGCGAGCTGGCCCTGGCCGCCGACGTCTCCGACGCAGTGATCCGCGGCTTGGTGAAGGCCGGCGCGATCGAAGCGGTGGTGGTCGACACCGACACGCCCTATCCGCTGCCCCAGCCCGATTTCGCTCCGCCCCGGCTCAACCCCGAACAGGCCGATGCCGCCGCGACGCTGCGCCAGGCAGTGGAGGCGGCCAGTTTCCAGCCCTTCCTGCTCGACGGGGTGACGGGATCGGGCAAGACCGAAGTCTATTTCGAAGCGGTCGCTGCGGCGCTGGCGGCGGGGCGGCAGACGCTGGTGCTGCTGCCCGAGATCGCGCTGACCGAGCCTTTCCTCACGCGCTTCGAGAAGCGCTTCGGCTGCGACCCCGTCGCCTGGCATTCGGGCCTGCGCACTTCGCAGCGTCGCCGCGCCTGGCGGGCGATCGCCGGCGGCGAGGCGATGGTGACGGTGGGCGCCCGCTCGGCGCTGTTCCTGCCCTATCCCAATCTCGGCCTGATCGTGGTCGACGAGGCGCACGAGACCAGCTTCAAGCAGGAGGACGGCGTCCATTACCATGCCCGCGACGTGGCGGTGATGCGCGGCCGGTTCGAATCCTGCCCGGTGATCCTCGCTTCCGCCACGCCGGCGATCGAGACGCGCCACCAGGTGGAGCTGGGCCGCTATGCGGAGCTCAAGCTGCCCGGACGATACGGCGCCGCCGAGATGCCCGAGATCCTGCCCATCGACCTGATCCAGGAGCCGCCCGAGCGCGGCCGCTGGCTGGCACCGCCGCTGGTAAAGGCGATCGACGCGACGCTGGCGCGGGGCGAGCAGTCGCTGCTGTTCCTCAACCGGCGCGGCTATGCCCCGCTGACGCTCTGCCGGCATTGCGGCCACCGTTTCCAATGCCCGAACTGCACCGCCTGGATGGTCGAGCATCGGCTGCTCCGCCGCCTCTCCTGCCATCATTGCGGGCACACCATCCCGGCGCCGAGCCTGTGCCCCGAATGCAAGAGCGAGGACACGCTGGTCGCCTGCGGCCCCGGCGTGGAGCGCATCGCCGACGAAGTGGCGGCGCTGTGGCCCGAGGCGCGGACCGCCATCGTCACCTCGGACACGCTCTGGTCGCCCGCCAAGGCCGCCGAGTTCGTCGCACGGATGGAACATGGCGCGATCGACATCGTCATCGGCACCCAGCTGGTCACCAAGGGCTATCACTTCCCCAATCTGACCCTGGTCGGCGTGGTCGATGCGGACCTGGGACTGGACGGCGGCGACCTGCGCGCCAGCGAGCGGACCTTCCAGCAGATCATGCAGGTGGCCGGGCGCGCGGGCCGGGGCGAGAAGCCCGGCACCGTCTATATCCAGACGCACGCGCCCGATGCGCCGGTGATGCGCGCGCTCGTCTCGGGTGATGCCGACAGCTTCTACGCCGCCGCGGCCGCGGCGCGCCGCGACGCCGAGGCCCCGCCCTATGGCCGCTATGCCGCGATCATCGTCTCGAGCGAGGACCGCGCCGCCGCCGAGGAAGCCGCCCGGATGATCGGCCGCACCGCGCCCGAGATCGGCGAGGACATGCACGTCTACGGCCCCGCGCCCGCCCCGCTGGCGATGCTGCGCGGCCGCCACCGCTACCGGCTGCTCGTCCATGCCCGGCGCAGCTTCGACGTGCAGCAGGTGCTGCGCGACTGGCTGGGCAGCCTGGCCTGGAGCCCCAAGGTGCGCGTGGCCGTGGACGTCGACCCCTACAGCTTCGTCTGATCCGCGGCAGACCCGATCGCCCGCCCCCGCAACGTCACCGATTGACGAGCCGGCCGCAGTTCATAAACTCGGTCGATCGGGGGGAAGAATCATGCGTCGTCATCTGTTGCTCGCCACTTCGCTGCTACTGCCGTCGTTCGCGCACGCCGCCGACTGGTACGAAGGCAGCTCCAAGCATTTCATCGTCTATTCGGAAGGCTCGCCCGAACAGGTCACCGCGGCGACCGAGTCGCTCGAGCGCTTCGACCAGGCGCTGCGGACGATCACCGGCACGCCGGACAAGCCGCTCAGCCCAAACCTGCGCGTCACCGTGTTCATGCTCGACGACGTCGATGCGATCCGGAAGCTTTCGGGCAACCACTCGATCGCCGGCTATTACCAGGCGCGCGCCTCCGGCCCGATGGCGTTCGCGCCGCGCAAGACCAGCGGCGAGCTCAGCGCGCGGACGATCCTGCAGCACGAATATGCCCATAGCTTCATGTTCGCGAGCTGGCCGAGCGCGGTGTTCGCCAAATGGTTCGTCGAGGGGTTCGCCGAGTTCGTCGGCACCGCCAGCTACCGGACGGACGGCACGCTGACCTTCGGCGCGCCGCCGGAATATCGCAAATACGGCATCAACCAGACCAACCAGATCCCGGCCAGCCAGTTGCTGATGCTCAACCCGGGCAAGCTCGACGGCCTGCAGACCCATATCCTCTATGGCCGCGGCTGGCTGCTCACCCATTATGCGCTGCTCGGCGGGCACGGCAAGGAACTGGCCGACTACATCACGTTGAGCAACGAGGGGAAGACCGCCGAGGCGGGCCGGTCCTTCGGGAATCCGAACGATCTCGACAATAAGCTCAACCGCTACATCTCGGGCAAGACGCTGCCGTTGCTGCGCCTTTCCAAGGACCAGGTCGCGGTCGGCAAGGTCACGCTGCGCAAGCTGGGTGCCGGCGAGATCGCCACCCTGCCGGCACGGCTGCGCTCGAGCAGCGGCGTGACCTCGGAAACCGCGCCCGAAGTCGCCGAGCTCGCGCGCCGGCTCGCGGCGCCCCATCCCACCGACGCGGCGGCGCAGAACGAGCTGGCCGAGGCCGAGTTCGACGCCAAGAACTATGCCGCCGCCGAAGCGGCCGCCGATCGCGCGCTGGCCGCCGATCCCAAGTCGATCCATGCCCTGCTCTACAAGGGCATGGCGCAGATGGAGGCCGCCAAGGCCGCCGGCGACACCAATCCGGAGCGCTGGAAGGCGATCCGCGGCTATTTCCTCAAGGCCAACAAGCTCGATACCGACTATCCCCAGCCGCTGGTGCTGTTCTACGAGAGCTTCGCCGCGGCCAAGCAGGCGCCGACCGCCAATGCGCGGAACGGACTGCTCGGCGCCTATGTGCTGGCACCGTTCGACACCGGCCTGCGCGTCACGGCGGGCAAGGTGCTGCTCGAGATGAACGACGCCAAGGCCGCGCGCGTCGCCTTCGAGCCGGTCGCCTACAGCCCGCACGCGCCGGTCGACAATATGGCGCTGAAGGTCCTCACCGCGCTCGACGAGAAGGGAACCGAAGGCGCGCTCGCCGTGCTCGCCGAGGGCGAGGCCAAGGCGAAGAAGGCGGCCGAGGAGGCGGAGAAGAAGAAAAAGGGCTGAACCCCGCTGCCGCCGCAGGCCCCGGCTTGAACCGCCGGGGCTTTTGCCCGAAAGCTGCCGGCCAAACGGAGGTTCGGGTTCGATGATGCGTCGGTTGCTTATCGTGGTGGCTATGCTCTTCGCATGGGCGGCCCCGGCGCATGCCGACGACATCTCCGCCTCGGCGCGCGGCGTGGTGCGGATCGTCACCATCGCGGTGGTCGATGACGAAGTGGTCGGCTTCGGCCATGGCAGCGGCTTCGCGGTGGCGCCGAACCGAGTGGTCACCAACGCGCACGTCGTCGACCTCGCCTCCCGCTATCCCGACAATGTCGTGATCGGCGTCGTCCCCTCGGAGGGCGACAAATCCTATCAGGGCAAGGTGATCAAGATCGACCAGGCGCGCGACCTGGCGCTGATCGAGTTCACCGGCGTGCGCCTGCCGCCGCTCACCCTGTTCGGCGGCAGGATCTCCGACGGCGACTCGCTCGTCGCGCTCGGCTATCCGGGCAATGTCGACGTCGCCACCGCGCGCTCGGCGGCGGATTTCATCAAGCCCCAGTCGCCGGTGCGCTCGCAGGGCGGGTTCGCCGGGCTGCGCCAGCTGAGCGGCGTGAGCGTGCTGCTCCACACCGCCAGCATCGCGCGCGGCAATTCGGGCGGCCCGCTGCTCGATCGCTGCGGCCGGGTGCTGGGCGTCAATTCGGCGATCACGCATAATGACGACGGCGATTCGACTTTCGCCTTCGCGATTGCCGGCAGCGAGCTGGCCGCCTTTCTGGGCGAGGCGAAGCAGCCCTTCGCCACGGTCGACATCCCCTGCACCTCGGTCGAGGAGCAGATGGCGCAGGAGCGCAGCGCCGACGAGAAGGCCCGCCTGGCGGCCGACGAGGCGTCGCGCGCCAATGCCGCCCGGGCCGAGGCCGAGCGCGACGATGCGATCACCCAGGCGCGCAATCGCGCCGAGACCGCCCGCGAGAACTATATGGCCGGTGCCGCGGTGCTGCTCGTGCTGGGCGCGCTGGCGGTGGGCGGGGCCGGGCTGCTGCTCTCGCGCGAGCGCAAGCGCGAGGCGATCTGGGTCGCGGCGGGCGGCGGCGTGCTGATGCTGGGCGCGGCCGCCCTGTTCCTCAGCCGGCCGGGCTTCGACGAAGCCACGGTGGTGCCGGTGCCCAAGGCCGTGGCGGCGGGCACCACGAGCACGGCGGCGCAGGGCAAGCTGGTCTGCACGCTCGTTCCCGAGCGCAGCCGGGTGATCGTTTCCCCGACCGACAAGGTCGACCTCGACATCGGCGAGGACGGCTGCATCAACGGCCGCACCCAATATGCCGAGTCGGGCACGCACTGGCAGCGCATCCTGGTGCCGGACCAGGAAGCCAATGTCTCGGTGCTCGACTTCGATCCGGCGACGGCCACCTACACCAATACGCGCTATCTGCTCTCCTCGGAGCAGATGAAGCAGGCGCGCGCGCTGCGGAAGGGCGTGCCGCTCAAGGAATGCTCGGCGGACCAGGCCAAGCGCGCCGAGCTGGCGACCCAGCAGCAATCGATCCGCACCGCGCTGCCGCCGGTGTACAACGAGAAGCTGGTCTACAAATGCTCGGCATCGGACGGGACGGCGGCCGGGACGACGCCCGCGGCGAAGTGATCCGCCGACCACCAGAGGAGTACGAGCCCCGACCCTAGATAGCTACTCACCGTCCTCCCCGCGCAGGCGGGGATCCAGGGTAGCATGGGGTAATCGAAGAAATCGCGCATGGGTTTGCCGGCGACGGCAAAGCGCGCCTCGCGACCCTTGCTCTCTACCCTGGGCCCCCGCCTGCGCGGGGAGGACGGTGGGGGTTGTGAGGCCCCAGCCTAGCCCCGGTCCACCCGCGCCGCGAAGCAGCCGGGCCTGGCATTGTGCACGTGCAGATACGCCACCGCCGGATCCGCGAAGAAGCGCGCGATCAGCGGCTCGAGATCACGGCCCTCCACCACCTCGGCATCGGTCATCATGCCGGCGCCGTCAAAGGCGCGGACCGAGAGCAGGCGGATCGCCAGCGGCTCGGGCACCGCATTCTCGAAACGCGCCGGCACCTCGGCCCCCTCGCGCACGAAGATGGCATGGGCGCTGCGATAGGGCGAGGCGACCGGCAGATGCTCGTGGTTGACCAGCAGCACCGTCTCGCCCGGCTCGGCATCGGCCAGCGTCACCCGGCACGGCGCGCCAGGCTTCTTGCCCACCGACATGCGGACGGCATGCCGCGCCGCCAGCTCCGCGTCCGACAGGCCGTAGAGAGGGCGGAACGGCGCCGGATCGATACCCTGGATTACATAGTTCATTGGTCCGCTCCCTCGCGCTTCAGCAATGCCTTTTTGCGGTCCACGCCATAGGCATAGCCGCCCATGCTGCCGTCCGAGCGCAGCGCGCGGTGGCACGGGATGATCACCGGCACGTGATTGGCGCCGCAAGCCGTGCCCGCGGCGCGCACCGCGCCGGGGCTGCCGGCGGCGGCGGCGAGCTGGGCATAGCTGCGCGTCTCGCCTGGCGGGATCGCACGCAGCGCCTGCCACACGGCTTCCTGAAAGGCCGTGCCCCGCACGTCGAGCGGCAGATCGGTGTCGCGCCCCGGGCTCTCCACCTCGGCGACCACCCGCGCGGCGAGCGCGGCGAGCGCCGCCCCGCCCTGGACCACCTCCGCCGCCGGGAAGCGCCGGGTCAGGTCGAAGGCATTCTCCTCGAAGGCGACGCGGCACAGGCCCTTGTCAGTCGCCGCGATCAGCAGCGGGCCCAGGCTGGTCTCGGCGACGGTCCAGCGGATCGTCACGCCCGCGCCGCCGCGCTTCCATATGCTGGGGCTCATGCCGAGCCGGGCATTGGCGGTCTCGTAGAAGCGGCTCGGCGCGGAATAGCCGGCCTCGTAGATCGCGCCGGTCACGCTTTCCTCGCCGGACAGCGCCTCGGCGGCGCGCTTCGCCTTCAGCCCGCGGGCATAGGCGGCGGGCGTCACGCCGGTGGCGCGCTTGAACAGCCGGTGGAAATGATGCGGCGCATAGCCGACCGCCGCGGCGACTTCGTCGAGCGAGACACTATCCTCGGCCGCCTCGATCAGCGCCACCGCCTTCGCCACGGCGATCCGGTCGCGGCCGACCTCGTCGGGCTTGCAGCGCAGGCACGCCCGATAGCCGGCGGCACGGGCGGCATCGGCATCGTCGAAGAACTCGACATGCTCGCGCTTCGGCCGGCGCGCCGGGCAAGTCGGCTTGCAATAGATGCGCGTGGTGGTCACCGCGACGATCAATCGCCCGTCAAAGGCGCGGTCGCGCGCTTCGAAGGCGGCCCAGGCCGCGTCTTCGGAGAGGGAGAATGGGTGGGTCATGGGATGGATATAGGCGCGCGCCGGGCGGGCCACATCCCGGCGATTGCGGTCAAACCCGCTTCCGAAGCTCCCCTCCCTGGAAGGGAGGGGCTGGGGGTGGGTGGAGGCTTGGCGATACTGCAGCCCCATGCATAGCCTCATCGTATCGCGGGCAAATACCCACCCCCGACCCCTCCCTTCCAGGGAGGGGAGTCTAATAACTCATACAAATCCCTCTTGCCCTTCCACCCCAAACCCGCCACCGTTAGCGCTAACGGGCGCATGCCGCGACGCCCGCACGGGAGAGGCCATGTCCTTCTGGCGACGCACGCACGCCCTGCGCTGGTGGATCATCGGGATCGTGATGCTGGGCACGGTCGTGAACTATCTCACCCGCTCCACCCTGGCGGTCGCCGCCCCCGTGTTCATGCCGGACCTGGGCATCGACGAGCATCAATATGGCTGGATCACCGCCGCCTTCCAGGCCGGCGTGATGCTGCAGCCGATCGTCGGCTACATCCTCGACACGATCGGGCTGCGCACCGGGCTCGCCATCTTCGCGAGCTGCTGGGGGGTGCTGACCATGGCGCACGGCCTCGCCTTCAACTGGCAGATGCTGTTCGGCCTGCGCGGCGCGCTGGGCTTTGCCGAGGGCACCTCGCACACCGGCGGGCTCAAGGTCGTCTCCGAATGGTTTCCCGCGAAGGAGCGGGGTCTTGCCGGCGGCATCTACAATCTCGGCGCTTCGGCCGGATCGGCGCTGGCGGCGCCGCTGGTCGCCTGGTCGATCTGGATGTGGAACTGGCGCGCGGCCTTCGTGATCGCCGGCGCCCTTGCCCTGTTCTGGGCGCTGCTGTGGCTGCGCTGCTATCGTCCGCCCGCCGAGCATCCTGCGATCGGCGAAGCGGAGCGCGCCCATATCCTGGCCGGACAGGAAGCGCATATACAGGCGGCGGGGGCGCGGCCCTCGATCCTGTCGATCCTGCGCCAGCGCAATTTCTGGGGCATCGCGATCCCGCGCTTCCTGGCCGATCCGACCTGGGGCACGCTGACCTTCTGGCTGCCGCTCTATCTGGTGAAGGTGCGCCATTTCGACCTGGCCGAGATCGCGCTCAGCGCCTTCCTGCCCTTCGTCGCCGCCGATCTGGGCTGCCTGTTCGGGCCGGCGGTGGTGCTGTGGCTCCAGCGCCGCGGCGTCGACCTGATCGATGCGCGCCGCTGGACCTTCACGCTGGGCGCGGTGCTGATGACCGGCATGCTGTTCGTCGGCACGGTGGAGAGCGCCTGGGCGGCGGTCGCCCTGCTCTCGCTCGGCGGCTTCGCGCATCAGACGCTGTCGGTCACCGTGATCACCATGGCGAGCGACCTGTTCCGCCGCGACGAGCTCGGCACCGTCGCCGGCATGGCCGGCACCTGCGCCAATGCCTCGATCCTGATCTTCTCGCTGCTGATGGGGAGCCTCGTCGCCTCGATCGGCTACACTCCCTTCTTCATCGCGCTCGGCCTGCTCGACCTCGTGGCGGCCGCGCTGCTCTGGACCCTGGTGCGCAAACCCGCATGACCCGCAACCCCATCCTGCCGGGCTTCAACCCCGATCCCTCGATCGTCCGGGTGCGCGACGATTACTACATCGCCACCTCCACCTTCGAATGGTTCCCGGGCGTGCAGATCCACCACAGCCGCGACCTTGCCAACTGGGAGCTGATCGCCCGGCCGCTCAACCGCCGGAGCCAGCTGGACATGCGCGGCGATCCCGACAGTTGCGGGGTGTGGGCGCCGTGCCTTTCGCATGACGGCGCGCGCTTCCACCTGATCTACACCGATGTGAAGCGCTATGGCCGCACGACGGTGGGCGGCGCATCGGGCGCGTCGCTCCGCGACTTCCACAATTATCTCGTCACCTGCGAGACGGTGAACGGCGAGTGGTCCGATCCGATCCACCTGAACAGCAGCGGTTTCGACCCCTCGCTCTTCCATGACGAGGACGGGCGGAAATATCTGCTCAACATGCTCTGGGACCACCGGCCGGGCCGCAACCGCTTCGCCGGGATCGTGCTGCAGGAATATTGCCCCGAGCGGCGCCGGCTGATCGGCGAGCGGACCAACATCTTCCCCGGCACGCCGCTCGGCCTCACCGAGGCGCCGCACCTCTACAAGCGCGGCGGCTGGTATCATCTCCTCACCGCCGAGGGCGGCACCGGCTGGAACCATGCGGTGACCATGGCGCGCTCGCGGAGCCTCACCGGTCCCTATGAACTCCACCCCGACATCCATATCCTCTCCAGCCGCACCCGCCCGGACGCGCCGCTCCAGCGGGCCGGCCATGCCGATCTGGTCGAGACGCCGGCGGGCGAGCCCTGGCTGGTCTATCTCTGCGGCCGCCCGCTCCCCAATCGCGGGCGCTGCGTGCTGGGCCGCGAGACCGCGATCCAGCCGATGCGCTGGGGCGCGGATGGCTGGCTCCATACCATCGGCGAGCCGGGCATGCCGATGCGCGACGTGCCCGGCCCCGAAGGCCGCCAGCCCGCCGACATGCGCGCCGATTTCGACGATCCCATCCTGCCGATCGACTTCCAATGGCTGCGCACGCCCGAGCCGGAGGCGATCTTCAGCCTCACCGCCCGGCCCGGCCATCTGCGCCTCCATGGCCGCGAGACGATCGGCAGCCTGTTCACCCAGGCACTGGTCGCGCGGCGGCAACAGGATTTTTGCTATTCCGCCTCCTGCGCGCTCGATTTCGCTCCCCGCCATTTCCAGCAGGCGGCGGGGCTGGTCGCCTATTACAACGCGGCCAAGTTCCACTATCTGCACGTCAGCCATGACGCGGAGGCCGGCCGCCATCTGCGCGTGATGTCCGCGCTGCCCGATGCGCCGCAGGCCGATGCCTTCACTGCGCCGATCCCGATACCGGAAGGGCCGATCGAGCTGCGTGCCGAGGTCGATTACGAGCGGCTGCGCTTCGCCTGGCGCCTGCCCGGCGGCGCGTGGCAATGGCTGGCGGAACAGTTCGACGCTTCGATCCTGTCGGACGAGGCGAGTGCGCCCGGCCTGCCCAATTTCACCGGGGCGTTCATCGGCATGGCATGCCAGGACCTGTCCGGTGCCGGCCTCCACGCGGATTTCGACTGGTTCGCCTATCGCGAGCGGGAATTCAGCCCTCGCGGGTCGGGCGCCTGATCAGCCGCCGCAGCGGCGGAATGCCCGGCTTCGCATGCGGCTTGCCCGTGCCGAAGCGCGCGGCGAGCGCGGCGGAGAGATCGGCGAGCACATGCTCCTGGCCGCGAAAGGCATGCGCGATCTCCTCCTCGGTCAACGCCTTCATGAAGGCGCAGCCATAGGTATTGCCCGAGCGGCGCACCACCTTGGCGGCGCGCGATCCCGCGCCCGAAAGGCCGAGCGAGACGAGCGTGCCGTCCGGGAGATCGAGCTCCGAAGTGAAACGGAAGCCCGTGCGCGAGAAATCCTCGACCTGCACGTCGATCGGCCCGCCGTCCGGCGTGCGCAGGGTCGAGGGCGAATCCGTGTCGAACCGGATCGCTCCGCGGCGGTCGATGTCTCCGAGGATCTCAAGCTTGGCGACGAGCAATTTGGGGCTCCATGGTTGGCGCCCCGAGCCTAGCGGGCCATGGGTTAACGAGTGCTTTGCGAGCGAGTCCGCGCGCGTTAATTTCGCATGCGCAACGGCGCGCGCCCGTCCCGGCCGTTTTCGTCGCACCAGCTCGCGTCCCGGTCGCAATCCCGATTGGCGCCGCGGCCCGGCTCCGTCCTCCCTGCCGATGCCGCCGGACGAGGACGAAACATGGCAAGACGCATATCCCTGATCCTGCCCGCGCTGCTCGCCGCCTGCAGCGGTGGCGGCGATGGCGCCGCCCCGCCGCGGCCCACCCCCACGCCGTCGCCGAGCCCGAGCCCCACGCCGAGCCCCACGCCCCCGGCCGATCCGCTCGACCAGGCGATCGCCGAGGCGGCGGCGGCCATCCGCGCCGACACGTGCCGGCCCGCCGGCGCGAACTGCGCCTGGACCGATCGCGCCTATAGCCCCGCCGAGTTCGAGATGGCGCCCGGCAGCGGCGAGGCGATCCTGATCATCGACAGCCTGCCCCGCCTGCCCGTCCGCGCCATTCGCTTCCGCAAGCATATCAAGGGCTATTTCCGGCTGGGTGCCGGCGGCGCGATGCACGCCGCGACGACCGGCTGGCGCATCCCGGCGGCGCTGTGGAACGCGCTCGATCGTTTCTCCGGTCCCGCCTTCGTGCCGAGCCAGCGGCTCGCCCCGATCGGCGATGCCGCGAACCAGGCCTATGCCGGCATCGCCTTCGACAATAGCGGCCATGGCAGCACCGTCTTCTCGCTGATCGCCGACAACAGCCCCGGCCAGCCGCTGGTGCTGATGGACGCGATCGACCTTCACGCCCTCGCGGCGGCCGATTATTGCGATGCCGCAGGCGGGGCCGCGGCGCAGGCGCGGCTGGTGCAGTCCGCCCAGCGCGCGGCGGACGCGATCGTCGCGCTGATGCGCGCCAACGATGTCCGCTTCGTCAACTACAGCGCGGGCCACACTTTCCAGACCGTCCGCGACAGCTGGCAGGGCCGTTGCGGGACGCCGCTGCCCGCCGAGGCCGTGCTGCGCGACCGGCTCGCCGCCTATGCGCCGATCTACGCCGCGCTGTTCGGCACGCCCGGCGTGCTTGCGGTACAGGCGGCATCGGAGACCAGCGGGCTCCATGACGCGCCTTATGACCAGCGCATCCCCGCCTATCGCAACCGCGTCCGCACCGGCTATTTCACTGTCCTCGCATCGGGCCTGGACGATAGCGGCCGCGGCGGCATCGCGGCGCCCCAGGGCTGGCCCGCCCGCGCCGATGCCGATATCTTCGTCAACACCGGCGTGCTGCCCGAGCGCCCTTATGCCTTCAACCGCACGCCCCTGCTCCAGTCCGACGATTTCAGCACCGCGCTCTTCCCGATCACCGCGCCGCATACGTCCTGGGTGGCACCGCTGGCACTCGCGCGCATGATCCATCTGCGCTTCTCGCAATTCCCCGGCCGGCCGTTCGACGACGCCCTGATCGCCGACATCCTCGATGCGGCGACCCCCGCGCGCTGCCCTGGCCAATGGGGCGATCGCTGTGCCTTTCAGGACCCGATGCTCCACGGCCAGACCGAAGCGGTGCGGCTGGGCCTGCGGCCGCGCGAATATACGGGAATTGCTGCCCCCTAGGCCGCCTGCCCCGGTGCGGCGCGCGGCGGACAGACGCGGCCCGCGGACCGGCTTCCTTGACGGAAACCGATTTCATCGCCATATGCGCGGCCATCGAGCCAGCATGGCAGCGTGATCGGACGCACGGCGTCCCGGCCCCGGCTCGGTTGATTTCACGGCTTCCCTAGTCACGCGGGTCGTCATTTTTGACCCCGCCTTCGCGTTCGGAATCCGTCCGTGCGCGCCGGCCGTACGCACAGGACACATAATGCAATTCAACGAACTCGGTCTCTCGGAGACCGTTCTCGCCGCGCTTGCCGCCAAGGGCTATAGCGAGGCGACGCCGATCCAGGCCAAGGCGATCCCGTCGCTCCTCGAAGGGCGCGACCTGCTCGGCATCGCCCAGACCGGCACCGGCAAGACCGCCGCCTTCATGCTCCCCTCGATCGACCGGCTGGTCGCATCGGGCAAGCGCGCCCAGCCGCGCGGCTGCCGCATGCTCGTGCTCGCCCCCACCCGCGAACTGGCCAGCCAGATCGCCGACCAGGCGCGCCACTATGCCAAGGGCACCCGCCTCAGCGTCGCCACCATCTTCGGCGGCACGTCGATCCACAAGAACAAGACCGACCTCGCCAAGGGCGTCGACATCCTCGTCGCCACGCCGGGCCGCCTCGTCGACCTGATGGACCAATGCTATGCGATCCTGATGGGCCTCGAGATCTTCGTGCTCGACGAGGCCGACCAGATGATGGACCTGGGCTTCATCCACGCGCTGAAGCGCATCGTCCGCGAGCTGCCCGCCAAGCGCCAGTCGCTGTTCTTCTCGGCGACCATGCCGAAGACGATCCGCGAGCTCGCCGGCCAGTTCATCAAGGAGCCGGTGGAAGTGAAGGTCACGCCCGAGGCGACCACGGCCGAGCGCGTCGAGCAGCGCGTCACCTTCGTCCAGCAGGCCGAGAAGCAGGCGCTGCTGACGATGATGCTCAAGGAGATCGAGATCGATCGCGCGCTGGTCTTCACCCGCACCAAGCACGGCGCCGACCGCGTCGTCCGCCTGCTGGCGGGCAATGGCGTCGCCGCCAACGCGATCCATGGCAACAAGAGCCAGCCGCAGCGCGAGCGCGCGCTCGGCGAGTTCCGCGCGGGCAAGGTGAAAATCCTGGTCGCCACCGACATCGCGGCGCGCGGCATCGACGTGTCGGGCGTGAGCCATGTCTTCAACTTCGAGCTGCCGAATGTGGCGGACCAATATGTCCACCGCATCGGCCGCACCGCGCGCGCCGGCAATGACGGCGTGGCGATCAGCTTCTGCGCCGAGGACGAGCGCCCCTATCTGCGCGACATCGAGCGGCTGATCCGCCAGAAGCTCGCGGTGGTGCCGCTGCCCGAGGGCTTCGTCGCCGCTGCCGAGAAGATCAAGACCAGCCGCGTCAACGTGCCGGCGAGCCGCGACCAGCAGAACGGCGCCCGTGGCCGCGAGATGCAGCGCGACGGCCGCCGTCCGGGCCAGCCGCAGCGTGGCCGCCCGGGCCAGCGCGACGACCGCGCGCGTGGCGACCAGCCCCGCCGCGACGGCCATGCGCCGCGTCCCGAAGCCGCCGGTGCCGCTTCGGGCGAGCCGCGTCCGCGCCGCTTCGACGCGCCGCAAGGCGAGCAGCCCCGCAACTATGCCCGCCCCAAGCGCAAGTGGCAGCCCCGGCCGACCGGCGGCGGCGGCGGCCAGCGTCAGGGCCAGGGCGGCGGCCGTCAGGGCGGCAATCGCGGGCGCTAACGCGCAAGGAGATAGTCGCCGACAGCGTCGAACAGCGCCTGTCGGCGATTCTCCAGATGCATCCGGTGCGCGCCGTCCGCGAGAGTGACGCAGTGCGCGCCGCCCGGCACGCCCGTCAGCCGGCCCGCCAGCCACGCCATGTCCGCCTCGCCCGCCAGCGAGTCCCAGGCGCCGCGCACGATCAGGGTCGGCGCGCGCACCACGCCGGGGTCATAGGGAAAGCGCCCCGACCAGGCATCGCCGAAATCGGCGTCCGGGCCGCTCGGCACCATCACGCCCGCCGGGTCTCGCGCCGTGCTTCCCGGATCGCTGGCGAGATAGGCGGTCGCCCAGGCGTCGAAGTGCGCGGGGGCGATCGGCGAGCCCCGGCCTTCGGGCACGCCCGACTGGAAGCTCCGCCACTGATCCGCGCGCGTGACGAGATATGCGCCCCCGGCCGGCGCGGGGCCGTCACCGGCCTGCCGCTCCCCGAGCGGGCCGAACAGCACCAGCCGCTCGACCATCTCGGGCCATGCCCCGGCAAAGATGCCGGCGGGGATCGTCCCCCAGCTATGGGCGATCACCAGGAGCTTCGCGCCGCCGCGCCGCGCCCGGACATGCGCGGCGACGCGGGCGATCTGCGCCGCCGCCGCGTCCGCCCGGCCATAGGGCAGGTGCTCCCGCATGGCCGCCGGCCGTTCCGATCCGCCATAGCCGGCAAAGTCGAACGCCCAGACATCGAGGCCCCGCGCCCGCAGATCGTCCATCCACGACCACCCGTCGATCCGCCATCCGACCGACAATGCCGATGGAAAAGTGGCGCCGTGCACATAGAGCACCGGCATTCCCGGTCCGGCCAGGCGGCGAACGAGCAACGCCGGCATGGCGGCATCGCCAGCGAGAGTGGTCACGTCCCCGGCGTGCGCGGCTTCGCGGGGGGCGGCGAGAATCGGTTCCGGCATCGGTTCCTCCAGTCGGTCCGGCGGATGCGGCCGATCGGAGAAGCGATGCTTCGGCCCTTATCGAAGCTTCACCGCCACCGCGCGCGGATCGCCGCATCCTCGCGGCCGGCGATCAGCCGAATCGCACGGTCGGCGCCTTCCCTGCCCTCGGACGCCCCGGCGCGCGCGGCCGCATGGTACAGTTCCAGCGCCTTCTCATACTGGCCGGCCTGCTCGGCGCAGAGGCCCAGGTCGAAGGTGATCGAGGGATGGTTCGGCACTTCCGGCGCCAGGGCCGCCCAGCCGGCGCACGCGCCGCGCCCGTCGCGCTTGGTCAGCTTCACCAGTTCCTTGAAACGCTTGGCCTGGTCCTTGGCCATGCCCTTGTCGCTCTCGCGCACGCGGATGGAATAGGTCGAGAGGGTCGGCGCGATGTCGCCGCGCACCGAATAGCCGAGGTTGCGGATCGCATCGGCAATCACTTCCTCCACCGGCGCCGGGCGATCCTCCCTGCCCTCGCACCAGCTGCTTTCCTGTGTGAAGGGCTTGGTGACCGAATAGACGATCCGCCCGTCGCGATTGCGCACCAGCCTCAGATCGGCCTTCACGCTGACGATCCGGCGGCGGCAGCGCACCTCCACTTCCTCCTCGCGGATGCACTTCTTCTGGTTGGCGCTGTCCTTCTCGACGCAGCGCTTCTCCCGCCGGCGGAACGGCGATTCGTCGACGCCCGTCGTCACGCCGCCGGTAAGCGCGCCCTCGGCGTTGTTCCGCCCGGCGCGGCCGCCCATCAAGTCGAAATGCGTGCCCGACAACCCCTGCTCGATCGCCCGGGCCAGCGCCTCGCCGTCCTGCCCCTCGATACGGTCGATCGCGATCGAGCGCAGCAGGCTCGCCTCCCGGTTCGGCGCGGCGAGCTCGCCGCGGATCTCCAGCACTTCGGCATGCGCGATCCCGGCGATCAGGCCGGCGACGGCGATGCCGCCAAGAATCCCCTTGTTCACTTCACCTTCCCCCAAAAGGTCGTCGCGGGCGCCGTTTACCACACGAAACGATTCGGTACATGCCCGTGACGGCCCCTGTTCCGGGAGTCGTTCGTGGCACGCGAATCGGACTCGGGTTGCATCCCCGTGACACCGATGCTAACCGCGCCGCGACCCATAGGGGGCCGTATGGGGCAGCCGTCAGAGTAATACTTTGATGGAGCCGGAAATCGGCCCCCAATTCATATGGGGCTGAAACCCGAACCTCCGAGAGGAACCCGATCGCGTGGAGAATTCCGCCGGTATCCAGGCAAGCCTAAGCGGACGCTACGCTACCGCCCTGTTCGAGCTCGCGCGTGATTCGAAGGCCCTGGCCCAGGTCGAGGACAGCCTCGGCACCGTGGCCAAGGCGCTTGCCGAATCGAGCGACTTCAAGGCGCTGACCGCCAGCCCGCTGGTTTCGCGCGCCGACGCCGCCAAGGCCGTCGCCGCCGTCGCCGCCAGCCTGAAGCTCGATGCCACCACCACCAGCTTCCTGGGCGTGCTGGCGCAGAACCGCCGGCTGAACCAGCTGCCCGCGGTGATCCGCGCCTTCCGCCAGCTGGCCGCCGCGCATCGCGGCGAGACCACGGCCGAGGTCACCTCCGCCCATCCGCTTTCCGCCGCTCAGGTCGACGCGCTCAAGCAGCAGCTGCGCGCCCGCATCGGCCGGGAAGTGGCCGTCGACCTCTCCGTCGACCCCTCGCTCCTTGGCGGGCTGGTCGTGAAGATCGGCAGCCAGATGATCGACAGCTCGATCAAGACCCGACTCAATTCCCTCGCGCACGCGATGAAAGGCTGAAGGCTAAGACATGGATATCCGCGCCGCAGAAATCTCGAAGGTCATCAAGGACCAGATCGCCAATTTCGGCTCCGAGGCCCAGGTCTCCGAGACCGGCCAGGTGCTCAGCGTCGGTGACGGCATCGCGCGCATCCACGGGCTCGACAACGTCCAGGCGGGCGAGATGGTCGAGTTCGCGAACGGCGTGCAGGGCATGGCGCTCAACCTC
>JAESGN010000675.1_pt1 | contig 19574 bp, 22 predicted proteins | sample 9269731 | NCBI WGS metagenome assembly JAESGN01 (sample SAMN15720683, study PRJNA650826) | algae metagenome | isolation source: Mojavia pulchra JT2-VF2 and co-occurring heterotrophs from desert soil | place: USA: Cadiz Valley, Joshua Tree National Park, CA | collected 1998-06-08
GTGCCTGCCTTGCGGGGGCGTTGACCTTCGATGCTTTGCTGCTCTTTCGCTTGGTCATCTCAATCTCCTTTGCCAATCACGACGGCAGATGCCGCCACGACTGCAGCCCCGCGGAGACCGAAGGCGCTGGCGGGGAGGAGATCGAAGTGTTCGGCCGCCTATTTGCGGCAGATTCGATTCATTAGGCTCGCGGCGTTGAGAAGCGTGTTCACCTCGTAAGTGAGTTGTTCAATATCGAGCGCGACCTCGATGGCCTTGGCAATGTTGCCTGATTTTGCACAAGCTTCGGCTACCTGTCCCAAACTGGCCGCCTGATCGAGCCGTTCTCGCATCAGTGCCAGCTGCATCGCCAACGCAGGGGCGAGGATATTGGGGTCCATGGCGGCTCCTTTCGCCACCACTGACGCTCTGTTGCGAGCCGAAGTCCAGTCGAAAGAGAGCAATTTTCTGGCTCACTTTAGCGCCACGGGATGGCAAGCTGAGTCGGCGCTATCGGGGGCCTCGCTCGGGCGGACGCCATTGGAAGGCGGAGGCGACACATTCGATCAGCGCTGCCTTATCGACACGCTCAATGCCACGGCCGACCCACTGCGCTTCCAAAATTTTGTTTATGGGGCGAGGGTTGCTGGCTCCATGGGCGGCTATCCTTTCCCCGCCACACACACGCTCCGCCGCGCGCCGAAGTCCAGCGGAAACCGAGCAATCTTCTGGCTCTTTTCGGCCAACTGCATTCCGATCTGCAACTCATCGAATGGTCTGGCGCGCAGCCCTCTGGAGGGAACGCAATAGCGCCACCGGGTCGGCATTCAGCGCGGCCGCAATCTCCAGAAATTCCAGAATATCGATGCGCCTTTCCCCGCCTTCGTATTTGGCAACGAAGGATTGCGGGCGCTTGAGCCGCTTGGCCACGATTTGTTGGGTCAAGCCCGCGTTTTGTCGCGCTGCAACAAGCAGATCGCAGAGTGCCCGATGTGCGGGCAAATGCAGGGATTTGGTCAGACCGCGCGCCTTCCTGGCCATAAGGCGCGCGAACATGATCCCGGATTCGGATTATCCCAAAAAAGGATATAATCTTCTGGACTTCAACGTGCCTTTGAGCATGCATTGGCCCGCACGCAGTTTACGAGAACCTCTCAAGCCAAAGCCAGGCGGCCCAAAGGCCGAGATCTTGCCGCGGCAATTGGGAGGGAGCCGTCAGGTCCAAATTGGAGTTTGTCTGTCAGGAGAGCGCAATGTCCAATGTCACGACCCATTCAGGAGGTTTTCTTGGACGAATAGGATCGGTTGCCTTTGTCGGTCTTTGTGTGACTGGTTCGCTGCTTGGTGGGTTTGTTGGCCTGGTGCTTGGCGCGGTGATCGATGCCATCGTCCATCCCGGGTCGAAGGACGTTCCGGCCTATATCTATCTGCTCTTGTTGATCGGGTTAATTGTTCCTGTCGTTGCGTTGATCGCAAAGCGCCGATCCGTGCGACGACCGCTTGGCAATATCGAGCCTTCAGCAGCTACACCTCAGAGTTCGAATGAAAATCACTCTGAAACGGTCCCGCTGGCACAGACCGATAGCAGCAAGCGAAGAAACCTGATCGCCGCAGCGGGGATTACACTTCTCTGCCTTGTCTGGAAGCCGATCTATGCGTTTCTGGCTTTGATCGTGTTCGTGTCGCTGCTGTGGAAAGGGCAAACGCCAGCTAGCGGGTTTTTGTCCTCGCTATCGTCTAAAGGGGTGCGAATTTTCGCTATCTCAGTATTGAGTGTTGTGGTGGTCGCTTTTGTCGCGCAGGATTCAACTGACGTGGGCTCGCCCGATCTGCCGGAATGCGACAGCGCGACGGCGAAGGACAGTTTGAAGCGCGCTATAGAGGACCATCCGACATCACACGGGCGGGTTCGGGTTTTCTCGGCAAAAAACGTCAGGCAATGCGGTGTAAAAGAGGATGCAAGCCAAGAGCTCGATATCCGCGCGTGCTCGGCTACGGTCTTCACAAACGTAGGCGAGCTTCCGTCAGAATTTCAAATTAAGTGGATCGATAGGCCCAAGGGAGAATGGTTCTTGCAGACCACGAGCTGTCCCTTGTTTGGCGTCATTGATGGCGATCTTGGTTGGAAGAGAACCCCAACATTAAAGGGCGTGGGTGGCCATGGAGCCAACCCATCAAGATGACTCAAGCTTGCCGGCGGCGGCTGATTTGGTACCCCCGATCCGGGCACCCCCGGGTGTCGGGACGATCAAATTGAAGCCTTATCGGACCGCGCTGTTGGTTTTGCGGTCAGGATTCGGGTCTGTTTCTTTTGGAGGCAGACGCCCGCCGAGGTAACGACCGCGGGCGCCTGCCGGATGTGGTGTCCTGACGGATTAGAAGCGTCGACGGCTATACGCGAATACGGCGCCTCGGGTTTGGATTGCCGGTGTTCCGGGCCGCGGGGAGAAGTTTTGACCGTTGGAACATGTCACAGAACCGAGTGCCCGCCTTTCAGGAATTGCGAGATCTGGGTTTTTGGCAGCAAATTCGAGATACTGGCTCGCAGCATCTACCTGATCATCGAATTTTCCCGAGGGGAAGGCGAGAAACTCGGCGACGAAGTCAGCACGCCACGGCGCATCCTGCGGCAAAAAGATACGCTTGTTCTTAATGGAGGGGATGTGCGGGGTCAGCCGTTCGACCTTGGACCGGTTGCTCGGGAAAACATCGATCACCTCCGGGCGCGGCCTGCGCCGTCCCTCGCTGATTAGGTGCGGCCCCATGGCGGTTGCCTCGATCAGCGCGATGACGGGGCGATATCGCCTGACGAAAGTCCAATATGCGCTTCGCAATTCATCGAAGAGGCATTGGACGCGCCATTGGTCGAGGAGCCAGTGACTGGATCCCGTCCTGGCCCAAGCCTGGATGACGCTGTAACTGTTGTTCGACCCGCCCCGTTGTCCTGGATCGATGCTGAGCACGACCGGCCATTGCGTCGGCAAGTGATCGAAGGCCTGGAAATGTTCCTCCTTGAGTCGCGGCGAGCCGCTGCCGCCCGGATTTTGCTGGTACAGCGTCTCGAAGTCAGGCGAGATCGTTGCCTGCAGTTGCCGCAGCTCCTTTTTTCCGAAGGCATCCGGCCGAAGCAAATCATCCTTCGCCCGCTGCCACATTTCGTGGCCAAGATCGTAGCTCTTCCGGCGTCTCGCGATCATGGGTAGCGCGATCAATCTCCAACCGCCTTGCTTAATGAGATGACCCGAGAGATCCTCTTCGTTTAGACGATGCGCAATAATAACAGCACGGCTTCGTTGTCGATTATTGAGGCGGGACATCACTTTGGTATCGAAGTGGGAATTGATCTTCTGGATATGCTCGATGTTGTTGGCATCCCCGATATCCAGAGGGTCGTCAACGATCAGCAAGTCCGCGCCACGGCCGGTAATGGATCCTTCGATGGAAGCGGCATAGACGCCGCCACCTTGTGTGGTCGAAAAATCGTTGACCTTCGTCTTGTCGTCCGCCAACCGAGACTTGAACGCCGCTTTGTACCAGCCGGCCTGCAAGATCTTGCGGATGTCATATGAAATGGCATTTGCCAATTGCTCTGTATGCGTCACGATCATCACCTTGGTGGCCGGTTGCCGTCCCAGCATCCAAGCCGGCAGGCAGACCGCTCCTAGGAAGGTTTTCAAATGACGGGGCGGCAGATTGACAATCAGACGGTTTTCGCTGCCATCAGCAACCTGTTGCAAGTGATTGCAGAGATAGTCGACATAACAGGCATCCCCGAGCCTCTCTCCATCATGCATGTGACGGAAGGCCCTTCGGACAAAGGATCTAAAGTCTGTACGAAGTAAGTCATTTAACATGGTCGCTAATTTCCTTTCTTAGGTCGCGAAATCGCCGGGCGGTGTGTTGTCGAGCGGCGCTTGAGCTCACGGTCAACGAAAGCATCGATGATGTCTTGGTCATCGGCCGTGGGAGCACTCTCCGGCGCAACATCCTCCGGGCCGGAGAGCGTTTTGGTGGAGAACGTGACGAGCGCGTTGGCCGCGCGCATGTCGCCTTTAATTGCGCCGGCTACAAGAGCCTTCACGAACGCGCGAAGCTTTGAGATCTTGTATTCTCGGCCGTTTTCACGGACGACAATCTGCTCGGCGAGTTCGGCGCGCAGTTCGGTCTTGAAGTTGCGGACATTTTTTGGGCGTCCCTTCGGGTTGCCGGTCTGCCCCTTCTTAAACTGGCTATGCCTGGGAGGCCGCTTGTAGCCGACGGCGTCGCTGTCGTTACCGGCCATCGGCAGCCTCGGCGGTGTTTGCGGTGGCGCCCTGATTGGCTAACCGATCAGCGCGCTCATCGAACAATTCTCCTGTCTCGGCATGAACGACGTCGAGCCGCGTGGCCTTCTGCAGCCGCCGCACGGCAATGTCGACATAAAGCGGATCGAGGTCGACACCGAAACCGCGACGGCCGGTTTCCTCGGCGGCGACAAGCGTTGAGCCGGAACCGAGGAAGGTATCCAGCACGCTGCCGCCCCGCTTGGTGACGTCGCGGAGGACATCGGCGATGAGGGCGATCGGCTTGACGGTCGGGTGCAAGGAAAGAAGCTCATCCCGGTTGTTGCCAAAAGAGTTGAAACCGCGATAGTTCCAGACGTTCGACCGATTGCGACCATGGCGACCGAGCTCAACGTTGTTGACCGGCGCGATGTCGCCGCCCTGAAACACTGCGACCAGTTCATGTTGGTTGCGATACAGCGAGCCCATGCCGGCATTGGACTTGACCCAGACACAGATATTATACAGCCGCAAATCGCATTGCTTGCCGGCCGCAATGAGCTCTCCGATATGCCGCCAGTCCATACAGCTGTAGAGTAGGGCGCGCGGTTTGCAGGATGCATTCAGGACGGAGAGAGCTGCCACGAGAAATCCAGCAAACGCTTCAGCCGACATCTCCCCGGTACCCTGCACGAACTCCCGGTGCCGGACCTTGCCCTTGCCGGAGATGAAGCCGTCGACCGGTACGTTGTACGGCGGGTCTGTGAAAGCGACATCCGCTTGAGCACCGGCGGCAACTTGTTCGACGAAGTCGCGGTCAAGAGCGCTGCCGCAACCGATACGATGGTCTCCGCAGATCCAGATATCACCGGGCGCGCTGACGGCCGTCTCAGCCAGCGGCGCAATGGCCTCTTCGTCCTCGACGATGTTTGCGTGAGGAATGTCGAGGTCCAGAATGTGGTCAATCTCGGCGGTGTCGAAGCCGGTGATCTCGAGATCGAAGCTGATGCTGACCAGTTCCTCAAACTCAGCGCGCAAGGCCTGCTTGTCCCATCCCGCATCTTGAGGAAGCCGGTTCAGCGCTAGCCGTAATGCCTTCAATTCTGTCGCATTGTGGTTCGCCACGGTGATGGTGGCGATCTCGCCGGCACCCATTTCCCGCATCGCCTGCCAGACGGCGTGGCCATCGACGATGACGTGATCGGTGTCGATGATGACGGGCACGACCTGGCCGAAGTAGCCGATCAGCTTCTTGAGCTTGTTGACCTTACGCCGGTCGTGGCGGCGCAAGGTCTTGCCATAAGGCTTCAGGCGATCGATTGGAACGGATCGCCATTCGGTGGAATTCTGAATACTCATTGAAAAACCTCTCACTTAAAATGAGAGGTGGCGCGCATCAGGCGGCGCCTGTCGTAGAAAATGTTCGCTTTAAGGCGGCCGGGGAAGTGCCGGCGGTAGTGGTTACTTAGCCCTTCCGGGTACGATCAGAGCCGACGGGTGGGCCACCCCTTTTCTGTTGCCTAAGGATTGACTAAGCGACGAAGGAGAAAATTGGATTATCAGCTATGAAGAACGCTTCGCCGGGTTTATCGCCTGGCGTGAAATGATCGATCGCGAACGCTCGGTGCGGTCCGACCTGGAGTTCTATCTTCTTAGCGTGGCGCATTTTTTCGACGATATCATTGGATGCGAACATGAGGCCTCTCGTCTCGCTCGCATAGTTCGGAATCGTGATTTTGAACCCCACCGGGTGGTGCTGCTTGTCATCGAGTAGAATGCTTCCGCTACCCTGTAGAAGGAAGTGGTGTTGGTCTAACCTGATCATGAATACTCCTTTCGCGTCGGAGGTCCCTTTACGGACCCACAGACGTCTATGTGATGCGCTCCGTTGCCAGAACGCGGCTAAAATTTGGAATGGCCTCTTAAATGGACCAATGCCGCGTTCCTCTTGGTCGCGGCGGAGAGGTTCGCGCCCAATAATGGCGAAGCCTCAATTCTTATTATGTTTCAAACAATACCATCTCTGCGCTCCCCGTCAACTTATGCATAGCACTGGCAATGCGGCGGCTTTCGATCGCTTTCGCCAAATTAATGACACTTAAAGGCCGCACTAACACGTTGGTCCCTTGTCTGAACACATTTTTCCGCGTCGATAAGTGGAGCCTCTGCCGGCGTCAAGGTCGCCACCATGAAGTAGGCTTGATCGGGTGTCGTGCCGTTAAGGCTCGAAGCGCCGGCCATTGTACGACCCCACAACGGAACGCCCATAGGACCGGTGTGGAGCGCGAGCTTCTTTTTTCTTGGCATCCGTGGACCGGGCGGCAGGTGGCTTGAGGTCCCAGGGTGGATGTTCGATCGGATGAGTGCGTTCCATCAGATGGTTCTCCTGAGGTTGTCATAACGGGCACAATCGGCGATGGGTGCGTGACGCAGCGTCAGTGCGGCGGGCGTGAGGATCGTAACTGGCGGGCCTGGATCGCGCTGGCGGGCGAGGATGTTAAGGCCAGAATCGGCGGAGTGGACGTTGTGGGCTATCGCCTCGGCGCAGGCAGCCTCAACCGCCGGCAGTGCGTCGGTGAGCACGGCGGTGAGAATGTCAACCATCTGACGATTGCCGTCGTCGGCACCGGCGAGCTTGCGCTGTACGCGCTCCATCGCAGCCGGCAGCACCCAGTCCTTGAAGGGGAGCTATGCGGGAGATTGGGTGACGATGTCGATCAGGCGGCGTTTTGTGAGCCGGCATTTCGATGACCTCGTTGCTGTTTCGGAATCTGACTCCTTGGACGACTAACAAGGCGATCTACATCGCGCTCGGCGTGCTGCCGGACAGCACCAAGGAGATTCTCGGCATCTGGATCGAGCAGACCGAAGGCGCCAAATTCTGGCTGCGCGTCGTCAACGAACTGAAGACGCGCGGGGCCCAGGACATTCTGGTCGCGGTGGTCGATGGCCTGAAGGGCTTTCCGGAGGCCATCAATGCGGTTTTCCCGCAAAGCGTCGTCAGACCTGCCGACTTGACCATCGGCCGTATCCGCAGGGATGCCACTATCATCGGGCCGGCAACCGCGGCGATCTGCGACCTCATCCTGGAGCACCGGCCTCACCCCGAACAGGGCTTCCGGTCCTGCCTCGGCATCCTCCGGCTGGCGCGGCCGTTCGGTGTCGGACGGCTGGAAGCCGCTGCAAGCCGCGCCATCGAGATCGGCGCGCTCACCTTCGGGTCGGTCCGCTCCATTCTCGACCACAAGCTCGATCGACACGCCGCAAACCAGCGCCCAGCGGACGGCATGCCGATCCTCCATCCCAACATCCGCGGCGCGCGCTACTACAATTAAGAGGGGTCACCTTGGTCACCCATCCAACGCTTGATCTGCTGCACCAGCTCGGCCTCAACGGCATGGCCAAGGCCTTCGGCGAGATTGGAGCATCCGGCGAAGTCACGACCCCTGACTCATCCTGAATGGCTCGGTCTGCTGCTCGATCGCGAGTTCAGCTGCCGGCGCGACAAGCGGCTTCTGGCACGGCTGCGCTATGCCAGGCTACGCCACCAGGCCGCCATCGAGGATGTCGACGATCGCGCCGCGCGCGGCCTCGACCGTGCGCTGTTCCAAAAACTCGCCGAAGGAAGCGGATCGACGCGCATGAGAACTTGATCCTGTGAGGCCCGACCGGCGTCGGCAAAAGTTGGCTCGCATCAGCTCTCGGTCACAAAGCCTGTCGCGACAATCGCTCCGTTCTCTACCAACGCATTCCCAAGCTGTTCGCCGACCTCGCACTTGCCCGCGGTGACGGTCGTTACGTCCGCCTTCCGCGTGCGCTCGGTGGCGTACAGCTGCTCATCCTCGACGATTGGGGGCTTGAACCCCTCGATGCCGCCGCACGCCCCGACCTCCTCGAAATCCTCGAAGAACGTTACGGCCGTCGATCGACCATCATCACCAGCCAAATCCCCATCGACAAAATGGAGAGGTGATCGCCGATCCAACGTACGCTGACGTCATCCTCGATCGCCTTGTTTCACAACGCGCACCGTCTCGATCTCGCCGGCCAAAGCCTGCAACGCCCGCGCGCCAACAAAACGCCGAAGGATTGACCGAACCGCCACCGAATGCCAAAAAATTATCCGCGAGCGAGGTATCGAACCCCGGGCGACATCATGTTGGAACACCGGGCGAAATCATTTCAGAATGCCCGGGCGAATTCGTCGGAATCCGCATCTGGTCTTTCATTCGCTTCAAACCGTGAATGGGGCCGGGGGAAGTCATGAACTTTAACCGAAAGGGCGAACGTTGCGTCGTCAAAAGACCAACATCCCTTCTCGCTGTAGGCTTCCGCTGAATGTGGCAGGTCTTTCCTCTCGCCCTTTGCGGTAGCTCAAAACGGAACCTCGGAGCGTCGCTATTGTGACGCTGCCATCCAGTCATGACCTAAGGCAGGTGGCTCGTGCCGAATGGGAAACCACTCCGGTGCGGGCCGCTTTGGGCTTCGGTGCGGCTGCCGATCGGTCCGATCAGAAGATCAAAGCCCAAACGAGCAATCGCCGTCACGGCTCCCACCACCGATACACGAAGGCGTCTTGCAAAGTCCTTGCTTGTGAATCGGCGTATTTTTGACCCGGTGACGAAGACTGACCCCACCTTGCGTACTATAAGCGCCCTAACTCATTGCAGAGTCTCGTCCTGTACTGGGGCCAATGCTGGTCCCCGATGGGGCAATATTCAAAATTCGGAGCCGAAACACAGAGGAAATACTCAGGAACAGGTTAATGGGCGTGCATGTGGCTGAAAACGCGCGTATCGTTTCGCATCGCGAGCTCCGTGAGGAGCCGAGGTTGCAATCTCCACAGTCAAGGAAATGTCGCAAGATCTCTACGGTCCAAGGCGCAAAACTACTATAGTTACCTCTCTGCCAGCCGTGCGCCTTCCGAAAGCGCCCGCAATTTCGCCCACATGATCGAAGGGTGAACTCGGCGAGCGAATGGTCCCTGAGCAAACCCGCAATCGGTGCTTGCGATAACTCTGTCTGCACCGATCAGGTTTGCTAGCCTGACGATGCGCTCAGCGACGAGCTCGGGGTGTTCGACGACATTCGTCGAATGGCTGACGAGACCGAGTAGAAGCACTTTGCCCGTCGGCAGTTTAACGTGCTCCCACACCCGCCATTCATGTTCGTGCCTAGGATTGGCCATTTCCAGCGAATAGCCTGTCCCTGTCGAAAACTGTATACGGCTGGCAGTTGATCGAGAATCGGGCAATCCTGTCGCGGGATGAGAGATATTTGCAAGCTTTTTGTTTGGATGGTCGTCGATCTGCTCAGGTCGCGCGCAGTGCTCGAAGCGGAGATTTGGGCGTTGCGGCAGCAGATCAACGTCCTGCGACGAGAGGCGCCAAAGAAAGTCTCCTTCAATGCCATTGACCGATTGATATTCGTTAGCCTCTATCGGCTGTTCCCAAGAGTTTGCGATGCGCTGGCGATCGTTAAACCGGATACCATTGTCCGCTGGCATCGCGCGGGATTTAGATCGTATTGGCGTTGGAAGTCGCGACGCCGCGGTGGCCGGCCTGCTGTACCGCTGGAGATCCGCCGGCTGATCCGCGAGATGAGCATTGCCAATCCGCTGTGGGGCGCGCCGCGGATCCATGGAGAGCTGCTCAAGCTCGGCATCGATATCGGACAGACAAGTGTGGCCAAGTATATGGCCAGGCGAAGAGGCTCGCCATCTCAAGGGTGGAAGACGTTTCTTCATAACCATACCGACGGCATCGCGGCGATGGACCTGTTCGTGGTGCCAACAATCTCGTTTCGGCTTCTTTATGGATTGCTGATCATGGGGCATGGTCGGCGACAAATCCTATGGCTCGGCGTAACCGCGCATCCGACTGCGGAGTGGATCGCTAATCAATTCACTGAGGCTATTGGCTGGCAGCAGGTGCCTCAATATCTCATCCGCGATCATGAAGCAGCCTACGGTGAGGTATTTATCCGTCGCATCCAATCCATGGGCATTCGGGATCGCCCAACCTCTCCTCGGTCACCCTGGCAGAACGGCTACGCGGAGCGGTTGATCGGCTCGATCCGCAGGGAATGCGTTGATCATGTCGTTGTATTCGGGGAGCGCCATCTGCGGCACGTTCTGCTGTCTTACATGAACTACTACAACGACACGCGCACTCACCTGTCACTGAACAAGGATGCGCCGATATCACGCGCTGTCGACACGACAGGACGCATTATCCGCCGCCCCATCCTCGGCGGTCTGCACCACCAATATGCCAGGATTTGATTTTCGGTAGGCACAACGATCCCGCTGATGACGCGGCGATCGTCCACTCTTTCAACACTGCGAACATCAGTCGGCAAATGCGGCTCGATCCGAGCCTATTGCTCATCGCTCAGCCAAAAACAAATTCCGGCGCATGTTCCCGATCCCTTCCAATACGAATCAAGATCGTATGGAATCAGGATTGCCTCGCTTCAGCAGCATATTTAATGAATGAGTTCCGACCCTAGTCTAGGCAGCTCTGTTTTGTGCGCAGGCACTCCTGCCCCATACCAACCCCGCAACTGCCCCGGCCGCTGCCGCGCAGAATCCTCGACCTGTAATATTTGAAGTCATGGAGATCCCGATGCGTGTATTGAAGGGCACCCCGTTCGATATCATGCTAAAGAGCATCGGTCGCAAACAAGCCCGCCGAAACTATTTTGAGCTCTCAGCAGCAAGGACCTTCTTCCACCTCGTGATTTCTGCCCCGAGTTTTGCCTTCAATCCGGCCGCACTCGCCTCTTCATTTGACACCGCAAGAGCGCTGAGTTGATTGAAACGTTCGAGGACGGCTTCATCCTTCAGGGCCAACTGAAGCGCAGACGTTAGCTTTCGTGTTATCTCCGCAGGGGTATCCTTCGGTGCATAGATCCCGTGCCAGATTGACAGCTCCAGATTTGCAAGTCCCGCCTCCTTTACGGAAGGGATGTTGGCAAGCGCCGGTATCCGCTGGGCCGTCGTGACGGCATACGCTTTGATTTCGCCGGACTTGATCTGGTTCGTCGTATTCGTCGTTTGATCGCACATGAAATCGACTTGCTCACCGAGCAGGTCGATCATTGCGGGGCCGGTGCCCTTATAGGGAACAGTGACGGGCTGTGCCCCGGTCTCAGAAGCAAACAGAAGCCCGCAGATATGCGATGCCGTCCCGGCTCCCGCATGCGCATAGGTAATCTTGTTTCCCTGCTTGGCGGTATGATCGATCAATTCCTTCAGCGTATTCGGCGGAAATGACCGTCGAGCCACGACGGTCATCGGCACGTCCGCGACCAACCCGATGTATTCGAAAGACGCAAGGGGATCGACCGATCCGGGATATAGGGTTGGCGCCGTCGCCATTCCGATATGATTGAGGATCAACGTGTAGCCGTTCGGCTCCGATTTGGCAGCCCGCGAAGACCCGATCGTGCCGCCGGCTCCAGCTACGTTTTCGACGATCACGCGCTGTCCCAGATCGCGTCCCATCGCATCGGCAACAACCCGCGCCACGGTATCCGTTGGTCCACCGGCAGCATAGGGAACAATCATCGTAATTGGACGGTTTGGATAGGCTTGCGCCGCGACGGGCCCTGCGAGGAGGCACAGCGATATGAGTGCGTAAGCTCCTTTATTCGCTGTGGCGCGCAACCGTGCCGCCTGGCCAGGTCTTGAGATGATCATGTGACTCCTCCAAAGTTTTTTGCTCTATGTTCCTGCGTCGGTTTCGAGCCAGGACTAAAAAATTCCATCTTTGCTAAGATCTGCGACCTCCTGCTTCGAAAGCTTGAGGAGACCTTCGTAGATTTCGGCGTTGTGTTCACGCGGCATCGGCACGCGCGGATCATGAATCGCTTCCGCCTCGCTAAACTTCAGCGGAAAGCCCGCCGCGAGTGGCCCGGCGGCAGTCGGCAGATGCGGATTACGAACGGGCTGCAGCATGTCGCGTACCCGCAATTGATCCCAGGAAACGACATCGTCGATAGTCCGAATCGGCCCGCAGGTAATGTCCGCCTCGTCCAACCGGCCGATGATCTCGTCGATAGGCATGTTCGCCGCCCAACGTCCCACCACTGCGTCGACCTTTTCGTTGTTTTCGATGCGCCAACCCGGATTCATGAACTCGACCGAGTTCAGGAGATCCTGGCGTCCCATGATCTGGAGAAGCTTCGTCCAGTCCGCAGTCGTTCCGGCACCGATCGCGACGGCACCGTCGAGCGCTTGATAGGTGTTGAACGGAGAAAACCTGGCAATCCGGTTGCCTTGGCGCTGATCGAGACCCAGTTCGCCATAGCATTCGAATGGCTCGTCGAAGATGAGCGAAAGCAGGCAATCCGCCATCGAGACGTCGATGAATTGACCCAAGCCGGTTTCATGGCGCTGGTAGAGTGCTCCCAGGATTCCCGCCAGAGCGAACGTCCCCGCAATCCCGTCCGACAACGACGCGCCGGTCTTGCTCGGTTGACCGGCGGGATCTCCGGTGATGCTCATCATTCCCGTCGCGGCCTGCACCATCAGGTCGAAGGCCTTGCGGTGCCGCTCGGGTCCGGTCGCGCCGTAGCCCGTGATCGAGCAGTAGATCAGCTTCGGATTGACGGCGCGCAGCGTGTCGTAGTCGATCTTCAACCTGGCGGTGACGCCGACTTTGAAGTTCTCGACCAGCACGTCGGCTTCGCGGACGAGCTTGAGCAGCACTTCATGTCCCTCGGGCTTCTTCAGGTCGAGGCTGATCGACTTCTTGCCGCGCGTCCGCTTCAGATACGCGATACCCAAGTCCTCCGACGTCCTGCGGTCGAAGGCGACGCCGCGCGGTCCAAAGAAAGGAGGCGCGGTGAAGGTTGGGTCTCCTCCCCGCGGTTCGTCGATCTTGATGACTTCCGCGCCCATGCCGGCGAGAAACAGCGTCGCCTGCGGACCGGACAGAAAGCGGCTAAGATCGAGAACGCGAATGCCGCGAAGAATCGGCGGCTTACCGCCAGCATCGGCTGCGATGGAAGACGTGGTTTTCTCCGAAATCACGGATCACCCTTGGATCGAAACACCTCTCCCTTTACTTTCGCGATCGGGATACCCGGCGTCCAATACGCAATAGGTTACGTTCGATATGTATCACGACCGATTTGTCTGATACTCTGTTGATATGAAGAATATCGAGTTGCGGCACTTGCGTTATTTCGTGGCGGTCGCCGAGGACCTGCATTTCGGCAAGGCCGCCAACCGACTTGGCATCTCTCAACCCCCATTGAGTCAGCAGATCCTCGCGCTCGAACGGGAGATCGGCGCAAGGCTGCTCGAGCGTTCGAACCGACGCGTCGAACTGACGAATGCGGGAAAGAACTTCCTCAAGGAAGCCGTGGAAGTAATCGAACGGGTGGATGCTGCGGCGATGCGTGCGGAGCGCATCCACCGCGGACAGGTCGGCGAACTCAAGGTCGGCTTCTTCGGCTCCGCGCCCTTCGTGGAAGGATTTCAGAAGCTAGTCTTCGATTTCCGCGCCGCGCATCCGGACGTCGACCTGATCCTGGAAGAGATGCCGACCTATCAGCAAATCGATGCAATCCTCGACGGACGTCTGGATCTCGGTTTCGTCCGGCCGCTGCAACCCAAACCGGAGTCGATCCAGTCCGTAGAAATTGCTCGCGAGAGATTGATGGTCGTCATGCGTAGGGATCATCCTTTGGCGGCGAGGCAAGGCGACCTTTCCGTGGCCGACCTCGCGGGAGCGCCAATGGTGCTGTACGCCAGTTCGATCGGTAGCGGGCTGTACCAGAAGATCGTCGAACTATGCCGGGACTCCGGCTTCGCGCCGAACGTCGCACAAGCGGCGAACGCGACGCCCACGATGATTGGTCTGGTCGCAGCCGGGATGGGCATCTCGATCCTTCCGGAATCCCTCAAACGGCTTTCGCTGGACGGTCTGAAGTTCGTCCATCTTCAAGAGCCAAAGGCTGAGACCGCCGTGTGGCTCGCCAAGCGGTGGGACGACCGGTCGTTTCTGGCGCGACACCTGTTTCAGCAAGCGTCCCGTCAGAAATCGAAGGCCTCACCCCATGGGACCGGCGCGGCCGGCCGAAGCAACCGAAAGTAAAGGGCGCGCGCGAAAGCAGCGTTAGCCGAGCGCGTGGTCCCGCACGAAGACCTTCTTCTGGTGAAGGTCGGCGATATCTTCTTCCGTCAGACCATATTCGCGCAGAACGTCGGCGTTGTGCTCCCCGAGCCGTGCGGCCGAGAGCTGAGACGGGCCTTGCCAGCCCGAGAAGCGAACCGGCATCCCCGGCACCTTGAATTCGCCGAGGATAGGATCAACCGCCGTGCGAACGGTATTTCGCCGCTTCAGATGGTCGAGTTCGATAACCTCGCTGAGGTCGAGCACCGGCGCCACCGGGATCCGGTGCTTTTCGAGCCGCTTCAGGCATTCTCCGCGGGAGCCAACCGAAGCCAACCACCCCTCGAGGATTTCCTTCAGCAGGTCGTTGTTGTTGCGCCTGGAACTCGCGCTCGCGAACCGTGGGTCTTTGAGCAGTTCGGGCATCTCCAAGGCCTGCACCAACTGCGGCCACTGATGGGACAGCGACATCAGCGTGATGTACTGCCCGTCGCCGCACTTGAATATACCAGTCGGACCGCCGTCCGGATGTTGGGACCCGGTCCGCTTCTGGACGTATTTCTTTCCGAGCTTGGATACCCGAGGAATGCTCGCCTCATGCATGTGGAAATAGGTGTCGAGCAAGGTGCTCTCGACGAGTTGCCCCTCGCCGTTGCGCTCCCTATGAAAGAGAGCAGTCACGATCGCCAAGGCGGCGGATACGCCAGTCGAAACATCGCCGATCGCCATCGTGACCATCGCGGGACTGCCGTCATCCTCTCCTATCATGCCGGTCACACCGGCATAGGCCTGACCGATGTAGTCGTAGCCGGGCTTTTCGCTGAGATCGCCTGTCTGCCCGGCGAAGGAAATCGAGCACATGACCAGGCGGGGATTGAGTTTCTTCAGATCTTCGTATGACATGCCGGCCCGCGCCATGACGCCGGGGCTGAAGTTTTCGACGAGGACGTCCGCCTTCGCGATCATGCCCCTGAGGATTTCTCGCGCGCGTTCGTGCTTGAAGTCCAGCGCGATACCTCTCTTCGAATGATTGTGCTGGAAGAAATAGGTGCTGTGGGGTGCAGCGTTCTCGGGCGCGTCCTTTGCCTTGACGCCTTGCACGCGAGACCGGTCACCGTAGGGCGCCAATTCTACTTTCACGACGTCGGCCCCCAATTCGGCGAGGACTCGCGATGCGGTCGGTCCCGCCACGAACTGGGTGATGTCGATGACCTTGAGGCCGGACAGCATGGGCAAGATACCGCTCGTCGTCATCACTTGCGCTCCCGTAAGCCTGTTCTGGAAGCCTACGAGTATTTTGGGACAGTGATCCGGTCCAATATGGACGGCAACTCGATTGAGACGCCTCATGACTTAACGGGTGAGCGTGCGACAAGTCGTTTCACGACTGAATCATGACTTTCATAGTCTTGGACGGCCTATTTCGCTCCGCCTAACTTCTCCCCCAAGAACCGGGAGGTTCCTTTGATCAAGCTGTACTTCTGGCCAACTCCGAACGGCTACAAGATCTCGATTCTGCTCGAGGAGCTCGGGCTGCCCTACGAAGTCGAGGCCGTGCATATCGGCAAGGGCGAACAGTTCGACAAGAAGTTCCTTCGGGTTAGCCCGAACAACAAGATTCCGGCCATTGTCGATTCCGACGGGCCGGACGGAAAACCGTTCTCGCTATTCGAGTCCGCCGCCATCATGATGTACCTCGCGGAGAAGAACGGCTTCCGCTTCATGCCGGCCGAGATGGGTCCGCGATACCAGGTAACCCAGTGGCTTGCATTTCAGGCGGCGAGCATGGCGCCGTCCCTTGGACAGGCGCATCACTTCAGGGAATACTCCAAGGAGAAAATCCCTTACGCCATCGACCGCTTCACGTCGGAAGCGGAACGCCTCTATCGGGTGCTGGAGCGACGCCTTTCCGAGAGCGAGTTTCTCGCCGGCGAGTATTCCATAGCCGACATGGCGACCTATCCGTGGCTACGCTCACACAAGTTTCAAGGCCAAGATTTGGACGACTATCCGTCAATACAGCGCTGGTACAGCGTCGTCCGCGAGCGTCCCGCCGTGCAGCGCGGCCTCGCCGTTCTGAAGGAGCGGTTCGAAAAGAACAGGAAGCCGCCCGCGGGCGCGGCGTGGGACAACCTCTTCGGTAACAAGCAATTCGGCCGGCAATCGGACGGCACTTCGTCTCAATAACAAACGGAGATACGTCGTGGGAAAGACCATCGAATTCTATTGGGATCTGGGTAGCACGAACAGCTATTTCGCCCTTCATCTGATCAAGCCGGTCGCGAAAAGACATGGCGCGACGGTTGTGCCGCACCCGTTCAACCTCGGCTATGTCTTCCGCAAGCAGAATTACGTTCTGATGGAGGAACCGAAGGTCAAGCTCCGCTCGCGGAAGATCGATCTGATGCGATGGGCAAAGAAATACGACCTTCCGTTCCAGATGCCGAAGAAATTCCCGATGAAGACCAGCCCGGCCCTGCGCGGAGCACTCGCGATGCGCCGCTTCGGCAAGGAGTTGCAATACATGGAGAGGATATTCGGCGCCTACTGGGAACGCGACGACGCGTCTGTCGGTGAGATCGCCGGACTGAAGCCGATCGCCGCCGAGCTCGGCGTGGATCAGGTCGAATTCGAGAAGCTGGTCGAGAGTGACGAGATCCGCGACGAGCTCATCGTGGAAACCGACCGCGGTCTCGAACGCGGCGTGTTCGGCGTTCCGACCTTCTTCGTCGGCGAAGAGATGTTCTGGGGCAAAGACCGCATGGAGTTCATTTACGACGAGCTGACCTCGCCCACTCCGCCGCGCGTCCGCCGCCCTGCGTCCACGTTGGCAGGCTGACAGAGCAGACTGACAGACATGGCCCTTACGAAATCCGCCTCGAACCCGTCTCAAGCCCACGCGTCTGCGCAATTCTCGTGGGACGACGCGTTGTTGTTCGATCAGCAGCTCACAGAATACGAGCGCATGATCCGAGACACGGCCCGGGAGTACGCGCGAGAGAAGCTGCTGCCGCGTGTGACCGAGTGCGCACAAGCTTTCAGGCATCCGATGCAAGATGCGCTTTGAGCAGCGCACGCACCGGATGCGGGAGTTGGATGCCGTCCACCATCTTCACCTGCAACGGCAGGAATGTCCGCTTACAACAAGACGGCCGTTGAATTCGCTGTTTCGGACGTGCCTCCGCCAGCTCTGTTGTTAAATGTTCCGCGCAGTCATGCGGTTTTCCTTGGCGTACCCGTAGGCTCCGGCAATTCCGCAGCAGCCACTGGGAAGGATCGTCAAATCAGCGCCCGACGCTTCGACGCAACCTTCCAGGCTTCGGTTGCCGCCGCTGCGTTAGTGCGCTCAGTACAATGGGGAAGCAGCCAGTATCGCCGGAGGGCCGCAGGCTTGGGTCGCCTGTCGCGCAACTTCTTTGCCAACCACTCCTGCAGCAGCGTGACTGGTGGTGCATTGACGCGATACAGCGCATTACCATCTGGCGGTGCACGCCGATTTGTAAGGAAGAGGAACGCGGCCCCGAGTATCCCGGCGTGACGATCCGGCCGCAGGTTATGTCGAGTGGCGTTAAATCGGCAACGAGCACGCGTCGGGCGGTCGGCGCGCCGCTGAACTTTAGTGTTCCGATAACTCCAAGGTTCAAGCTGGCCGACCGTTGCGAAACGACTTTCACGTCGTGCCAGATCATGAAGTGACGGCTTTGTCTGGCACCGGAAGCGGTGCGGGCTTGTGTACAGCAATTCCGATCATCACGAGCAGCACGCCGACCACGTCCAACGCGCTCGGGATTTGCCGCAGGACGATCACCCCGATGATGGTCGCGGTTGCGGGCAAGAGAGCAAGGAGGAAAGCAAAGCTGGACCGTGGCAGGCGCGACATGGCGAGCTGGTCGCAGACATAGGGAATGACGGAGGAGCAAATACCGACACCGATCCCTGCGAGAATCAGGAGCGGCGCGCCGAACGCATCGAGCGCCTGCAGGAAACCGATGGGCATCACGAATAGGAAGGCCACCGTCATCGCGGCCCCAAGCCGCTCCACGCCGCCCGAGGCCCCGCCTTCGGAGATCTTGTGCCCGAGAATGATGTAGAGAACGAAGAGCCCGCCATTCAGCACGGCCCAGAAGAGGCCCAGGAGGTCAGATGTCAGGTCTGGGCCATCCGCGCCGAGGAGGGATGGCACGTTGATCAAAAGCGTGACACCCACAATCGCGAGCGCGAAACCGAGATAGTTGCGCCCTGTCCGCAGACCCCACAAGGCGATGCCGATGGTGCCGACGAACTCGATCGCCGCAACTAGCGCAATCGGCAAGCGGTCCAGTGCGAGATAGAAGGCGCTGTTCATCACCGCGAGGCAGCCGCCAAGTGCGAGCAGCAGCACGCGTTCGCGGTTGTTGGCCCTTCGGAACGTCCGCCAGGGCTTCGTGATCGGCGCAAACACCAGGGCGGCAGACGCGATACGGAACCACGCGACGCCAAAAACCCCGATCACGGGAAACAGCAGCACCGCGAAAGACGGGCCAAGATAGTGGAACACGGCCGAGACGCCGAACCAAGCGTGCGGCGGCACGGCCTCGGCCGCGCGGGACATTATGCCATCGCGGACGGGCGGGATGGATTCGTGTGGAGCTTGATCGCTCATCTACACTTGATACAAGGCTATCGTGTCCTTGAACATGGAGACTGGATGTGACAAGCGCTGAAAATAGACCTCAAACGAAGGTAATGAACGCATGTCGCCTTCGATTGGAAGGAACGGGTCTCGACGATATCGACGCGGCCATTCTCCGCGAACTCTGCGCCGACGCGCGGATCACCCGCGCGGAACTCGCCCGGCGTGTCGGTCTTTCTGCTCCGAGCGTGGCAGATCGCGTTCGGCGGTTAGAGGATACCGGTGTAATCACCGGCTATGGTGCCAGGATCGACCCGGCACGACTGGGATACCGACTGACTATCCTGATCCGTGCGCGGCCCTTGCCGGGCGAGATGGACAAAATGGTCGAGGCGATCCGGAAAACTCCTCAGATCGTCACGTGCGAGCGTGTATCGGGAGACGACTGCTTCGTGGCCCGTGCCCATGTAAGAGGTGGTCCCGGTTGTCTGAACAGAGTTTCCGCGTCGATAAGTGGAGCCTCTGCCGGGGTTAGGCCGCCATGCGGATTGGCAGCGCGTTGAAGTAGGCTTGATCGGGTGTGGTTCCGTCAAGGCT
>JAESGN010000679.1_pt1 | contig 19377 bp, 14 predicted proteins | sample 9269731 | NCBI WGS metagenome assembly JAESGN01 (sample SAMN15720683, study PRJNA650826) | algae metagenome | isolation source: Mojavia pulchra JT2-VF2 and co-occurring heterotrophs from desert soil | place: USA: Cadiz Valley, Joshua Tree National Park, CA | collected 1998-06-08
AGGAACGGGCCCGTGGCATCACGATCTCGACGGCGCATGTCGAGTACGAGACGGCCAACCGCCATTACGCCCATGTGGATTGCCCCGGCCACGCCGACTACGTGAAGAACATGATCACGGGTGCGGCGCAGATGGACGGCGCGATCCTGGTGTGCTCGGCCGCCGATGGCCCGATGCCGCAGACGCGTGAGCACATCCTGCTGGCCCGCCAGGTGGGCGTGCCCGCGCTGGTGGTGTTCCTGAACAAGATGGACCTGGCCGACCCCGATCTGGTCGAGCTGGTGGAGATGGAGCTGCGCGAGCTGCTGTCGTCCTACCAGTTCCCGGGCGACGACATCCCCATCATCAAGGGCTCGGCCGTGGCCGCCCTCGAGGACAAGACCCCCGAGATCGGCGAGAACGCCATTCTCGAGCTGATGGCGGCGGTGGACAGCTACATCCCGCAGCCCGAGCGTGCGATTGATCGCCCCTTCCTGATGCCGGTCGAGGACGTGTTCTCGATCTCCGGCCGTGGCACGGTGGTGACGGGCCGCGTGGAGCGCGGGATCATCAAGGTGGGCGAGGAAGTCGAGATCATCGGCCTGAAGGACACGGTGAAGACGACGGTGACGGGCGTTGAGATGTTCCGCAAGCTGCTGGACAGCGGCGAGGCGGGCGACAACATCGGGGCGCTGCTGCGTGGCACGAAGCGTGAGGACGTGGAGCGCGGCCAGGTCCTGGCCAAGCCCGGCTCGATCACGCCGCACACGCAGTTCAAGGCCGAGGCCTACATCCTGACGAAGGAGGAGGGCGGGCGCCACACGCCGTTCTTCACGAACTACCGCCCGCAATTCTACTTCCGCACGACGGATGTGACGGGCATCGTGAAGCTGCCGGAAGGTGTCGAGATGGTGATGCCGGGCGACAACGTCTCGATGGATGTCGAGCTGATCGCGCCGATCGCGATGGATGAAGGCCTGCGCTTCGCGATCCGCGAGGGTGGCCGCACCGTCGGCGCCGGCGTCGTCGCCAGCATCGCGAAGTAACTGCGTTGACGCGGGCCTCGGCCTGCGGCAATCAGGGTTCGGGCCGGGGTGGCGCGTGATCGCTGCCCCGTCCCATGCAGGGGCGTAGCTCAATTGGCTAGAGTGCCGGTCTCCAAAACCGGAGGTTGTGGGTTCGAGACCCTCCGCCCCTGCCACTTTCCTTTCATTTCAGGCGCCCTCGCGTGGCGCCCACCCCCCGCGATGTGGCTGGCACGTTGCAAGACGGCCGCCGACATGCTTTCAGGGGGCACGCCGAGCGGCGCTAAAGCAGGAAACCGGAATTTTGGCCAAGATCGATCCCGTTCAGTTCACCCGGGAAGTGCGTCAGGAAGTCGCGAAGGTCACCTGGCCGTCGCGGCGCGAGACGCTGATCACGACCGGCCTCGTCCTCGCCCTGTCGTCGCTCGCGGCGGTGTTCTTCCTGGTGGTGGACCAGATCATCCAGTTCATCATGAGCTGGATCTTCGGGTTCTAGACCAAAACTGGTTTTGACCGCGCCCCAGGGCGCCGGATTGTGAAGCGAGGTTCTGGCCGATGGCCGATAAGCGTTGGTATGTCGTGCACGTCTATTCGGGCTTCGAGAAGAAGATCGCCGAGCAGATCCGCGCGCAGGCCGCCCAATCGGGTCTCGCCGACCGGATCGAGGATATCCTGGTCCCCACCGAGCAGGTGGTGGAGGTGCGTCGCGGCCAGAAGGTGGATGCCGAGCGCAAGTTCTTCCCCGGCTACGTGCTGGTGAAGATGGAAATGACCGACGACACCTGGCACCTGGTGCGGGACACGCCGAAAGTCACGGGCTTTCTTGGCGCGCGCAACAAGCCGCAGCCCATCACCGAGGCCGAGGCGATGCGCATCGTGAACGCCATGGTCGAGGGCGCCGAGAAGCCGCGCCGCCCCGCCGTCCTCTTCGAGGTGGGCGAGCAGGTCCGCGTCTCCGACGGCCCCTTCACCAGCTTCAACGGCACGGTGGAAGAGGTGGACGAGGAGAAGGGCCGCCTGAAGGTCAGCGTCTCCATCTTCGGCCGCTCCACGCCGGTCGAGCTCGAATACGGCCAGGTCGAGAAGCTCTGAGCACGAAAAAGCCGGCGCCCCGCCAGGGGCGCCGGCTTTCATGTCTCCAGCGCTGTTGCTTCAGCGCGCGCCGGCCCGGCGCCCGGCCCCGGAACTGGCCGCCGCCGCAGCATCCTGCGGCTTCTCGTCATCCAGGTTGATGAAGGGCGGCGGATCGCCCAGCATGATCAGGCTTTCCGGGTCGCCCGTGATGCGCATGCCCTCGCCGACCAGGGCTGGGCCGGGTTCAGCCTCATCCTCGCCGCCCAGCTTCGACATGTTGAAATAGATGTTCACGGTGCCGTCCGGCGGCACCGTGCCGAACAGGGGTACATCCAGCTTGCCCAGCCGGTCCAGCGCCGTCATGAACATCCGCGTGTGGGTGACCTCGCGCGTGTAGAGGAAGTGCAGCGCGCGCAGCGTGCCCTCATCGGGCGCCATCTTCATCAGCGCCTCGTAGGTCTGCCGCGCGCCGGCTTCGGCGCCGATATTCGCGCGAAGGTCACGGACGACGTTCCCGCCCTCATCCACATAGGCGGCCGTCCAGGTGTTGCCGCAGGAATCGAGCAGATGCGGCCCCATGCCGCGCACGGCGAACAGGGTGGACCGCCAGGCCTTCTCCTCCACCGCGCCCGAGGAATGCTGCTGGATCATGGCTCCCACGACCTCGAGGTGGCTGAACTCCTCCACCGCGATGTCCTGCAGCATGTCGCGGATGCCGGCATCCTCCACGTGGAAGGACTGCACCCAGTATTGCAGGGCGGCCTTCAATTCGCCCGTCGCCCCGCCGAATTGCTCCAGCATGTATTGGGCGAAGATGGGATCGGGGTTGGTGACCTCGACCGGCGTCATCAGGGTCTTGCTGTGGCTGAACATGGCTGGCTCTCCGCCTGGTTGTGCGGAGTGAACCCTTCGTGGGCTTGGCGGTTGCCATCCGTCAGGCGCGGCGTGCCTGGCTCCAGCCGATATAGAGGCCGGCGCCGGCGATGATCGCGGCCCCCACCCAGGTCATCGCGTCCGGGAATTCGCTGAAGAGCAGCCAGCCCACCCCCACCGAGCCCAGCAGCTGGAAATACTGGAAGGGCGAGAGGACATTGGCCGGCGCATAGCCGAAGGCCCGCGCCACGCAGTAATGCCCGAGCGCGCCCAGGATGGCCACGCCGCAGAACAGCCCGACATCGAGCAGGGAAGCGGGCGCGATCCAGACGAAGGGCAGCACCAGGAACATGCCGAAGCCGCCGACGAAAGCGGAATAGAGCGCTGAGGTCTCGGGCGGGTCGATGCCGGCGATGCGCCGCGTGAGGATCTGGTAGACGCCATAGGCCGTGGCGCTGATCAGCACGAAGACCGAGGCCCAATGGAACAGCGCCGTGCCCGGCCGGATCACCACCAGCACGCCGAGGAAGCCGATGAGCAGCGCGATCACACGCCCGCGCGTCGTGCGCTCGCCCAGCATGGGCCAGGCCAGCAGGGCCACGATCAGCGGGGCGGCCAGGCTGATGGCGGCCGCCTTGGCGAGCGGGATGAAGCTGATCGCGTAAAAGAAATTAAGGTTCGAGGTGAACAGCATGGCCGAGCGGAACAGTTGCAAGCCCGGCCGCCGCGTGCGGAAGAGGGCCAGGCCCATGCGCGGCATGAACAGCGCCGAGAGGAACAGGATATGGCCGAAGGCGCGCGCCCAGCTGATCTGGAGCGAGGAATAATCCTGCCCCAACAGCTTGGCGAAGCCGCCCATGACCGGGAAGAGCAGGCCCGCGGTCAGCATGAAGCCGATGCCGAGCAGGATTCGCGTGGGCGCGGCGGAGGACACGAACGCCAGGATGCGGCGGGTCGGCCGCCACGTCCAGCCATCCGGACGGCATGACCTGGGCCAGGTTGAATCAAAACCTGCGCCCGGCTTCGCGCCGTGAGACGCGTCAAGCCGGCATTAACCGCGGGCGGTGTTCCTTGCCGTTGTCATGTCCTTCAGGAAATCGCCATGCGTCGCCGCGCGCTGATCGGCTCGCCCCTCCTCCTGGCCGCGCCCGCCGTCCAGGCGCGCGGCGTGATCGAGCTGGTCACCGCCGAACAGCGCCCCTATGCCATCGCCGATGGGCCGGAGCCGGGCTTCGTCGTCACCCTTGTGGCCGAGATGTTCCGGATGGTCGGCCTGCAGGCGGTGTTCCGCTTCCTGTCCTGGCCCCTGGCCGAGGCCCGTGCGCTTTCCATCCCGGGCACGGCGATCGCGCCCCTGGGTCGCACCCCGGCGCGGGAGGAGCATTTCCTCTGGGCCGTGACGCTGTTCGATGACCCGCACGGCTTCGCCACGCTGCGGCTGCACGCGCCCAACAGGTTGGAGGAAGCGATGGAGCTGCCGCGCATCGCCGTGCTCGCGGGTGGCCGGCACGAGGCGCTCCTGCGCGGCCGTGGCTTCACCAACCTCGTGCCCCTGCCGGGCCGGCCTGAGGCGCTCGCGGCGCTGCGCGCGCGGGAGGTCTCGGCCTGGTTCGGCGCCTTGCCCATGCTCCGCGCCCATCTCGGCCGTGGCGCCCAACTCGGCCGGCCGATCTTCGCCGAGCCCGTCTGGCTGGCCCTCAACCGTGACACGCAGGACGTCCCGCTCGCGGCCCTGCGGGAGGCGCATGCGGCGCTGGAGGCGGATGGCAGCCTCGCGCATCTGCTGCGCCCCTTTCTGGAGGCGGTGTGATGCCGGTGCGTGGACGCAGCGCGCTGGACGCGCGCTTTGCCCTGGTGGCCGCCATCTGCCTGGTGGTGGCCGAGCTGGTGGGCTCGCATTTCGTGACGGACGGGATGCTGCGGCGGGAATTGCTGCGCGCGCGCGACGCCGCGACCGCGCAGACCGAGCTGCTGACGAGCATGGCGGCGCCTGCGCTGCGCTTCAACCGAGGCCCCACCCTGGATGCGACGCTGCTGCCCATCGCCGCCCGCAACCCGGCTCTCATGGCGGCGCGCTTCGAGCGCAGCGATGGCCTCGTCGTGCATGAATGGGCGCGCAGCGATTTCCCGGCGCAGGCCGGCTGGTGGCAGCCCGATGCCGTCCCGCCCGAGGCACGGATCGCCGTCATCTCCCGCACCGCGATCGGCGCCGATGGCGCGTTGGTCGGCCGGGTCAGCATCGCCTGGGACCAGCGGCCGATCTTCGGGGAGGCGGCCACCCAGTTCTGGACCGTGGGCGTCATCTCGGTCGGCGTCAGCCTCGCGCTGGGGGCGCTGGGCATGCTGCTGCTGCGCCGCCGCCTGCGCCGCTTCCGCCAGGCCGAGGAAGCCACCCGCGACATGGCGATGCGCGACCCGCTGACCGGCATCCGCAACCGGCGGGGCCTGACCGAGGCGCTGGAAAGCGAGGAATTCGCCGAAGCCTGGGCCAGCGGCGCGCCCATCATGCTGGCCTTGGCTGACCTCGACGGGTTCAAGCCGGTGAACGACACCTATGGCCACGGCGCCGGCGACGAGTTGCTGAAGCAGATCGCCTACCGGCTGGACCGCGAGGTGGCGCGCCAGGGGATCGCCGCACGGCTCGGCGGTGATGAATTCGCCCTCATGCTGCTGCTGGACCCGGCCGACCCGGATGGCGCGGCCGAGGATGCGGCCAAGCGGCTGATGGGCGTGGTCCGCGTGCCCTTCACCCTGCACCCCGACGGGGCAGGGGCGGGGGGCAGCGCCGTGCAGGTGCGCGTCGGCCTCAGCCTGGGCGTGGCACTGGCGCCGGAGGACGCGGCCGATGCGGCGGAGCTGATGCGCCGGGCGGATTCCGCGCTCTACCGGGCGAAGGCGGAGGGGCGCGGCCGCTTCCGGCGGTTCACGCCCGAGATGGACCCGCGCCTGGGCAAGCGGCGGGGTGCGATGCGCCTGGAGGCCGAACTGCGCGAGGCGCTGGCCCAGGACGTCCTGACCTGCCACTACCAGCCGATCCGGCAGCTGGCCTCGGGCGAGTTGCTGGGCTTTGAGGCGCTGGCGCGCTGGCCGCACCCGATGCGCGGCTTTGTCTCGCCCACGGAATTCATCCCGATCGCCGAGGCGAATGGGCTGATCGTGCCACTGACGCACCACCTGTTGCGGATTGCCTGCCGCGACGCGGCCGCCTGGCCGGCGCCGCTGACCCTCTCCTTTAACCTTTCGCCCCTGCACCTGAGCGAGGCGGACCTGCCGCGCCAGGTGGCGCAGATCCTGGGAGAAACCGGCCTGCCGGCCGAGCGCCTTCAGCTGGAGCTGACCGAGGGCGCCCTCCTGGGCGACCTGCGGCAGGGGCACGCCATGCTGTCGGAGCTGAAGGCGATGGGGGTGCGGCTGGCCCTCGATGATTTCGGCACGGGGCATTCGGGCCTGCGCGAATTGCAGGCGCTGCCCTTCGACGTGATCAAGGTGGATAATGGCTTTGTTCGTGCCATGGCCTCGGACACCGGCGCGCGGAAGATCGTCGCCGCCATCATCGGCCTGGGCGAAAGCCTCGGCCTGCCCGTGGTGGCCGAGGGGATCGAGGAGCAGGTGGATATCGACTTCCTGACGCGGCTGGGCTGCGACATGGGGCAGGGCTGGCTGCTTGGGCGGCCCATGCCAGCGGAGCAGGCCCGGGCCCTCATGCCCCCGGCACCCAGCGGGGCGCGACGCGCGGCAGCCTGAGCGCCGCTCACCGAGGGGGGTGGACAGGCGAGCCCACACCCTGTAGGACCCGCGCTTCCGGTGGGAGGCCAACGCTTCCCGGCCGTAGGGAAACGCGGGAGGTCGCGGGCATGACTTCGCCCCTGGCCGACAGGACCGCGGGTCTCTCCACATCGAGAGGACTGGATTGTCATGGCTAAGAAGATCGCCGGCTACATCAAGCTGCAGGTGCCCGCCGGCAAGGCGAACCCCTCGCCACCGATCGGCCCCGCGCTCGGTCAGCGCGGCCTGAACATCATGCAGTTCGTGAAGGAATTCAACGCGGCGACGCAGCAGATGGAGCCGGGCACGCCGACGCCCGTGGTCATCACCGCGTATTCGGACCGCAGCTTCTCCTTCATCACCAAGACGCCGCCGAACACCTACTTCCTGATGAAGGCCGCCAAGATCGAGAAGGGCAGCACCACGCCAGGCAAGGGCGCCATGGTGGGCCGCGTGACGAAGACGCAGCTGGTCGAGATCGCCAAGGTGAAGATGAAGGACATGAACTGCACCGATATCGACAGCGCGGTGCGCCAGTTGGCCGGCTCTGCCCGCGCCATGGGCATGACCGTGGTGGAGGGCTGAACATGAGCAAGCGCATGAAGGCCCTCGCGGCCAACGTCACCGCCAACAAGGCCTATCCGCTGAACGAGGCGATCGCGCTGGCCAAGGCCAATGCCAAGGCCAAGTTCGACGAGACCATCGAGATCTCGATGAACCTCGGCATTGATCCGCGCCATGCCGACCAGATGGTCCGTGGCGTGGTCGGCCTGCCCAACGGCACCGGCAAGACGGTCCGCGTGGGCGTCTTCGCCCGCGGCCCGAAGGCCGAGGAAGCCAAGGCCGCCGGCGCCGATGTGGTGGGCGCCGATGACCTCGCCGCCCTGGTGCAGGAAGGCAAGATTGACTTCGACCGCTGCATCGCGACGCCGGACATGATGGCGCTCGTCGGCCGCCTCGGTAAGGTGCTGGGCCCGCGCGGGCTGATGCCGAACCCGAAGCTCGGCACGGTGACCATGGATGTGAAGGGCGCGGTCACCGCCGCCAAGGCCGGCCAGGTGGAGTTCCGCGCCGAGAAGGCCGGGATCATCCATGCCGGCATCGGCAAGGCGAGCTTCGGCGAGGATGCGCTGCTGGCCAATGCGCGCGCCTTCGTGGACGCCATCCAGAAGTCCCGCCCCACCGGCGCTAAGGGCACTTTTGTGAAGAAGGTCGCCGTCTCGTCCACCATGGGCGTGGGCGTGTCGGTGGATGTGACCAGCCTGAACGGCTGAACGGTCCATTAGGGCTGAGAGATTCGCCCCGGTTTCGGCCGGGGCGCGCAGGCGGCGGGGCTTTGGCCGCGCCGCCGCACCTGTCGGAGATTGCAGGCGCCCGGGGTGACCCGCTGGCTTAATGGGCTGAGGCCCGCCCGCATGAGACGGGGAACCGAGATTCTCCCGCCTGGGCCAAGGCCCGGGTCGGAATGGCTTGGCTTTCCGGCGACGACAGGCGAACGGGGCAGGGGGATGGTCCCCCGGCCCCCGTGTGAACCGGTCGAAGCCCTTCCACAAGGCTCCGACCACCGACGGAGACGTGACGTTGGATCGTACGGAAAAGCGCGCCTTCGTTGACTCGATGGCCGAAGTCTTCGCGCAGACGTCGTTCGTGCTCGTGGCCCAGAACAAGGGTCTCACGGTCGCGGCGGTGGATGATCTGCGCCGGAAGATGAAGGCTGCCGGGGCAACGTATAAGGTTGCGAAGAACCGGCTGGCCAGTCGCGCCCTCGACGGCACCCGTTTCCAGGGCATCTCGCCGCTGCTGAAGGGCCCGACCGCGCTTGCGTGGTCGGCCGACCCGGTGGCCGTGGCGAAGACCGCCGTGGAGTTCGCCAAGGGGAACGACAAGTTCGTGATCCTGGGCGGGGCGCTTGGCACCCAGAACCTGAACGTTGATGGCGTCAAGGCTCTGGCCGAGCTTCCCTCGCTCGATACGCTGCGGGCATCGCTGGTGGGTCTGATCCAGACCCCCGCGACGCGCATTGCCGGGGTGGTTCAAGCCCCCGCAGGGCAGCTGGCACGGGTGCTGAAGGCATATGCGGACAAGGAAGCCGCCTGAGGTGGATCGCCGGCGGACCTGAGGTCCGGCGGCGGCACGCCACAGGGCGGTGGGTCCGCAGAGGGACCGATCAGCTTTCCACTTTTTTGGCCCTGCCACGATGTCGCGGTGGGGTTGTCAAGCCACAGTCAAGCCATTAGTTAGAAGGAACACAATCATGGCCGATCTTGCAAAGCTCGTTGACGAGCTGTCCGCGCTGACCGTCCTGGAGGCCGCTGAGCTCTCCAAGATGCTCGAAGAGAAGTGGGGCGTCTCCGCCGCCGCGCCGGTGGCTGTTGCCGCCGCTGCTGGCCCGGCCGCCGCCGCCGCTCCTGCCGAGGTGCAGACCGAGTTCACGGTGACCCTTGCCGCCGCTGGCGACAAGAAGATCAACGTGATCAAGGAAATCCGCACGATCACCGGCCTGGGCCTGAAGGAAGCCAAGGACCTGGTCGAGGGTGCGCCGAAGGTCGTCAAGGAGAATGTCTCCAAGGACGAGGCGGACAAGATCAAGAAGGTGCTCGAAGAGAACGGCGCGACCGTCGAAGTCAAGTAAGGTCGCCCTTCACGGGTCAAGCAATTCGCGCCGGTGTTTCGCACCGGCGCGGGTTGGACTGGTTAAGAAAGTCGGGATGGGCGGCAATCGGGCCCGATTGCCGTCCCTCTCGCCGTTTCAGGGGCAGGGTGCCACTGGGATGCGGACGGAAGAGTTTGCCGGCGCCGGGATTTCCCATGCGCCAGGATAAGGAAGCGGGACAGGCATGAACGCTATCAGCAAGTCGTTCACGGCGCGCAAGCGGATTCGCAAGAGCTTCGGCAGGCTGCCCGAGGTTGCGCCCATGCCCAACCTGATCGATGTGCAGCGTGCCTCCTATGCGTTCTTCCTGCAAATGGAAACGCATCCGGACAGCCGGACCAACACTGGGCTCCAGGAGGTCTTCAAATCGGTCTTCCCGATCAATGATTTCGCGGGCCGCGGCCGTCTGGAATTCGTCCAGTACGAGCTGGAAGAGCCGAAATATGACGTGGAAGAGTGCATTGCCCGCGGCCTGACCTTCGCCGCCCCGCTCAAGGTGAAGCTGCGCCTGATCGTCTGGGACCTGGACGAGGACACCGGCGCCCGCTCCGTCCGCGACATCAAGGAGCAGGATGTCTACATGGGCGACATGCCGCTCATGACGGATAACGGCACCTTCATCATCAACGGCACCGAGCGCGTCATCGTCAGCCAGATGCACCGCAGCCCGGGCGTCTTCTTCGACCATGACAAGGGCAAGACGCACAGCAGCGGCAAGTATCTGTTTGCCGCGCGCGTCATCCCCTATCGCGGCTCCTGGCTCGATTTCGAGTTCGATGCCAAGGACATCTGCTACGTTCGCATCGACCGCAAGCGCAAGCTGCCGGCGAGCACGCTGCTGCTGGCCCTCGACAGCGAGGCGACCGAGCAGAAGCGCGTGGACCGCGCCGCCCAGGGCCTGGAGATGGAGCCCTCCGAGATCCGTGGCATGGATGCCGAGGAAATCCTCGCCGCCTTCTACGGCCAGGTCGAATTCAAGCGCGGCCCCAAGGGCTGGTCGCGCGCCTTCGATCCCGAGAGCTTCCGCGGTATCAAGCTGTTCGAGCCGCTGATTGACGCCAAGACCGGTCAGGTCGTGGCGGAGAAGGACGTGAAGATGACGCCGCGCGCGGCGCGCAAGATCGTCGAGGCCGGCACCACCGAAGTGCTGGTCGGCCGCACGGATCTGCTCGGCCGCTTCGTCGCCGTGGACCTCGTCAACATGGAGACGGGCGAGATCTGGGCCGAGGCCGGTGAGGAACTGACCGAAGCCAAGCTCGCCGCCATCGAGGATGCCGGCATTGACGTGCTGCCGACGCTGGCGATTGACCAGTCGGTCGGTGCCTGGATGCGCAACACGCTGGCGGTGGACAAGAACACCAACCGCGACGAGGCGCTGATGGACATCTACCGGGTGATGCGCCCGGGCGAGCCGCCGACGCCGGAGACGGCCGAGGCGCTGTTCAAGGGCCTGTTCTTCGACGGCGACCGCTACGACCTCTCGGCCGTGGGCCGCGTGAAGATGAATATGCGCCTGGGCTTCTCGCTCGAGGAGGCGCCGGATCATCTGCGGACGCTGCGCAAGGCCGACATCGTTGCCACCATGCGCGTCCTGATGGACCTCAAGGATGGCCGCGGCTCGATCGACGACATTGACAATCTCGGCAATCGTCGCGTGCGTTCGGTGGGCGAGTTGATGGAGAACCAGTACCGCGTCGGCCTGCTGCGCATGGACCGCGCGATCAAGGAGCGCATGGGCGCGGTGGATATCGACACCGTCATGCCGCATGACCTGATCAACGCGAAGCCGGCCGCCGCCGCCGTGCGCGAGTTCTTCGGCTCCTCGCAGCTCAGCCAGTTCATGGACCAGACCAACCCGCTGTCCGAAGTGACGCATAAGCGCCGCCTCTCAGCGCTTGGCCCAGGTGGTCTGACGCGCGAGCGCGCGGGTTTCGAGGTGCGCGACGTGCACCCGACGCATTACGGCCGCATCTGCCCGATCGAGACGCCGGAAGGCCCGAATATCGGCCTGATCAACTCGCTCGCCACTTTCGCGCGGGTGAACAAGTACGGCTTCATCGAGACGCCCTATCGCCTCGTGAAGGACGGCAAGATCAGCGGTGATCCGCGCTACCTCTCCGCCATGGAGGAGGAGAAGCTGGTCGTCGCGCAGGCTGATGCGCATGTGGATGCGGCGACGGGCGAGTTCCTCAGCGACCTCGTCTCGGTGCGCCAGGGCGGCGACTTCCGCCTGGTGAAGCCGGGCGAGGTGACGGCCATCGACGTTTCGCCGAAGCAGCTGGTCTCCGTGGCCGCGGCGCTCATTCCGTTCCTCGAGAACGATGACGCAAACCGCGCGCTTATGGGCTCGAACATGCAGCGCCAGGCGGTGCCGCTGATCCGCGCCGATGCGCCGCTCGTCGGCACCGGCATGGAGGCGGCCGTGGCCCGCGATTCGGGCGCGGCGATTTCCGCGCGGCGCGACGGTATCGTGGACAGCATCGACGGCGCGCGCATCGTGGTGCGTGCGACGAATGACGAAGGCCAGACGGCCGGCGTGGACATCTACCGCCTGCGGAAGTTCCAGCGCTCCAACCAGAGCACCTGCATCAACCAGCGCCCGCTGGTGAAGGTGGGTGATCGCGTGACGGCGGGCGAGATCATCGCCGACGGTCCGAGCACGGAGCTGGGCGAACTGGCCCTGGGCCGCAACGTGCTTTGCGCCTTCATGCCCTGGAACGGCTACAACTTCGAAGATTCCATCCTGATCAGCGAGCGCATCGCCCGCGATGACGTGTTCACCTCCATCCACATCGAAGAGTTCGAGGTGATGGCGCGCGACACGAAGCTGGGCCAGGAGGAAATCAGCCGCGACATCCCGAATGTGGGTGAAGAGGCGCTGCGCAACCTGGATGAGGCCGGCATCGTCTATGTCGGCGCCGAAGTGCATCCGGGCGACATCCTGGTCGGCAAGGTGACGCCGAAGGGCGAGAGCCCGATGACGCCGGAAGAGAAGCTGCTCCGCGCCATCTTCGGCGAGAAGGCTTCCGACGTCCGCGACACCTCGCTGAAGCTGCCGCCCGGCGTCTCCGGTACGATCGTGGATGTGCGCGTCTTCTCCCGGCGTGGCGTGGACAAGGATGAGCGCGCCATGGCCATCGAGCGCGCCGAAATCGAGCGCCTCGCCAAGGACCGCGACGATGAGCGTGCGATCCAGGAGCGGTCCTTCTATGGCCGTCTGCGCGAGCGTCTTCTGAACAAGAAGGCTTCGGGCGGGTTCAAGGGTGTGAAGGCCGGCACGCCGATCAATGATGAGGTGCTGGACCAGTTCGCGAAGTCCACCTGGCGGCAGATCGCCGTCACGGATGACGCGGCGATGGTCGAGATCGAGGCGCTGAAGCGTGAGTTCGACGCGGCGGTTGAGCGTTTGCAGAAGCGCTTCGAGAGCAAGGTCGAGAAGCTGCAGCGCGGCGACGAGCTGCCGCCGGGCGTGATGAAGATGGTCAAGGTCTTTGTCGCGGTGAAGCGCAAGCTGCAGCCGGGCGACAAGATGGCCGGCCGCCATGGCAACAAGGGCGTCGTCTCCCGCGTCGTGCCGATCGAGGACATGCCCTTCCTGGAGGATGGCACCTCGGTGGACCTGGTGCTGAACCCGCTGGGCGTGCCCTCGCGCATGAATATCGGCCAGATCCTGGAGACGCATCTGGGCTGGGCCTGCGCCAATATCGGCCGCGAAGTGGGGCAGCTGGTGGATGATTTCCGCCGCTCCTCCGCCGTGCGGGACGAGTTGCTGGAGAAGCTCAAGGACGTCTACGGCGAAGAGATCTTCGAGCGCGACATCCTGCCGATGAGCGAAGACCAGCTGATGGAGCTGGCCGACAATCTGAAGAAGGGCATCCCCATCGCGACGCCGGTCTTCGACGGCGCGCGCATCTCGGACATCGAGGAGATGCTGACCAAGGCCGGCCTCGACACCTCCGGCCAGATGCAGCTGGTGGATGGCCGCACGGGTGAGCTTTTCGAGCGCAAGGTGACGGTGGGCTACATCTACATGCTCAAGCTGCACCACCTGGTGGATGACAAGATCCACGCGCGTTCGATCGGCCCCTACTCGCTGGTCACGCAGCAGCCGCTGGGCGGCAAGGCGCAGTTCGGCGGCCAGCGCTTCGGCGAGATGGAGGTTTGGGCGCTCGAGGCTTATGGTGCCGCCTACACCTTGCAGGAAATGCTGACCGTGAAGTCGGACGACGTGTCCGGCCGCACCAAGGTCTATGAGGCGATCGTCCGCGATCAGGACAGCTTCGAGGCCGGCATTCCTGAGAGCTTCAACGTTCTGGTCAAGGAGTTGAAGAGCCTTGGCCTGAACGTGGACCTCGAGAACCGCGGGTCCTGATTCGACTGCGCGGGGCGCCTGAGGCGCTCCGCGACTACCCCTTCAAGGCCCGTGCCGAGGTACGGGAAGAGAGCGAGGCGGCATGAACGAGCTGATGAAGATCCTGGGCCAGACTGGCCAGGCGATGACCTTCGACCAGATCAAGATCTCCATGGCATCGCCGGAGCAGATCCGCTCCTGGTCCTATGGCGAGATCAAGAAGCCCGAGACGATCAACTACCGCACCTTCAAGCCGGAGCGGGACGGGCTGTTCTGCGCCCGCATCTTCGGCCCGATCAAGGACTACGAGTGCCTCTGCGGCAAGTACAAGCGGATGAAGTTCCGCGGTATCGTCTGCGAGAAGTGCGGCGTGGAAGTGACGCTCGCCAAGGTCCGGCGCGAGCGCATGGGCCATATCGAGCTGGCGGCACCCGTCGCGCACATCTGGTTCCTGAAGAGCCTGCCCAGCCGCGTCGGCCTCATGGTCGATATGAGCCTGAAGGAGCTGGAGAAGGTCCTCTACTTCGAGAGCTATGTGGTTCTCGAGCCGGGCCTGACGGACCTCAAGCTGCACTCGCTGCTGAACGAGGACCAGTTCGTCGCCAAGCAGGATGAGTTCGGCGAGGACGCCTTCCGCGTCGGCATCGGCGCCGAGGCCGTCAAGGAAATCCTTCATGGCATGGACATGGCCAAGGACGCCGTGCGCCTGCGCGCCGAGCTGAAGGAGACGACCTCCGAGGCCAAGCGCAAGAAGCTGGTGAAGCGCCTGAAGTTGATCGAGGCCTTCTCGGAGTCGGGCGCGCGTCCGGAATGGATGATCCTCGACGTCGTGCCGGTCATCCCGCCCGAACTGCGCCCGCTGGTGCCGCTGGATGGTGGCCGCTTCGCAACCTCGGACCTGAATGACCTGTATCGCCGCGTCATCAACCGCAACAACCGCCTGAAGCGCCTGATCGAACTGCGCGCGCCGGATATCATTGTGCGCAACGAGAAGCGCATGCTGCAGGAATCGGTGGATGCGCTGTTCGACAATGGTCGCCGCGGCCGCGCGATCACGGGTGCGAACAAGCGCCCGTTGAAGTCGCTCTCGGACATGCTGAAGGGCAAGCAGGGCCGCTTCCGGCAGAACCTGCTGGGCAAGCGCGTGGACTATTCGGGCCGTTCGGTCATCGTGGTGGGCCCGGAGCTGAAGCTGCACCAGTGCGGCCTGCCTAAGAAGATGGCGCTCGAGCTCTTCAAGCCCTTCATCTACTCGAAGCTTGAGAAGTATGGCCACGCCAGCACCATCAAGCAGGCGAAGCGGATGGTGGAGAAGGAGCGTCCGGAGGTCTGGGACATCCTGGAAGAGGTGATCCGCGAGCACCCGGTTCTGCTGAACCGCGCGCCCACGCTGCACCGCCTCGGCATTCAGGCCTTCGAGCCGGTCCTGGTCGAGGGCAAGGCGATCCAGCTGCACCCGCTGGTCTGCACCGCCTTCAACGCGGATTTCGACGGTGACCAGATGGCCGTGCACGTCCCGCTGAGCCTTGAGGCGCAGCTGGAAGCGCGCGTGCTGATGATGTCCACCAACAACATCCTCAGCCCCGCCAATGGCAAGCCGATCATCGTGCCGAGCCAGGATATCGTGCTCGGCCTCTACTACCTCAGCCTGGACACGCCGGAATTCCGCGTCGCCGAGGATGACAAGGCGCCCCTGATCGGGGACATCGGCGAGATCGAGCACGCCCTCGAAGTGAAGGCGCTGACGATCCACACCAAGATCCGCACCCGCCGCGCCTCGGTGGATCCGGATGGCAAGCCGATCGTCGAGCGCGTGGTGACCACGCCGGGCCGCATGCTGATGGGGGCCCTGCTGCCGAAGCACCCGCAGTTGCCCTTCTCGCTGATCAATCGCCTGCTGACCAAGAAGTCCATCTCGGACGTGATTGACGCCGTCTATCGTCATTGCGGCCAGAAGGAGAGCGTGATCTTCGCCGACCGACTGATGGGCCTCGGCTTCAAGCACGCGGCCAAGGCCGGCATTTCCTTCGGCAAGAACGACATGATGATCCCGGCCGAGAAGGAAGGCTTCATCGCCTCCACCAAGGCCGAGGTGAAGGAGTTCGAGCAGCAGTACCTGGACGGCCTGATCACCTCGGGCGAGCGCTACAACAAGGTGGTGGACGCCTGGTCGCGCTGCACGGATGAAGTGGCCAAGGCCATGATGGCCGAGATTCAGAAGCAGGAAGTCGGCAAGCCGACCAACTCCGTCTGGATGATGAGCCATTCCGGCGCCCGTGGGTCGCCGGCGCAGATGCGCCAGCTGGCCGGCATGCGCGGCCTGATGGCCAAGCCCTCGGGCGAGATCATCGAGCAGCCGATCATCTCGAACTTCAAGGAAGGCCTCACCGTGCTGGAGTACTTCAACTCCACCCACGGCGCCCGTAAGGGCCTGGCCGACACCGCGCTGAAGACGGCGAATTCGGGCTACCTGACGCGGCGTCTCGTGGACGTGGCGCAGGACTGCATCATCATGGAAGATGATTGCGGCACCGAGCGCGGCCTGAATGTCCGCGCCATCATGGATGGCGGTGACGTGGTGTCTTCGCTGAGCGAGCGCATCCTGGGCCGCACGACGCAGGAAGACGTGACCGACCCGGCGACGGGCGAGGTCATCATCGCCAAGAACATGCTGGTCGAGGAAGCCGATGCAGAGCGCATCGAGAGGGCTGGCGTCGAGGGGGTGAAGATCCGCTCGGTCCTGACTTGCGAATCGCTCCAGGGCGTCTGCGGCAAGTGCTACGGCCGTGACCTGGCGCGCGGCACGCCCGTGAATATGGGCGAGGCGGTGGGCGTCATCGCCGCCCAGTCCATCGGTGAGCCGGGCACGCAGCTGACCATGCGCACCTTCCACATCGGCGGTGCGGCACAGCGTGGCGCCGAGCAGTCGGCGGTGGAGGCGACGGTCGACTCGACGGCCAAGCTGCACAACCTCTCGTTGGTGACCAACTCCTCCGGCGCGCCGATCGTCATGAGCCGGAATTGCGAAGTGGGCCTGCTCGACGCCAATGGCCGCGAGCGTGCGCGCTTCCGCGTGCCCTATGGCGCGAAGATGCTCATCACGGACGGCACCAAGGTCGAGCGCGGCCAGAAGCTGGCCGAATGGGACCCCTTCACCCTGCCGATCATCACGGAGCGCGAGGGCAAGGTCGAATACCAGGACCTGATCGAAGGCGTGACGCTGGTCGAGCGGACCGACGATGTGACGGGCCTGACCTCCAAGGTGGTGGTGGACTACAAGGCCAGCGCCAAGTCGGCCGATCTGCGTCCGCGCATCGTGATGAAGGACGCCCGCGGCGAGATCATGAAGCTGCCGAGCGGGGCCGAGGCGCGCTACTTCCTCAGCCCGGACACCGTGCTGAGCGTGGACAATGGCGCGACCGTGGAAGCGGGCGACGTCGTGGCCCGCATGCCGCGCGAATCCTCGAAGACGCGCGACATCACCGGCGGTCTGCCGCGTGTGGCCGAGCTGTTCGAAGCCCGCCGTCCGAAGGATGCCGCCATCATCAGCGACATCGACGGGCGTGTGGAGTTCGGCAAGGACTACAAGGCCAAGCGCCGCGTGATCGTGAAGAGCGAGCCGATGGGCGATGAGCCCCCGCTCGAGCGCGAATACCTGGTGCCGAAGGGCAAGCACGTCTCGGTGCAGGAAGGCGACTACGTGAAGGCCGGCGACCCGCTGGTGGACGGCCCCCGCGTGCCGCATGACATCCTGCGCGTGCTGGGTGTGGAGGCGCTCGCCAACTACCTGGTGAACGAGATCCAGGACGTCTACCGACTGCAGGGCGTGAAGATCAACGACAAGCACATCGAGGTGATCGTTCGCCAGATGCTGCAGAAGGTCGAGATCCTCGAGCCGGGCGACACGACCTACCTGATCGGTGAGCAGGTGGACCGCTTCGAATTCGACGCGGAGAACGAGAAGCGCCTGAAGCTGGGCGAACGCCCGGCCCGGGCGGAGCCGGTGCTCCAGGGCATCACCAAGGCCTCGCTGCAGACGCAGAGCTTCATCTCGGCCGCCTCCTTCCAGGAGACGACCCGGGTGCTCACCGAGGCGGCTACGGCCGGCAAGGTGGACGCGCTGGGCGGCCTGAAGGAGAACGTGATCGTGGGTCGTCTGATCCCGGCGGGCACCGGCTCCGTGATGAACCGCCTGAAGGTGCTGGCCGCGCGTCGGGACAGCGGGCGCCTGCCCGCTACGCCCGCGCTGGCCGAGCCGGATCCGAGCCCCGCGGCCGCCGAATAGCGGCATGCGCAAATCCCCTGGCCGCATGCGGCCAGGGCGCGCCCTTGACGGGGCGAATCGCCACCCCCTCGCTTGACTCTGGTTGGGGGGGTGGTTAAGACCCGCATCTCGCCGGGACGTTTCGCAAGTTGCGTTCTGGTTTGTTGGTTCAAACGCCTTGCTTCGGTCGCCACTGCCACGAATTCGGCAGGTCAGGCCCGGGGTTGACGCGGTGGCCCGTTCGGAGCGCAGAAGCGCCCGTCGGGCTCTGTGTCGTTTGGTGAATGGATCGCAGAAACGATTACGAAGGGGCGTCATGCCGACGATCAACCAGCTCATCGCGCAAGGGCGCGAGCCGCGTCGCAGCCAGAACAAGGTTCCGGCTCTCGAAGGCTGCCCCCAGAAGCGCGGCGTTTGCACGCGCGTGTACACCACGACCCCGAAGAAGCCGAACTCGGCTCTTCGTAAGGTCGCGAAGGTGCGCCTCACCAATGGCTTCGAAGTGGTGAGCTACATCCCCGGCGAGGGGCATAACCTGCAGGAGCACTCGGTGGTGCTCATCCGTGGCGGCCGCGTGAAGGATCTTCCGGGCGTGCGCTACCACATCCTGCGCGGCGTGCTCGATACGCAGGGCCTGCCGAAGCGGCGGAAGCGCCGTTCGCTCTACGGCGCCAAGCGGCCGAAGTGAGGAACTGAGAGATGTCACGTCGTCACCGCGCGGAAAAGCGCGAAGTTCTGCCGGATCCGAAGTTCGGCGATGTCGTCCTGAGCCGCTTTATGAATGTGCTCATGTATGACGGCAAGAAGTCTGCGGCCGAAGGCATCGTCTACGCGGCGATGGACACGCTGAAGCGCAAGGGCGGCGCCAATGCCGATCCGCTTCGCCTCTTCCACGAGGCGCTGGACAATGTGAAGCCGGCCGTCGAGGTGCGTTCGCGCCGCGTCGGTGGTGCCACCTACCAGGTGCCCGTCGAGGTTCGCCCGGAGCGGCGCCAGGCGCTGGCCATCCGTTGGCTGATCGACGCCGCCCGCAAGCGCGGCGAGAGCACGATGGAAGAGCGCCTCTCGGCCGAGCTGATGGATGCGGTGAACAACCGCGGCACGGCGGTGAAGAAGCGCGAAGACACGCACCGGATGGCAGAGGCCAACAAGGCCTTCAGCCATTACCGCTGGTAATTGGCGCGCTGACGCGCGCCGGGCGCTGGTAAGAAATTCCCCGTGCCTGTGAGCAGGCACTGACGACACCCTTTTCGGATTGGATGCACGACGATGGCCAAGGCGAAGTTTGAGCGGAACAAGCCGCACTGCAACATTGGGACGATTGGTCACGTGGACCATGGCAAGACGTCCCTGACGGCGGCGATCACGAAGGTGCTGGCGAAGTCCGGTGGTG
>JAESGN010000680.1_pt1 | contig 19355 bp, 8 predicted proteins | sample 9269731 | NCBI WGS metagenome assembly JAESGN01 (sample SAMN15720683, study PRJNA650826) | algae metagenome | isolation source: Mojavia pulchra JT2-VF2 and co-occurring heterotrophs from desert soil | place: USA: Cadiz Valley, Joshua Tree National Park, CA | collected 1998-06-08
GCGGCGTGACAAATTCTCGTCCCTGGTCATCGGTTATAGCCTCCCCTGGTGCTGCTAAGATTGCTTCCAATGCAACAATCTTTTTAATTAACCGCCCCCCATCATCTTGCTCAACCAGTTCAGGGGTTACGCTCATCCCGTAGGTGTCATGAATGCGGAATTTCTCGCACTCTAATGCCTCCTCTGGCTTGAGGTAATCTTGGTGTTGCCTCGCGGTGTAAGTTCTCCTGTCAATATTTTTAGCATTGGCAACTTTGCGATAATGCTCCTCATCGATGGCAACCCCTGCTGCTTTTATCCACTTGTGCGCCCCATCATCAACACCATCACCTGCTGACACAATGGTATTGCCCATTTCTTCCAACAGCGATCGCAGGTCAGCCCGTAAATTATTGATTGACCAATTGCGCTGTGCTTCAATCTGGCATGAAGTATCCAGTGCCCAATCCTTCTCTGCTCCACGTTTACCCGTTTCTTTGTCGATGCGGATTAAAAACGCGGTCATTTCATTCTTCTGAAGAATCTTTTCCTTGATATGACGAGCATTGGTTTCGGCATAACCAAAGGGAGGACGAGGTGCAACCCAAACGTGCAATGCTACATTATGACGATAGCGCCATAACTGTTGAGCGCATTCTGTGGCTGATTGGGACACAGCGTGAAACACACCAAACACGGCATCAAAATGATACGTGGAAATGTCAACACCTGTGCCGAGACTGGGAGTGGTCAACAGTGCATCAATATCTTTAATTGCAACGTTAATCTCCCTGATGAAGATAACATTCTCCTCACTACCGCTATTGTCTGAATGAATAGCCCAGACTTTTATCTGTTGGTCTGATTCTGGCTCTGGTGTATCATCATCAAGCAATGGCTCAAGTCCATTCAAAGCACGTTCCAACTTTTTGATAAAGCGTTTAGAATCGCTCACCAGCATCAACTTCTGACCTAACATCAGTTGAGCGTGAAACACAGCGACTATTGCGCTACTATTAGGCCCCTCATACCAATGAACTTGACGACCACCTGAGCGATACTCGTTTTTGATGATGTATGGCTTTTCGCCCTCTGATCGCATTTTCATGAAGAAATCAATCGTCAAATCATCAAGGTGAGCATCTGCTAATACTACTAATTTGGCGTTATAGACCAGATACTCCAACACTTCCAGAATAGCCCCCCGGTGTTCTTTACAGGTTTTAGATTTGAGCAGGTGAGCCACATATTGACAAGCTTCGTCTATGAATAAAATGTCATAAGCCTGCAAATCATTTGCCATTTTATACAAAGAATCTACGGTGATGCTGAGGGCTTTGGCTTTTGACCAGTCGCTGCAGGATATGGCAGAATACATCGCAGTTTGCAGGCGATCGCTGAGGTTTTTGAGCAGATTAACCCGATGCCCGTTGTTCAAGAAACTGAGTTCGGGGTTTTCTTTTCTGAGAATAGCCAAGAGTTCAGTTTTACCAGTCCCCATATCAGAGGCTAAACAAACTACTCCTGATTTTGGTAATGTATGGATGACTTGGGATAGATAACGAGTATTGACGGTAATATTCGGCTTATACTTGTTGAGTCCTCTTGAGCGATTGACGAAAAATCTTTGCCGATATTCTTGCAGGGTAAGAGCATCAGCAATCATCGTTGATACTGCTTTTTCTGCTTTGTTGCCCAGAGCCACAACCCAGTCATCAATGCCTTTCTCTGGCCCTGGCAAAATTGCAACTTCACATTGACAATCAAGTTCGAGAATAACTTGACAGGTGCGGCGAGTTGCTTGAAAAACGTGTTGTTTGGCTTTAGGCTTGGTTTCGTAATCAAACAGAATGATGAACTTTCGCCCCTGTTGGGTCATTGGCACTAAGTCAGGATGCAGTCGCTCGAAATCTGACTTGCCAACTCGACCATTCCAAATCCCAGGAAGAGCGATCGCTCTGGTGTATTTACGCAAGCCTTAAATTGGAGTTAACTTGCTAAACTTGCCTTGTGTAAGTAAGAGAAAGTACGCAAACTGTATCTGTGCGGCAATTCTAGAAAAATCGGAGTAATGTCAGACTCTAGTTATATCTTTTGTTCCTCACATTTTGATAGGTTTAAAACCCAACGTTTGGCTAGTGACAAGCTGGAGCTTATTTTATAGGCTCAGAATAACTATTGTAAGTCTTTAGTTTTGCAAATGTAGAGTGGGTGAATATTTATTATGAGAACTTTTAGGGAACTTTTGGGTATTGCAGATATGGAGGATTGGTGAAAGACTGGTGCTGATGCAGCATTTGTTAACAATTACATGCTCCAAAAGCACAAACTTAAGGTTAAACGTAAATAAATATTTCTCTTTGCTAGTAGTTAAATAATCGTTAATAATTGCTGTAATTAAAGATGGGTAAGCTATAGGGAGTTTTAGGCTAAGATTTTGATATTCGCTTAATCTGAGCTACTATCGTAAATTTACTGAATACTGTTAATATCAATCTGGAATCAGGTTTTGTGCATTTGTAGCTTTGTATAGACACTAGTTGGAATAACCGCTATGCACATTAGTATTGCAGACGACATTAAAAAACGGTTTCACGCAGCTTGTGCTTTACGTAGTTGAAGATGAATCAAGTAGTAATTCCTCATGATTAAAAGTACTCAAAATTTTGTTCTCCGCAGGTTGTTTTATCAAGGGCTGAATTTTGATAAAACGGCTAAAACTCAGTTTTGATAATCAATCCACGCTTTCTTTAACCTATGGTGGTAAGCGAAGTTTTTAGTCTCAAACAGGCTAAAGTTATTGAGAATAGTGTCAATATTTGAATTGTGATACTTGCTCCCTTGTAATCGCAGAGTGAAAAATACGGATTCAAGGCATCAAATCCATGTCAGAGTTGGTTTATAGAAATACCAAGATTTTTAGATTAACCTAATGTGATTAATTATGACTAATAAGATTTATGCGCTACTAGTTGGAATTGATGAATATGATTCAAATTCAATTAGTTTACCACCACTTTTAAAAGGATGTGTTAATGATATTTCAGCAATGGAACAATATTTAAAAGCAAGAGTTACACAGGAAGGTTATAAATTATATTTGAAGACACTTAAAAATCAAGAAGCAACTCGTGCAGCTATTATTCATGAGTTTCAGAATCACTTGCGTCAAGCTAAGAGCAGTGATACAGTTCTGTTCTACTTTAGTGGGCATGGATCTCAAGAGCAGTCACCAGAAGAGTTTGTGAATTTAGGGCTAAATCCGCTCAATGAAACCCTAGTCTGTTATGATAGCCGCACTGCTGAGAGTTGGGATTTAGCCGATAAGGAATTGGCAAAACTTATTGCTGAACTTTCAGAAAACCAACCACATATATCTATTATTCTGGATTGCTGCCATTCGGGTTCTGGTACTAGAGATACATTACAAGAAACAGGTGTACGCCTTGCAGCTATAGATAAGCGAAAGCGTCCTGTAAATAGTTTTATCTTTAAACTTGAAGAATTAAATACACTATCTGTCTCTGGTAACAGCGAAGCTCATCCCTCTGGCTGGAAAATACCCAGAGGTCGTCATATTCTTCTTAGCGCTTGTCAAGCTACTCAGAAGGCAAAGGAAATTGATAGAGATCGTCAAAGACGGGGAGCTTTTTCTTACTATTTATTAGATACATTGCATCAAGCTAAAGGAAATCTCACCTATCGAGATTTGTTAGGACGGGCAAAAGCCATAGTAAGTAGCCAAGTTATCGATCAGTCACCTCAACTTGAAGTAAATAGTTTAAACGATGAAAATCAATTTTTCCTGAATGGTGCGCTCGCAGAACGTACTCCCTATTTTATGGTTAGCCATGACAAACAATATGGTTGGGTCATTGATGGTGGTTCTATTCATGGAATACAAATTCCTTCTGGGGAAGAAACAACTTCACTAGCACTCTTTCCCTTTGATAGTCATACTGAAGACCTACGTCACTCATCTAAATCTATTGGTACAGCTAAAGTAACTCAAGTATTGCCATCTGTAAGTAAGGTTGAGATTACTGGTATTGAAGACTTGGCTCATCAGTCAACCTTTAAAGCCGTTATCACTAGTCTACCATTACCACCTTTAGGGATTTACTTAGAAGGAGATGAAGAGGGGGTAAATTTTGCACGGATTGCAATTCAGTGTATGCCTCCTGACAACAATCCCTCAATCTATGTTCGTGAAGAGCAGAACAAAGATAGCAAAAATATAAGGTATCGCCTGCTGTGCCGTAATAATCAATATGTAATTGCCCGATTTCAAGATGACCGCCCTCTAGTTGCCCAGATTGATGGTTACACCCTAGAGAATAGCCAAAAAGCAATTCGACGCTTAGAACATATTGCTCGTTGGGAGGTAATTGCTGAACTCGGAAGTTCGGGTAATGGTCTGATTAAATTAGACGATGTGCAGATGGAATTTATTTTTAGAAATGAGAAATATAACGAATTATTTCAACAATTAAAGGATATGCGTGTGGAGTATAAGGAGACAGATGGAGAAATAAAGGATCGTGGATTTCAACTTAAACTCACTAATAATAGTAACCAGACGCTTTATTGTGCTTTGCTCGACCTGGGAGAGCTTTTTGATATCTCGAACCTCACTAACAATTTTTTTGGAGCAGGTGTTGTAAAGCTGGAACCACATGAGACAGCTTGGGCTTTAAATCAAAATCACATAATAACGGAAGTGCCAGATAAATTATGGGAGCAAAAAGTTACGGAGTACGCAGATATATTTAAATTGATTGTTAGTACCTCCGAGTTTGATGCCAGTTTACTAAATCAGGAAGAACTTGATGTACCTTGCATAAGAGATATAGATCGAGGGATTTTCAATAAAAGTACTTTAAATCGTTTGATGAATCGGATTCAAGATCGCGTAGCCAAGGCTGAAAGTCCAGAGTTGCTCGAAGATTGGATTACTAAGCAAGTCAAAATTAGCACTGTGCGTCCTTTGAATACTACCCAAGTTTCTAACAGAGACTCGAAGGATTTAGGTTCAGGGGTTAGGTTACAACCTCATTCTAAATTAAATGCTAATGCTCGCTTAACTACTGAACCTCAAGCTAGTCGTGGTCTAGGAAATGTGGTTTTACCCTCCATTCTGAGGGAAGATTCTCAAATAACTCAAACTGTCCAATTTACTAATAGTCGGGGTACAGATCCAGGGTTAAGTGTGTTGGAACTTACTGATGTGGAGAACCCTGAATCTGTTACTAAAGAAAACCCTTTAAGATTGTTAGCTGATATTTCTTTAGGAGAAAGTGAATACCTTTTATCTATAGCCTATGACGGAGAACTCTACCTTCCTTTAGGTTTAGGAAAAAGCACAGAAGAAGGCAAAACGGAAATTAATATAGAACGATTACCAAATCCATACACTACAGATAGAAGTGTACAAGGCTCTATTTGGATGTGTTTTGTAAAAGTGGTTAATGAAAAACTGGGTCGGAAGTCTCAAGATTATTTTTTAAAAGCAGTTAAAGTCGCTGAAAATCAAACTTTAACTTTTATAGAAGATATCCCAGCAAAGGTCAAAAAAGCAACAAAAATTTTGCTCTATGTTCATGGCATTCTGGGTGATACCAAAGATATGGTCAAGAGTGTTCAACGAGCTAAAATCACTGTAGATGGACAACAACTTGCCCTCAATGAATACTATGACTTAATCCTAATCTTTGACTACGAGAACATTAATACGTCAATCTCAGAGATTGCTCGTCTTTTTAAAGAAAAACTGGCAAAAGTGGGTTTAACAGCTAATCACAGTAAAACTTTACATATTGTCGCTCATTCAATGGGAGGGTTAGTTTCTCGTTGGTTTATTGAGCGAGAAGGAGGTAATCAGATTGTTCAACACCTAGTAATGTTAGGTACTCCCAACGCAGGTTCGCCTTGGCCAACGGTTCAAGATTTAGCAACATTAGCTTTGGGGATTGGACTTAATAGCCTTTCTAGCGTTGCTTGGCCAGTGAAAATTTTAGGGTGTCTAGTTAGTGCGATAGAAGCAGTAGATGTCACTCTAGACCAAATGAAGCCTAATTCTGATTTTCTCAAAGATTTAGCTACAAGCCTCGATCCAGGTATTCCTTATTCAGTGATTGCTGGTAATACCTCTATTATCCGAGCGGCTACAGAGCAAGAAGGAAAACAAGCTAGTAAATTAAAGCGATTGATACAAAAGTTAGGTACTCAAGTTGTAGAATTTCCTTTCCTTGGTCAACCAAATGATATTGCTGTGGAAGTTAATAGCATTAAGAAACTTCCAGAAGGAAGAAATATTCTTATCAACAAAGAAGTAGCTTGCGACCATTTAACTTACTTTATAGAGCATTCAGAAGGTTTGATAGCATTAAGTGAAGCACTAGCGCCGAAAAAAAAAATTGAGCAGTATATTTCGACCGCTTTAAAGGAAGATGCAGTAATACATACAAGTGAGCAAAAAGAGAGCATCCCGTCCCAACCTCCCTCTGTTATTGAACTAAATTCAACCTTTCAAGAGCAATTAACCCCTACTCAACAGAGCAGCCCAGTTTCATCAACATCTAAATCGAGTCATGAATTTGAGAATAGTTTTGCAATCGTTATTGGAATTAATAACTATAAAGAAAAGCCTTTAAATACGGCTGTTAACGATGCTGAAAAACTTTGTGAAATTCTCAAAGATACGTATGGCTATAAAGTTCAATTGCTTAGAAATGAACAAGCCACTAAAGAAAAGCTAACAGAACTGTTAAAAGACTTAAAAAATAGCCAAATAACTATTGACGATAACAAAGAAAATATTACGAACAAAGACTGTCTTCTCTTCTACTTCGCTGGGCATGGAATTGGTAAAGATCCTTACGACGACAGGGAAGAACTGGCAGGTTTCTTATTACCTCAAGATGCCGTCATTGATGATACAGAAACTTACATAACAATGCAAGAGTGTCATGATGCCCTAATCAAACTCCAATGTCGTCATATGTTGGCAATTTTAGACTGTTGCTTTGCTGGCTCATTCCGATGGGCAAGCCTTACGCGAAAAGCTACTCCTGAAAATGTCACACTCTATAAACAACGCTACGATCGCTTCATTAAAGATCCTGCATGGCAAGTTATTACTTCAGCCGCTCAAAATCAGACAGCCTCGGATTTATTAGGACAGCGAGGGCAAAAAGACAATGGACAACACTCTCCATTTGCTGCGGCACTTTTAGAGGCATTAAAAGAAAAACCCAAAGATTTCTTTAGCAATAACATTATTACAGCAACTAAACTTTATTCATATTTGCGTGATGAAGTTGAGCCACAAAGCGAAGAGCGATACAAACAACAAACCCCAGAAATTTGGCATTTGAAGAAACACGGTAAAGGGGAATATATTTTTCTCTTGCCTGGGTTTGATCCAGATAAACTGGAGAATGCACCAGCCCTAAACGCAGAAAATAATCCTTACCGAGGATTGGAGTCCTATGAAGAAGAACACAGTCACTTATTTTTTGGGAGAGACAGACAGATCAAAAAGCTTTATGAGAAAGTCTATCAACATACTTTCACAGTAGTTGTAGGTGTTCCTGGAACGGGTAAATCCAGCTTAGTCAAGGCAGGATTAATTCCTAATTGGAGAAGGGAGCAGTTAAAGTACTTAGAAGAACAATTAAAGTTGGAGGTATCGCAGGATATAGAAGAGCAATTAGTAAATTTTAAAGAGTTAGATAAACAAGAAAAACACTTAATAGAACAATTAAAAAAAGCAAACACAAGTCAGAAATTAATAGATTGGCAAAAGAAACTAAAAATAGCATCAAGTCAAAATTTAGGAGATTTAAGTGAACTTATAAAAGCTCTATCTGAAACGGAGAAAAGCATAGAGAATATAAAGCAAGAGCAGAATATTATCAAAGAATTTGATAATCAAATAGAAGAAGCAGAAACAATTCAAAATTTAGCGTATTTACAGAGAAAATTAAGAATAAAATCAAGTGATATTCTACGAACTTTAGAAGTTTTACAAGAAATAAAAAATCAAGCAAACTTGCAAAATGTTTTAGATTTAGAAGCAAAGGTAAAAGAAATAACGATAGAAATAAAAAATCAACTAAAACTAAAATTAAATGAAAAAAACAAAAAGTTAACAAACCACTTGAAGGACTTACAAGATCAGTCAAGAGCGCAGTTAAAGGATTTACAAAAGCAGTTAGAAACACAGTTAGATGACTCGAAGAAGCAGTGGTATATTAAAATCCGCATTGGGGAATCTCCAATTAAGGCGTTGAATAATAGCTTAAATCAGATACTTCGTTTTACTACTTCTAAGCAAACTTATGAGCAACCAGAGGAAAATAAAACTACTTGGTTCAACAAAATACTTAACTGGTTGTTTGGGGAGCCTAATACATCGGGTACGAGTCAAAAACAAACCAAGAAACTTGACGACAAATTAGTTGAATGGAAAAATCATAGTCTTAAGTGGCTTGGTGATAAGCGGCTGTTAGTAATTGATCAGTTTGAAGAACTAATTACCCTTTGTCAAAATGAGGAAGAGCGAGAAAATTTTCTTAATTGGCTTGCACAGACAATTGAGAAAAATTCAGAATGGTTACGGATTGTATTGACAGTACGTTCAGATTTTGAACCGCAATTTCAAAACTCTGTCCTCAAGCAATATTGGACAGAAGCTAAGTTTGTTGACCTAGACATAACTCGATCAGAATTACAACAGGCGATAGAAAAACCCGCTATAGTAAAGGCGATAAATTTTGAATTAGACAAGGAGTATAACTACTTAGTAGATAAGTTGCTGGATGAGGTAGGGCAAATACAAGGAACACTGCCTTTAGTCTCTTTTATCTTACATCAGCTTTACTATAAGCTTTCAGAGAAAAATGAATATGAAAGTCGCACTCTTACCCTAGAAGATTATCAAGAACTAGGTGGGGTGACAGAAGTACTAACTAAAACATTGGAATCACAATATGAGGAATTTGTTCCGCCAAATCGCTTAAATGAATTATTTAAGGATATATGTTTAAATTTCCAAAGTTTAGGCGAACACTTACAAAACATTTTCCCAGGTTTTTATTTAGAAGAATTGCTAGAACAATTATTGACCTCTGGCACGATTCCTGTAACTGATGAAACTTTAACTTCGCAAATTTTCCAGCCTAAGCTCAGTGTCACTTGTCTGTTAGCAGGGAAATTTCATTATTCAGTTCTTAGTTTAAAGACATTTCATTATTCAATTTTGATTTTACCTCTACTTTCTAAAACTCTGATATTAGAAGATTCTTTTCAGAAAGTAGAGGATTACTTCCATAAATTTGAAGACTCTTGCAAGAAATACGAGGAGTTCAGCAACCAATACGAGCAACACAAGGAGTCTTACCAAAAATGGGATAAAACAATTCGCAATGTAATGCTACGTATGGTGGCTGTAGACAGTCAGTTGGCTCGCCGACGGGTGTTAATATCTGAACTGGAGTATCCACAACCAGAAGAAAATGAGCGGGTAAAAAAAGTAATTAAGGCATTTGTAGATGCACACCTTCTCGTACAATATCAAAATATAGTTGAGCCTATACACGACGTTTTAGTACTTAAATGGGATAGGTTAATTACGTGGACAAAAGATGCAAATGAAAATGTGCCTTTAAGTCTACGACAACGACTAACACAGGATACTGTGTATTGGCATAACAATGGGAAGGATAAAAAGTATCTTTGGAATAAAGACTATCGCCTCGTGTTACTAGAAAAGGTATCTAATTCCGATGACAATTGGCTCAACAAATTAGAAGATGAGTTTGTCAAGAAAAGCGTGCAACAAAGGCAAATTCAGGAAGAGGAAGAACTATCTCTTGAGATAGAATCTCGTTCTATTTCTAGACAAGCGGCTATTTATAGACAAGCGGAACGAGAATATGAGCATTTTATTAATTCAGAGCAATTAAATCGGGAATTACAAAGTTCGAGGGAGAAAACTATCCGCAATGTGATGCTACGGATGGTAGTAGTAGATGGGGTTGAGTTGGCTCGGCGACGTGTGCCAGAGTCGGAATTAGTATATCCAAACCCAGAAGAAAATGAGCGGGTGAATCAGGTAGTTGAGGCATTTGTAAGGGCAAACTTGCTTTTGAAAACACCACAAGGCGAGAAGATTTATGTCGAACCAAACTCTGACTTAGTGCAAGCATGGGACAGGCTAAGGATATGGACACAAAACCAGAAAGAACATTTAATTTTATTAAGATGGTTGACACCAGAAGCTGTGTCTTGGCAAGACAACAATAAGGAGCAAAGTTTTCTTTGGTCTCGTAATCGACACCTTGATTGGCTAGAACAAGTAGTCAAATCAGATGATAACTGGCTCAACCAATTAGAAAACGAGTTTGTAAACAAAAGTATTGAGAAAAAACGCTCTGATCTGATGAAATGGCGTATTTTACGAGGATCTTCATTTATCCTCCTAGCAACACTAGTTTTTGGGATTTTTTCAAGCTTTGGGAAAAACTCTAATTACCCAACCCCATCAGTTAAAGTTTCACCTGTACCTACTCTATCAAGTACACCTAAATTGGAACGGGATGGGGAAATCAGCAGTGGTGAAGAAATCCTCACAAGCCCTGACCAATTAACTTGGTTAAAACAGGCTGGGGTGCAGGCGATCGCTACTGGTAATTTTGATAAAGCTGTAAAGTCCTTAAAAGAATACCTGGACAAACAACCTAACGATCCAGAAGCTTTAATTTACTTGAACAACGCTATAATTGGTAATCATAAGTCTTATACGATCGCTACATCTGTTCCTATTAGTAGCGATGTGAATAGTGCTTTAGAGATGTTGCGGGGAGTTGCCCAAGCTCAAGATGAAATTAACAAAGCGAAGGGTATCAATAGTGTACCGTTGCGGGTACTAATTGCCGATGATAATAACAGTCCCAATCTGGCTAAACAGATTGCGAAAAAATTTATCCAAGATTCTAAGGTACTGGGAGTAGTGGGTCACTATTCCAGTGATGCCACCTTGGCAGCAAGCGAGATTTATAACAGTGGAAAACTAGTAGCCATTTCTCCGGTCAGTACCACTATGAAACTAAAGGGCTTCAGTAACTACATTTTCAGTACTGTCCCCAGTGATGCTGTAACAGCAAGGGCATTGGCAGATTATATGCTGAATCGGTTAGGAAAGAAAAAAGCCGCCGTTTTCTATAGTTCTCAAAGTGAGTCTAGCCAGTCTCTCAAGAAAGAGTTTGTAAGCGCAATTGCTTCAACAAAAGGTCAGCTAACAAACAAGTTGGTATTTGACTTGTCTAATTCTGATTTAGATGCAAATAAAAGTGTAGAACGAGCCATTCAGGAAGGAGCTGAAGTGCTAGTATTACTTCCAGATACAAAAGAATTAGATGATGCTCTCCAAGTAGTGCAAGCTAATAATAGGCAACTTCCTCTTTTGAGCGGAGATGATGTTTATACACCTAAAATTTTGGAAGAAGGTAAAGATAATGCAGTTGAGATGGTTGTTGCAGTTCCCTGGCACATTTTAACTTCTCAGAATAATTTTCCAAACACTTCAAGAAAGCTATGGAAAGCAGATGTTAATTGGCGAACTGCCATGTCTTATGATGCTACCGTTGCGCTAATCGAAGGACTGAAAAATACCCCCACACCCCCTACTCGTGAAGGATTAGCTCAAATTCTTCGCTCGCAAAAGTTTATAGCTAAGGGTGCAACAGGCGAGGTTAAGTTTGATGCTAAGGGTGAGCATAATCAGGGAATCCAACTTGTTAAGATTCAAGCTAATCCTAAATCTCGTTCTAAATCTGGCTATGATTTTGATCCTGTACCTTAACTTTCTGAACAGCTACTAATAAAAGCCTTGACCAGTGTTCTTGATTTGTGCCTGTTTTTTATCCAAGAAATGTTCAATAGTTATTTGTGAACATCGAATCCGGTACAGAGAAATAGCGTTGCATCAAAAGGATGTGATTGCTCATAACCTAAAATTCACCCCATCCACTCCACCCGTTTAAATGATGGGCAACTGCGTACATCTACCTTTGGTAGTGGACAAGCAGGTGACATCACACTAAATATTCCAGAAATACAGTTATCTGGTTCGACTAGTGGTGTTTTTGCTCAGACAAGCAGTACAGGGCCAGCTGGAAAGCTGACGCTTCAACCTTTGAATGGACAAACCTTGACAGTAAACTTTTTTCATAAAGCGCAGATTTCAGCATCCACCTCTGGTAGCGGTAAGGGAGGAAACCTCACTATCACCGCCCCTGAGTCAATCGCCCTCAATGGTAATGGTATCTTGGCGGCTACATCGGAAGATGTTGGTAGTGGACGAGCCGGAGATGTGCTTCTTGGTACTGAAAAACTAACTATCAGCAATGGAATGCGCGTTTCATCTGCTACTAATTCTACTAACCCCGCAGCTAGTGGTGGCAATCTGACCGTGCAAACCTCGCAATTAAACCTAACAGATGGCAGTAGCTTAGAAGCTGGGACGACAGGAACTGCACCAGGCGGGAACCTGATAATTCAACCCAACTGGAGTTTAGACTAAGCAGCAAAAAACGACCCAGGAACGCTGAGTTTAAAACAAGCAGGCTTCAGGCATGAAAATCGGCAATATTAAGCAGATTTTGGTTGTTGTTTACGTGGCTTAGTTGTAGTTTTTCTGACAACTGGATAACGGATTCTACGTTGTCGTGGTTGTCCTAATTTCCAACCTGGAGACTTTCCGCGAGGTTTGGGCGGACGGGCAGGAGTACCAATCGTCGTTAAAATGCTCTCCATTGCTTGGGCAACTCTTCCAGGGGTCAAACTAACCAATAACTTTTGCCAAGGTAGAGGGCTATCTGCAACGAGATCACGCGCTAACCATAATTCCCAAGTCATGATTGGCATCAGATCACTCCAACGCTCACATTGCTTCGGGGTACTTAGTTTCGGAAGAGTCCAGTGTAGACGTTGCTTCAAAAATCGATACCAGTGGTCAACAGTAAAGCGCCGCAAATAAAGTTGCCAAACTTCTTCTAAGGTCGGCATTTGTTCTCCAAACCAAGCCAACCACAAAGGTTTTGACACCCGCAAGTTGCCTTCCGCATCAAGACGCTCAACCCGAATCAGAGACATCGGGCGTATAGCGGCTTTACGAAAGTGTAAATTTAACCACAGGCTCACCTTGACTCGGCCTAGTTTGGCATGATTTACTTCTATACTTTGAGCAACTTCACTCCATGTAGAAGTATCATTCAATTTAAATTTATCACCATGTTTTCTGGGTCTTCCCTTCCCGGAATATGGTGGCGGTGCGCCCCATAAACATAAGTTTGAACGTAAACGCACAAAAATATCTGCTTTGATATCAGTCGTCTTCAACACGAAAGGGGCGCAGCCATACTCACTATCCCAAACTGAAATTGGTCTTGTAGGTAAATGTTCACAGACTTGTTGTAGTTGCCAAGCCGCCTTTTGTATTGGGCTTTCCCAACTAGTAATTCTCTCATGTCGCAAGGGTAATGCCCAACTACCCGAATCTTCCGGTATCCATGCAATCGTACTATACCCCTGACCAACAGTAATTGGTTTGTCTCCCCCCATTGAGACACTGCTGTGTTCAATCGTCCTTTCCTGCAAAGTTACTGCATTTGGGCGCGACCAAGCTGTGTGGTCGCCAGCCAATAACGGACGACCCTCTGCTGGCATCTCTTTGATGTATAACTGCATCAATTTTTGTCGCTGTGGTCTGCTATCTTGTAGTGCTTCGTAGATGCTTGACCACTTACGTCTAAATGCTGGTGATAGCGATAAATCTGCCAAACTGTAAGCGTTTCGCGTCAGCAATATTGCATCCATCAGTTCAAAAGTTGCATCATGCGCTCTACCTAAATAGTTATACGCTGCTTGACGAAATTCTTCTAATTTGGCACGTTTCATATTGGCAGATGAGAATTGGTGGTTCTTTTCTCAGATTCTGCTAATAGGGGGCCTGTGTTCAAGCACACCCCCTATTTTTTCTTTGACTGCCTGCCATTTAGTCTAAACTCCAGGCAATTAGAAGTGCGACGAATTCTGTAACTTTGAGTAAATTAACACAAGCACATAATCAAAGTTTAAGGCGTTCAATCAAAATATTGACTCAACAAAATTCCCAGTTAATGATTGCAACTTTAGATGTGAATAGCTTATATCGAGATGCGATGGCAAATCCGGCGGCGTTTGGTTTTACAAATGTCATCAGTTCGTGTCTATCTGGCTCTGGCATCTGTAGTAATCCAGACGATTTTCTGTTCTGGGATGGCATTCATCCCACGACTGCGGCTCATCGGATTATAGGAGAAACTGCTTTTTCAACAATTCAAGAAGCAGGGATGATTAATTCTAGTTCAATCTTGGTTCCAGAAACGACTTCAGAGGTTTTACGATTAGCATAAAATTTGACCATTCAAAACTTTTCAAACACCTTGAGCGTTTACGCACTCAAAGAGTAAATTCTTAGCAGTTCAAGCAGACCATAGTTAAATACCAGAGTAAGGAGCTAAAGCTAAAGTTTGCGTAGTGTCAGCTAAGAGAAAGCGATCGCATATCTGAAAAAGTTCAACTTCAGCCTGCGCTTGCCGCATCAGCCGCAGGAAATGACCTTGGCTGTCAACACTGAGGGCAATGTAGTTAAGAAACAGTTTGAGGTAGCCTACACGCGCTCGTTCTGGGATATTGGGTGCTTTTAGGGTTTGGCATAAACGCTCAATATAGTTGCGTACTTCTGTCAGAGGAACGGGCGTAATCGGTTCACATCGTAAAGCTTGCCGAATTTGAGCAAAAATCCAAGGATTGCCAATAGCCCACCGTCCTACCATCACACCAGCCGCACCTGTATGAGAAAGCACCGATAGTGCTTGTGCAGCTGAGTTGATATTGCCATTAGCAAGTACTGGACAATTGACGTGTTTGACCGCTTCGGCAATCAAATCATATTTCACTGGCCCGTGATAGCGATCTAGAACTGTGCGACCATGCAAACTCAGTAAATCAACGCTGTGGCGATTGATGATATCTAGAATTTGGTAAAAGTTATCTGTATTTTCAAAGCCTAAGCGCATTTTGACGGTTAAAGGCCGAGCATTGACAGCAGAACGCAGTTGTGCCAAAATCCGATCTACTTTTTCTGGTGAGAGCAGCAATCCACCCCCAGCTTTTTTGCGATAAATTCTTGGTGCTGGACAGCCCATATTCAGGTCAATTCCAGCAATATTATAGCCACAGAGTTCCTTTGCTGTTCTGACTAAATCGGGAATACTTTCGCCAATCATTTGAGCAAAAACGGGGCGACCAGTATCGTTTTGGGTGATTGCTGCCAGAATACTCCGATTCAGCCGCGAGGTCTGATTAACTCGGAAATATTCGGTGAAGAAGTAGTCAGGGCTGCCGTAATCAGCAATGACCTTCATAAACTCTAGGTTGGTCACATCTTGCATCGGTGCGAGAGCGGTGAGAGGTAAATCCTTGTGGAGCGATTGGGGAAGTGATACCTGAGACATAAAACCAAGAGCGTTTAACAAAGCATCACTGTATCAAAAAATCGTTTTGCTCCTATAACTTCTTAAAATATCTAGCGATTAGTAACAGTCCGAACCCCAGCTTTTCATAAGTACAACGAGCGCCCTTATGGCCAGGGTCGCCTCCGGTTTCGACCATAGCAACGCTCATTCCGGCAAGTTTCATCTGCTCAAGAGCAAATTCCGCCTTCATCAGTGCCAATGCCCTGACGTTGATAATCAGGATCGACGGCAATCATGTAGATTTCTCCCATACAAGATTGCGAATGGAGTTTCACAGCTACAAAGCCTACGGTTGAACCAGAGTCGTCGATGGCCACCCACACTTTTGTATCTGTTGCTGCACAGACTTCTTCTACCGCATGAAGCTGGCTGACGCGCCAATCGGGATAGAATTCGTTGTACACCTCAAAATCCAGTCATATATGCGAATGTCACGCTTGAAAAGCTCTTGAGGTTGAGTAAGCTGGGGAGGCTGGGGGAGTAAAGAGAAAATAATTGTATTTTTAAATACTAAAACGCCCTAGAATTCACTTATTTATTTGTCTCCCCAGTACAAGAGCGCATCCCCAGATCAAGAACAGCTTGCCTCAACAAATAACGCGCGCTCTTCGTGCCATTCGTCATATATGTCTTCTACAAAGCGTTTAAAGAATCCAAAAGCTGAGAATAAGTGCTAAATAATTGCATATTCGGATATTAATATCTTGCTCTTCAGCATTATGTTGTTAAATATTTGCCATATAACGTTCCTGTTGATAAAGACGCAGAACGTATCTGCCTGCAACTGTATCGCGTAGGGTGTGAACCTGTTCTACCATTTCATGAGGAAGTTGAAGAAGGGAGGGAAAAAGCCCACCATACTCAGGTGGCAATAATGCGGGAGCCGATAAACTGGCAAATGCTAAATCTGCTGCCGAAAAGCAGTCTCCCACTAAATATCTACGTCCATCTGAAAGACGATGGCTAACGGCTTCAAAAATCTGTTGAATTTGATGATAGGCAGTGAGCGCGCTTTGACGATTAACGTTGTAACTGGAATACGCTAAACGGCAAGTCAAGGGAAACACAACAGGAAATAGTAATTTCTCCCATGATGGTATTCCTTGACACCAAAGTTGTTGCATCAAAGTGCGATTCGCAAGTGCATAAAAATAGCCCCACTGTCTTGTTAAAACACCAAGTTGGCAATTAAATTGCGCTTCTAATTCGTCAACTTCATGGCGTAACACTGACGAGGTTGGATATAGTTTGAGATGAAGGGGTGTTAGGGTATCTAAGTAATTTAAGATATCTGCTGAATCTTTAAACACTTGAGCTTGGGTCACTAAAACAGGAACGCTGCTGCCACCAACAGGAGTTGTCTTCAGTCGATGTAACGGCGGTAAATGACACTCTTCAATGTAAGGAAAGCGGATGCGATCCAATGCCCATCGGACTTTCTCGCAGTAGTGGCTGATGCGAAATGTGATTAACCGAGGCACAAAGAACATTAATCAATCCAAAAAACTGCACCAGACCATCATACCAAGTAGTAAATTTAACTAATCTAGCCTTTCATCCTTCTGTCGCGATCGCTATTTTTAAGGTAATGAAAAGCGCGATTGACAGGCTAATGTGTTGATAATGACTAGACTATTGTTGATCCCGGTCAATCCACTTATGTACGTTGGGAATTTCAAATTGACTCAACTTTTCAATTAATTCCACAGGAGTTTCCCCTACTAAAACAATACTTCTGTGTTCAGAGCGAATAAACTGCTCTTTTGTTGCGTGGTTAAGGAAAGAAATCAATCGATTATAAAACCCGTCAATGTTTAACAGTCCACAAGCTTTGCGATGAAATCCCAGTTGAGTCCAAGTGGCAACTTCACAAAATTCTTCTAATGTTCCTAGCCCACCTGGTAGGGCAATAAAAGCATCAGCCAGCGAAGCCATGAGCGATTTCCGCTCGTGCATTGATCCTACAACTCGAAGGTCGCTTAAACCAGTGTGTGCAATCTCTTTATCAACTAAAGCTTGTGGCATTACACCAATAACTTTTCCACCAGCAGCTAGCACAGAATCAGCTACAGCACCCATGAGTCCTACTTTTCCCCCACCATAAACAAGGGTAATTCCACGCTGTGCCATTTCAACACCTAGACTTTGTGCTGCCTCAAGATAGCTGTTGCGATTACCAAAATTAGAGCCGCAGTAGACACAAATACGTTTCATCAATTTATTCTTTTGAGTCAACTGTCTCAAGAAGTCTAACAGAAACGGTACATTGATTTTAAATATTAAAACCTAAATCAAACTCAACTTTTGATTCTCAGTGCCCTCGCCCCCAACAGCAGCCCACTTGAGGGACAATAGTTCTCAATTGTCTACCTGTGGGGATAAGAATAGCGCATACTTAAGCTGTAAAGATTTTGCAGTGATTCATTAACAAAACTCAAAGAGCGGATGAGGCAGTGGTGAAAATCAAGCTCGTTTGGTAAGGATGGTTTTCTAATGACCAGCAGAGAGTGTCCATGTGAAATACAGGTTTATTAGTTTGTTTAATAGTGTTGCTAGAAATTTTTCACAAAGGATGTCAATATGCGAGAACTGACGTATTTTGTGGCTTGCAGCGTTGATGGATATATTGCTCAGATCGACGGTTCACATAACGGCTTTTCCCCAGATGCTAAATATTTTGCTTCTTTATCTGCCGACTTTCCTGAAACCTTTCCATCAGAGTTTCGTGAGGTAATGGGTATCCATGCTGAGAACAAGTGGTTTGATGTTGTTCTCATGGGGCGAAAGACCTACGAGGTAGGATTGAAGGATGGCATCACAAATCCTTACTCACACATGAAACAGTATGTCTTTTCACGCAGTATGCTCTCTAGCCCAGATGAGAATGTTGAACTTGTTAGGGAAAATGCTGTTGAGTTAGTCACAAGTTTGAAGAACGAAACTCTTAAAGGCATTTGGCTGTGTGGTGGGGGGGATTTAGCCACAACGCTTTTTGCTCACAAATTAATTGATCGGTTAATCCTGAAAGTCAACCCATTTTTGATGGGTTCAGGCATCCCACTGTTTTCTGGAGTAATAGGGCAAACTGCTTTAGAACTTGTCAACAGCAATATCTATGAAAACTCAGTAGTGTTACTCGATTACAGGGTGAAGTAATTAAGTTATTGAGCCTCGATAGTTCTGTTGAGCCAGTAAAACTCCAGTAGCCTCAGCCGTCAATAATCTGTCGCTGCATCACATAACGCTGATGAACTTTGTTTCCAAATTGTTGAGGTGGTGCGATGCGTACCACTTCAAAACCCAACTTCTGCCAAAAAGCAAAACCCAACTGATTTTCTTCCAGAACAGCTAAAAATACGAATTGGGCTTTTTGTTGAGCCAGCCATTTTTCGTATGCTTTATAAAATTGAGAGCCATTACCTTTGGCTCTGTATTCTGGAGCCAACATCATTAACCCTATCCACCAACTTTTCTCATCAGGATAATGCCGAATAGTTTCGAGAACTCCGATAAGGAAATTAGGTGAATTAAACAAACCAAAAATAAATTTATCTTCTATATTTTTACCTAAAGGTAAAGCGAGAAACTCATCAGCGGCAGCAGACGCAACAGGCGGGTGCCCATCTGACAACAAGGTGTAGTCAGTACATTGTTCGTAAAGATGTTGAAGAATTGTTGCATCGCTTGGATTTAGTTTTTTTGCTATGTACTCAGAATTTTGTAGTTCAAATTGGATGGAATTATTCATACCCTTCAGCTTAACAAGCGTGCTATTCGGCAAAGGCTGTGAAG
>JAESGN010000682.1_pt1 | contig 19299 bp, 22 predicted proteins | sample 9269731 | NCBI WGS metagenome assembly JAESGN01 (sample SAMN15720683, study PRJNA650826) | algae metagenome | isolation source: Mojavia pulchra JT2-VF2 and co-occurring heterotrophs from desert soil | place: USA: Cadiz Valley, Joshua Tree National Park, CA | collected 1998-06-08
AGACTGCGACCTTTGACGAACTGGGCCGGCTACTGACGTTCCTCGGCTCTGCCAGTCAGACTTGGACCTCGGCCTATGACAAGACCGACAATCTGGTCTCCGTCACCGACCCCCGCTCAAACGTGTACCAGTGGGCGTTCGACTCTCTGAGCCGCCTCATCCGCGAAACGAACGAAGAGAACGCTCAGGTCAACTTGACACTCAACGGTAAGGACCAAATTACGACCTATGCCGATCCGCGCTCGCTTGCCACGGCCTATGTGCGCAACGGATTCGACGACGTGATCCAGCGCACGAGCCCCGATACCGGTACGACCGTCTACGAGTTCAGCAAGCTCGGGAAGGCGACCAAGATCACCGACGGGCGCGGCATCGTCACCAATCTGACCTACGATAACGCCGGCCGACTGCTGACAAAGGAATATCCGGCGGCCACGTCCGAAAACGTAACCGTGACCTGGGATTCGACCGCGTCCGGCAACAAGGGCGTGGGCCGGGTCACGAAAATTCAGGATGCATCAGGCTCGGTCGAATGGGTCTACAACCTGCTGGGCCAGATCAACCAAGAAAAGAAGACGACCTCTTCGCAGGTTTACATTGTCTCCTACGTGTACGACTTGGATGGCAACGTGACCGAGATGACCTATGGAGCGACTCGCCATACGCACCACGCAGAACATGAGCCCGGCAGGGACCACACACTACGTGTACGACTGACCTGAGCCCCGCCAATTCCTCCAAGAATGGGTAGAGTCCATCACCTCGGAAGGGGATGGACCATGAAGCCGAGCCGGTTCACGGAAGAGCAGATTATCGGGATCCTGCGCGAGCAGGAGGCGGGCGCATCGACAGCCGACGTTTGCCGCAAGCACGGGATCAGCAGCGCGACCTTCTACAAATGGAAGGCGAAGTACGGCGGCCTGGAGGTCTCCGACGCCAAGCGGCTGAGGGCGCTGGAGGACGAGAACGCCAAGCTCAAGAAGCTCTTGGCCGAAGCGATGCTCGACAACGGCATGCTCAAGGATGTCGCCGCAAAAAATGTATGGTCCGCCCCGGCGTTGCAAGGGTTCTTGACTGCTGTCGAACGCAGTTTGCGTAAATGTATCCGGCCTCTCGCGAGTGGACTGCTGTTGCAGCCAGGCCATGATGAGATGCGCGCGCATCGTTCCCATTAAATCGTACGGGCCGTTATGCCCGTTTTTTAGATAGGGCTTACGACACGCGGATCGACTGTTTCGACATCACTCTTGTACCCCTCAACTTCGAAGAACGCGTCTCTTAGGCGTGAGCCGATCAACGCGTTCGTAAAAATTACCCGGCCTGGTGAGCACAGCCCACACCATCCGGGCGATCTTGTTCGCCAAAGCGACGATCACCTTGTTCTTGTGCATCCGCTGTTCGAGCTGATCCAGCCATTTCCCGAGCCTATCCCGCTCCCGGTTCAGGTGAGCGACGCAGGACCGAGCTCCATGAATAATCAACCTGCGTAGATAAGGGTTTCCTCGCTTGCTGATACCGAGCAAGGTCGTCTTGCCTCCGGTCGAGTGCTGTCGCGGGACAAGGCCGAGCCATGCCGCCAGATCGCGCGCCTTTCGAAACTGACGGCCATCACCAACTGCAGCTAGCAACGCGGTGGCACCAAGTGGTCCGATTCCGGGGATGCTCATCAATCTCCTGGCGGCATCTAGCCGTTGAGCGATGGACTCGACCTGCCGGGTCACTGCAGCCAACCGGGTGTCGACCAGCACGAACTCATCCCAGAGTTCCTTCAGCACGGTGCGCATCATCGGCGTCAGATCATTGCCTTCGTCGGCGATGACGCGGGACATGTCGATCTTGAAAACGCCGGCTCCCTGGCGCATCGCAATGCCATACTCCAGGCAGAATGCGCGCATCTGGCAGATGAGTTGGGTACGGTTGGAGACGATGCGATCCCGCACCCGGTGGAGCGCCTGGAGATCGACCTGCGCTTCGACCTTGATCTCAACAAAGCGCATCGTCGGACGAACGACGGCTTCGGCGATCGCCTCGGCATCTCGGGCGTCATTCTTGTTGGACTTGAGGAACGGCTTCACAAACTGGGCCGGAATGATCCTGACCGTATGCCCCATCGCCGCCAGCTTTCTGGCCAGCCACTGAGCCCCCGGGCAGGCCTCCATGCCTATGAGTGCGGGCGACGCGGCTTCGAAAAACCGAAGAATCGTATCGCGTCCCAGCTTTACCCGCTGGACGGGCTTACCTGCTGAATCGCTAGCGATCACGTCAAAGCGGGTTTTGCCAAGATCAACTCCATAGATCGCGGCGGCAATGGGACGCCGAACTGGCATCTGGCTCTCCTTTGCTGGATCTCTTTCCCGCAGCTTCGCAGAAGGGAGCCGGGGCGGGCCATCTCATTAATGGTGACGCCCGTCGTGAGGCGAGAGGCCGTCGCTCATCTGCGGACTTCCTTCGAGGTGAGCGAACGGCGGGCGTGTGTCGCGTTGGGCGTGGACCGCACGTCGGTGCGCTATCGTAGCAGCCGACCGGACGATGCGGCCGTGCGTGCACGCCTGCGCGAGTTAGCCGCCGTCCGCCGCCGGTTCGGCTATCGCCGCCTGCTCGTTCTGATGCGCCGCGAGGGCCTGGTCATGAACCACAAGAAGTTCCGCCGTCTCTATCGCGAGGAACGGTTGCAGGTGCGCCGACGGGGCGGGCGCAAGCGAGCGCTCGGCACGCGGGCGCCAATGACGATCCCGCAGGGGCCGAACCAGCGCTGGAGCCTCGACTTCCTGTCGGACGCCTTCGCCGACGGCCGCCGCTTCCGCATCTTTGCCGTGGTCGACGACTTCACGCGCGAATGCCTGGCGCTGATCGCCGACACGTCGTTGCCGGGATTGCGGGTCGTGCGCGAACTCGCGGCGATCGTTGCCGTGCGCGGCCGTCCGGCCATGTGCGTCTCCGACAACGGCACCGAGCTGACCGGCATGGCGGTCCTGCGCTGGTGCCAGGAGATACGGATCGAGTGGCACTACATCGCGCCCGGCAAGCCGACCCAGAACGCCTTCATCGAGAGTTTCAACGGCCGGCTGCGCGACGAACTCCTCAACGAGACGCTGTTCACCTCGCTTGCCCAGGTCCGCGCCGTCCTGTCGGCTTGGAAAGACGATTACAACAACGTCCGCCCACACAGTGCACTCGGCAATCTGACGCCGACCGAATATGCCGATCGCCGCGCTCATGGACCGCAACGGGGCGGAGCGCTGCGCTACTCTGGGGGCTCCGCGCCCCACCCCGTTGCTCCACCGAGCCTCGTAGGCTCAAATGTCACCGGGACTCTCCCCATCACTGGATGAACCGCGGGGCTCAGGTCAATGGGCTTAGGCAGACGTTGCGAGAGGAACAAAGGACCATGCAACGCCATCTCAAAGAGATGCGCCAGAAATGGCCAGATTTCATGAACGAGTACGAGTTGTGATTGGAAAATCTCTGGTTGACGGCATTAAGAGGGGGGAGCCGAGTGACGAGCATTGGCAAAGGGCTGCCGATCTAAGTGACCTCATCAAGACCAACTATGATGATGTTTTCTCTGCGACCTTGAGAGCGCTGAGTTATTCAAATCATCCTGATACGATAAGCGCTCTCTCAACTTGCCTGCTGGAGCATCTATTGGAGCATGATTTTCTAGGATTTGACCGTGTGGAGGAACAGATTAGGCAAGGAGACGACAAACTGCTTTTCGCGCTTTCAGTGTGTTCGAAATTTGGGGCGTCCAAAGAGGAGAAAAACGCGAATAGATGGGAAGATCTTCTCGACGAATTTAGTGGAAGGCTCTCGCAGTTCAGGTATGTATTGTATAATCGTTTCCCAGATTAGCGTCAGGGATGTTTTTCTTCCTTGTCCGGAGTGCAGGGAGCACGCATGACGGCGCTGGCAACATCAGCGCCGACGACCGGGCGGGGACCGTCTACAATTATCGCTATAACAACGGGGGCGGCTGGACAGAGGTGGTCCCGGTTGTCTGAACAGATTTTCCGCTTCGATAAGTGGAGCCTCTGCCGGGGTTAGGCCGCCATGCGGATTGGCAGCGAGTTGAAGTAGGCGTGATCGGGTGTCATGCCGTCAAGGCTCGAATGCGGTCGTCGTCCATTGTAGAAGTCCAGATAGCGGCCGATCGAGGCGCGAGCTTCCGACACGCGGTCGTAGGCTCGCAGATAGACCTCCTCGTATTTGACGCTGCGCCACAGCCGCTCGACGAACACGTTGTCGCGCCAGGCACCCTTGCCGTCCATGCTGATCGCAATGCCGTTGCCAGCGAGCACGCTAATGAAGGCCGCCCCGGTGAAATGCGACCCTTGGGTAGTGTCCAGAATCTTTCGCATATGTGGAACGGCTCGCCAGGCAAGGGCTTTTTTCAGACGGTTCATCACCCGGGAACGGTGCAGTCATATGTCCGGCCTTTTAGCGCGGCTTGCACCGCTGGCCTCGATGAAGTCCGCGAAGCGAGGGGCTGATCACATTTGCGCGCTGTAAGCGCAGTGCGAAAGACGGCCTGTCTCGCGTCGGGATTTCGTCCCGTGGAATCATCGTCTGATCGTGCACCTCGCCTTCTGACGGCTCCAGGGTGAGCACGCGCCGATCCTGGACGGACAGATTTTCCAGCGCGTTCAGGACCGGATTCGCGAGAATGCTGGAACGCGCCGAGTAACCCGAGCCGCGGCTGACGCGCCGCTGACCGGGAAGCTGTTCGACGATCACGGCAATCCGACGCCCGATCCAGCGGGCAGGGCTCGTAGCTGCGTCCAATCCTGGGTGGCTTGCATCACCACTATGCTCGGATTCAAGTTTTCGGCACACACAGGATTTCGCGTCCGGCCGCAGGAGCCGCGGAGCTTTTTTCTTTAGGACTTGAGTATCTCTTGGCAGAACCAGAGCTCCGACCGCTTAGCAATACTCTGGCTCTTAAAGGGCCAGATAGCAGCCAATCAGTGCGCGACGTTAAGTCAATATGGAGTTTGCGCGCCACGTGGCGTCTTGGGTTTCGATGTCTTGAAAGCAGGCCCCGCCAACAAATCAACGAATAGGTGAATGGTGCCGTGGTCGCAATCGCGTCGCGGATTGAGGTGGCGCCCGATCACATAGCCGTCAAACGCCATCATCACCACGTTGGCGATGCGGGTGACTGCAGCGCGACCCTGGCGATCCTCCGGCAGCGACGCGAGCAGCATGGCGGTGACCCGGTCAAGTGTAGTGCGAAGCAATTCCGGTCGATAGCCCCCAGACGGGTCGGTGGTGGCGATCGCCTGGATGAAATTGTTGGCAAACGCGTTGTCGTCGGCTGGGATGTCGCACCACAAGGCATGAAGAATGCGATAGAGGCGCGTGCGCGGCGACTTTACCCGCCTCAGGCTGCCTTCTAGTTCATCCAGCCGCTCAAGCAGCCAGGGCTCGTAGATCGCGTAGAGTATGTGCATCTTGGAGGGGAAATAGCTGTAGACGTTGGCGGTCGAGACCTTCGCCTGTTTGGCGATTTGGGCGATGGTGGTGTTGTGATAACCGTTTCCGGAGAACTGCGAGAATGACGCGCTAAGGATGGCCTGCCGTAGCTTCGGTTTTTTGACTTGAGCCATCGTTTTTGTGAATCGCGCGATTTCTGTCGCGAAAAGGCTTACGACGCGGCCTGCACGATCTGCAAGCGAGACTGCAGGTTTCGCGCGAAGGCGGCCGCGACGCTTTCGGCCTTTTTCTTCATCAGCCCAAGTCCAAACTTGCCGAGACGGCCGGTGATCGAGACTTCGGACGTGTAATGTACCTCGGTCTCTCGGGAACCCATAGCCTTGACGGTCATCACGCTGTTGGCCGAGAGCACGCTCGCGCGAGAGCCTTCCTCGCCCTTGGTCAGGCAGGTGACCGAGACATGCGGCACGATCTCTATCACCGTGACCGCCACCTTGAAGCTCGCCTTGATTGGGCCGAGTTCGACCGTGACGGTCGCGCGATATTCGGTCGGCGAAAGCAATTCGATGCCGCTGCAGCCGGGGATGCAGGGCCCGACGACCTGCGGGTCGAGTAGCGCGTCCCAAACCTTCGGCAGGTCCGCCGCGATGGTGAAGGCGCCGTCGATTTTCACGCTATCGCTCCGTCGATGGCATTGGAAACGCGCTCTGGCGTCATTGGCAGCTTGCGCATCCGTACGCCGACTGCATCCGCAATCGCATTGGCAATGGCCGGCGCCACGCCGGCCATCGCGATTTCGCCAACGCCCTTGGCACCGAAAGGTCCTGTGGGATCGGGATCCTCGAAGATCATCGGCACGATGGTGCGCGGCACGTCATAAAGGCCGGGGACCTTGTAATCGGCGAGCGACGGATTGGCGAGCCGGCCGTCATCGTCCCACACCATCTCCTCGTAGAGGGCGTAGCCCAGACCCTGCACGAAGGCACCCTGGATCTGGCCTTCGACCGCAACCGGATTTATGGCGCGGCCGGCATCCTGCGCCGACCAAGCCCGCAAAACCGTGACCCTGCCAGTGACTTCGTCGACTTCGATCTCCACGCATTGCGCGCCAAAAGTATAGACGCCGAGATTGTCGAAGGCGAGATTCTTGATGAGCGCGCGTTTGGGATCGAAGCGCTCGCCGTCGAACACGAAACCGTTGAATCCGACGATCGGTCCGCCGGCTCTAAAGAATGAACGCAAAGCCACTTCCTTGAACGTGACCTGCTTGCCCGGTACGCCGACAAGCTTCACCACGCCGCCCTGGCCGAGCTCCAGGTCCTGCTTGTCGCATTCCATCAATTCGGAAGCATGATCGAGGATGGCGTCGCGCACCACAGTCGTCGCGGCGACCACTGAGCGGCCGGTCATGTAGGTCGAGCGGCTGCCTGCGGTCTTCCAATTGTAAGGCGAGACGTCGGTGTCTTGCGTCGCATAGGTGACGCGCTCGAGCGGAATGTTCAGCACACCCGCGGCAAGCTGCGCCATCGCGGTGTCGGAGCCCTGGCCGAGATCGACGCAGCCGGTGTTCACGGCGACGGTACCGTCGGTGCGCAGGTGCACGCTCGCCGAGGTACCCATCAGGCCGGAGATATGCGTTAGCGAGGACACGCCGATGCCGCGCTTCTTTCCAGGTTTCGGCGCGGGCAGGGACAGCGCGTTCTTCTGCGCGTCTCGAACTGCGGTGAGGCAATTGGTGAGCTGGCAGGTCGTCATGGTATGACCGCCGATCCAGCGATCGCCGGTTTGGACCGCATTCTTCAGGCGGAGCTCGACCGGATCGATCGACAATGCGAGCGCCAGTTCATCGATCTGCGATTCGCTGGCAAAAGTTGCCTGCGGATTGCCGAAGCCGCGGAACGAGCCCGCCCGCAGCTTATTGGTGTAATAGGCGCGACCGCAGATTCGAACATGGGGAATTCGATAAGGCCCGCGCACCATGAGCATGCAAAAAGCTAGTACATTGGCGCTTTCGTCGGCATAGGCGCCGCCGTCGAGATCGACTCTGACGTCGCGGGCGAGAATGGTGCCGTCGTTCTTGGCGCCAGTCTTGATGCCGATGCGGGCGGGGTGGCGCGAGCGCTGGATTTCCATGTCGAGCGTGCGCGACAGGGCGAGCTTGACCGGCTTGCCTGCCGCCCGCGACAGCCAGGCGGCGATGGAATGAATGTTGGAGGCATGTTTGCCGCCGAAGCCGCCGCCGATGCGCGGCACGATCACCCGGATTTGCGACATCGGGATGCCGAGTTCTTCCGATACCCGAATTTGCACATGATGTGCCGACTGGCAGGAGGCATGCAGCGTCAGCTTGCCGGAGGAATCGATCTCGGCGAGCACACCGTTGGTTTCCATATAGCCGTGCTGCTGCGCCTGGGTCTCGTAAACGCCTTCCAGCACCACATCGCATTGCGACCACGCCATGTCGGGATTGCCTTCGGAGAGTTCCGATTCCCAGATCAGGTTGTCGCGCGAGCCGCCATCCATGGTGTGGATGTAGCTCGCGAAATCCTCGTGGATCAGCGGCGCATCGGGCTTCGCTGCGTCATCAATGGTGAGGACCGCCGGCAGCGGCTCGTATTCGACCTCGATGAGCTGGGCCGCGAGCTGCGCGGTGGCGTAGTCGCGCGCCGCGACCGCCGCCACAGGTTCGCCGACATAGCGCACCTTGCCTGAGGCGAGCATGGTCTCGTCCTTCAGCACACCGCCGACCCTGGGAAATTTCACGTCCGCGCCGGTGATGATCGCCTTCATGCCGGGAAGCTTCGCGGCCTCGGTGGTGTCGATACGCAAAATCCTTGCATGCGCGTATGGGCTCTGCGCGACGGCGGCATAAAGCATGCCTGGTCGGGTGAGGTCGTCGAGATAGCGCGCGTCGCCGGCGATCTTGTCTTTGGCCTCAAGCCGAGGGACGCTGGCGCCGATGGTGCTCGTGCTCATGACCGCAATCCGGTAACGCGGGCGGCGGCTTCCATGATCTTCACATAGCCCGAACAGCGGCAAAGATTGCCGGACATCGCTTCGGTGAGCTCGGCTTCCGTCGGCGTATTGGTGCTTTCACGCAACGCCTGCAATGCGATCACCATGCCGGGCGTGCAGAAGCCGCATTGCACGGCGCCCGACTCCAGGAAGGCACGCTCGATTGCCTTGATCCTGCCGTCGCCCGCGAGTCCTTCGATGGTAGTGACCTTGCGGTCGCCGACATTGGCCGCGAGCGTCAGGCAGGAGCGCACCACCTTGCCATCCAGTAGCACCGAACAGGCACCGCAAACGCCCTGATTGCAGCCGCGCTTCGAACCGGTCAGCGACAGATCGCGGCGCAGCACGTCGAGCAGGGTCGCCTGCGGCGAGCAACGCAGTTCGTGCTGCTCGCCATTCACGTCGAGCTCGACATAAGACCATTCAGGCATGGACAGGCTCCGCTTTGGCGGCGGCGGACAGCACCGCGCGCTTTACCAGCCGCGGCACGAGCTTGAGGCGATAGCCTGCGCTGGCGCGATGATCGTCGATCGGATCGCAGGCCGATTGCAGCATTTCGGAAGCCGTGGCGAGCGCGGTATCGTCGAGCCTGCTGCCAACCAGCGCGGCCTCGGCTTCCGGGATGCGGACGGGCGAGGCGGCGCAGGCGCCGATCGCAATGCGTGCGAACGAGCAGACGCCGCGCTCCAGTCCGATCAGGACGGCGACCGAGACGGCCGCGAAATCGCCGTGGATCATGGAGAATTTCTCGTACGTTGCTTGCACGCCGCGCGGCGCCTTCGGCACCGTGATCTGAGTCAGCAATTCACCCGGCTGAACGGAAGTCTCGAACATGCCGGCAAAGAAATCAGTTGCCGCCACGTCCCGCTTTCCATTGGCGCCGGCAATCGTCATGACCGCTTCGGCGCAGGCGAGGGCGACCGGATAATCGGCGGCCGGATCGGCATGGCAGACCGAGCCGCCGATGGTCCCCTGGTTGCGTATCGCGGGATAACCGATCTGCCGCGCGGTCTCTACCAGCAACCCCGCGGTGCCGGTCCTCGCGTCGTAAGCGGCCATCGCCGCATGCGGCACCATCGCGCCAATGCGAAGGCCGGTCTCCGATTCATCGATGCGGGTGAGCTCGTCGATGCTGCGCAGCGACACCAGCAAAGTTGGCGAAACCAGTCCGGCATTCATCATCGCGACCAGCGACTGGCCGCCGGCGATGCAGCGCGCGCCATCGGTCGCGAGATGCGAAAGCGCTTCGGCGATGGAGGTCGGTGTGACGAGGGTCATAGCGGGCAGGAACCGCGCCACCGGTCAGCTGCGCGCTTCGCGCGCGACAACCATCTTGGGATCGACGAGCTTGCCCTTGTCAATGATCACCTGGTTGTCGAGCGTGACGGTGCAGTCGCGCATTGGAACGTCATAGTGGCCGCGGGTGTTGCGCTTGCCGCCGCCCTGCGAGTTCGGTCCTGTGGAGAAAAGGAAATTGCCAGGGAATACGCGGGCAGCGGCGCGGCTACGTTCCGGCGAGTCGCCGTTTAGGCCAAGACCATACCAGCGGGCTTGCGGGTTCATCCCCCAGCCGAGATGCGATACTGCGTAGGGGTCACGGTCGTCCTCGCCGGTCTTGCCGTCTGCTAACCATTCGCGCATCAGCTTGGCATCGAGACCGCCTTCGATCTTCACGACATGGCCATCACGGATTTCTAGCGTCACCGGATCGACGACATAGCGGCAATAGGGAAGGATGATGATGTCGCCCGGAGCGAACACGACCTTGCCGGTGGCGCTGCCCTCATTCGGGAAGGTGTGGATATGGCCCGCGCCCCAATGGTCGAAATGGCCCTTCTCGTCGGCATAGCCCCATTGCGTCATCACGGGATATTCGCCGCATTGATAGGTGAAGTCGGTGCCGCTTTCGCTCGTCACCCGCACGGTCGTGGTACGCTTGTATACGCTCTCGGCGTATTTCATCGCCTCCTTCAGACCCTTGGGCGATATGAGTTGATCGAGATCATCCGGCGCATCGATGATCATCAGGACGCGGGTGCCGCCGTCCATCACTTCCTTCAGCCATTTGGTGAAGAGCGGAACGTGGAAGATGATGATGAGATCGGCCGCCTTGACGGCGGCGAGCGTGCCCTTGCATTGACCGATGGTAGGCACACCAACCTTGGTCCATCCGGGAATGGAATTCACGCACATCTCGTAAATGTCGGCGCCGTATTCATCGGCCGCGGCGAACGCCGACTCGATGAACTCGCGACGCGTGCCGAGATCGGAAACGATGGCGATGGTCTCGCCTTTCTGCACCTTCGACAGCTCGAACTGCTTGCGGAAGAGATAGGTCAACCGACCGGGATTGAGTTCCTGAACGCGGATCGACGAGTGCTGCATGATCTGCCTCGGTCTCGATGATGTGAGCTTTCAAATACTGAATAACATTCGGGTTTCATTGTAAAGCCGGTTTTGACGGCGTCGTTTTCGCGCCTGCGCGAAAGACATCCGCCACCCAGTCGGTCATGATGTCGATGCCGGACGCGAACAGTTCACCCTGGCAATGCTCGACGCCGCCTTCCGCCGCAGTCAGGACGCGAAGGTCGCGACGCGGTGCGTTTATCGCGCCGTCGATGGTTTTGGTCGCTTGGTCGAGCGGGACCTGGCGATCGTTCTCACCATGCAGTACCAGCAGTGGACAGGAGATCCGATCGATCACCGGTGCCAGCGTCATCGCATCGATCTTCCGCGCTGCATCTTCCTTATCCTTCGCGCCATAGACCCACAAGGCGTGATCGACCCAGCCGGTCACCGACCGGGCAGCTTTCGGATCGCGCAGGATACGGCCGTGCGAGGAAGCATTTTCGAAGCGCGCGCCCCAGGCCACGCAGCACGCTAGCCTCTTCTCGAACGCCGCGGCGCGCGGCGCATAATAGCCGCCGAGGCTCATAGCAATGATGCCGACACGCGAGGCATCAACATCATTCCGGGTTTCCAGCCAATCCATCGAAGCGGTCGCCCAGCGCTCGGAATCTGGCGCGGTCGGCAGACCCTGCAGGCGCAATGCCGCGCCGACACCCGGGTGATCGACCATCAAAGTGGAAATCCCGCGGCGGGCGAATTCGTCAGAAATTCCGCAGAGAAACATCCATTCCTTGATCACGTCGAAGCCGTCGAAGTGGATCATCGCAGGCTGCTTGCCGCCGCCTGGTGCGCGATGGAACAGTGCGGGCAAGGTCGTGTTGCCGTAGGGGATGTCGATGAATTCGAGCGGCACCTCGCGAAAGTTCACGCCTTTGCCGAAGGTTTCGAGCAGCTTGCGGTAGATTTCGAGTTTCTGCGGGTCCTTGTGACCGGCCATGCGCTCGGCGGTCATGTAGTAAACGCATGATCGCAGATACTTCCGGCCGGAGCTGAAATCGTGGCCCTGAGCCTCATCGGCCCGCGCCAGTGCCTCGACTTTTTCGGCGAGCGCGCGCCATTGTGCGATCCAGAGCTGCTGCGCCTGCGGATCGTCGCGTGCATCGGGACGCTGCGCCACCTCAATCAGAGGGCGGCAGGCCCCGTCGATCTCTGTCATCTCGCCACCGAGCTGTAGTGCCATCAGCAAGCCGAGATTCCAGGAATAGTGATTGGGGAAATACTCGTACATGCTTCCTCTTTGATTATGCGGGCTTCGCCGCCGCGAGTACCGAGCGGTCGATCACTTCGCCGATGGGTTTCTGTGGCATCAACCCGCATTCGCGGCGCAGACTCACGGTTTCCTCCCAGCCTTCGATAGATGGCTGCAGACCCGGCACGCTGTCGCGCACGAGGGTGGCGGCGGATTTCGGCGAATAACGCGCGGCGGCGAGCGCTGCTTGCGCGGCTTCGCTGCTTTCGGGCTTCGCCGCCCATGCATTGGCATGGACCAGCGCGCCCAGATAGCGGCGTGCGGCCTCGGACTGCTCGCGCAGGAACGTGCGCCGCGCCGCAATCACCACGCCAGGATAGGCCGGGGCGATGTCATCCACGCTCCAGAGCGCGTTGCAGCCCTTTGCAATCGCCATGTCCTCGAATGGCGGCACCAGGATCGTCGAGCGCGTTCGGCCATCCATCATCGTGTCGAAGCGGTGCTTAACGCCGCCGACCTCGTCGAAGCTGCAGCTTCGCCAATCGATGCCGGCGCGGGCAAGCGCGCGATAGAGCACGAGCACGAAGCCGTTGGTGGTGGCGTCGACTGCGATCGGCTGACTGGCGGCTTCGGCGAGCGAAGTGATGTCCTTCTGCGCGACGAATCGCATCAGCATGCGACGCTCAAGTTGTGCGATGATCGCAAGATCGGAAGCGAACAGATCGTTCCAGGCGATGGCATTGTCCATCACGCCGATCCCAACGTCAAACTCACCCGCCGCGAGGCCCTTTCCGATCTGATCGGACGACAGCGTTTGCGTGGTCACGACCTCGACGCCGGCATTCTCGAAATAGCCGCCGGCACTGGCCCAAACGATCGGCGCCGGTGGTACAAACAGGATTTGGCGAACCGTTTCCATCGGCCGGTCTAGTCGGCCATGCGCTCACTCGCCCGCCAGGCGGTGAGCCTGCGCTCAACGAGCATCACGAGCTGGGTAAGTGCAATCGACAGCGCTGCAATCACGATCAGCGGCACAAACATTTTGGCAGTCTGGAAATGATTGGCATAGACCACGATCAGGCCGCCGAGACCGCGCAGCGATGTGAAGAACTCGGCCACAATGATGCCGATCACGCCAAGGCCGACCGCAAGGCGGATGCCGGCCATGATGAAGGGGATGGCAGCGGGCAGCACGATTTTGGTGAAGATCTGCCATTCGGAGGCCGAATAGGCGCGTCCGATATCGATCAGGTTGGCGCGCACATCGCGCACACCGGCATAGGTGTTGACGATAATTGGGAACATGGCGATCGACACCACGATTACCAGCTTTCCCGGCAGCCCCAATCCGAACCACATCATGATCAGCGGCACGAGCGCAACCCGCGGTAGCGCATAGAGCGCGTCGAGAAACGGATCGAGGATGTACTCGGCGAGCCGGAACTGGCCGATCACAAGGCCGATCGCAATGCCGCCAACGATCGATATTGCCATGCCGAGCAAGAATGGTCCCATGGTCGCGATGACGGCGCTGAGGAGCTCGCCGCTCGCAATCATGTCGCGGAACGCGACAATAATCGCGGTCGGGTAGGTCATGAACAGGGGGTCGACGTCGCGACCGAAAACCTCCCAGAAGATGAAGAACGCCACGACCGAAGTCACACGGATTGTGTTTGGATAGTCGGTAAGACGAAAGTTCCGTCGGAATGCTTCGCCGTCTTCGACGGTAGAGACCTGTTCAGTGCTCACGTTTGCCATGACTAATGCCTCAGCTGATCGCGCAGATGCCGACTTAGCTCGACGAAGACTGGCGCTGCTCGCATTTCCACGGCGTCCCGATTCTCCATCGCAAACGGGATGTCGACGATTTCTTGTATCCGGCCGGGGCCGGAGCCCATTACGATCACGCGATTAGACAGCAGGATGGCTTCGTCGATGGCGTGCGTGACGATGATCACAGTTTGGTCCGTGAGTGCACGGATACGGAGAAACTCCTCCTGCAATTGCTCGCGGGTTTGGGAATCGAGCGCGCCGAACGGCTCGTCCATCATCAGCAGGATTGGTTTTCGCACAAGCGCCCGCGCGAGGCCGGCGCGCTGCTGCATGCCGCCGGAGATCTGGTGCGGATAATGCCGTGCATAATCCGACAAGCCCACCAGCGACATTAATTCCTGCGCCGCTTCCAGCCGCTTCGGCTTCGAACACCCATCGAGTTCAAGCGGGAAGGCGATGTTCTCAAGCACATTGCGCCAGGGCAGAAGCCCGAAATGCTGGAAAACCATGCAGCGGTCACGTTGCGGCCGGGTCACTGGCGCCCCGTCAACAAAGATCGACCCGCCGGATGGCTTCAGCAGCCCGGCGATCATGCGTAGGAGCGTAGTCTTGCCGCAGCCGGATGGGCCGAGCAGCGCGATGCATTCGCCACGGGTGACAGAGAAGCTGACATCCTTCAGCGCATAGCGCAACTCGGGGGCGGCGGAAGACTTGCCGTCATGGTTCACGGGGAACCATTTTGACACCGCATTCGCGATGATCATAGCCTGCGAAGCGGCCCGTTGAGGCTCCATCTCAGCGTTTGCCGGTGCGGGCCAGCGCCGAATTGACGAGGGAAGGGTCGACGACCTGCTCAAAGGTTACGGGCGTCAGCAGCATCTTCGAATCAAGTGTGAACTTGATGGTGAAATCCGTCACCTCCCGGTCGACCCCACCATTGATGCCCCACACCTTGTCGCGATTGAGATCGGCGACCGACTGCTTGGCGATGGCCGGATCGAGCGAGGGTACGCGCTTCAGCAGGATCTGTACGGCCTCTTCAGGATTGTCCACGATGAAGCGGCTACCGCGGATCGCCGATTGCTCGACATAGGCTTCCATCGCCTTTTTCTTGGCGGGGTCGGACAGCGCTTTCGAGGTTGCCATTATGTAAGAAAAGCCCATGCCGGGGAATTCCTTCGGCACGGTGGTGAGCACATGCACGTTTGGATACCTCGCAACCGCCTGCAGCGCGAATGAAGTGCCGATCAGGGCCGCGTCGGCGACTCCGCCTACCACGGCCTGCAGCCGCTCTGGCGTGCCGCCGGCCTGCTGGAATTGCACCTTGTCGGGGTCAATGCCGTATTTTCGCATGATGACCCGCGGCACTTCGGTCTGGATCGACAGCGGCGGGCCAGCGGCGAAGCGCTTGCCGACCAGATCCTCGATCTTGGCGATATTCTTGTTTGCCAGCAGCTGGAAATCGAAGATCACCTGATGCGAGCCAATCGCCTTGATCTGCGCGCCGGCGCCGACCGCCGAGAACGCCGCGGGCATGCCGGTAATGCAAAGATCAGCCTCTCCGGTGACGATCAGACGGATCACCGTGGTATCGCCGATCAGCCATTGCTCCTCAATGTCGAGGCCGGCTTCCTTAAGCCAGCCCTTTTCCATCGCGACAAAATGTGGAAGCGCAAAAGCGTGCGGCGACGTCGGGAAGACGACCTTGAGCTTGGTCTGGGCAGATACGCCGTCTGTCTGCAAAGACATTGCAAGAGCAAGCAGCAGCGCGGCTGCCATTCTGAAACTCAACCAACGCATCATGCGCTCCCAATTTTCAAAGAGGATGGTTCTCTTACGTCGGCAATCGTAGCGGCGCGAGGGGTAAGGTCAATAGTGAATCTGATTCGGCTATTATTCTGCAGCACCAGGCCTTCTCTCGCGCCATATCTGGTTTAGTATCGAATAGGCAAATGCGGAGTACGGCCAATGCTGGATCGACGGCGTTTCTTGATGACGGGCGCGCTTTTGCCACTGTCAAATTTTGCGACACCTGCGGCGAGCTATCCGGAACGTCCAATTCGGATCGTCATGCCCTATGCGCCCGGCGGCGTACAGGACACGATCATTCGCTCTCTTGCGGTACCGATGGAGGAGCGGCTCGGACAGCGGCTTGTGATTGAAAACAAGCCGGGGGCTGCCGGTAATATTGGCACCATCAAGGTAATGCGCGCAGAGCCAGACGGCTACTCGCTGGTTCTTGGTGCGACCAACAACTTCGTCATCAACCAACATTTCATGAAGATGCCGGCGGATCCGATGACGGCGCTGGTGCCGATCGCGCGCGCTGCCGACGTGCCGCTGGCGCAGCTCACCAATCCGAACGTGCCGGCGCGCACGCTGCCAGAATTCATCGCCTATGTGAAATCGAACCCCGGCAAGGTCAATTTCGGCTCGCCCAGCATCGGCACGGTCAATCACCTGATGATCGAGAGGATCAAGCAGGAGCGCGATCTTGACATTACGCATGTGCCGTATCGTGGCGGCGCACCCGCGGCGACCTCCTTGCTTGCTAACGATATCCAACTGCTCGGGGTCGGGCTGTCGTCCTATCTCGGACATGTCCGGGAAGGAAAGCTGGTCGTGCTGGCAGTCGGGACCGAGAAGCGGTTCTCGCTGGTGCCGGAGGTCGGTACTTTAATCGAGGCGGGTTTCCCGGGTTTCACCGCATCGAACTGGTGGGGGCTTGCAGCCCCTGTAGCGACGCCACAATCGATCGTCGAAACGTTGCGAGGGGCGGTCGCCGAAGCGCAGAGGAACAAAGCCGTCATCGACCGCTTCGAGGAACTCGGCATTCTGATTCCGAATGAACCGCGCCGGGGTTGCCGGAGGCTCCAAACCTTGAGAAGGTGGAGCCATCATGAGCAAGACGACGAACAGGTTTTCTCCGGAAGTGCGCGCCCGCGCGGTGCGATTGGTTCTCGACCACGAGAAGGAGCATTCATCGCGATGGGCAGCGGTGTCCTCGGTCGCGGCCAAGATTGGCTGCACGGCGCAGTCGCTCAATGAGTGGGTGAAGAAGGCGGAGGTGGACAGCGACGTTCGCTCCGGCCTTCCCACCGAGGTTGCCGAGAAGCTGAAGGCCCTGGAGCGGGAGAACCGTGAGCTTCGGCAGGCCAACGAGATCCTGCGCAAGGCGTCTGCGTATTTTGCCCAGGCGGAGCTCGACCGCCGGTTCAAACCATGATCGCCTTCATTGACGATCATCGTAAGGCGCATGGGGTCGAGCCGATCTGCAAGGTGTTGCTGATCGCCCCGTCGACCTATCACGACCATGTCGCCAAGCGGCGCGACCCAGCGCGGCTGTCCGTCGGGGCGAAGCGGGATGAGGCGCTCAAGGTCGAGGTTCGGCGCGTCTTCGCGGAGAACTTCCGGGTCTATGGCGTGCGCAAGGTCTGGCGGCATCCGGCAATCGGATTAAGGCAAATTAGAAGTCATAAAAACGTTCCGATCGGGTCCGTTACTTGCTCCTATGCGTCAGTCCTGGCGTTTGCGAAGACCCTTCGTGAGTGAGATCGCTAGCGCCGTAGCCAGTGCTGCCTCACGCAGCGTCGACGCGCTCAACAAAACAGGTCGGGGCCTGCGCTTTTCGGACCTAGTTGCGCTTCTAAGTCACCTACGTCTGGCGATGGCGCAGGAGAGCACGGTGGCAAGAAAGATGGGATCAGATTGGCAGAAATTCAGCTAACGCCGGTAGAATTACGAGGAAAACAACATAGTAACTGGCCACGCAATTATCTCGCAAGATTGAGCTGGCACATGTTCGCGCTATTCATGAGAATGCCCGCTTTCGACAGACATGCATTTGGTTTCAAACCAAATTGCGAGACTCTCACCACGGAACAACCAGCCACCGCTTTAGCTGATTATCATGAGCGTACCCCAGATGACGGTTGCGTATCGCGCTAACGCCGCCCAATGCGGGGGGCCCTGATAGGTCTCAGCACTTCGCCAGACGCCAACAATGGCCACAATGACGTAGGGCAATGGCAACAGGAAGATCATTACCACCACCACAATGTGTAAATCGGCGGCGAGTGCCGCAAAGGCAGCGCCCGTGGCGAAGACATTCGCCAGCGCCGCGTACAATACGGCGAATTCCCAGAAGGCCCGTTTGAGCGGCAGCTGTCCTCTCCAAAGCGCTTTCATGAAACGCCTTTCGTGGGAGCCCCATGCTGCGTAAGCGCTCCTTCTAGCACTGCTCTGACTGGTCGTTACTGGAGGTGGCGAGGCAGCGTTCTGACCGACTGGATCTGTCCTAGCTTCTGAAATAATCCTGTCCGCCTCTCGAGTGGCGTCTTCGACCTCTCGCCGCATGCTATCGATCTCGCTGTCGCGGACAAGGTTCGGGGGCAGCCTCACAGAAGAGCGGTCAGCTTCGTAGAGGCAAATTTGGCGCAGGGCAAGCACCTTCGACCCTTCGGCTCTTCGTCATCTGGGGCGCACCCCGGCGGGAGTCTGCAAAGCCGCCACCCCCACCGGAAGGACATGCTTAACGATGTCGGCAAGCGTGACGATCCCGCATAACTCAGTGCCGTCCATCACGATGGCAAGTTGCACGCTCGCTCATGCTGCGCAGGTGGTTTTTCCTGCACCTTTAGTTGGACGATACCTTGGCGGGAAATTCTTGGGAAGGGCCCGCTGGTTGTCGCTGTTTGTATCTGCGCGGCAGTTCTCACGCCGCGCGGACGAAAACGAGTATCGACCGAAAATTCTTGGCAGTAAGGACAAAGAAATATGCATGCCCGTTTAAACTGCGCTATCCCAGCTTCCAACTCGGCGAGACCGGAGTCGCAGCCCAGGCCACAGGCGTGGCTGGGATCGCGTCGGAAACTCTTGCTTCAGGCAGGAGGGAACACGGGAGATTCTGCACGATGGTCCTGCATGCTGCGTACCAGCGCGGCCTTGATGCTGGAAACATGGGCCCGCATCAGCGTCTCGGCTTGCCATGGGTCGTTTGCGAGGATGGCCTCGTAGATCCGATGATGATCGTCATGCCGCCGCCGCAGGTTCTGGTGGTGGAAGGCGACGATGTTGCGGCTTGATGCGACTGATGATCGACGGGCCGGGGCAGGGCGGTACGCTCCGACGGCACAAGATCGTCAGCCGCCCCGATACGGAAGTGCCGATCGGCAAATGCATCGACTGGCTGGTTGCGCGCGACGACGTCGATCCCGATCGTATTGCCGTCTGCGGTTCCAGCATGGGAGGTTACTACGCGGCGCGCGCGGCCTGCTACGAAAGCCGGCTTGCGGCGGCCATCTCACATGGCGCGATCTGGTCGGTCCATGACATGTGGGGTAACAAGGGCGATGATTTCGGCCTCGCCATGCATATCCGTTGGGTGCTCGGCGCCAAGACCATGAAAGAGGCGCATGAAATCATGAAGCGCTTCACGCTCGAAGGGCATCTCGAAAACATGAAATGTCCGTACCTCGTCA
>JAESGN010000683.1_pt1 | contig 19217 bp, 21 predicted proteins | sample 9269731 | NCBI WGS metagenome assembly JAESGN01 (sample SAMN15720683, study PRJNA650826) | algae metagenome | isolation source: Mojavia pulchra JT2-VF2 and co-occurring heterotrophs from desert soil | place: USA: Cadiz Valley, Joshua Tree National Park, CA | collected 1998-06-08
GCAGGCTCTGGAGCTCGCCGCGGATCTGCCAGTTCACGAAGGTGGTGAACTGGGCCTTGGTGGGATCATAGGATTCGATCGCGCGGTGGACGGCGATGGCGCAGCACTGCTCGGCATCTTCCCAATGCGCGGTCAGGCCGTACTGGCGGACGAAGTGGCGGATGCGCGGGGCGATCAGCTTGAGGATCTGGGCAAAGGCGCGGTCGACATACACACGCTGGCGGTTGGTACGGGCGGCGCCGTCCTTCGGTGTATTCTCGATGACGGTAGCCACCGCTGCTTCCAGCGCGATCGTGATCTTCGACATTGCGTATCCCCTGTTTCGTCCGGGCCCGCCGGGTCTCGGCTGCCGTTCACAGGGGCAACATGGCTTCTAATCCTTTAACAGAACCCTTAAAATCCTATATGTAGTCCTACCAGTGTCGATTTTTCGGCGCAGCGCGCTTCTCCGCATAAAATACGGAAATGGTGCGATATTTATGGAATTCGGCGCCTGAAAGGCCGCCGATCCCATCATTATAGGATAAAATAATTTAGCCGGCGAATTGTTCCGGACGGATTCGGCGATCGATGAATCCGAGCAGCCATTGGCGGTGCGCCTGGGTGGCGTTGCCGGCCGCGGCGATTCGCTGATCGGCCGCGCCGCCGCCGATCTGGGCGGCCAGCAGCATGCGCGCGCGGCCCGGATCGATCCCGCCCGCAAGGAACTTCCTCGCGTCGCCGAGCCCCAGATGATGGGTGAGATAGGCCGACTTGGCCAGGGTCTCGGCATCGGTGTGCACGCGGATGCCCGATTGCTCGAGCCGCGAAAGATTGACCTTGGCGAGATCGGCGATGCCCAGGATCGAGGCCTGGCCGTCATAGCGCAGCGCCAGCAGCTCGCTGCGTGCGCCGGGCAGCACCTGGCCGCGTCCGTCGAGCCAGCCGCGCTCGGCGGCGAACTGGTTGAGCCAGGTGCCCGAAATCTCGGCGAGATGCTCCCAGGTGCCGCTCAGGAACTGGCCGAGCCCGGCCGCGCTCGAGCGGGGATTGCGCGACATGGTGTTCCAGCTGCCGTCATGCCCCTTGGCGGCCTCGGCGTCGACGATCGCGGCGAGCGCGGTTGCCGGAATGCCGGTGCGCGCCTCGGCCATGGCGAAGGCGGGCGCGAAGCGGGTATTGGCGCCGAGCGCGAGGCCCGATGCCACCGCCCCCCTGGCGACGGAGACGGTAGCCTCGGTGCCCATCGCCGCGGCCATGGCGCGGCTGCGTTGTTCGGCGGTGTCGCCGATCGCGCCGCGCAGATCCTCGATGCAATCGTCGGCAAAGTCCTTGACGGCGGCCTTGCGGTGGCAGGCACAGGCGCAACCGCAATTGCAACCCTGCACGCCGTTCGCCTGGCCGCCGATCCGGCCGCCCAGCAGGTCGAGCAGCGAATCGCCGCTCAGGCCGTTCTGGCCGATGCCGTTGCCCTTGCGGTCGTCGCGTTCGCCGTCGCCGAGCGCGGCACGCCACAACCGGCTGGCGAGCTCGGTCTGCGCTTCGGTGTAGATCACCTTGGCGCGATTGGCGGGGCTGAGCTGGGAGAGGTCGGCGCGCGGGATCATGCGCTGCGCTCCGCGTTGCGGCGCGCGACGACCAGCTTCGCGGCGGCGATATCGTCGATCATCGCCTGCTCGGCCCCGGCGGCGGCGCGCTCGGCTTCGTCCTTGAAACGGTCGGCCGCGCCTTCGATGGCGCGCATCGTGCCATAGGCTTCCACGGCCTGGGCACGCAGATGGGTGAGCCGCATCGTGGCCAGCTGCGCCTGCTGGTCGAGCCGCGCGCGCTCCACCTTCATCCGCAGCCGCCAGGCGTCGCTGGCAACGGGCACGCTGGCGGCGAGCACGCGCTCCTCGCGCATGCGGGCATCATGCGCATGCGCCTGGTGGTTGAGCGCGGCGATCGTCTCGATCTCGACGCTGATCGACACCTTCACCGTGTCGACCTCGCGGCGCTGGACGCGCAGGGCGGTGTCGAACGGCGTCATTCGTCCATCTCCATGCTGAGCGCGACGATCTCGCCGAGCGCGGCGAAGGCGGCATCGGCATTGCCCTCGTCGTTCTTGCCCTGGTTGAGCATCGCCTCGATCTGCGGGGCGAGCGTCACGGCGCGGTCCACCTCGGGCGAGGAGCCTGCCTTGTACGCGCCCAGCCGTACCATCTCCTCCATGTCGGAATAGGTGGACAGCAGCTTGCGCGCGCCGACGCGGATGTCGTTCTGCGCGTCGTTCATGCAATGCGGCAGCGTGCGCGAGACGGACTTGAGGATGTCGATCGCCGGATAGCGGCCACGCTCGGCGATCGCGCGGCGCATCACGACGTGCCCGTCGAGGATGCCGCGCACCGCATCGGCGACCGGCTCATTATGGTCGTCACCATCGACCAGGACAGTGAACAGCCCGGTGATCATGCCCTTGCCCGGTGCGCCGGGGCCGGCGCGCTCGAGCAGGCGGGGCAGCTCGGCGAAGACGGTGGGGGTATAGCCCTTGGTCGCCGGCGGCTCGCCGCTCGCCAGGCCGATCTCGCGCTGCGCCATGGCGAAGCGAGTGACCGAGTCCATCAGGCACAGCACGTTGAGCCCCTGGTCGCGGAAATACTCGGCGACGGCGAGCGTGGTCCAGGCAGCCTGGCGGCGCATCAGCGCGGGTTCGTCCGAAGTGGCGACGACGACGACCGAGCGGGCCATGCCCTCCGGACCCAGATCGTCCTCGATGAATTCCTGCACTTCGCGGCCGCGCTCGCCGATCAGGCCGATGACGGCAACGTCGCACTGGGTCCAGCGCGCCAGCATCGAGAGCAGCACCGACTTGCCGACGCCCGAGCCCGCGAACAGGCCGAGCCGCTGGCCGCGGCACAGCGGCACGAACAGGTCGAGCGTGCGCACCCCGGTCTCGATGCGTTCACCCACCCGGGCGCGATTGGCGGCGGCGGGCGGCGGCGCCTTGATCGGCTGCGGATCGGCGCCATTGGGGAGGGGGCCAAGCCCGTCGACCGGGCGGCCGAGCCCGTCGACCATCCGGCCGAGCCAGGCCTGGGAGGGGCGAACGCTGAACTGGCCGGCGCCAAGCTCGGCGCGGGCGCCCAGGCCCACCCCCTGCGGATCGACAAAGGGCAGGCACAGCGCGACTTCGCGGTCGAGCGCGGTCACTTCCGCCTGGACGATGCCGCCCGGCGCGGCGATCTCGATGCGGCTGCCGATCTGCGCGGCGCCGGCGAGCCCTTCCACTTCGATCAGCGCGCCGCGCACCGCGACGACACGGCCGAAGCGGCGATCGGGCGTCATGTCCCGGATCGCGCGGGCTGCGCTGGCGAGCGTCTGCACCTTGTGGCCCTCAGGCCGCCTGCGGGGCGGCGAGGGCGTCCTCGAACGCAATCACCTCGCGCGCGCTGGCCAGTGCCTTGTAATATTCGCCCTGGGCGATCTCACCGGCGAAGCGGATGCAGGCCGACTTGGCTTCCGGCGCATCGAGCGCAATGACGAGCGCGCCGACCAGCCCGACCACGATGTCGTGATGGCCGTCGCGGTTCGCCGGATCGATATAGGCGAGCATCGCGGCGAAATAGAGCTGGCGCGCGGGCGTGGTCGCTTCCTCGGGGCGCATGATCTCGCGCCCGCGCAGGATCGACACCTGATTCTCCACGGCGATCTGGGTGCGGCCCACCGCGCGGATCACCGCGCCGTTGACGATCGCCTTCTCGCCGTCGCGAAGGGTGATGCGGAGCATTGGGGAACAGCCTTTCGTTCGTCTGGCTGCATTATAGGATGCCTTTTGCGTCGCCGGCGCCGCACCCGGCAATTTTTGCCCAGCATAATCTTATCTTGCCCCGCTTTGGGTCTTCGCTTCGCTCATCCTACAATTGAGGCGTGGCCCGCGCGCGTTCCGTGGGCATCGACGGGAGTTAACGTCTTGAGCCTCTATTCCGCTCTTTATGCCGGCGTCTCGGGCCTCAACGCGCAGTCGAGCGCGATGGCGGCGGTCGCCGACAACATCACCAACATCAACACCATCGGCTACAAGGGCGTCGAAGCCCAGTTCAAGACGATGGTGACGGATGGCCGCGCCCGCTCGAGCTATTCGGCGGGCGGCGTCGTCGCCGCGCCGATCGCGATGATCTCGAAGCAGGGCATGATGCAGGCGTCGAGCAACAGCACCGACATCGCGATCGACGGCAAGGGCTTCTTCGTCACCCGCACCGCCGCCGGCGGCCAGGGCGAGGTCGCCTTCACCCGCGCCGGTTCGTTCCGCGCCGACGAGGAAGGCTATCTGAAGAACCCGGCGACGGGCCTGTACCTCTATGGCTATCGCCTCGATGCCGAGGGCAAATATGTCAACACCGGCAATCTCGACGACCTGGAGGCGATCCGCGTCAGCGACCTGACCGGCACCGCGGCGGCGACGTCGCGCATCCAGGCGCGCATCAACCTCAACACCGCGACCGACGTCTCGCCGGCCGCTGCCGGCTACACCCAGGGCGACCTGGCGAAATACGCGGCCGACAATACGTTCACGCCGAAGACCGAGAACCAGTTCCAGCGCTCGTTCACCGTCTATGACCAGCAGGGCGGCTCGCACACGCTGAACATGGCCTTCCTCAAGACCGGCCCGAATGCGTGGAAGGCCGAAATCTATTCGAGCCCGCCGGGCGACATCATGAATACCAGCGTGACTCCGGCGGTGAAGAGCACCAACGGCTTCATCGCGGGCGGCGACGTCAAGTTCAAGCCGGACGGCAGCCTCGATCTTCCGGCGGGCAGCTGGCTGAACAGCGCGCTGAACATCACTTACTCCAACCAGGCGGCCTCGGTGCCGATCAAGCTGGAACTGGGCAGCGACGGCAAGATCGACGGCCTCACCCAGTTCGGCCAGCCGAGCTCGCTGATCTCGGGCAACACCGATGGCGGCACGCTGGGCAATCTGTCGCAGATCGAGATCACCAAGGAAGGCGTCGTCAACGCCGTGTTCGACGACGGCACCACCCGCTCGGTGTTCCAGCTCCCGCTGGCGACCTTCCAGAACCCGGACGGCCTCACCCGCGTATCCGGCAATGCCTATAACGCCAGCCGTCTTTCGGGCGGCTTCACGCTGAACGAGCCGGGCGAGCTGGGCGCGGGCGCCATCGCGGCGAACTCGCTGGAGGCCTCGACGGTCGACCTGGCGGGCGAGTTCACCAACATGATCCGCTTCCAGCGTGCGTACAGCGCGTCGTCGAAGATCATCACGACGGTGGACGACATGCTGCGCGAAGTCAGCGACCTCAAGCGCTAACACCAAAAGAACGTAGGGGAACATGGCGCTCAACGACATTCTCGGTACCGCGGTGTCCGGCCTGGCAGCAGCCCAGGCCGGCCTCCGCGCGGTTTCCAACAACATCGCGAATGTCGGGGTGGCCGGCTATGCGCGCGAGCGCGTCAACCTCACCACGGGCGTGGTCTCGGGCCAGGTCAGCGGCGTCGTGGTGGGCGAGCCCACCCGCGTCGCCGATCGTTTCCTCGAGGCGACGGTCTATAACCGGGCGGGCGATTACGGCCGCACCGAAGTGACCGCCAACTATCTCGACCGCCTGCAGGCGCTGCTCGGGCAGCCAGGGGCCTCTTCCGGCCTCTCGGCGCGCCTCGACGCGGTCTCAGCCTCGGCGGTGGCGATGACCGGTTCGCTGGGCTCCACGCAGACGGTGGCGCAGTTCACCAACGACGTGCAGGATGCGATCAGCTCGATGCAGCAGATGGACAATGACGTGTCCCGGCTGCGCTCCGACGTGGAATCGGAGGTCGGCTATTCGGTCGACAAGATCAACACGCTGCTCAAGCGCATCTACGATCTGAACGGCACGGTGGCGCAGGCCACCGGCCTCGGCCGCAGCGCCGGCGGCGCCGCCGATCAGCGGATGAGCGCGATCGAGGAGCTGAGCGGGCTGATGCAGGTCACTGTCCGCGACCAGGCGGACGGCCGCGTCACCATCGAGACGGCCAATGGCCAGATGCTGCTCGACAAGCGCCTGCGGCAGCTCTCCTATCCCAGCGCGGGCGGGGCTTCGCAGCCCACCTATCCGCCGATCGAGGTCCGTTTCGCCCAACCCGACGCGGCCACCGGCGACAAGATCGATTCCGCCGCGATCGGCGGCAAGCTGGGCGGATTGCTCGATCTGCGCGATCGCGCGCTGCCGGCATTTTCCGAGCAGCTCGGCACGCTGTTCACCGGCCTGTCCCAGGCGCTGAACTCGGTGTCGAACGCGGGCAGCACCGTGCCGCCTCCGGCCGCGCTCAACGGCCGCAACAGCGGCATGGCGGGCAGCGATCGCCTGGGCTTCACCGGTGCCGCGACCTTCGCGGTCACCAAGGCGGACGGCACGCTGGTCGCCAGCACCAAGATCGATTTCGACGCACTCGGCCCGAACGCGACGATCGACGACATGGTCACCGCGATCAATACCGGCCTGGGCGGCGCCGGCACGGCGAGCTTCGCCAACGGCAAGTTCAGCATCGTCGCCAACGGCGCCGGCAACGGCGTGGCGATCGGCCAGGATGCGACCAAGCCCAGCGCGCGCGCCGGGCAGGGCGTCTCGCAATTCTTCGGGCTCAACGATCTCGTCCGCAGCGACGATTCCTCGCTGGTGCCTTCGGGCTTCGCGGCCGGCGATCCGCATGGCTTCGCCACGGGCGAGACCACGCAGATCGTGCTGCGCGACAGCTCCGGCCGGGCGCTGACCAGCTATACGCTGACGCCCGCCACCGGCGGCACGTTCGGCGATCTCGTCAACGATCTGAACGGCAGCCCGCTTTCCAATTTCGGCACCTTCTCGCTGGACGATAGCGGGCGCCTGCGCTTCGCGCCGGCAGCGAGCGTCGCCGGCGCTACCCTCTCGATCCCGGCGGATTCGACCAATCGGCTCGGCACCGGGCGCTCCTTCGCGCAGATGATGAACCTCACCGGCGCGTCGAGCGGGCTCGGCAGCGCGCAGGTCCGGCCCGACATCCTCGCGAACGCGTCCAAGCTCGGCCTCGCCCGGCTGCAGGACGTCGCGGTGGGCGCCAAGGCGCTCGGCTCCGGCGACACGCGCGGCGCCACCGCCTTCGTCAACAAGCTCGGCAGCGCGATCGATCTCGGCAAGGACGGCAAGTCGACCGTCGATGCCTTTGCCAGCAACCTGATGGGCCGCATCGGCCTCGATGCGAACCAGGCCAAGGGCCAGCTGGCGGATGCCACGGCGCGCCGCGATGACGCGATCAATCGCCGCGACAGCTTCGCGGGCGTCAACATCGACGAGGAACTCTCGCAGATGGTGGTGCTGCAGAACAGCTATTCGGCGGCCGCGCGCGTGATCTCCACGGCGAACGACATGTACGACACGCTCCTCGGCATGGTCCGATAGGGCCGGAAGAAGAAGGGAAGACCCATGACCCGCGTTGCCACCATTCCGCTCCAGCGCACCATGGCGGGGGCGATCTCGCGCGCGCAGGAGCAGCTGGCCGACACCCAGCGGCAGCTTTCGACCCGCAAGAAGGCCGCGACCTTTGCCGATCTCGGCACCGAGGCGGTGCGCAATCTCTCCGCGCACTCGCTGCTCGCCCGCCAGGACGCGCAGGCCACCGTGTCGAAGCGCGTCGGCACCACCCTCTCGCTCTACCAGGCCAATCTGGAGGGCATCGACGATGCCACGTCGGATCTGCGCACCAGCCTGATGAAGGCAGTCGGCACCGGCGATTCCGCCGGCCTGCAGGAAGCGATCCAGACTGCCTTCGATCAGTTCCGCACCTCGCTCAACGCCTCGGAAGGCGGCACGCCGCTGTTCGGCGGCAGCCAGATCGATCAGGCGCCCTTCTCGGTGGACACGCTCGCCCAGGCGGCGACGACCCCCGCCGCCAATGCCTTCCACAACGACACCGTGCGCGCCAATGCGCGCGTGGCCGATGGCGTGGACATCAGCTACGGCGTCGGCGCGAGCGAGATCGGCGCCAATCTCTACGAGGCGTTCCGCACGCTCGGCCAGGCCGGGGACATCGGCGTCAAGCCCACCGATGCGCAGATGGATGCGATCAAGCAGGCGGTGGCGCAGCTCAATACCGGCCTTGGCGACGTGCGGGCGATCAACGCCGACAACGGCCGCAAGCAGAACCAGGTCGACACGCTGACCGCGCGCGGCGAGGCCCGCGGCCTGGTGCTGCAGGGCGTGATCCAGGACAATGAGGATGCCGATCTCGGCCAGGTCGCGATCGATCTCGCCCAGCAGAAGACCGTGCTCGAGGCGAGCTATTCGGTGTTCGCCCAGCTGTCGGGGCTGAACCTGACCGCCTATCTGAGATAGGGGGCGTTCCGGTCTTCTGGGGGTTGAGCTGACGCTTGATCAGCGAACCCCGTCATCCCCGCCTGCGCGGGGATGACGAAGGACGGTGAGTCCTCAACTTGGTTGTTGGCCTGCTTGCAATGTAGGGTTTCGCCTGCTGGGCTGGCGCAGCCGGTGCGCGTTGCCGGCCGCTCTTTCGCCGCGTTGGAAAAATAGGATCGCATTCGCGCAAGGAAGTTGCGCGATGTGCTGGGTTCCCGTGAAATTAGGGAAATTTGGATCTCGCGAGGCTCGCACGGGGTGCGGCCTTTGCGACCTTTCGAGCAGCGGGGCGAGCCGCGACGTTGGAACCGTCCGCTCGCCCCGGCGGCTCAGCCCCCGGCGTCGAGCAGGTCGCCGATCGCGCCCGCCGGGCTCGCCTCGGGGATGGCGCCGATCGCGGCATCGAGCCTGGCCGGGTCGATCCGGTCGAGGCTGGCGGTCAGCATGTCGAATGCGCCGGCGGTGGGCAGGCCCTTGAACGCCGGGGCATAGCGGCCGTGCAGCGCGCGTAGCCGGTCCTCGCGGCCCAGCATCGCCAGCGCGACGGCATAGCGCAGCACCGCCGCCTGCTGCGGCGCGCCCAGGCCCCTGCCGGAGGGCAGGCCCTTTTCACTCTCCGTCACGAAGGAGCCCCAGTCCTGGGTGCGCCAGTGGATCTCGGCGCGCACCGCCGCGCCGTCCGGCACGCCGTCCAGCGCGGCCGCGGCGGCGTCGTCCTTGCCCAGTCGATGGAACGCCACGGCTTCCATCCGCTTGCGGTCCCAGCGCATCTGGGCGGTATAGCTCGGCTGCTCGGTGGCCTGCAGCGCCTTGAGTGCCAGGTCGGGCCGGCCGGCGAGGATCTGGAGCATCGCCACGCGCACGGAGAGCGGGCCCTGGGCGACGTCCTGCGCGCGCTGGGTCAGCTGATAGGACAGCAGCTCGGCGGCGCGGGCATAGAGGCCGGCGGCCTGGAGCCGATCGGCCAGGCGGTTGGCGAGCAGGTCGCCATCGCCGCCCGAGGGGGCCAGCTCGCGATAGTCCCAATAAAGGCCGGCGGCCTGGGCGAGCGGCACGCCGCTCTCCGGCGCCAGCACCGCGCTCAGCGATTGCTGCAGCTCGGCGAGCATCGGTCCGGCCTGGGTGCCCAGCTTGAAGTAGCGCAGCAGCGTGGCGCCGCTCTTCAGCTCGGCGCGCAGGTCCTGCTGTTCCTTGGCCAGGCCATATTCGATGGTCAGTGCCCGCCGCTCGACCGGGCCGCCGCGCCAGCCGAAGCGCATCGCGTCGAGCTGCCGGATCGCCTCGGGCGGCGCGATCGCATGGCCGGCGATCGACACTTCGATCGCGCCGAGCCGGGCGCCGGCCTTCGCCTCCGGGGTGCCGGTGAGCGCCGCGCGCTCGAAGCGCAGCCGGGCGCCGGCCAGATCCTTCTGCGCCAGCAGCGCGCGGCCGCGCAGCAGGTTGGCGTCGCCGTTCCGGTCGTCGAACAGCTGGAGCCATTGCAGCGCGGGCCGCGGCTGGCCGGCATCGATCGCGGCACCGGCCGCGGCGAGCATGAAGGGCGCGCGGTCGCGCGGGGTGCGGGCGTTGATCGCGTCGCGGGCGCAGCCGATCTGGCCCATCGCCTCGGGCGCGGCGCCCGAATGGGCGAGCGCGCGCATCCGCCAGGCACATGCCTCCGCATTGCCGGCGAGCTCGGCGGTGCTCAGCGATTCCACGGCTTCGGCGTCGCGGCCGAGCAGCGTGAGCGCCGCGCCGCGCGCGAGCTGATAGGGGGCGACGAGCGCCAGGTCGGGATCGGCCAGGCGCATCGCTTCGAGCACGCCCAGCGCCTCGGCGGCGCGATCCTGGTGGATCAGGCCCTTGGCGAAGCTCCAGCGTACCGATTGGCGCGTGTCGGGCGTCGCGGTGGCGAGCTGGTGCCACGCCTCGGTGCCGGTGACGCCGGTCCAGCCGTCCGCGCCGGTGATCATCGGCAGTTGCGCGAGCGTGGCGGCGAAGCGGGGCAGCGCGATGCTCGGGATCACGGCGGCCGGCGTGGCCGCGGGGGCGGGCGTGGCGGCCGGCGCGGGGGAGCCGTGCGGAGCCGGCGCAGTGACGGCGGGCGCGGTGGTGGCGCCGGCGGCGAGGGCCAGGAACAGGCTGCGCATCAGCCGAGCCCGAACGGCCGGATCGCGACGACGGCGATGCCGCCGCCGATACAGGCGAGCAGGAAGAGGATGGCGTGCAGCATCGGCAGCGGCGCCCTGGCCGGAGCGGGGGCCGGAGCCGGCGGGCGGACGATCTCGGCCGTCTCCTCGATGGTCATCCGCACATTCGGATGCCTTCCATTATCGACGACACGCATCTTTCTGGGGCGCTGATCGTGGCTCAACTCGTCACCTGCTCGCTGATTCCATTCTATTATAGAGGGATGGGTGCCCGATGCGGGCGCCGGGCATCGATATCGGAGGACAGGATCTTGCGACGCGAAACGCTGGTGGCACTGGGGCTGGCGGCATTGCCGCTGCCGGGCGGTGGCGCACAGGCATCGGGCGGCGGCGCCGCCGCGGGCGAGGGCCTGTATCTCGTGCCCATGGAAGAGATCACCGTGCCGATCGTGGACGCGGATCGCGTCAACGGCGCCCTGCGCTTCAAGCTGGTGATCGACGCGGGCTCCGCCGAGATCGCCTCGAAGCTGGGTGATGAGATGCCGATGCTGCGCGCGGCGACGCTGGCGGCGGGACTGGAGTTCGCCCGGCTCAATGCCTCGGCGCTTCGGGCGGTCGACGCGCAGCGGCTCGACCATGACCTTACCGCCGCCCTGCGGGCCGCCGAGCCCGGCCTGGTCCGCGTGCTGATCGTCGAAGTCGACGCCCGCACCGGCTGAACGGGTCTCCGGCAATCGACGACAAGAAAGCGCCGCCCCGGCATGATGCCGGGACGGCGCTTTCTTGTCGTCGATGTCGATGTCAGCGGCGTGCGGTCGCGACCGGGCCCATTGCCTGGCCGGGCTGGGGGCGGATCACCGCCGCCGCCGGCGGATGGGCGGCATTGCGGCGCGCCATCGCCATGCTGAGCGCAGCCGCTCCCTTGGGCGTCATCGCCGCCATGATCATCGCGGTGGAGCGCTCGCGCATCCGCTGCGCGACCTTCATCTGCACTTCCATGTCGAGCTGCTCAAAGACCACCGCGGCGGCCTTGGGCTTCATCGCCTGGTAGATCCGGGCCAGCTCGTCAAACTGCGAGTCCGCGGGGGAAGGCGCGCCGCCGGGGGCAGCGCCGGCCTGCAACTGCGCCTCGTCCTGCTTCCGGCGGGCCTCCACATCGGCGGCCAGCCGGGCGGAGGCGGCCTTGGCCGCCTGCTCGCGCAGGTCGAGCCCGCGCTTGCGGCGGGCGGCGGCGACATCGCGGTCGCTCATGTCCTGGGTGATCGCGTTGCCGAGCCGGGTCTGGCCGGTGTCCTGCTGGCCGGTCGCGATCGTCGCCGCATTGGCGACCACCGCGAGCCCGGTCACGCCGGCGGTGAGCAGGAGCAGCGAGGGGCGGGCCATCACGCGGCTTCCGCCAGCGGAGCGTCGCCCTTGGTTTCGACCACCGGCTCGCCCGCTTCCTCGTCGCGCTGGGCATTGGCCATGCCGACCGCGTTGACGATCCGCTCGGCGGCGGCGTCGGCGATGCCGGTCATCAGGCTCAGCTCGTCGCGCAGCTCGCGGGCACGCTCGACCAGCTGGGCGTGGCGGGCGCAATCGGTGCCCAGCGTGTGCTTCATGTCCGACAGCACGGCGCGGGCCTGGACGGTGGCGACCTGCAGCGCCTCGACCACCTGGGTGAGCGCGCCGTCCTTCACGGTGCGCAGGCTCTTCATCATCCGCACGCTCTGCACGAGCACGGCCATGCACAGGATGATCGTCAGCACATTGGCGAGTAGCGCGATGCTCATTGCTTCACCTTCTTGTCGGAGGAAACGTCGTTGATCAGGCGGACGGCGACCTGGCCGTTGCGCTGGCCGATCTGGCCCTGGGCGAGCTTCACGCCGCCGCACGCGACGTCGAGCGCGTCGTCCGGGCTCTTGTGGAGCGCGATGGTCTGGCCGATCTCGAGGTTGCGCAGCTCGGCGATCGACATCGCCTTCTCGCCCAGCAGCACGCTCATCGAGACATTGGTCTTGCGCACCTCGGCGGCCATGTGCGCCTCCCAGATGCTGTCGCGGCCGCTCTTCTCGCCCATGAAGCGCTGGAGCAGCTTGTCGCGCACCGGCTCCAGGGTGGCATAGGGGAACACCAGGGTGAACCGCCCGCCGCGCCCGTCCATGTCGACGCGGAAGGTCGCGGTGGCGCAGATGTTGGACACGCCAGCGATCGCGGCGAAGCGCGGATTGGTCTCGATGCGCTCGAGATGCATGTTCACCGGCTCGATCGGGGCGAAGGCCTCCGAGAAGTCGTTCAACGCCAGCGTCAGCATGCGCGAGACCAGGCCGGTCTCGATCGTAGTGAAGGCGCGGCCGTCGATCACCATCGGCGAGCCGCCGCCGCGGCCGCCGAGCAGTGCGTCGACCACCGAGTAGATCAGGTTCGAATCGACGGTGACGAGGCCGTAGCTCTCCCATTCCTCGATCTTGAACACGCCCACCATCGCGGGCAGCGCGACCCGGTTCATGAATTCGCCGAAGCGCGTGGAAGTCACTTCCTCCAGGCTGACGTCGACGCCGTCCGAGGTCAGGTTGCGCATCGAGCTCGCGAAGGAACGGACCACCCGGTCGCACACCACTTCGAGCATCGGCAGGCGCTCGTGGCTGATGACCTTGGATTCGATGACGGCGCGCAGGCCGGACTTGCGGGCGATCGGGCCCACATCGCCGAACAGGGCATCGATATCGGCCTGGTCGAACACGCCGCTGCCCATGTCGCCGGGAGGAGCGGGAGGATCGGGAAGATCGAAATCCTCGAGGTCGATCATTGCTGCACCAGGTCCTGGATGAGGATGTCCTTCACCTGGCCCGCGCCGAGCGTGGCGGTGGCGCGCACCATCATCTCTTCCTTGATGCGGAAGACCGCGGCGGATCCGGACAGGTCCTCCGGGCGGAGCTCGCGCAGGAAGGGCTGGAAGCTGTCGAGCACCAGCGGCAGCTTGTCCTTCAGCCCGTCCGGGGCGACGCCGTCGCCCGGCACGATCATGAAATGGATCTTGAGGAAGCGTGCCTGGCCGTCGGGCGAGCGCAGGTTCACCAGCATCGCGGGGACGTCGACAAAGGCGTCCTTGCCCGCATCGCCCGCCGCCGCCTCGCCATGGCCGCCGCTTGCCGCGGCATCCTTCGCGCCGCCATGCGCATCCTTGGCGTCTTCCGCCCTGGCGCTGGAGCCGGAGAGCATGAAGGCCGCGCCGCCACCGCCGCCAAGCAGCAGCACGCCTGCCGCGGCACCGATGAGGATCAGCTTCTTCCTCGATTTGGGCGTGGCCGCCTTCGCGGCTTCCGCACCCTCCTCGATGATTTCCGGAGACGACATTCCCTGGTGACCTTCCGAAATCTGCGCGCCGACACCGCGTCGATGCATTTTCTCCTATTATAGGATCAGCGCCCGGCAATTGTTGCCTAGTGCGAATTTTTGAGGGACGTCCGGTGGACATTTCTTCCTATGTGCTGCTGAGCCAGGAAACGGCGCTGCGCCGTCGCATGGACGTGGCGGCGAACAACCTGGCCAACATGAACACGGTCGGCTTCAAGCGCGAACAGCCGGTCTTCCGCGAATATGTCGAGAAGACCGACAGCGCGGTGAAGCCGGCGAAGCAGACGTCGTTCGTGCTCGATTACGGCGCGGTCCATGATTTCAGCCAGGGCGGCTTCCAGGCCACCGGCAACCCGCTCGACCTGATGATCGAGGGGCAGGGCTATTTCACGGTCCAGGCGCCCGACGGCAGCACCGCCTATACGCGGGCGGGTCAGCTCAAGATGCTGCCGACCGGCGAGCTCGCCACCTCCAGCGGCAACAAGGTGCTGGGCGAAGGCGGCAAGCCGATCACCATCCCGCAGGAAGCCGCCAACCAGGTCTCGATCGGCAAGGACGGCACGGTCAACGGGCCCGGCGGCCCGTTCGGCCGCGTCACCGTGACTCAGTTCGACGAGGCGGGAGTGGATCCGCGCGGCGACGGGCTGTTCAGCGGCACCGGCGGCCGCGAGCTGCCGTCGGAGCAGACGCATCTGGTGAGCGGCGGCCTCGAAGGCTCCAACGTCAACGCGATCCAGGAAACCACCGACATGGTGGAGATCCTGCGCGCCTATCAGACCAGCCAGAACCTTTCCCAGAGCATGAACGACATGCGCAAGTCGGCGATCGACCGGTTGAGCAAGGTCGGCTGAACCCCATTACGAGCATAAGGAACTAGCTCATGCGTACGCTTTCCATCGCCGCGACGGGCATGCTCGCGCAGCAGACCAATGTCGATGTGATCTCGAATAACATCGCCAACATGAACACCACGGGCTTCAAGCGCCAGCGCGCCGAGTTCCAGGATCTGCTCTACGAGCAGGTCGTGCGTCCCGGCTCGGCCACCAGCGCGCAGACGATGAGCCCCACCGGCATCCAGATCGGCTCGGGCGTGAAGACCGGCGCGATCTACCGGATCAACGAGCAGGGCGCGACCCAGCAGACGGACAACCAATATGACCTGGCGATCCAGGGCCATGGCTATTTCCAGATCACGCTGCCCGACGGCACGACGGGCTATACCCGCGACGGCTCGTTCGGCGTGTCGGACCAGGGCGAGCTGGTGAACTCGGACGGCTTCCCGGTCCAGCCGGGCATCACCGTGCCGCAGAACGCGGTGAGCGTAACCGTCTCCAAGACCGGCCAGGTCGATGTCGTCCTTTCGGGCAACCCGACGCCGCAGACGCTCGGCCAGCTCCAGCTCGCCACCTTCGTCAACGAAGGCGGCCTGGAGGCCAAGGGCGGCAACCTGTTCCTCGAGACCGCGGCTTCGGGCGCGCCGATCGCCGGTGCCCCGGGCGATCCGGGCTTCGGCACGCTGCTGCAGGGCTTCGTCGAATCCTCGAACGTCAATCCGGTGGCAGAGATCACCGCGCTGATCACCGCGCAGCGCGCCTATGAGATGAACAGCCGCGTGGTGAAGACCGCGGACGAGATGCTGGCGACGACCAGCCAGCTGCGCTGATGCTGGGCGTTCTCGGCCTCGCGCTGCTCGGTCTCGCCGCGCCCGAGGAGGTGCCGGTCGCCGTGCTCGGCCATGCCGTGCAGAAGGGCGACCGGATCGAAGCGGGCGACTTCGCGGTCGAGCAGCGCCCCGCCGCCACGGCGCGCGGCGCGCTCACCATCGACCAGGCCGCGGGCATGGAAGCCGCGCGCAACCTGCCCGCGGGCACGGTGGTACGCCAGGCCGATCTGATGCGCCCGCAAATGGTGCGGCGCGGGGAGCCGGTGACGATCCGCATCGTCAGCGGCCCGCTGATCATCACCGCCGCGGGCCGTGCGCTCGGCGGCGGCGCCAAGGGCGAGGCCGTGCGGGTCGTCGCCAATGCAACCAATCGCACGCTGGACGGGGTCGTCGAGGCCACGGGCGCCGTGCGCATCGTCACGCCTTGAGGGAAGCTATCATGCGCAAGATCATTCTCGCGGCGGCCATCTGCGCCACGCTTTCGGGTTGCGGCGCCGTCGGGCGCCTGAAGCAGGTGGGCAAGGCCCCCAAGCTTTCCGAGATCCAGCCGGTCGAGGCGCCCGAGATCGAGCCGTCGCTGGCGATGCCGTCCGAGCGCGTTCGCGGCGCGACCGCCAATGGCACCGTGGCGATGCGGCAGCAGCCCCAGCAGGGGAACAGCGCCTCGCTGTTCCGCACCGGCGCCGGCGCGCTGTTCCGCGACCAGCGTGCGAACAAGCTCGGCGATATCCTGACGATCAAGATCAACATCGCCGACAAGGCGGACCTGGGCAACAACACCTCGCGCACCCGTGGCGGCAGCGAGAGCGGCGGCCTGGGCGGCCTGCTCGGCATCGGCCCGGTGAAGAAGCTGCTCGGGGCCGATGCCAATGCCGCGCTCGAGACCAATTCGGGCTCCAAATATGCGGGTGGCGGCACCACCGCGCGGTCGGAGACGATCAACATGACGATGGCCGCCATCGTCACCCAGGTGCTGCCCAACGGCAATCTGATGATCAAGGGCCGCCAGGAGGTCCGTGTGAACTTCGAGATGCGCGAGCTGATCATCACCGGCCTCATCCGTCCGGAAGACATTGCCCGTGACAATTCGATCCGCCATTCGCAGATCGCCGAGGCGCGCGTGATCTATGGCGGCAAGGGCCAGCTGACCGACGCGCAGCAGGCGCGCTGGGGCCAGCAGATCTACGACGCGCTCTTCCCCTTCTGAAGAAGGCGCCAGGATTTGGAGAGGATCGCCTCGCAGCTCGTGCTGCGGGGCGATTTTCGTTTGTGAGGCGGGCCCGTCTCAACTCAAATCGTCATCCCGGCGAAAGCCGGGATCTCGTGCGGCTCCTGTCCCGCGCCATCGCCAGGGATCCCGGCTTTCGCCGGGGTGACGATTTGTGCCCAAGCGTCTGGAATCGCTGGATCGATCAGCAAGCCTCACCTCTTAACATCGTGGTAACCATCTAAATTCGCGTGGCAATTTTGGTCATCCTATAATTCATCCCACAATGATCATGCGGGCGTACCGATCACGTTCCGTCGCGAACCGGCGTCTCCGGTTCGGGCCGCAGAAGCAGCCCTTGATCCAAGAAGGATAGTGAAATGGCATTTTCGGTTAACACCAACGTCGGTGCGATGGCGGCTCTCCAGAGCCTCAACGAGACCAACCGGGGCCTGTCGCAGGTTCAGAGCCGCATCAACACCGGCCTGAAGGTTGCGTCGACCAAGGACGACTCGGCTTCGTACACGATCGCTCAGGGCCTGCGTGGCGACATGGGCGGCCTCGCTGCCGTGTCTTCGTCGCTGAGCCGCGCCAAGAGCGTGACCGACGTGGCGGTGGCTGGCGCCGAGCAGATCTCGGACGTCGTGAACCAGATGAAGGCGAAGGCCTATCAGGCCGCCGACGCCGGCATCGACACGTCGACCCGTGACGCGCTCAACGCGGACTTCGTTGCTCTGCGTGACCAGATCACCACGATCGTGAACTCGTCTGACTTCAACGGCACGAACCTGCTGAAGGCTTCGGGCGGCACCGTGACGGCCCTGCAGTCGCTGCAGGACTCGAACACCAGCTCGACCACCTGGGATCCGGACTCGCTGAGCGTTGCCAACCAGGGTCTCGACCTTGGCGGCTCGGTCGTCACGATCGCTTCGGGCGGCAACATCAGCAGCCAGGCTTCGGCGCAGGCGATGATCGACACGATCACCACGACCCAGGCGAACCTGAAGACCAGCCTGAGCACCCTCGGCGCGGCTTCGCGCAAGATCGATGCTCAGTCGACCTTCACCAGCAAGCTCTCCGACGTGATCGAGGGCGGCATCGGCAACCTTGTCGACGCCGATCTCGCCAAGGAATCGGCGAAGCTGCAGGCGCTGCAGGTCAAGCAGCAGCTCGGTGTGCAGGCTCTGTCGATCGCCAACCAGGCGCCGTCGACCATCACCTCGCTGTTCCGTTAAGGCCGGACTTTTCCCTGGAGTCTATGGCCCTGACGAGGAGGCCGGGACGCAAGTCCCGGCCTCCTTTTTCGTGCCCGCAATTTTCTTGCGTGCGCCGCCCCGCCAATTGGTTGACGCCTCTATAATGATCCCAAGAGGAGGATAGAGCCTTGTTTCCCAGGATCAGAGAAATCACCGATGCGTTCGGCGGCCGCCTTCAGGTGAGCGTCGAGGAGCATCCCTCGGGCGCGCTCGTCGTGCTCGAGCGGCCGGACATGGCCGGCCGGCCGCGCGTGATGCTTGACGGTTATGGCGTCGACATCCTGTCGGGCTACATCATGTCGGCGCGCCTCGCCGTGCCGCACGACCTGCCGGATGAGCATATCGACGGCGTGTTCGCCACGCGCTTCCGCCTCGGGCTGGATCCCTGCGCCGCGCTTGCGCTCCATCAGTCGGACGGCCCGACACTCGATATTCCCGCGCCTTTCTGGGATCGGCTCTATGCCGAACTGTGTCTGGTCGCGGCGCATGCCCGCGAGCTCGGGCGGCGGGCGGAAGCGCGGGTCCACTGATTTCGCAAAACCACATACGGGCTTGCCCGTACTACGCCGCAAGCCGGCTTTGAGGCATTTAATACAAAATTCACACGAACAGGTCGGGGGCAGACAAATGGGCGTTGGTGAAATCAGGCAGGGTTCGGAAGCGGCGGCCGGCTACACGGTGACGTTAACGCTAACGGTCGAGGATGCCCGGGCGCTTTGGGCGGCTGCCGCCGATCGCGGCCTGGCGGCGCCGGGCGCGACGCTGGCGGACGTGCTCGACACGATCGGCCCGCGCGAGGATCCGTCGATCGCCGATTGCATTGCGATGCTCACCGCGCCCGCCGCATTGCCGGGCTGCGCGCTGGAGGCGTATGAAATCGCCGAGGCCGGGGACGAGCTGCCACCGATGCAGATCATCAAGCTGCCGACGCAGCCGATCCTGCGTGCCGCGCACGCCTGATCCACGGATCCATTTCGAGAACCGCGAACGGGGCCTTTCGGGGCCCCGTTCTGCTTTAGGTTGGGGACTCATATACTTCCTTCGTCACCCCGGCCTTGCGCCGGGGTCCCGCCATCTCGACAGCGCAAGTAGAAGCGAGGTCCCGGCGCAAGGCCGGGGTGACGGCGGGAAATCAGATACTTGTTTGGGTTCTCACCCTAGGTTGAGAACCTATATATCTGTTTGAGTTATTGTCGTAATATGTGTGGTAGATGAGTTTGGCGGAGGGGATGGATGTCACGTCATCTGTTTTGGCTGTCGGATGAGGCCTGGGCGGCGATT
>JAESGN010000686.1_pt1 | contig 19104 bp, 16 predicted proteins | sample 9269731 | NCBI WGS metagenome assembly JAESGN01 (sample SAMN15720683, study PRJNA650826) | algae metagenome | isolation source: Mojavia pulchra JT2-VF2 and co-occurring heterotrophs from desert soil | place: USA: Cadiz Valley, Joshua Tree National Park, CA | collected 1998-06-08
TTTGTTCAGCGGCGTTCAATCGCTTCGCTGCGTTCTGATATTGAACTTTAAGCGCACTCTTGCTCATCCGATAAGCCACTCAGCGGCTGGCCTCACCGCATCCATGGCCTCTTTCCGGAAGCGCTCAAGATCCTTTCGAATTCTCAAAGCGGGTCCAATCCCAAATTTCGCACGCAACAGTTCTGGATCCAATTGGGCTATGCTGGCCAAACCAGCAGTTTGGAGAATTTCGTCAGCGCCCTTCTCTAACAACTGTTGATCAAAAGCGGTGATGGTCACGCCTTTGCTGTGCTTCTTCAGCCAATCCGGATCGACATTTTCATGGACGCGGTTCTCAATCATAAATTGTGCGGACGTCCAGGACTTTGACGCTGTCAGAATGGACGATGCGGACGCGAGAGCGGCGTGTTCAGTCGTCACCACGACACACACCCCAAATTCGAACCCCGTGCTGGTTAACATCGGCGCAATTTCTTCGATGACTGTAAGCAACGTCATGGACGTGTTTGCTCCAACATCGACAATGGTAGAGGTGCTGGCTTTTTCCAAAGCTGCAAGAACTTCGTCAAATTCAGATCGCGCCGCTTTACCGCCTGATTTCTCGATCGCTGCGCGGTCCGCCCGCATTTTGAAAAATGCCACTCGGTCGCCAAGCTCTATAAGGCGAGAGCTGGAGTCAATCTCGATGATCCGAGCTCCGACGATCGCTTCAGCCAACGCACGCGCGAATACAGTTTTACCTACGCCGCCCTTTTCTTGGGTCACGAACAAAATGCGAGGCAATGCTTCAGTCCTTCTTGAATAATGATTGTTGAAGTTTGGCGAAGGCAGCGGCTCGGAGCTGATGTTCAGTATCCAAACCATCCACTGCCGGTGAAACTGCATTAGGCAACCCGTTCAACTTCAACGAGAGTTGCGTCTCTTCTTGGAGCGGAGTGGTATCCGATCGAGGCAGTGCTCGACTTTCCAGCTTTCGGCGGTCTTGCGCCTCAATTTGGCTAACCAACGCGGTCAACCGTCGCTCCGTAAGCGGGATTCGGTCTTTCCCCTGCACCACGCCCTGTTCAGCAAGGGCTTCTGCAATCGCTGCCCATGCCACCCCGCCTTCCCGGAGATCGCGGATGGCCGGCAGCGCAGCTCTGATCGCTGAGGTCGTGCCCGTGATCCCCTTGCCTGACGTCGAGGAGCGCGCCCTGTGGAGACGTTTTGCATCGGCGCGGAGCTGTTTCTGATCAAGCGGCATGTCGGCGTCATATAAGCCTCAGCCGCCGCCGTGAGCGAGTACTAGTCGTACCAGTGGATACTAGTCAGATTACCAGTTTCGTACCATTTATCTTAATTTTCAGACCATACGCACTAAATTGCTTTAGTACGTTCTAAGGCCGAGCCCGGCGTTGCTTGTGCTGCCGTGCAAAGGGTGCGAGCGGTCATCTTCTTTTTGGAAAGGGCCTCACTTGCCTACCGTGTCTTACGCCGTCGCAATTGACGAAGTGTTGGCAGCCCGCCTTTCGGCGAAAGCGGCCGAGGCCAAAAAAACAGTTGAAGTGCTTATCGCCGAATGTGTCGCCCTACAGATCGACGTAGCCGCGAAGTTTCTCTTTTTAATTGAGAGAATGGATATAGTAGACCAGGGGCTGATTGATATCGCGTCGTTTGTCGGTGAGGTCACTGCTGAGGTAGCGTCAGCTCGCTCCCCCGATGATCTGTCGAAATCTCCGTGACAGCGTCGCTCCACGCACTCGCCAATGGCCGTGACGCCGGTCTGTATTACGTCAACGACCCACAGCGTGAAAGCCGACCTCACGCTCGTGACGAATACTATTCGGCAGATGGTGGGGGTGTTTGGTGGTCTACGGGCCAGACGGTTGTGCGAGATGGTGCCGCCATTGACCGCGAGAGTTTCCGCAATCTATGCGCAGGCGTAGATCCAAGGAACGGGAAAGGATTGGTTCGCGCTGCAGGGCCCGATCATCGGGCCGGCTGGGATTTTACGTTCTCAGCCCCAAAGTCAGTATCCATTCTATGGATGTCTGCTGATACAGACCGCCGTGAACAGATTGTCGCTATACACCACCGGGCGGTCAGTAGGGCACTGCAATTACTAAAGGCAGAACAACTCCTTGAAGTTCGGCTCGGGCAAGGCGGATTTATTCGAGAACAGCCCAGCGACATTATCGTCGGCCGCTTTACTCACTATACGTCACGAGAAGGCGACTGCAACCTACACGAGCATTGCGTCCTAATGAACGTTTTAGGGTGCGCTGATGGTAGGTGGCGCACGGCCGAAACCTACCGCGCCTTCAAGAGTCTTACGTTGCTCGGCGCGGCATACCGTGCTGAATTGTCGAACGGTTTACACCGCCTCGGATTTCATGTGCGCGAAGCCGGGCGTGGACAGTTCGAGATAGCTGGCCTCTCAACAAACCTTCTCGCAAGCTTCTCGAAACGCTCTAAACAGATCGCAGACCATGTAGGACATGGAGCAAGCTCGCTGCAGAAGGCCGTTGCCACGCTTGCCACCCGCCGGTCGAAGGGCGAGGTCCCTGTCGGCGATGCGCTGGAGCAGCGATGGCAAGAAGAGCTCTCAGAAATCGGCATAGACCCTTGGCGTGACGCTCTTGCCTACAGGGCAGCGCCCTCGAAACCGCCTGCAGACGAATTCGAATTGGATAAACCTTCAATCACTGTTGATGGGCCTGTATCAACTGCGGCCGCACAACTCTTCGAACACCAGAGCGTTTTATCACGAACCGAGCTTCTACGCGCCTCACTCATAGAAGCGGCACTTCAATCGCAAAACGTTGACGAGACGTATGCAGAGCTGATGAGTTTGGAAGACGGCAAGTCTTTATTGAAGCTTGGAAATAGCCACCTCACCTCTCACTGGACAGCTCCTGTTATTGCAAGCCGCGAAGCGAGCCTTTTGCGAGCTGCGGATCGATCGGAAGAGCGCGAATGGTTCAGTTCAGAAATACTTTCCGATTGCCTGAGAGCTGCAACCCATCTTTCTGACGAGCAGAAAGACGCGGTTCGTTTCGCGTGCAATCGTGACGGCGTTGCGATCTGCGAGGCCGCTTCTGGCACTGGCAAAACCACTATCGCTCGGATTCTAGTTGAAGCCGCGAAAAAATCAGGACTTTCGGTTTTGGGGCTCGCGCCAACTTGGACTGCCGCTGATGAACTATCAAAGTCAACCGGCATTACCACATCTGCAATAGCGAAATGGAGATTTGATAACCGCTTCTCGAACGGCACTTCGCTTGATTCTAAAACACTTGTGATCCTTGACGAGGCCAGTATGTGCGGCAGCGCCGACCTGGAGGAGGTCTTACGATCAGCACATACAAATCGATCCAAGATTGTTTTCCTCGGAGATAGACGCCAACTGGAAGCTGTGGCGGGAGGCAACCCACTTAAAGCGATCTCTGAAGTTACACTCAAATCCGCTACCTTGACGCAAGTCCGACGCCAGCATGTGGAATGGCAACGTGCGGCTTCGATCATGATGGCACAAGGAAACGTAGAGCTTGGACTTCGAGCGTATGCACAGAATAAGAGAATTGAATTTGCTTCTGGTGAACGAAATTTAGTTGAGCGCGCTATTAAGCGATGGACAGAGCTACGCATGCAACATGGCGAAGACGTTCTGCTAATTACACGTCGGAACGCTGACGCAAAACGGTTGAATGATGCCGCACGTGACGTTCTTTTCGACGAAGGAAAGCTTACAGCGCCACTCGCCAAAGTGAGCTGCATGAGCCGCGATAAGCAGCTATCGAAAATGGAAATCGCGCTAGGTGAACGAATCCGGTTCGGTGAAAATATTCCGGCTTTACATGTGAGAAACGGTACCCGCGGCACCATTGAAGCGATCAGTGCAATGGCGCACGATCCGATCGTCCGTATTCGGCTCGACAACGGTAAATCCGTTACGGGCCCATGGTCGACACTGGCGCGCGACAAGTTTGGGAAACGATCGCCACCGAAAGTCAGCTACGCCTATGCGGGCACGGCATACTCTGTTCAAGGCCGCACCTCAGATGCTGCGGTATTGATGGTGAATATCGCTACTGACGCTCGCGAACTTTATGTTGGTTTGACGAGGCATAAGAAAGATGCATGCGTTATCGCGGAGGGAGATCGTCTCGCAACAACTGGACGGCATAACAATTCTCAGCTCGCGGTTGCCTCGAATGAGACGGTCATGTTTGAGCAACTTTTCGCCGAATCTCGTTCTTATTCTGAAAAGTCGAACGTGGTAGACTACGTTGCGTCGCGCGCAGATTTTATCTCATCCGGAAACGTTACCCTCGGCGCCGCTCCCGCGACTTGGAGCTTATTGTCGATCGCAAAGGCCGCGCAACGCCTCGCTGAAGTGAGATTCAATGACACCAGCGCTTCGCAATCCTTAAGATGGACTATCGTTCGAGACCAGAGCGAACGGTCTGCCAACTTTAGCGCGCGGATATCTCAATTTATCCAACGCTTGAGGCTTCAATTATCGAAATCTCGAGGGCAATCGCCAGCCGCTCGTGGGTTCGACATCGATCACCTAAATCGCGGTCGTTAGTTCGCACAGGTTCGCCAAGCCGCCATCCGCCGACACGGCGGGAGAACTATTGCCCGTCAGCGTGATGGTTGATCCACCTGCGCAGATAGTTATTCAAAAACGACCGAACAGAGACTGCGCGCTGGTTTGCGAGCTATCCCTGTCGTGCTGTTGTTGATCCGCGCACCCGAACCAGACGCTGCCGAGCGCCCCCTCCCGCGCAAACGCAGGTGAATGGGCCGTCTAGATACCAGCGCAGTTCGCGCATGCAGTCCAATTTACGTCCGATCAAGTACATCACGACGAATGCGGCACTGAAAACTGCGTCTCAACGACTTTGCTTCGTATAGATGCGAGTGCAACCAAAGATTAGAAATTGCAGGTTGACTAACTCGCGGGAGCGTCGCACGGCACCTAAGTCGCCGAGCCCACGATTGCCATTTTATCTACTTACCGACGCGCCTGCCATCACGCATTCTGAGCCGCCTCAAAAAACAACTGGGAAAGAGACGCTGGCGATAGCCCGGTGAAGCTGAAGACAGCTGACTACTTGTCGAGTACTACGGCCACGTAGTGGCGGCAACAATCCACTGCCTTTTTGCTCGATATGGCCTCAGTATCGGCGGCACCGCCAATCCAGAGGCCCTCGACCAGCTGCGAGAAAGTCAAGGCAGTCCGTGCAACGTCAATTTTGACTGCCTTTTCATTGGCAGCACGCTTAAACAGCTCGCCCACTTCGGCCCGGTACGCTCGCCAAATATCACGATAGATTGCGCCAAGGATTGGAGAAAGCCTGGCTGCGCCCGTTAACGCGGTCCACACCGCTACGTTTTCTGGGGTCTGCCCGGGCGGGCTGAAGCTTGCATCTATCAAAGCATGCAATCTCGCAATTGGAGCATTGCCCGCTGCCTTGACTGCGCTGCGAATGGCTTCTCCAAGCCGATCCGCTACCTGCTTCACCGCTTCCAGGAGCAGTTCATCCTTGCCTGAAAAGTAATGGCCAATGAGGCCACGCGAGAAACCGGCTTCCTCGCAAATGGTCGCGACCGTAACGTTATCGTAGCCATGCGCCATAATATCTCGGATGGCAGCCTCGATCAGGTCTTGCTTACGCTCAACCGCTATCCGTGAAGGCTTGCGATTTTGCTTGGGTCGTGTCCGAACTTCACTCATGGGTTTTCCGGTCGTCACCGTGGTGGGCACGGATGCGTTGCTCCAAACTACCGATTGATCTGGCAAGTGTATCGCCCCAACGCAGCTGTCTTTCAAGTAGTGCAGAGAGCTGAAAAACACCACTATCGTCGAAGCGCCGCCCTACAATCTGCAGCCCGATCGGGAGGCCATCCGATGTCAGCCCACACGGCACCGAGCTTGCCGGCTGCTCACTGAGATTGAAAAGAAATGTGTTGATCCAAGGCTGAAACAGTTCCCTTTCGGAATAGCCAGCCATATTGGCGGCGAAAGCCGGCCGGGGTACAGATGGCAGCAGCATAAAATCGCAATCGTCCATAAGCCGCACCGTCCGTTCACGAACAATCTGGAGGCGATTGAACGCGAGAAAAACGTCATCGGCGGACGCTTGCGCAGCCGATTCGGACCATTTCGAGATAATCGAGGCGCGGCGCTGAATATCAAGCGAATAGCGACCGAATTCCGAACGACAGCGGGCCTTGTAGAACAATTCTGCATAAGCGAGATCTTCGGTGGAAAAATCCGCCTCCACCGGCACGATTTCGATCCATGGTGCCAAGCATTTCACGGTTTGATCGAAGCAAGCGAGCACTTCGGCATCCGTGCTGACGCCGAAGCCCAGCTGCTGAACGACGGCGACGCGCCACTTGCGCGCCGGCACCTTTGCAATTTCCTCGAGATAGTCAACGCCCTGGGATGGTAGCGCGGTGAAATCCCGGGTATCAGGCCGCGCCACGATATTCATCAGACAGGCGGCATCGCGAACGGATCGTGCCATTGGGCCCGCGACGAGCGACGGGCTATTGGGAAAGTAGTATGGCACCCTGCCCTGACTAGGCTTCATGCCGAACAGGCCACAGAAGGCCGCAGGCAACCGGATCGATCCGACAATATCGGTGCCGATCGCAACGGGATTCATACCTGCCGCGACAGACGCAGCAGCCCCCGAACTTGAGCCTCCTGCGCTTCGCTCGAGATGCCACGGATTGCGGGTCATGCCGTGCTTAGAGCTCAGGCTGCCCGGCAGAATGCCGAAATCAGGCATGGTCGTCTTGCCGAGAAACACCATTCCTGCCTCCCGCATCCGCGCGACCACCGGTGCATCGTACCGGGCGGGCTCGATGCGCTCGGGATGCGCAGCCGATCCGCGATAGGACAGGTCGCCGCGTGACGGCAGAGCGTCCTTGATCGAGGTCGGCACGCCATCAAGCGGGCTAAGCGGCGCGCCGCGCAGCCAGCGCTGCTCGGCCTCCTTCGCCTGCGACCGCGCTGCGGCGGCGTTGACGTCGTAGAATGCATTGATGGTGCCATCCAGTCGGTCGATCCGCTCAAGCAGGCTGTCCGCGACCTCGACAGGCGAGAATTTTCGCGAGGCATATCCTTCAGCGAGTTGCCAGCCTTCGGCTAACGAAAAATCCATCATCCTCTCCAGACATCAGGCAGGAACATCTTCGCGCGACGCGCCCAGATAAGTCTCGACGATCTTTTTGTCGGTCATCAGCGTCCCGGCATCGCCGGACAGGGCGATCGCGCCGGTTTCGAGCACATAGCCGGTGTCCGAGATCGCCAGCGCGCCGCGCGCGTTCTGTTCCACCAGCAGAACCGACACGCCGCTGTTCTTCAGGCTCGACACGATCTCGAACACTTCGGCGACGATCAGCGGCGCGAGACCGAGGCTGGGCTCGTCTAGCAGCAGCAGTTTTGGACGCGCCATCAACGCGCGACCAAGGGCCAGCATCTGTCGCTCGCCGCCCGACAGCGTGCCCGCCAGTTGCTGCCGCCGCTCCTTCAGTCGCGGAAATCGGGCGAACACTTCGTCCAGCGATTTCCTGAGCTGAGCCTTGCCATCGGACCGCCGCGAATAGGCGCCGAGTTCGAGATTGTCCTCGACGCTCATGCTGGCGAACAGCTCACGCTTCTCCGGAACGATGCAGAGGCCCGCTTTCAGCCGATGCTCGGGCGACAACCGGGTAATGTCGATGCCGTTGAAGATCACCGATCCATGCGCCGCCTTGTGCAGGCCTGCGATGGTGTTTAGCAGCGTTGACTTCCCCGCCCCATTGGGACCAACGACGCTGACGATTTGCCCGGCCTGGACTTCGACGTTGAGCTCGACGACGGCAGAGATCTTGCCGTAACCGGCGGAGAGGTCGCGAGTGGAAAGCATGGTCATCACGCCGCATCCTTCCCGAGATAGGCCTCGAGAACACGTTGGTCCGCGCGGACCTCCGCGGGGGTCCCTTCCATCAGCTTTTCGCCGAAGTTCATTACCACCAGCCGGTCGCAGAGCTTCATGACAAACTCCATGTCATGCTCGACGATGAGCACCGACAATCCTTCCGAGCGGAGGCTCTTGAGCAACTCGGCCAGCTCCTTCTTCTCAGCAAAACGAAGACCGGCGGCGGGCTCGTCGAGCAGAAGCAGCGCAGGATCCGCACACAGTGCCCGCGCGATCTCAACAAGGCGCTGTTGCCCGAGCGCAAGGCTCAGCGCCGGTACGTCGGCGAGATGGGCGAGCCCGACCCGCTCGAGCTGGCGGAAGGCATCCTGCCTGAGCAGGTCCTCCTCGCGCGTCTTGAGCTTCAGCGCGGCAGCGAAGGAGCCGCGGCTGCTGCGCGTATGGCCGCCGAGCATGACATTCTCGAGCACGGTCAGGCGATCGATCAACTGGACATGCTGGAAGGTGCGTGCCAGCCCCAATTTGACGACGTCGCGCGTCTTGCCATCGCTGGTCTTGACGTCGCCGATCCAGATCGAGCCGGCATCCACCTGGGTCAGTGAAGTGACGCAATTGAACAGCGTGCTCTTGCCTGCACCATTCGGACCGATGACACCAACGATGCGCCGCGCCTCGACGTCGAATGCGACGTCATTGAGCGCCTTCAGGCCGCCGAAATTCTTCGAGATCCTGCGCACACTGAGCAGGATGCCTTTGGCATCGGTGCGATCCTTCTTCGGCAGCCCCTTGCCGCCGGTCACGATCTTCGACGACGCCCGCTTGAGAAAACGGTTTGACAGTGTCCGCTTGATGACAGAACTCAGCCCGTCCTCGTCATTAAGCTGGATCATCGCGATGACGAGCGCACCGAAGACGATGATCTCGAAATTGCCGGTCTGTCCGAACAGGCGCGGCAACGCGTCCTGCAGCCATTCCTTCAGGAAGGTGATGACGCCTGCCCCGAGCAGGGCGCCCCAGACCTGGCCAGCGCCGCCGACCACCGCCATAAACAGATATTCGATGCCCATGGTCAGGCTGAACGGCGAGGGGTTGAGAAAGCGCAGCATGAAAGTGTAGAGCCAGCCCGAGATCGCGGCCAGCACGGCTGCATAGAGGAAGGCCACGAGCCGCAGCCGCGTGGTGTCCACGCCAAAACTTTCCGCGGTTTCGCGCGACGTCTTGATCGCGCGCATGGCGCGGCCGCTGCGGGAGTCCAACATGTTGGAAACGGCGGCGCTGGCGCAGATGGTGATCAGCCAGATCAGGCCGAACATTTCCCGGCTGGTCTGGAATTGCAGTCCCCCGATGGTCAGCGGCGGAATGTTATCGAGTCCGGTATGGCCGCCGAAGGCCTCGATATTGCCCAGCGCATAATAGGCGCTAAGACCCCAGGCGATGGTGCCGAGCGGCAAATAATGGCCGGACAGCGATAACGTCAGCAGCCCGATAATTGCCGCCACTGCGACGGTGACCACGATGCAGATCGCTAGGCAGGCGAGCGGCGGAATGGCGAATTTCATGGCCGCCACTGCCGATAGATAGGCGCTAAGCCCGACAAAGGCGGCCTGGCCGAACGAGGTCACGCCGATAACGCCCGTCAAGAGCACGATTCCGAGCGCGACCAGCCCGTACAGGCCAATATAGTTCAGAATTGTGACGTAGAATTCGGGCAGGGTGAGCCCGAGCACGCCGGCGAAGGCCAGCGCGCCGAAAAACTGAAGCTTGGTCATTCGTGATCTTCCACAGTGTTCCCGCGCATCAGCGAACGCACCAGCAGGACGGGGATAAGCAGGCCAAAGATGACAACTTCCTTGAATGCGCTGGTCCAGAACGACACGAAAGATTCCGTGAGACCGAGAGCGATGGCGCCGAGCGCGGCGATCGGATAGTTCACGAGGCCGCCGAAGATGGCCGCGACAAAGCCCTTGAGGCCGATCAGGAAACCGGAGTCGTAATACATCGTCGACACCGGCGCGATCAACGCTCCGGCAATTACGCCCACCGTAGCCGCAACCAGAAAGCACAGATGCCCGGCCATGCTCGGCGAGATTCCGACGATCCGAGCACCGGTCCGGTTGACCGCGGTCGCGCGCAACGCCTTGCCGTAAATCGTCGCTTTCAACGCCCATGCAAAGGCGACGATCAGCGACGTGCAGACGCCGATCGAGATCAGGCTCTGTACGGTGACAGAATGGCCGCCGATCTGCACCGCGCCCTCGCCGAGCGGCGTTGTGCGCGAACCTTCCGGACCGAAGGTCAGGAGGCCCAGACCGACCAGGACGAGCTGCGTTGCGACGGCGGAGATCAGCAGCACCAGCACACGCGACCCGGCGATCGGCTGGAATACAATGCGATAGATCATCGATCCCATCGGAATGACGATCAGTGCGGTGATCCCGAGTTGCACATAGACATTGAGCTCGGACAGTGTGAGCATGCGCACAATCATGCCGAGCAGCAACGGATAGAGCAGATAGCACGCCGTCATCGCGAAGTTCGGGCGCACCCGCTCGCGCAGCGCGGACACCACCTCATAGATGGCCCCGAGCACGCCGAGGGCGGCGAGCACATAGATGCTCTTGGGAAACAGGCCTTGCTGGACGGCGGCCAGCGTCAGCGCACCGAAGCTAATGAACTCGCCCTGGGGCACATAGATCACGCGCGTGACGGTGAAGATTAGGATCAGAGCGAGCGCCAGCATTGCGTAAATGGCGGCAGACGTAATGCCATCCTGCGTGAGGATAAGCGCAATATCGAGATTCATAAAAGGGACCTCAGCAGGATGGCATAGGTGTCGAGATCAGGGGGCCGTAAAGGCGCCGTTCTTGATGGTCATCATCAAGGGGGCGTTTTCGTCATAGCCGTTGTGATCGTCGGAGCTCATGGTCACCGGGCCGGCGGTGGTAGCGACACCCTTGGAGTTTTCCAACGCATCGCGCAGCGCAATGCGGAAGGCTTCGGTGCCCGGCTTGCCCGCCTTCAGGGCGACCGGAACGGCGGCTTCGAGCAGCAGGACGGCATCCCAGGCGTAACCCGAAAAAGCCGACGACGAGCCCTTGCCGAACGCATCCTCGTAGCGCTTGACAAAAGCGAGACCGACCTCACGTGCGGGATGGCCTGCGGGCAGTTGTGCGGCCACGGATACCGGATCGCCGGCGATCCAGGTACCTTCCAGCGCCTTGCCGCCGACGCGGAGGAAGTCAGCATTCACGACACCCGTGGTCTGATAGAACTTGCCCTTGTAGCCTCTCTCGACCAGGGTGGTCTGCGGCAGCGCGCCAGGCGTGCCGGAAGCGACGATCAGCACGGCATCGGGATTTGCAGCGGTGATCTTGAGGGCCTGCGCAACGACTGTGGTGTCGCGGCCGGAATAGAGCTCACCGGCGACGATCTTGATGTCGTTCTTCTGCGCGACCGGGGTGAATTCTTTGATCCAGCTTTCGCCATAGGCGTCGTTGAAGGACATGGTCGCAACGGTTTTCACGCCGATCGACTTCATGTGCTTGACGACAGCCGATGCCGCGGTCGAGTCGTTATAGGGCGTCTTGAAGGCCCATTTTCGGTTGGCATCCATTGGCGCGATGATGGCCTTGGCGGCGCCGAGCGCGATGACCGGGGTCTTGGTGCGGCCGGCGACCTCGACCAGCGCCATCGAGACCGGCGAGGTCGACGAGCCGACCACCGCATCAACGTTCTGCTCGGTGGTGAAACGCTCCATGTTGCGGCGACCGGTGGTCGGATCGGAAGCGTCGTCCAGGATGATGTATTCGACTGACTGCCCGGCGATAGTCTTAGGCGCGAGTGTCATGGCATTGCGTTCCGGGATGCCGAGCGAGGCTGCCGGGCCGGTCGCGCTGACGGTCACGCCGATCTTGATCTGCGCGTGAGCGGCGGTGGACAGCGTAGCGAACAAAGACAGAGCAATATATTTCGGTAGCGAGCGTAACATCGAAGCCCCCTTTATATGGTGTGAAATGAACCCAGAATCGTCGTGGCTTGGTGGGATAGTGTGCCGCCATTGCCATGAGACAGCGCGATCTCGACGTCAGCGATCTGTCGCGGACCTCCTTGACCCCGGATCTGGATGACGGCCTCTGCCAGGCAGAACAGGCCGTACATCCCGGGGTGAACAAATGAGAGGCCGCCGCCATTTGTATTTACGGGCAGCGAGCCCCCGGGCGCGATTCGGCCATCCGATACGAACGGCCCTCCCTCGCCCTTCTTGCAGAAGCCGAGATCCTCGAGGAACAGGATTGGATTGATCGTGAAAGCGTCGTAGAGCTGCACAACATCGACATCCTTGACGCCGAGCCCGGCCATCGCGAAGGCGCGGGCGCCGCTTTCGGTGGCGGCGGTCGTGGTCAGGTCCGGCATCTGACTGATCTCGCGGTGCCAATGCGCCGCACCGATCCCGAGCACCACCGCCGGCGGCTGCCGGAGCGCCTTCGCCCGCTCGACCGATGTCACGATCAACGCACCGCCGCCGTCGGAAACGAGGCAGCAATCATATTTCGAGAGCGGATCGGCGATAATCGGCGCGTTGGCGACCGTATCGAGATCCAACGCCTCCTGCGTCGGCGCGTCGGGATTGAGACGCGCCCAGGCGCGGGCTGCGACGGCGACTTCCGCCAGATGCCGGCGTGTGGTGCCGAATTCATACATGTGCCGCGCGGTCGCCAACGCATAGCCGCCGAGCGGGATCGGCGGACGATAAATCTGCTCGAAGCGCGGCGTCTCGATCAGGCCGTTGAGATCGCGGCTGCTGCGGGCGTGGCTGCCATAGGCGACCAGAACGGTCTTGCAGAGACCGGCATGGATCGCCGCCGCCGCCTGCATCACATAGGACTGGAAGGACGAGCCACCGACCATGTCAGCATTCGACCACGTCGGCTTGATGCCGAGATACTCCGCAACGCTGAGGGTCGGAAAGAAATGATAGAATGTCGCGCAGCAGAGGCCGTCCACATCAGCTAAGGTCAGGCCGCAATCGGCCAGCGCCTTGTGCGAGGCTTCGGCGAGCAGTTCGAGCGGCGTATTGCCTGGCGTGCGCCCCAGTCCGGCATAGCCGATGCCGGCGATCGCCACCTTGCCTCTGAGATCGTTGCTCATCATCGTTCTCCCACAGCGGCTGGCAGGAAGACGACATTCGGGCCTGCATCCGGATTCCAATCCGGCACCGCGATCTCCGCCCTCACCTTCATACCGATGGTCACGTCGGAGGGAGCGATGCCGATCACCCGCGTCATCATCCGCGGCCCCTCGGCCAGCGTGACGAGAGCGATGCAGTAGTCACCGCCGCGCTCCGCCGGTTGGCGCACCACAGTTCGCGAATACACTTCGCCTTTGCCGGACACTTCGGTCCATTCCCAGTCGCCCGGCAGCCAGCGAGGATAGAACACATATTGGCCGGTGTTACGCCGCTGGAGCATAAAGCGACCCTGCTTTAGATTCTCGAAATACTGAGCCTCGGGTCCCATCACTTGCTCTTTCCCTGATCGACGGCATAGCCATCAATAATGGTCCGCTTCTGGATTTTGCCGGTCGGCCCCTTGGGAAGAACGGACCAAATCTCAATGGTTTTTGGAATCTTGAAGGTGGCGATCTTGTCGCGACAGAATTCGCGCAATTCGTCGGCGCTGACGGTTGCGCCGGTCACCAGACTGACCACGGCATGGATGCGATCGCCCCAGCGCTCGTCCGGGAGACCCACCACCGCGATCTCGTTCACCGCCGGATGCTCCGCGAGCACGTTCTCGATCTCGGTAGGGAAGACGTTGTAGCCGCCTGTCTTAATGCGGAACTTGGCGCGGTCGCTCAGGTAGACATAGCCCTCGTCATCGAGACGGGCCATGTCACCGGTATAGACCCAGCCGTCGCGGATCGCTTCGGCATCCTTTGCGGGCGCATTCCAGTAACCTTCGAAACGCACATCGCTGTTGATGATCAGCTCGCCGATCTCGCCTGGTTTCACGTCCTCACCGCTCTCGTCGACTATGCGGACATCCACATAGGGAAGCGGCTTGCCCGCGGAGGCGAGGATGTCGGCGCGCGAGGACAGACCGCGGACGTGATCTTCCGGAAACAGCATCATCGACATGCCCATCAGTTCGGTGGTCCCGAACATTTGCAAGAACGGCCTCTTGAACGCATCCGCTGCAGCGCGGATGGTAGCCGGTGGCAACGGCGACGCGCCGTAGCCGAACAAGCGCATGGAGCTGAAATCGGCGCGACCGAGCGACGGCGACTCCAGCAGCGTGTTGAGCATAGTAGGTACCAACACCGTATTAGTGGTGCGCTCGCGTCTGATCAGTTCAAAAGCCCGCTCGGCATCCCAAACGCCGACGATCACCGTCGCCGCAGCGTGGAAAATGTTGCGCATCATATGCATGATCGGAATGCCGGCCGCCGGCATCGCATGTAGCCAGCGCGAGCTGGCATCGATGCCCTCGCAAGAGGCAATGTAGAGGATCGACTGCAGGAACGGACAGTGTCGGTAGACCGCGCCCTTAGGCAGGCCGGTCGATCCCGTCGTATAGGCGATCATCGCGATGTCATGCGCGGTCTGCACCAGCGCTAAATTCGGATCCTGGTCGCCGATCAGGGCCTCATAGGCGCTGCCGGCGTCACCGAATTCGATGATGTGGAAATCGCCGCCCTTTTCCTTCACCGCGGCATGCACCGTCTCAAGCAGCGGTCGGTGATCTTTGTGCACGAACACCGCTCGTGGCGAGCAGTCGTGGATGAGCTCGACGATCTCGCGCAGCGCGAGCCGGGGATTGAGACCGACGCGGACCGCGCCGATCTTCATGCAGGCGCCGAAGGTCTCGGCGATCTCGATGTGATCATAGGATAGAATCAATACCCGGTCGCCGATACCGACGCCAAGGGCACGGAGACCGTGCCCCAGCGCGTCGGTGCGGCGATGATAATCGCCCCAGCTTACTTTCCGCTCGAGCTCAACGAACGCATCCTTACTCGACCAGAATGTGCCATTGCGTTTGATTAATTGCCCAAAAGTAAGCATGGGAACCTCAATCGTCAGGTGCGGAGTTGCGGGATTAGGTTGCGCTTGCCATCGGCTTGATCACGGCTTCGGCGAATTCGCTGAGCATCGCCATCTCAACCTCGTCGGGGAAATAGCCGACGTGATGCCAGAGAAAGAATTCGTTGACCTTGTACGTGTCGCGGAGCCGGCCGATCTCGTCGGCAACCTGCTGTCGCGAACCTTCCCACATCCTGCCGACCGGCACATGATAGGGCGGCGCATTATAGGCGTAATTGAACAGATCGAGGAAACCTGACTTGAGGTCGGCGCTCTCGGCCGGATTGCGGCCGAGCACGAGATGGCCGCCGATCGCGATGGCATCGTCCGCCGTCGCCTTGCGGCCGACGGAGGCGGCTTCTTTGATGTAGTTGTCGATAACGATGGGCATAAATTCTTCCTTGTCATTCGATACAAACGACACCATTTTTCCGCCTTCGCGGGCCCAGAACCGGACCGTCTCCATGCTGTAACTGAACGGCGCATAAACCGGCGGATAGGGCTGCTGCAGCGGCCGCGGCACGATCCCGATCTCGAGCAGGTTATTGTCCTTGTCGATGGTGTGGTCGGCGTGATCCTTGGTCGGCGCGAAGTGCCACTTCATCTCCGGCGGCACCTGCCAGAAGTCGCCCTTGATAGAGGTTGTCGGCTTGGTCCACAGCTCCTTCACGATGCGCCAGTTCTCGTAGAAGATCGCACGATTGCGCTCGTCGGCGGCCGACTTGTCGGACTCGGTCGAGGTGATGCCAAGATGTTGGCCGAATGTGCCGACCCAGCGCGGCGTGTTCCCACGCGAGAAGCCGGCGAATACACGACCGCCGGTTAGGTGATCCACCATCGCAATGTTCTCGGCGAGTTGGATCGGATTTACCGCGGTGAGATTCATGCCGAGCTGGCCGACGCGCATCTTCTTTGTGTGCTGCGCGACATAGAGATTCCACAACAGCGGATTTGTGGTAGTCTCGATGCCCTCAACCTGCATGTGCTGCTCGGTCATGCAGAAGCCGTCATAGCCGATCGACTCGGCGAACTGCATCTGGTCGCGGATGCGGTCCATTAGTATCTGGAAGCGTGCGGGATCCGAGCCGGCAAGCTTCACTTTCTCGTTCCGGGCACACATATACGGGACGACTAGGATATTGAACTTCATTTCAGTCTTCCTTCTGAAGAAGCGCTACCGCTTCAATCTCGATAAAAGCCGTTGCTTCGAAAAGAGCAGTCACCTCGACGAGGGTCATTGGCGGAAAATGCAATCCAAGAATTTTCCGCCAGCTTTCCGCGATCTCAACCTTCGCCGACTTGAAAGCCGCCATGTCGGTGACAAATATTCGTAGCGACGCAAGGTCCGTGGCGCCTCCGCCGGCTGCAGCGACAACCTCCACGACATTCCGAAGCGACAGATCGAACTGCTCGGAAAACGTCAGTTCGGCAGCTGGAGCAGCCTCTCCCCGCACGACAGCAAGTTGGCCGGCGACATAAAGAGGCGTACGGCCTGCTCCATACATTCCGTACGAAAAGCCTTTTGCTCTCTTCCACCCTTCCGGCAGAACGGCTTGGATAGCGTTGGTCGTGTTTTTCATAGCGGCGCTCCAAATCCCCGCCTTGACCTTTGTCATAAATTTGTTGGATGTCCAGCAAATATTTTGGGCGAGTTGCGTAATTTGTTCCCGCTTTGCGGCCCGGTTGCATGGAGCGCCTCGCGTTAAATGCGATAGTGCTCGGCATGGAACACTGCCTCGAGGTTTTCACCTGCTTCGCTTCTCGACACTCAAATCGAGATATATGCTGGTCAGCCCAATTCTTGCTCTATCTCGACCGGCTTGCATGGCCATCTAATAGATGCGTGTTTAGCAGCTCAAGGCAGCACCTGCGCAGACTATGAAGGCATGACCTTAGCACTGCGATCAATATCTAATTTACTTCACTGCCGTTCTAACTTGCCAAAGCTGATCCAACCGATTGTCAGGCGACCTCTGCTTCTTCATTTTTTTTCTTCGGTGCATTTTTGGAGAGCGCCTGTTTGTCGATGCGAGTTCGACCGCGGGGTAAATGCTATGATCACATTTGATGACGATCATTCAGCTGCGCACGGGATTGACCGATCTGCAAAGGTCCCGCCGGTCAATTTCCATCTTATACGCTGATCTGCACAGGGGACGGTGGCCGACGCGGCTGTCGCCGCTCCCGGCACGAAGCAGATATGAAGGTCGAGGTCCGCGGTGTTCTACCGCGCGCAAGGCCTAGCATCAGTTCAGGCGCAAAAGTCACATAGGCCCGTGGCACCGTGTCGGATTGATCCGCGGCATAGGCATGCGTAGCGCAATCTCCGGCGGGCCGATCCAACCGCGATCGACAACCGGCGGCGCCGTGCCCCCCCTGGAATATGTGGATCGACAGTCATGGCGCCGCGCCCGATGGTGCTATGGCTCTCGACCGCACTTGGAGTGGCTTCGTCTATGTCGCTTACGTTATCGATGTCTATGCCCGCAAGATTCTCGGCTGTCGAACTTGCGGATGGCACATCCTAGCTACGCGCTCGACGCGCTAGAGCAGTAACCCACGCCCTTGAAACGATTGATTGGTCCAAAAACAGAAGCCTTCTGAAGCCGATCGTAAGCACTCTGCCGACCGAGGCCGAACAACATGTAGCGCCACCCGGAAAACACCAACCGGGCCCGCATTAACTTGAACAACTGGACATAACCGCGGGGCGTTTCGACGCGACCGTCAACGATCTTTCATATATACGATCGACAAGAATTATGGACTACGCATGCAGCGCTACTAAGACGAATAAGATATTTATTATCGCTGATATAACCGCGAAGGCCAGAACCGTTCTTTCGCTCAAGCTCATAACCCTTAATTCACATAACTACACTTCAAGAGTTGCCATTTTAAATGTGCGCTCGAAAGTGTCGATCTAACGCGTTGTTGGACGTCTAGGATGCGAGGCGGCGCACGGACGATTTAGACCATCACATACCGATCTTCTATCGTAACTAAGCGACGCCTGCTTCTTCTATCCAATTCAGTATGACGTCCGCGATTTGATCACTATTTTTCTCCGACATCATCATGTGACCGTTACCGTAAATACCAGACTTTGGCAGATCAAGATGCGTCACATCCGCGCCACGTGAATGAAGAAAGTTTACGACCTCCAGATTAGATTCACGCATCCATGTCGCGTCGGCGGTCACAACTGCAATAGGTGGTGCATACGCGTCGTGAGAACCGATAAAACTCTCGGCACACAAACCATTATCGAAGCTTCCAAGTGCGTGTGACATCCCTGGGGCGCCCAAGGGTTCGACGGCCACAATAGCTTTCACGAGATTACCGCCGCACGCGCTAAGCGCCCATCCACATGGCCCCCCTGCGGAGTGAGTGACGAGCACGGTATCGCCTACGACATCGAACAACGCCGGCGCTATGGCTTCAATATGCCGCTGGGCTGCTGAAAGTGAAATTGGCATCGGACCTTGACTAGCCATGAAACGATGTCGAGCCTCTTCCTCGTCGGGCCACATATGATGCAACTTGGCCGCCGGCCAAAGACCGGATACCGCTACATCGACGAACCGCGGCATTATAGTTTCATAACTAGGCGGTGGCGTAGATTCTCCTAAGGCCACGGCATTCCAGTAGTTTCTACCATGCCCAGGTCGATCGAGAATGTTTACGATAAAACCTGCCTTAAGAAAGGCATGCGCCCATCCAGGGCGGCCGTCAGGCGTCCGAAGAAATTCAGATCCTTGCCCCCCACCACCGTGAACAAATGTCACGGATACTTTTCTAGATATAACTGGCTTGAACCACTGAAGGTATGCAGAAACTCCGCTCAGGGTGCGCCCAGCCTCGAAAAGTGGCTTCGTCGTTATGAATTGGCCGCCGAAGTCCGAGAGTTCAAATCCCATCATAATCCTTATAATTGGTGCGCATCTGCTCATGAAACAGAAGAGCGCGCCTCATATCATCACGATTACCTGCAATCTCGCGCGTTTTGCTTATCCATTCGTCGCGCCTTTGACCTGGAAGTAAATGATAGAGATTTTCAAGATTCCGGGTAGCTTGCGGCGAGACCAGCTCAATAAATTTCTG
>JAESGN010000696.1_pt1 | contig 18749 bp, 14 predicted proteins | sample 9269731 | NCBI WGS metagenome assembly JAESGN01 (sample SAMN15720683, study PRJNA650826) | algae metagenome | isolation source: Mojavia pulchra JT2-VF2 and co-occurring heterotrophs from desert soil | place: USA: Cadiz Valley, Joshua Tree National Park, CA | collected 1998-06-08
CGCGCTCCACGCGACCCGCGCCGCGGTCGAGGAAGGCATCGTTCCGGGCGGCGGCACCGCGCTGCTCTATGCCACCAAGGCGCTCGATGGCCTGAAGGGCATCAACGACGACCAGACCCGCGGCATCGACATCATCCGCAAGGCGATCACCGCGCCGCTCAAGCAGATCGCGCAGAACGCCGGCCATGACGGCGCCGTCGTCGCGGGCAAGCTGATCGACGGCAACGACACGACGCTCGGCTTCAACGCCTCGACCGACGTGTACGAGAACCTGGTCGCCGCCGGCGTGATCGACCCGACCAAGGTCGTCCGCACCGCGCTCCAGGACGCGGCTTCGGTCGCCGGCCTGCTCATCACCACCGAAGCGGCGGTGAGCGAGCTGCCGGAAGACAAGCCCGCCATGCCCCCCATGGGTGGCGGCATGGGCGGCATGGGCGGCATGGACTTCTAAGTCCTTCCGTCCCGCCGGAACCAGGAAGGCCGGGGAGCGATCCCCGGCCTTTCGTCCGTCGGGAGCCCGCGGCACGGGCGCGAAACATATCCGTATCGTTTCCGGAACATTTCCGATTTTCGCGAATTCGCGCGGTTACCTGCTTGACCCCATTTTGAGGATGGAAGAGGTAGCAATGGGTCAGCCAATGGGGGTGGTTAGGTGTATAATTGGATTGCCGGGCGCATCCGTTGCGTCGGGGGTCGACACGAGCGTTCCGAAAAGCATGTGCAGCGCGTAGGCGAGGTCGAGAAGTTCGTCAGTAAGTGTCGGTATTGCGGCGTACACATGACGCGGCGCGCCAAGCGCGACTGGATCGTCACGCCCAAGGGCGCCCGCTGAAGCGAAGCGTGCTGGCGTCATAGGTCGACAAAGCACTTCCTTTCCCCTCGAAACCGCGACAGATTGGCCGCCTCACCACAGCGCCGGCCTACAGGCGCGCTCTCGGGGAACTGGAACATGACCGAACTTTCTCGCCGCGAGGCATTGGCCGCCGCCGCGTTCGCCGGCGCCGTCGCCGCCCTGCCCGCATGGGCCCGCCAGGCCGCCGCGCCCGCCGCCGGGGCGCAATGGGACCTGAGCGAGCTCTATGCCGGCGATGCCGCCTGGGAGGATGCCCGCAAGCAGGCGCTCGCCGCGATTCCGGCTGTCGCCCGGTTCAAGGGCCGGCTCGGCGAAAGCGCCGACGTGCTCGCCCAGGCATTGGTGCTCCAGTCGGATCTCGGCCGCACGATCAGCCGCATCTACACCTATGCCAGCCTGAAGGGCGACGAGGACGTCCGCATCTCGGCCAACCAGGAGAAGCTGGCGCAGGCGCGCGACCTCTACACCGCGTTCGGCGAGGCCAGTTCCTGGACCTCGCCCGAGCTGCTGACGCTGGGCAAGGCGAAGATCGACGCCTTCCTCGCCGCCAATGCGACGCTGCGCACCCGCTTCGACTTCGCGCTGGCGGACACGCTGCGCCAGGCCGAGCACACGCTCTCGCCGGAGGGCGAGGCGATCCTCGCCAGCGCCGGATCGCCGCTGGCCGCGCCGGGCGAGATCTCGGGCCAGCTGCGCTCGTCGGACATTCCCTGGCCGACGATCACGCTGTCGACCGGCAAGCAGGTGCGCCTCGATTCGCAGGGCTATTCGCTCAACCGCGACGCGCCCAACCGCGAGGACCGCAAGGCGGTGTTCAACGCCTTCTGGACCGCGCACGGCAAGTTCCAGAACTCGTTCGGCGCGACCTATGGCGCCAAGGTTCGCGGCGACATCTTCTACGCCAAGGCGCGGAAATACCCGACCTCGCTGGCCCGTGCGCTCTCCGGCAACAACGTGCCCGAGACAGTGTACCGCACGCTGGTGGCCGAGGCGAACAAGGGCCTGCCCCAGCTCCACCGCTATTTCGAGCTGCGCCGCAAGATGCTCAAGCTGCCGGACATCGGCTATTACGACATCTATCCGCCGCTCGTGTCGATGGACCGCAGCTACACGCTCGACCAGATGCGCGCGACGACGCTGGAGGCGATGAAGCCGCTCGGCCCCGACTATCAGGCGCGCATCGCCAAGGCGACCGCGGCCAAGTGGATGGATCCCTGGCCCCGCGAGGGCAAGCGGCCGGGCGCATACATGAACCCCGGCGCGTTCGACGTGCACCCCTATCTGCTGCTCAACCTGAGCGACAAATATGACGGGATGAGCACCTATGCGCACGAATGGGGCCATGCGCTCCATTCGCTGCTCGCCAATTCGGCCCAGCCCTATGACAAGGCCGATTATCCGATCTTCCTCGCCGAGATCGCCTCGACCCTGAACGAGCAGCTGCTGTTCGCGCACCTGATGAAGAACGCGAAGACCAGGGAAGAGAAGCTCTTCTATCTCGGCCAGCAGATGGAGAATTATCGCGGCACCTTCTTCCGCCAGACCATGTTCGCCGAGTTCGAGCTGAAGGCGCACGACATGGCGGAAGCGGGCGAGGGCCTGTCGGGGAGCAAGTTCACCAAGGTCTATGGCGAACTGCTGCGCACCTATCACGGGCCGAACCTGATACTGGCGCCCGAATATGCGAACGAATGGGCCTATATCCCCCATTTCTACAACAGCTTCTACGTCTACCAATATGCCACCTGCATCTCGGCGGCGACCTTCTTCGCCCAGTCGATCCTGAAGGGCGGGCCGAAGGAGCGCGACAATTATCTGTCCGTGCTGAAGGCGGGCGGGTCGGACTATCCGACCGAGATCCTGAAGCGCGCCGGCCTCGATATGGCCAGCCCCGCCCCGTACCAGGCGCTGATCGCGGACTTCAAGAACGTGCTCGACCAGGCCGAGGCGCTGGTCGGCTAGCTTGTCGGCGCGTGGAAATCGGGCGGCTTGTCCGCGATCCAGGCGACGAAGCGGCGGATGTCCTCGCGCTCGAGCAGCGCTTCGAGCGTGGGATAGAGCCGCGCCAGCTCGGCATTGCTCGCGCTGGCATGGATCGTCCGGTGGCAGATCGGGTGGAGCGGCACGGTCTCCCGGCCGCCCTCGCTTCTGGGCAGCACATGATGCCATTCGGTCCGCCGGCCGAGCGGGCGGCTGCAAAGCGCGCAGGCCTCGGGCGGCGGCGCGACCGCGACGGCTTCCATCGCCGCCGCGACCTGCTTGCGCCGGACGCGCCCGCTCATCCTTCGAGCTGGCGCATCAGCCAGTCGTTCACCGCCAGGTCGAGCACCAGATGGATGCGCGCGGCGCGGCCCCGGTTCGCCACGCTGTGCGGATCCGCGAGCCGCAGATACCAGGCCTCGCCCGGCGCCATTGCCACCCGGGTACCGTTCAGCCGGAAATCGACATCCGCGTTGGTCTGTATCGGCACATGGATCCGGGCGAAGCCGTCGGCGGCGTCGAGGTCGAAATCCGCATGTTCCTTGATTACCGATCCGGCCGCGAGCCGCATCAGCCGCACCGCGAGGACCGGGCAGGCGAACGCGTCGATCACCGCCGACAGCGCCGGCATCCGCGCCCGCCACGGCGTGTCGACGAACGCAGTGGCGCCCGGCGCCGAGTAGATCATCTGGATCGGATGCCTGGCGCCGGCCTGCGCGCGGAGCGGCAGCACGCTCCAGTCGCCCTCATAGTTCCGCTGCACGAAATGCGCGGTCCAGTCGCCACGCTCGAGCGCGGCGAGATCGGCCGCCAGCGGCCCGGGATCGAAGGCAAGGGGCAGCCGCACCCGATCGGGCCAGGCGGATTGTGCGGATACGGTCGCCATATTAGCCTGCCCTTTCCTCCGCCTCGAGCCTATCCCGGTCCCCGATGATTGCAATGCCACCGAGCCTGCTCGACCAGTTCCGCGCTGCCGTGCTGGCCGATCCGCCGGCGCAGGCGCATCTCGCCGGGCCCCATGATCCCGCGATATTCGAGGCGCGCGCGCTCGCCTGGGCCGCGGCGCGCGGCCTATCGCTCGCCACGGCCGATCTGATCGAGGGCAGCCGCCCCGATCCCGCCGGGATGCACCGCTTTCTCCAGGCACCGGTCACCCGGCGCGACTGGCCGCCCCGGGACTGGCTGCCCATAAGCTTCCCGGCCGCGCCCGAGCCAGCGGTCCAATGGTTCAACTTCGCCGACATCTCCCCGAACACACCCTTTTTCGAGGATGCGGTGCGCGAAGCGGCGGGCCGCCCGTTCAACCGCCTGTTCCGCACCGCCACGCCGCTCGCCAGCTTCCTGGGCCGTACCGATCTCCGCGCGCCTTCGGGCCTCATCTTCCACATGTCCCGCTGCGGCTCCACCCTGGTCTCGCAGATGCTCGGCGCCGCCCCGGGGCATGTCTCGATCTCCGAAGCGCCGCCGCTCGACGCGATGATCCAGCATCGCTTCCCCGATCCGGAAATGCATGCCGACGCATTGCGCGGGCTGGTCCATGCCTATGGCCGCGGCGCCGAGCATCTCTTCGTCAAGCTCGACAGCTGGCACACCCGCGCGCTGCCGCTGCTGCGCCGCGCCTTTCCCGAGACGCCGTGGATCTTCCTCTACCGCGATCCCGTGGAGGTGCTGGTCTCGCAACTGCGCCTGCGCGGCGTGCAGACCGTCCCCGGCGTGGTGCCGCTCGAATGGTTCGGCCTGGCCGCCGAGGAGGCGCACCTTCCCGAGCGCACCTTCATCGCCCGGATCCTCGAACGGACCTGCAGCGCGGTGACCGAGCACGGCACCGACAAGGGGCTGCTGATCAACTACGCCCAGCTGCCCGAGGCGCTTTTCGACCGGATCCTCCCCCATTTCGGCATCGCCCCCGACGCAGCGGCGCGGGAGGCCATGGCCGCGGTGGCGGGTCGCCATTCCAAGGCCCCGGCGGCACGCTTCCAGGCCGATGGCGAGGCCAAGCAGCGCGAAGCCGATGCCGAGCTGCGCGCCATCGCCGCACAGCATCTCGCCCCGGTCTTCAACGCGCTCGAGGCCCGGCGCGCCGCGGCCTAGCCGCCCTTCTGCATCGCCTCGATGATCTTCTTCACTTCCTGGCTGCGCCCGCGCGGCAGGACGAGCACGTCATCGCCCGAGGCGACCACGATAAGGTCCTCGACGCCGACCAGCGCCACGCGCTTGCCCGGCTCGGCGCGGACCAGGCAGTTGCTCGATTCGATCACCACCGCATCGCCGCGCACGACATTGCCGCCGGCATCGGCATGGCTGATCGCATGGAGCGCGTCCCAGCTGCCGACGTCGCTCCAGCCCATCGTCACCGGCACTACCGCCACGCGCGGCGCCTTTTCCATCACGGCATAGTCGATCGAGTCCGACGGGCTGGCGGCGAAGCTGTCGGCATCGGGCCAGATCCGGGCGCCCTCGCGCCGGCCCTTCGCCATCGCCTGTTGCGCCGCGTGCAGCATGTCGGGCGCATAGCTGGCCAGCGCCCCCAGATAGGCATCGGCGCGGAACAGGAAGATGCCGCCATTCCAGGTATGGCCACCCTCCGCGAGCATCGCCTCGGCCCGGTCGCGCGCCGGCTTCTCGACGAAACGCTCGACGCGGTGCACGCCCTCGGCCAGCACTTCGCCCACCTTGATCCAGCCATAGCCGGTCTCGGCCGCGTCGGGCGTGATGCCGAAGGTGATCAGCCACCCCTCCTCCACCAGCGGCAGCGCGGTCTCGATCGCCAGGTGGAAGGCATCGACATCGGCGATCACATGGTCGGAGGGCATCACCAGCAGCGGCTCGGCGCCGCCTCCCACCGCGATCGCGGCGAGCGCGATGGCGGGCGCGGTGTTGCGCCCCATCGGCTCGAGCACCAGCGCCCGCGCGGCGCTGTCCGCGGCGGCGAGCTGTTCCTCCACCATGTCGGCATGATGCGCGTTGGCGACGACGATCGGCCGGCCGAACCGCTCCCCGGCGGCGCGGCGCGCCGTGAGCTGGAGCATCGTCTCCTCGGCGGTCAGCGACAGGAGCTGCTTGGGTTTCTCCGCCCGCGACATCGGCCAGAGTCGGGTGCCCGATCCTCCCGACAGGATGACAGGAACGATCGGCTTCGAATCCGGCATGTGCTTCGAACCTCCTGAAGATTTCGCAATGCTGCGATTTGCCCCCGGGGTCAAACACATGGGCTGCGGCATTGGTGCCGGAACGGCGGAGATTTTTCCGCCAACCCAGGGCGGCGCCATGTCGGATTTGTTTACACTTCCGCATTACAGCGGCTCTCCATGATCCGGCTGTTCAAGCATTACGTGCCCAACGCGGTGCTGCTGCTCGGCTTTCTCGACATCCTGCTGCTGGCGATGTCGGGCGAGCTCGGCTGGATGCTGCGCGCCCATCAGCTCGGCATCGGCCTGCCGCTGATGCAGGAGCGCTGGCCGCAGCTCGTCAGCTACGCGCTGTTCCTCGAGATCGCGATGGTCGCAGTCGGCGTCTATGGTGCCGATTCGCTCCAGTCGCTGCGCTATGCGATGGCGCGGCTGATCGTGGCGATCTCGCTGGGCGTGATCGGCTTGAGCGTGCTCTATTTCCTGATCCCCGAGATCGGCTTCTGGCGCTCGAACCTGCTCTACGCGATGGGCTGCTCGATCGCCTCGCTGATCGCTTTGCGCGTCCTGCTCGGCAAGGCGCTGGGCAGCCAGGCGTTCAAGCGCCGCATCGTCGTGCTCGGCGCCGGCGCGCGGGCGCAGCGCCTCAAGGATCTCTCCAAGACCCCCGGCGCGGGCTTCGTCGTGGTCGGCTATGTCGCGATGAGCGAGGCCAATCGGGTGATCCCCGAGGCGATCGCCCGCGATGCGATCTACAATCTCGCCGACCATGTCGTGGTGCTCAACGCCAGCGAAGTCGTGCTCGCGCTCGAGGAGCGGCGCAACGCGCTGCCGCTCAAGGACCTGCTGCGGATCAAGACCACCGGCGTGCACGTCAACGAGATCTCGACCTTCCTCGAGCGCGAGACCGGCCGCGTCGACCTGGACAGCGTCAATCCCAGCTGGCTGATCTTCTCCGACGGCTTCTCCTCGGGTCGCATGCTGTCGAGCATGTTCAAGCGGCTGTTCGACATCGGCGCCAGCCTGGTGCTGCTCACGCTGATGCTGCCGATCATCCTGCTCACCGCCATCCTGGTGAAGCTGGAGAGCCGGGGCCCAGCCTTTTACCGCCAGCGCCGCGTCGGCCTGTACGGCACCGGCTTCGACGTGATCAAGCTGCGCTCGATGCGCCAGGACGCCGAGGCCGGCGGCAAGGCCGTGTGGGCGGAGAAGGACGATCCGCGCATCACGCGCGTCGGCCGCATCATCCGCAAGACGCGGATCGACGAGCTGCCGCAATGCTGGAGCGTGCTCAAGGGCGAGATGAGCTTCGTCGGCCCGCGCCCCGAGCGCCCCCAGTTCGTCGAGGATCTCGAGACCAAGCTGCCTTATTATGCCGAGCGCCACATGGTGAAGCCGGGCATCACCGGCTGGGCGCAGATCAACTATCCCTATGGCGCTTCGATCGAGGATTCGCGCCAGAAGCTGGAATACGACCTCTATTACGCGAAGAACTATTCGCCGTTCCTCGACGTGCTGATCCTGCTCCAGACCATCCGCGTCGTGCTGTTCCCCGAAGGCGCGCGCTAGATGGGCGCGCTGCTGCTCTGGCTGCATGCGCTCGCGGCGCTGCTGTTCGGCGCGCTCGCGCTCTGGGCCTGGCGCACCGACCTGGCCGGGCTGCCGCGCCGCCCGCTCGCCTTCGCGCTGGCCGCCACCGCGCTCTGGGCGCTCGCCATCGCCGGCATCGGATCGACCGACGTCGCCAGCTGGTTCGCCGAGACGCTGCGCAATCTGGCCTGGCTGGGCTTCATGCTGGTGCTCCATCGCCGCGACGCGCAGACGCGTCCGCCGATCGCGCTGGGCACGGTCTATGGCGTCGTCGCGCTGGTGCAGATCGGCGCGCTGGGGCTCACGCTCATCGCCTATGCCGATCCCGAGCCGATCGTGGCCGCGCAGACCGCCAATGCCGCCGTGCTGCTGCGCATGCTCGTCGCCGTCGCGGCACTGGTGCTGGTCCAGGCGCTCTGGTCGGCCCTGAGCCCGGCCGCGGGCGGGCCGCTGCGCAGCCTGGTGCTCGCGCTTGCCGGCATCTGGTGCGCCGAGCTCGGGCTCTACACGATCGCCTATCTCGCCGCCGAATGGCGGATCGAGCCGCTGGTGCTGCGCGGGCTCGCCTATCTTGCCATCGCGCTCGCGATCGGCACCGCGCTCCAGCGCAAGGGCGAATGGAAGATCGAAGTGTCGCGCACCGTCACCTACCAGTCGCTCTCGCTGGTCGCGGTCGGCGTCTATTTCGCGCTGCTGGCGCTCGCCACTTCCGCGATCGCCACCGTGGGCGGCCCCAATGCCCGCATCCTCCAGACCGCTTTCGTGCTGGGCTCGACCGCGGCGATCCTCACGCTCGTCGCCAATAGCTGGCTGCGCGCCTGGCTCAAGGTCAAGCTCGCCAAGCATCTCTTCCGCCATCGTTATGATTATCGCACCGAATGGATGCGCTTCACCGAGACGCTCGGCAATCCGCAGGGCGGCGCCGCGCTCGACGAGCGCATCGTCAAGGCGATCGCCGACCTGACCGAGAGCCCGGCGGGGGTGCTGCTCGTCCCCGATGCCGGCGGGCTCGGCGTCGGCGCGAGCTGGAACTGGGATCGCACGACGCTGCCGATCGCCAGCGACATGGCGCTGGGCGAGCATCTCCAGGCGACCGGGCGGATCATCGAGCTCGATGCCGTCCGCCGCAGCGAGGATCACCGCGACGCTTCCGTCGTGCCGCAATGGATGCTCGACCTGCCCGAGGCCTGGGTGATCGTCCCGTTGCCGCATCTGGCCGAGCTCGCGGGCGCGATCCTGCTCGCGCGCCCGCCGCTCGACCGCGCGCTCGACTGGGAGGATTTCGACCTGCTGAAGGTGGCCGGCCGCCAGGTCGCCTCCTATCTCGCCGAGGCCCGCGCGCAGGAGGCGCTCGCCGAGGCGCAACGCTTCGACGAGTTCAACCGCCGCTTCGCCTTCATCCTGCACGACATCAAGAACCTGGTGAGCCAGCTGACCCTCACGGCGCGCAACGCCGAACGCCATGCCGACAAGCCCGAGTTCCGCGCCGACATGGTGGCGACGCTGCAGAGCTCGGCCGAGCGGATGAACGGGTTGCTCGCCCGCCTCTCCCAGCATCATCGCGGCCGCTCCGAGGCGCCGCATGCCATCGAGATCGTCGCGCTGGTCGAACGAGTCGCCAGCCAGCGCCGGGGCCAGCATCCGGTGGTCACTTCGGGCGTCCGCAGCGCCATCGCCCATGCGGATCCGGCGAGCCTCGAGCAGCTGCTCGGCCATCTCGTCCAGAACGCGATCGATGCGAGCCCGGCGAACGAGCCGGTGACGCTCGCGGTCCTGGCCGATGGCGAGCGTGTGGCGATCGACGTGATCGATCTCGGGACCGGCATGTCGCCCGGCTTCATCCGCGACAAATTGTTCAAGCCCTTCGTCTCGTCGAAGGAAGGCGGGTTCGGCATCGGCGCCTTCGAGGCGCGCCAGCTCGCGCATGCCATGGAGGGCCGCATCGAAGTGACGTCGCGCGAAGGCAAGGGCACGCGCTTCCGCGTGATCCTGAGGGCCGCGCATCCCGCGGACCTGGGCATGGGGAGAGCCGCATGAGCGGCGCCCCCGCTTTGTCCAGGTCGCTGCCCAAGCTGCTCATCGTCGAGGACGATGCCGGGCTCCAGCGCCAGCTGCGCTGGGCCTATGACGGCTATGAGATCTTCACTGCCTCCACCCGCGAGGAAGCGATCACCGTGCTGCGCGCCGAGGAGCCGCCGGTGGTCACGCTCGATCTCGGCCTGCCGCCCGATCCCGACGGCACCACCGAAGGCTTCGCGACGCTGGAGACGATCCTGTCGCTCCGCCCCGATACCAAGGTGATCGTCGCTTCCGGGCATGGCGCGCACGAATCGATGCTGCGGGCGATCGCGCTCGGCGCCTGGGACTTCTACCAGAAGCCGATCGACATCGACGCGCTGGGCCTGATCGTCGCCCGCGCCTTCCACGTCCACGCGCTGGAGGCGGAGAACCGGCGCCTGGCCGAACGAGTCGAGGCCGGCGCGGTGCTGGGCGGCATGCTCACCGGCGCGCCCGAGATGCTCAAGGTTACCCGCACGATCGAGCGCGTCGCCAGCGCCGACGTGTCGGTGATGCTGCTCGGCGCCAGCGGCACCGGCAAGGAGCTGCTCGCCCGCGGGCTGCACGACAAGAGCGGGCGCAAGGGCCGCTTCGTCGCGATCAACTGCGCGGCGATCCCCGACACGCTGCTCGAGAGCGAGCTGTTCGGGCACGAGAAGGGTGCCTTCACCGGCGCGGTGAAGACGACCGAGGGCAAGATCGAGCTGGCCCAGGGCGGCACCCTGTTCCTCGACGAGATCGGCGACGTGCCGCTGCCGCTCCAGGTCAAGCTGCTGCGCTTCCTCCAGGAGCGGGTGATCGAGCGTGTCGGCGGGCGCCAGGCGATCGCGGTGGACACCCGGATCGTCTGCGCGACGCACCAGGACATCGACGCGATGGTCGCCGACAATCGCTTCCGCGAGGATCTTTACTACCGCCTCGCCGAGATCGTCGTGCGCATCCCCAGCCTGGCCGAGCGGCCGGGCGATGCCGGGCTGCTCGCGCGCCACTTCCTGCGGAAGTACGCCGCACAGATGAACACCGCCGCGCGCAGCTTCGCGCCCGACGCGCTCACCGCGATCGATGCCTGGGGCTGGCCCGGCAATGTCCGCGAGCTGGAGAACCGCGTGAAGCGCGCGGCGATCATGGCCGAGGGCAAGCACGTCACCGCCGGGGATCTCGACCTCGACGCCCAGGCGGGCATCGAGCCGGTCAACCTGAAGGCCGCGCGCGAGCTCGCCGATCGCAAGGCGATCCGTCACGCGCTGGCCCGCGCCGAAGGCAATATCTCCGGCACCGCCCGGCTGCTCGGCATCAGCCGCCCCACCCTCTATGACCTGATGAAGGCCTATGACCTCCAGCCATAGGCGCGCCCGCGCCAGATCCTCGGGCTTCGGCGTGCGCGGCGTGCTGGTGATCGGCGGTGCGCTGGCGGTGCTGCTCGCCGTGCTGATCGGCTGGTTCACGCTGGCCCCCGGCCGGATGGGCAAGGCCGAAGCCGCCGAGGCGACCGCACGCGCCGAGGCGCTGCTCAAGGCCGATAACGCCACCGCCGCGCGCGACCTCGCGGCGGAGGCGGTGCGCGGCGATCCCGACAATGAGAACGCCCATATCGTCCTCGCGCGCGCGCTGCTCGCGCTGCAGGACGGCGTCGGCGCCGAGGGCGAGATCCAGCGCGCGGTCGATGCCGGCTATGACGCCGCTGCCGTGCCGCAATGGCGCGCCGAGGCATGGATACTCCAGGGCAAGACCGACAAGGCGCCCGCCGAGGCCGACAAGGCGCCGCAAAAGCTGCGCCCCTATGGGCTGCGCATCCGCGCGCGCGCGCTGGCCGCGACGAGCGACTATGCCGGCGCGCAGAGCGCCCTCGACCAGGCCCTGCATCTCGCACCCGATGATGCCGGCACATGGACCGATGTCGCCCGCTTCCGCTTCGCCGCCGGCGACCTCCTCGGCGCCGCCGAGGCTTCGGACCACGCGGTCAAGCTCGCGCCCGGCTCGGTCGACGCGCTGGTCGTGCGCGGCGAGGTGGTGCGCAGCCAATATGGGCTGGTCGCCGCCCTGCCCTGGTTCGAGCAGGCGCTGAAGCGCGACCCGGCCCGCCATGCCGCGCTGATCGAATATGCCGCGACCCTGGGCGATGCCGGCCGCGCCGTCGACGCGCTCGCCGCCACCCGCCGCGCGCTCGCCGCCCGGCCGGGCAGCCCGCAGGCGCTCTACCTTCAGGCGGTGATCGCCGCGCGGGCCGGCAATTTCGATCTTGCCCGCTCGATCCTCGACAAGACCGGCGGCGCGATCGACGCGCTTCCCGGCATGATGCTGCTCGGCGGCACGCTCGACCTGGAGAAGGGCGATTACGAGCAGGCGATCGAGAAGCTGACCGACCTGGTCGGCCTGCAGCCGATGAACATCACCGCGCGCAAGCTGCTCGCCGTCGCCCTGCTGCGCACCGATCGCGCCCGCAACGCGATCGACATGCTGAGCCCGGTGGTCGCCCGCACCGATGCCGACAGCTATGCGCTGACCCTGGCCGCGCGCGGCTTCGAGCGGATCGGCGACCGCGACAGCGCCGCCCGCTTCCTCGACCGCGCCGCCTTCCCGGCAACGGGCGAGGCGACGGCGTTCAGCGCCGACGACGGCACCGCCACGCTTGCCGCCGATGCGGCGCGGCGGCCGAGCGACCCGGCGGCGACGCTGCCGCTGATCCGCGCGCTGATCGCCGGCGGCGACCGGGCCGGCGCGCTGGCCCGCGCCCAGGACATTGCCGCGAAGAACCCCGGCGCCGCCGGTGCGCAGGTGGTGCTGGGCGACATGCTGATGCTGCTCGGCCGCCCGGCCGATGCCACCACCGCCTATCGCCACGCCGCCGATCTGCGCTTCGACGAGCCGACCCTGCTCCGCCTGGTCGACGCGCTCGATCGCGCGGGCCGGCGCGAGGATGCGGCGAACGCGCTCGCCCTGTTCCTGTCGCAGAACCCGGTGAGCGTCCCGGCACTGCGCCTCTCGGCGCACTGGCAACTCGCCGCGGGAGATTATGACGCGGCAATCGATTCGCTGGAGGACATCCGCGCCCGCATCGGCGATGGCGACGCCGTGCTCAACGCCGAGCTGGCCGCCGCCTATGCCGGCGCGGGCGAGACCGGAACCGCGGTCGATTTCGGCGAAGCCGCCTATGGCCTCGCCCCGGCCAATCCCGCCGTGGTCGACGCCTATGGCTGGGCGCTGTTCCGCGGCGGCGACAAGGACGGCGCGCTCGAGCTGCTCCAGAAGGCGGTGATCCTCGCCCCCCGGCATCCGGGCCTGCGCTGGCACCTGGCCCAGGTCTATGCGGCGCTGGGCCGCAAGGCAGAGGCCAAGCAGCACGCCCAGGCCGCGCTGGCCGATCCGGGCTTCACCGAGCGGGCGGCGGCACAGGCGATGGCCAAAGGCTGAAACGACGGCGCCCGGCCGCGGAAGTTTACGAAGTCTACGCTACGGGGGATCGATCTTTCCGCGCGCACGAGCCCCTGTTGCGGGTGCGGTCGAGGGAGAAAGGGAAGGCCGGCACACCGGCATTGCGCCGGGCTCCACCAATGCCCGACAAGCCGCACGCATAGGCGCTGATAGCGAAGTTGGGGGTGAGCCGGCGACGGCGCCTCGCTATAGCCACCCCCCATGAACGAAGAGATCCTCGCCCGCATCGCCGATGCGCTCGACCGGCTGGCCCCGCCGCCGCCGCCGCCCGCCGATCTCGAGGCGCATCCCGCCTATGTGTGGCGCGGGCACGGCCTGGCCCCGGCGCGCGTGTTCGATCCGCTTCCGATCGATATCCTGCGCGGCGTGGATTCGCAGCGCGAGGCGCTGGTGGCGAACCTCACCCGGCTTTCCGATGGCCATGCCGCGCAGGACGTGCTGCTCTGGGGCGCGCGCGGCACCGGCAAGTCGGCGCTGGTGAAGAGCGCGGTCGCCGCGGTGCAGGCACAAGGCGGGCGCCTCGCTTTGGTCGAGGCGGTGACCACCGAGCTCGCCACCCTGCCCGAGCTGTTCGGGCTGCTCGGCGCGACCGACCGTCCCTTTGCCGTGTTCCTCGACGATCTCGGCTTCGATGGCGTGGGCGATGCCCGGGCACTGCGCTCGCTGCTCCAGGGCGGGGCCGAGGCGCGGCCGAACAATGCGCGGCTGCTCGTCACCTCGAACCGCCGCCATCTCGTCGTCCGCGACATTGCCGAGCAATCGAGCGCGATCAATCCGCGCGATTCGGCGGACGACGGGCTGGCGCTGGCCGACCGATTCGGACTCAGCCTCGGCTTCCACGTTGTTGATCAGGACACCTATGTCGACATCGTCCGCGCCTATGCCGATGCGCATGGCCTTGGCTTCGATCCGGTCGATGCGATCGGCTGGGCGACGCGGCGCGGCAGCCGATCGGGGCGCGTTGCGTGGCAATATGTTGTTGATCTTGCAGGAAGATCGGGGCGCAACCTGTAATTGCACTGATCCAGATCAAAAAGACCGGCGAGGACGCTTGACTCTGACCGGCGGCCAGTCCCTCCTCGCGCCATGGGGCGGATAGGCGAAACCGATCTTCTCGACCGGCTGGCGCCGAACGGGCGCGGCACATGGATCGTGCAGCTGGGCCTGGGACTGCTCGCCACCGCGCTGGCCATCGGGCTGCGCACCGCGATCGACAGTGTCGCCCCCGCCGCCGGCCCGTTCGTGCTCGGCTTTCCCGCCATCCTGATGGCGACGCTGTTCGGACGGTGGCAGGCGGGGCTGCTGACCGGGGTGCTCACCCTGCTCTACAGCTGGTATTTCGTGCTGCCGGTGCGGCACTCGATGGCGCTCAAGTCGCCGGACGAAACCGCCCGGCTGGTGCTCGCCGCGGTGAATTATCTGGCGGTGATCGTGATCGCGGAGCTGTTCCGCCGCGCCGTGCGCCGCGCGTCGGACGAGCGCGATCGCGAGATATCGGAGCGCGACCTGTTCCTCGAGGAGTTCGATCACCGGGTGAAGAACAATTTCACGCTGGTCGCCGCGCTGCTCGACATGCAGCGCCGCCGCGCGCGGGACGCGGAGACCCAGGTGGCGCTGTCCTCGGCGCTCGCCCGGGTGGAGAGCATCGCGCGGGCGCACCGGCACCTCTATCGCGGCGCGGCATCCTCGCCGGGCGCCGTCGACATGGCGGTCTATCTCGACGAGCTGAGCGCGGCGCTGGCCGAGGCGCTGTTCCTGCGCGGCGCGATCACGCTCGAATGCGTGTGCGACCATGGCGCGATGCCGCGCGACCGGGCCGTCTCGATCGGGCTGATCGTCAACGAGCTCGTGACCAATGCCGCCAAGCACGCCTTTGCGGGGCGCGACAGCGGGCGGATCGAAGTGCGGTTCGCGGCCATCCCGTCCGGCTGGAAGCTGGTGGTGCGCGACGATGGCGTGGGCATGCCCGCCAACACCCGGCCGCGCAAGGACGGCGGGCTCGGCCAGAAGCTGATCGACGGCTTCGTCCGGCAGGCCCGCGGCACGACGACGACGCAGACCGGGCCGGACGGCACGGTAGTCACGGTGGTGCTGGAGGCTTGAGGGGGCGGCGAATCGGCTCGAGCGGCCCGCGCGCCCCGCGCGTCAGTTGGCGATAAGCAGGTTGACGCCTTCGGTATCGTTCGCGCCGCCGACACAGCTCCCCGTCCCCGCCACGGCCACCGGACGCTGAGTCGCATATGCCGTGAGCACGATCGCGACCTGGGACTGGCCCGCATTGGTCGACGGATCGATTTCCCAGCGACCGCAGCAATCGCATCCCGGCCGCGCGGTTCGCGCGCCCGTGGTGTAGAAGAAGAACCGGCTGCCGGTCTGCTGGACCGATGTCACGAGGCCGGCGGACTGGTCGGAGGCGGAGGCGCCGCTCAGCCCGAGGACGAACGTTGTCGAAAGTGCGAGCAGCTTTGCGATGATTTTCATGGGCCCCGTCCGCCTTGAGGATTCATGCGGGGAATGCTTGGCGTCACGCCCTATCGCAATTTAAAATATTGCAACGGACAAGAAACAAGCACCGTTTCCGATGTAACTTCCCGTGTATTCCTGGATGCATTTTTCACACTTGATTATCGCCGGCCATGTCAGGCATTCGCCCGCGAGATGTAAATTCCATCACAGATCACGGATATGCCATGAGACACGAACTTATTTCCGTGATTCCGTTCGTACTTGCCATGCCGGCCATGGCGCAGACCGCGCCGGAACAGACCAAATATGAATATGATACGCTCGGTCGCCTGGTGAAGGTGACGATCGAGAGCAGCACCAGGGGCGATACCAGGGCGAACTACAGCTATGACCCCGCCGGCAACCGCACGAATGTGAAGGTCGAGACGCGTTCGCGCCGCGCCTTTGTCGTGCCGCTCAACGGCTTCACAGTGATCCCGCTCAAATGATCCCGCCGCTCGCATGATCCGGCAGACCGCGGGCGCGGCCTTCCGGCTCAGCCCAGCGTCTCGACCATCTCCGCCAGCTCCAGCCAGCGCATCTCCGCCGCGTCCTTCTCGTCGCGCAGCTTCGAGATGCCGTCGCTCAGCTTCGAGAATCTGCCCGGGTCCCTGGCATAGAGGTCCGGATCGGCCAGCGCGGTCTCGTCCCGGGCGATCTGCGCCTCGATCTCCTCGATCCGCTTGGGCAACAGGTCGTAGTCGCGCTGGTCCTTGTAGCTGAGCTTGGTCGTCTTTCTCGGCGCTTCGGCTGCCGGCGCCGCCTTGGGCGCGGCCTTCCTCGCCTCCTGCCTGGGCCGGCGCTTGGCCTCCCAGTCGGCATAGCCGCCGACCACGACGTCGACCATGCCCGATCCGTCGAGCCCCAGCGTCACCGTCACCGTGCGATCGAGAAAGTCGCGGTCGTGGCTGACGATCAGCACCGTGCCTTCATAGTCCGCGATCACTTCCTGGAGCAGGTCGAGCGTCTCGAGGTCGAGATCGTTTGTCGGCTCGTCGAGCACCAGCAGATTGGAATGGCGGGCAAACTCGCGCGCCAGCAGCAGGCGCGAACGCTCGCCGCCCGAAAGCGTCGCGATCCTGGCCTCGGCGATCGAGGGATCGAACAGGAACTCCTTGAGATAGCCATGGACATGCTTCTTCACGCCCAGCACCTCGATCCAGTCGCCGCCGTCCGCCAGCACGTCGCGGACCGACTTGGCGGGGTCCATCAGGCTGCGCTGCTGGTCGATGATCACGCCGTTCAGCGTGTTGGAGAGCTTGACCGTGCCTTCGTCGGGCTGGATCTCGCCGGTCAGCAGCTTGAGCAGGGTCGACTTGCCCGTGCCATTGGCACCGACGATGCCGATCCGGTCGCCCTTGGTGACGCGGAAGGTCAGGTCCTTGATGATCGTGCGCTGATCGTCCCCGGCGCCGAAGCGCTTGGTGACGTGCTTGGCGTCGATCACCACCTTGGTGTTGCTGTCGTCGGCGGCGGTGACGAGCTTGGCGGCACCCTGCGGCCCCATCATCGCAGCGCGGGTGGCGCGCATCTCCTTCAGCTTTTCCAGCCGCCCCTGGTTGCGCCGGCGCCGGCCGGTGACGCCGCGCTGGAGCCAATGCTCCTCGATCTTGAGCTTGGCGTCGAGCCGCTGGGCGTTGCGCTCCTCCTCGGCATAGACCTGGTCGGTCCAGGCCTCGAACCCGCCAAAGCCCACTTCGGCGCGGCGGATCGTGCCGCGATCGAGCCACAGGGTCGAGCGGGTGAGGCGCGTGAGGAAGGTGCGGTCGTGGCTGATCACGATGAACGCGCCGGTGAACCGGCCCAGCCAGTCCTCCAGCCATTCGATCGCGGCGAGATCGAGATGGTTGGTCGGCTCGTCGAGCAGCAGCACATCGGGATTCTGCGCCAAGGCCCGCGCGATCGCGGCGCGGCGGCGCTCGCCGCCCGAGGCAGTCTTCGCCTCGCGGCCCAGGTCGATGCCGAGCTGGTCGGCGATCGCCTCCGCCTCGTGCCGGGGCGGCGCGTCGCTGCCGGAGAGCACATAGTCGAGCAGGGTCGCGCAGCCCTCCATCCGCGGCTCCTGCTCGAGCAGCACGACCCGCGTGCCCGGCACGATGGTGCGGCGGCCCTCGTCGCCGTCGATGCTGCCGGCGATCAGCTTGAGCAGCGTCGTCTTGCCCGCGCCGTTGCGGCCGATCAGCGCCAGCCGATCGCGCTCGCCGACATAGAGGTTCAGCCCGCGGAACAGCCAGCCATGGCCCTGGACGAGACCGAGATTTTCATAAGCGAGGACGGGTGCAGCCATGATGCCTTTGATCGGTTGCGGCACCGGCCCGCTCCCCCACCCGGCCACCCATGGGATATTGACGTTGGGTGGCCGGGTGGGGGAGTGGGCCGGTGCCGTCGCAATGGGCTCCACCTAGGGGTGGCGAGCCCGCCCGGCAAGTTACCGCCGGCTGAAGGGTGCGTTCAGGGGCTATTCAATGCCCGGACCCTATGCCATCTGCCATGAAGATGTTGGTGACGCCCATCCTTTGCGCCTGCCTGGCGGCGTTCGCGCCCGCCGGGGCCGCGGCTGCGCAGCCGGACGGGCACCAGGATTCGGACGGCCGCTCGCCCCGCCGCCAGGCCGGGCCGCCGCTCTCGGTGCGCGAGATCGAGCGCCGGGTGGTGCCGCGGCTGCCGGGGGCCCAATATCTCGGTTTCGACTATGATCCCGCAACGGAAGTTTACACGCTGAAGTTCCTGCGCAATGGATCGGTGATCTGGGTGGACGTCGATGGCCGGTCCGGCGCGATCGTCCGCAAAACGGGCGATTAGGGCCCGGCGAGGGGAATGACATGCGACTGCTGATCGTCGAGGATGAGCCGAACCTGGGGCAGCAGCTCCGCAATGCGCTGGAAGGCGCGGGCTATGCGGTGGATCTGGCCACCGATGGCGAGGAAGGCCTCTATCTCGGCTCCAACGAGCAATATGATGCGATCATCCTCGATCTCGGCCTGCCCGAGATCGACGGGCTGACGGTGCTCGACCGCTGGCGCAAGGAAGGCAAGACCACCCCGGTGCTGGTGCTCACCGCGCGCGACAGCTGGTCGGACAAGGTGGCGGGGCTCGATGCCGGCGCCGACGATTATGTCGCCAAGCCCTTCCAGACCGAGGAGCTGATCGCCCGGCTGCGCGCCCTGATCCGCCGCGCCTCGGGCAATGCCTCGGCCGAGCTG
>JAESGN010000701.1_pt1 | contig 18556 bp, 15 predicted proteins | sample 9269731 | NCBI WGS metagenome assembly JAESGN01 (sample SAMN15720683, study PRJNA650826) | algae metagenome | isolation source: Mojavia pulchra JT2-VF2 and co-occurring heterotrophs from desert soil | place: USA: Cadiz Valley, Joshua Tree National Park, CA | collected 1998-06-08
GTGCACACCTGACCCCGTCATCACAAAAGCGAAGGTGGCACCGCCCAAAGCGGACATTGCCGATCGCCGCTCTGAGTCAAAAGCGGACCTCGGCTGGCGGCGGGGGAGGGATGTCCGCTTCTGACTCGTTGCGGACTTTGAGAAAGGCCGGTTTGCGGCAAGGGCCTACCCGATCGCAGCGGGTCGAGGACTAGCACCCATCTGATCGCTGCCGGCAAATCAGGAGGTCTGTCCCCCATCAGCAACTTGTCGCTGTTCCTCTTTGAGTGGCGCAAATGCTGAAGCGCTCTCAGCTTGCACGTCGAAAATACACTGCTTCGCTCGTGCTTAAGGGATGATAGACAGCGAGCATGTTGAAAGTCCGCGCGCTGCCTACGGCCTGTGCCGCCCGGCCCACCAGTTCCGTCTGCTCAGGCTGTGGCGCGCGCGCGTTCAGCGTCTGCGACGCGTTGTCGGAGGTCGATCTTGCGCGATTGGACTCAATTGCAGAACGCGTAGCGCTGGCGGGCGACGACATACTGGCGAACGAGGCCGAACCGGCCGTGAACGTCTTCAACATCACATCGGGCGCGGTCCGGATTTACAAGCTGCTGCGCGATGGTCGCCGCCAGATCACCGGGTTTCTGTTCGCCGGGGATTTCATTGGACTGACCGCCGGGCCGACCTACGCCTTCTCTGCGGAAGCGATTGAGGACACGACCGTATGTCGCTTCCGGGCCTCGGAGTATCGGGCCCTGGCGCGAGAGCGGCCCAGTCTGGAAGCGGCCTTGCTGAGCCGGGCGATGCATGAGCTGACGGCGGCGCAGGACCAGATGCTGCTGCTCGGTCGCAAGACCGCGCGTGAACGCCTCGCCAGCTTTCTGGTGACGATGCTTTCGCGCGATCCCTTACGCCCCGCTGGCGACAACGCCGTGCGACTGCCGATGACCCGATCCGAGATCGCGGACTATCTCGGACTGACGATCGAGACCGTCAGTCGCGAGCTGACCAAGTTGAAGACCAGCGGCGTCATCCATGCCGTCTCTCTGCACGACTTGCGGATCGAGCGCCCTGACCGCCTGAAAGACATGGCGAACGGCGCATCCTAGGCGGCCAAGTCATCCGGAGGGCAGGTCAGACGAAGATGTCCGTCGCTGTCCAGCCCTTCGACCCGGATGGAGCGGTTGCAGAGCGCCATCGGCGACGCCTGGTGGCTGATCAAGATCAGGCCTTGCCCCCGCGCGGCCAGGCGGTTCTGAAGGCGGCCCAGGACCTGGGCCTCCGTCGCGGCGTCCAGACCTTCCGTCGGTTCGTCCAGCACCAGCCAGGGCGCATCGCGCAGATAGGCGCGCGCCAGGCCAAGACGCCGTCGTTCTCCGCCGGATAGCTGCTCGCCGTTCGGTCCGACAGGGGTGTCCAGGCCCAGCGATCCGGCGCGAATTCGGTCGCCCAGCGCGGCGTCGTCCAGCGCCGCCCACAGGGCCGCATCGTCGGCAGGTCCTGCAAGCAACAGGTTCTCGCGCACGGATCCATTCAGCAGACGGACGTCCTGGGCCGCATAGGCGAACAGCTGGCGCCGATCCTCCGGCGCGATGACAACGGCGTCCAATCCACCGAGCCGCATCTCGCCGGTCTGGGGCGTTCGCAACCCGATCAGGCGTTCGATCAGCGTCGTCTTGCCAGCGCCGGAGGGACCGAAGACGCCGAGGCGGTAGGGCGGCGCCAGCTCGGCGCCAAGGTTTGCGAGACCGAGCGCCGCACCGCGGAGCGGTCGACCGTGACGGGAGGACGCCGTGGGCATGGCGGCGTCGAGGCGAGACAGGGCCTGGGCGGCGGAGCCGTTCTGGTGCAGGGCGACGACCAGCCCTGCGGCGGATTCGACGCCCATGACCGCCGCGAGGGCTGCCAGCGCGATCAGAGGCAGATCGGCGGGGAATGCGGCGGGAATGACGACGCCGACCGCGAGGGCGCTGGCCGCCGACTGCCACACGGCCGTCCAGCCGCCCGATCGGGTCAGGGCGATCTGCGCCGTGTCGTGATCGGCGGCGACCTGCGCGACCTGCGTGCACGCCCAGTCGTCAAGACCGTAGGCCTTCAGCTCGGGCGCGGCGGCCTCCAGGGCGGCGAGGCGATCCTTCAGCGCGCCTGCGCCGGTCTGCACCGCTCGGCCGGCGGGATCGGCGAGGCGACGGGCGATTAGAACGCCGCCCAGAACGGCTGCGATCATCACGACGAACAGGGCCGCGCTGGCCCAGGGGGAGGCGAGGCTGGCCAGCAGAACGGCGGAAACGGCGCCGGCGCCCAAGCTCCAGAGCGCCGAGCGCCGCACGAAAAGGGTCTGAACCGCGTCCACGTCCTGAACCAGCCGGGCCGAGACCTCGCCGGACGACAGGTTCAGAGCGCGCTCGGCCGGGCCTGTGGCGATGGCGTCGAACAGTTGAGGGCGCAGGCGGGCGAGCGCCTTCAGGGCAGCCTCATGGCCCGCGACGCGCTCAACATAGCGCCCGCCGGTGCGGACGATGGCCAGCAGGCGGATGATGGCGCTGGGCATCATGTAGTTGAAGCTCTGGGCGGCCGCCGCGCCCGCCAGGCCCGCAAAGGCTGCGCCCGTGATGAACCAGCCCGACAGCCCCAACAGACAGACGGCCGCTACCGAAACGACAGCGCCGCCGGCCGCGGCGAGCCGAAGCCGGGCGCGCTGGGCCTGAGTCTGGGCGGCGATCAGGCCGGCGATGCGTGACGGGCCTCTCATAGCGTCACCACGCGGTCGGCCAGCGCGGCGACGGCTGGCGAGTGGGTGGCGATCAGGGTGGTGCGGCCGCGCGCGGCCTGACGGATGACGTCGAGCATGGCGCGTTCCGAGGCCGGATCCAGATTGGCGGTCGGCTCGTCCAGCACCAGAAGCGGCGCCCGCTTCAGGATGGCGCGGGCCAGGCCCAGGCGACGGCGCTCGCCGCCCGACAGACCGCCGCCACGCTCGTCGATGGGGCGATCCAGATCGCCGGACAGGCCCGCCGTGCTCGCGGCCAAGGCGATGCGGCCGGGGCAGGCGGTGCGATCCGCCAGGGCGATGTTCTCGGCCAAGGGGCCAGGCGTCACAATCGGGTGCTGGCTGGCCCAGGCGACACGCCCGGCGATATCGCCGCATTGGCTGAGCCGCGCGCCGCCCACCTCGACCTCGCCGCGCGTCAGGGGCGCGAGGCCGAGCAGCAGATGCAGAAGACTGGACTTGCCCGCGCCGCTGGCGCCCATCACCGCCACGATCTGGCCCGGCGCGATGTCGAGGTCGAACCCGTCGATGACCGGCGCTGAGCCTTCATAAGCGATGGCGACATCGCGGAAATGGATGGCGGGCGCCAGATCGCCGAGAGGCGCGCGCTGGGCCGGGCGCGGGTGTGGCGTGATCAGGGATGGGGCTGCGGCCTCGGCGGCCTGGCGATCATGATAGGCGGCCGCCAGGCGGCGCAGCGGCGCATAGACTTCGGGCGCCAGGGCCAGCACGAAGAAGGCGCGCGACAGGTCCAGCGTCTCGGGAACGGGGAAGGGCAGCAGCCGCAACAGGTTGAAGCCGCAATAGACGGCGATCAGCGCGACCGACAAGGCCGAGAAGAACTCCAGCACGCCCGACGACAGGAAGGCGATGCGCATGACGTGGGCGGTGCGGCGCTCCAGCTCGTCCGAAGCCTGGGCGATCTGCACCGTCGTGCGGCCCACGGAGTCGAAGGCGAGAATGGCGGGCAGGGTGCGGATACGGTCGATGAACAGGCCAGACAGCCGCTCAAGCGCCTGAAACTGACGACGGCTTTCGCCCGCCGCAGACGTGCCCGCCAGGGCCATGCCGACGATGAACGGGAACAGGGTGAACAGCAGAATGCCCGCCGACACTGGGCTGGCGATCGCGGCGGCGGCGATGATCAGCAGGGGCGAAACGCCTGCGGCGAGGCGCAAGGGGGCAAACCGCGAATAGTAGCTGTCCAGCGCGCCGACCCCTTCGACCAGGGCCGTCATCTGCGCGCTGGATCGCCGTCCTCGCCCGAACAGGTCTGACAGCAGGCGGCCTCGGACGTCGGTCTTTACCGCCCGACCCAGCTTCGCGCCGACGATCACGGCGGCCTGGCCGATCAGGCCGCGCGCGATCAGGCTGAACACAGCCAGGGCCAGCCACGGCGCGGCGGCGGCCGGCGATACGGTCAGGCTGGAAATCGTCAAAGCCAGCCCCGCCGCGAAGCCGATCGCTGGCGCGACGTCCGCAAGGGTCAGCACGCCGGTCAGCAGGGTCAGCCGCCTCCACGGACGACCGATCTGCTTCAGCCAGGCGGCCGCAGAGACAGGGGCGATTGGCACGGCGCTCATCAGACGACTCCAGCGCTCGGCGCAGGCCGCGCGCCACTGGGCGAAACGTCGTTGGACGAAATGTCCAAGGACCAAGCGTCCAATAGGGCCGGGCGTTCGCCGCCGCTTTGATCGAGATCAAGGCGGGCGTCCCGCGTACCGCCTAGGGCCGACGAAACGTCGGTCCAGCAGACCGATTCCTCGGAGCAACGCCATGATCGACCTCGCGGTCGTCGACCTGTCCCGGCTGCAGTTCGCGCTGACAGCCCTTTACCACTTCCTGTTCGTGCCCCTGACGCTGGGGCTGTCCTTCATGCTGGTCATCATGGAGTCGATCTATGTGATGACCCGCCGGCCCATCTGGCGGACGATCACCCGGTTCTGGGGCGTCTGCTTCGGCATCAACTTCGTGCTGGGCGTCGCGACCGGCATCACCATGGAGTTCCAGTTCGGCATGAACTGGAGCTACTACAGCCACTATGTCGGCGACATCTTCGGCGCGCCGCTGGCTATCGAAGGGCTGATGGCCTTCTTCCTGGAGGCGACCTTCGTCGGCCTGATGTTCTTCGGCTGGGACAAGTTGAAGCCGCACGCCCACCTGTTCGTCACCTTCATGGTCGCGCTGGGCACCAATCTGTCGGCCCTGTGGATCCTGATCGCCAACGGCTGGATGCAGAACCCGGTCGGCGCCGCCTTCAATCCCGACACGATGCGGATGGAGGTCACGGACTTCATGGCCGTGCTGTTCAACCCGGTGGCCCAGGCCAAGTTCGTTCACACCGTCTCGGCCGGTTATGTTTGCGCCTCGGTCTTCGTTTTGGGCGTTTCGGCGTTCTATCTGCTGCGCGGCAAGCACGTCGGCTTCGCCAAGCGGTCGATGACGGTGGCCTCGGCGTTCGGCCTGGCGGCGTCGCTGTCGGCCGTCGTGCTGGGCGATCAGTCGGGCTATGCCCTGACCGATAACCAGAAGATGAAGCTCGCCGCTCTGGAGGCCATGTGGCATACCGAGCCTGCGCCCGCCGGCCTGACGCTGATCGGCGTTCCTTCGATGAAGGACCGCGAGACCCATTTCGGCGTTCACGTGCCGTGGATCATGGGGCTGATCGCGACCCGCACCATCGACAAGCCCGTCGAAGGCATCTTCGAACTGGTCGCCACGGCCGAGGATCGCATCGAATCCGGTGTCATCGCCTATGACGCGCTGGAGAAGGTCAAGGCTGACCCGGCCGATCCCGTCGCGCGCGGCGTGTTCGAGACCCACCGCCGCGACCTGGGCTACGGCCTGCTGCTGAAGCGCCACGTCGCCGATCCCCGCCAGGCCACGCCTGCGCTGATCCAGCAGACGGCATGGGAGACGGTGCCGAACGTCCCGGCCCTGTTCTGGAGCTTCCGCATCATGGCGGGCATCGGGATGTTCATGATCGCCCTGTTCGGTACGGCCTTCGTGCTCTGCACCCTGCGCAAGCATCATACGAAGTGGTTCCTGCGGCTAGCCGTCCTGGCCATCCCGCTGCCGTGGATCGCGATCGAGTTCGGGTGGATCCTGGCCGAGTTCGGTCGCCAGCCGTGGGCGGTGGAGGGCGTACTGCCCACCTTCCTGGGCGCCTCGTCTCTGACCGTGCCACAGCTGTGGGCCACGATCGTCGGCTTCACCCTGCTGTATGGCGCGCTGGCGGTGGTCGAGGTGCGGCTGATGCTCTTCGCCATCAAGAAGGGGCCGTTTCACGAACAGGAGACGTTCGGCGAACCCAGCCCCGAAGCCCTGGCCGAGCGCGTTCCCGCGCCCGCCGTGGCCTGACCCAAGACCTTAGGACATCCGACAATGGATCTTCCCCTCGACTTCGCCACGCTTCGTCTGATCTGGTGGGGGCTGCTGGGCGTGCTTCTGATCGCCTTCGCCCTGACCGACGGTTTCGACCTGGGCGTCGGCGCCCTTCTGCCCTTCGTCGCCAGGACGGATGAGGAACGCCGCATGGTGATCAACACCGTCGGCGCCACCTGGGAAGGCAACCAGGTGTGGTTCATCCTGGGCGGCGGCGCGATCTTCGCCGCCTGGCCCTTCGTCTACGCTGTCAGCTTCTCGGGCTTCTACCTGGCCATGTTCCTGGTGCTGTCCGCGCTGATCCTGCGGCCGGTGTCGTTCAAATATCGCTCCAAGAGGGCGTCGCCCAAGTGGCGGTCGTTCTGGGACTGGTGCCTGTTCATCGGCGGCTTCGTGCCGGCGCTGGTGTTCGGCGTCGCGGTGGGCAACGTCCTGCTGGGCGCGCCCTTCCATCTGGATGGCGACCTGCGGTCCTTCTACGACGGTACGCTGCTCGGCCTGTTCACCCCCTTCAGCCTGATCGCCGGTCTGTTGTCGGTGGCCATGCTGGTGCTGCACGGCGCGGCCTGGCTGTCGGTCAAGGCCGAGGCCGGCCCGGTGATGGAGCGGGCGCGTCTGTTCGGCACGGTCGCCGCTATTCTGGCCCTGATCCTGTTTGCGGTCGGCGGACTGTATGTCGCGTACGGCGGTTTGGGCTACCGGATCACCGGCGCGCTGGACGTCAACGGCTTCTCCAATCCGCTTCGCACGACGGTTCAGGCCGCGCCCGGCGCCTGGCTGGACAACTACGGCCGCTATCCGTGGATGCTGATCGCGCCGGTCCTGGGCTTCCTGGGCGCGCTGGTCGGCCTGGTCGGCATGTGGCGGCGGTCCGCGCCGCTGGCGTTCGGCGGATCGTCCCTGTCCACCGTGGGCATCATCTCCACCGTCGGCCTGTCGATGTTCCCGTTCATTCTGCCCAGCTCGGTCAATCCTCAGTCCAGCCTGACGGTGTGGAACGCCTCGTCCAGCCATCTGACCCTGTTCATCATGTTGATCTGCACGGCGATCTTCCTGCCTCTGGTGCTGCTCTACACCGCCTGGGTCTATCGCGTGCTGTGGGGCCGCACGTCGACCGCCGCCCTCAAGACCAACCCCGACCTGTACTGACCCTTAGGAGCGCAGAACCATGTGGTATTTTTCCTGGATCCTGGGGCTTGGCCTGGCCGTCGGTTTCGGCGTGCTGAACGGCCTGTGGCACGAGTTCCATCTGTTTGACGAAGGGGACGCCGGCCTGTCCACGCCCGACGCATCGAAAGAGGGCGATGTCCCTCTCTAGCCCCGCGCGCCTGTCCGTTCGCGACCTGATCGCGCGCTACGACGCCCATGCGCCGCGCTATACCTCCTATCCGACGGCGGCCCAGTTCACGCCTGCCGTCGGACCCGGCGAATGGGCCGACTGGCTGGGGCGCTTGCCCGCGGATCGGCCGGTCTCGCTGTATATCCACCTGCCGTTCTGCAAGCGGCTGTGTTGGTACTGCGGCTGCAACACCCGGGCGGTGAACCGGGCGGGCGTCATCTCCAGCTATGTCGATCTGCTGCTGCGCGAGGCGGATCTGGTTCTGGCCCGGATTGGCCGGCCGGTCCGTGTCGGCTCGATCCATCTCGGCGGCGGCACCCCGAACATGCTGCCGCCGGACGATCTGGAACGACTGTTCGCCGGTCTGTCCGCGCGGTTCGACCTGGGCGACTGTTTCGAGGTCGCCGCCGAGTTGGATCCCGAAGTCCTGACGCAGGAGTGGGTCGAGGCGGCGGGCCGCATCGGCCTGGGCCGCGCCAGTCTGGGGGTGCAGGACCTGTCGCCGCGTGTCCAGGCGGCGGTGAACCGGCCCGAACGTTTCGAAGCCATCCGTTGGGCGGCCGAGGCCTTGCGTGGGCAGGGCGTGACCTCCCTCAACCTGGATCTGATGTACGGCCTGCCGCTTCAGGCCGTCGAGAACGTCATCACCACCCTGGGGCAGGTCACGACGCTGAGGCCGGAACGGATCGCCCTGTTCGGCTATGCCCATGTCCCGTGGATGAAGCCGCATCAGCGGTTGATCAACGACGCCGACCTGCCGGACGCCGAAGCGCGCTTCTCCCAAAGCCAGGCGGCGGCGCGCTATCTGGTCGGCAAGGGATGGCAGGCGATCGGGCTGGATCATTTCGCCCTGCCCCACGACGGGCTGGCGGCGGCGGACCGGGCCGGACGCCTGCATCGCAACTTCCAGGGCTACACCACCGACGCCGCAGAGGTGCTGATCGGTCTGGGCGCCTCGTCGATCAGTCGCACGTCCAGGGGCTATGTTCAGAACCACGCGCAGGAACGCGACTGGCGCCGCGCTGTCGAGGCCGGCGACCTACCAGTCGCCCGAGGCGTCGTCCTGACCGAACACGACATGTTCGTCAGCGAGATCATCGAACGGCTGATGTGCGATTTCGTCGTTGATCTTGCGCCCATCGTTCGACGTCGCGGTCGGGACCTGTCGTACGTCGCCGGCGCCTGGTCCCAGTTGGAGCGCTTCGTCGACGATGGTCTCGTGCGGATCGACGGGACGGTGGTGGCGGTGACCGACCTGGGCCGTCCGTTCGTCAGGGCGGTTTGCGCCGCCTTCGATCCCAATGCGGCGGCTCTTCAGCAAAGGCATGCGCGGGTGGTGTGAGTGGACAGATTGTCCACCCCCTGAACGATTTGCGCTGGATCAAGGCCGAGGCGTCCACCGGGGCGCACACCCCGCTCAGACGCCTGACGAAGGCCGCACAAGGCGGCCAGGGCGTCGGGGATCAGAAGATGAATACCAAGACCCTGCTGCTTGCCGCCGTCGCCTTCACCGCCTGCGCGGCGCCGGCCTTCGCTCAGACATCCGTCGCCTGGGACGCCCCGAAGAAGGGCGACTTCCTGGTGAGCGGGCGCGTCACCGACGTCTTCTCCCAGGCCGATGACGCCATCACCACGGCTGCGGGCGCGGACACCGGCCTGAAAGTGGATGTGGGCGACAGCGTCATGCCGACCCTGGGCTTCACCTACTTCCTGACCGATCACCTCGCGGTCGAGGCGATCCTGGGCACGACCCAGCACGAGATTCGCGCCCAAGGCGGCGGGACGGACGTGGCCGTGCATGAGACCTGGGTCCTGCCGCCGGTGGTCACCCTGCAATACCGCCCGCTGAGTCAGGGCCGCGTCAGCCCCTATGTCGGCGCGGGCGTGAATTACATGCTGTTCTACAGCGGCAAGGACAAGAACGGCTTCACCGTCGATCTGGACGACGGTTTCGGCTACGCGCTCCAAGCGGGCGCGGACGTCGGCATTCAGGGGCCCTGGAGCCTAAACCTTGACGTCAAGAAGGTCTGGTTCGAAACCGACGCCAAGATCAACGACGGCGCCCTGAAGTCCAGCGTGACCCTCGATCCGTGGGCCTTGTCGTTGGGCGTCAGCCGCAAGTTTTAGCTGGAGCCCCTAGGGGTCGCCGACCTTTGTCCCATTGACTGAAACGCCGATGCGGCGCTCTTTTTCCGAAAGAGCGCCAGGGAACATCAATGGTCGCGCAAACGGGAAACGGCCACGGCAAGCTGATAAAACAGGCGCTGGACGCCGCCGGAGGTGAGGCGCGTTCGGCCCTGGCGGCGTCATGGCGACGGTCGATGTCGCTTTATGGGCTCGATCCTGAGGATGAAGGCCGACCGAACACCCTGACAGACCAGGAGTTGCGCGAAGCCCGTGACGCCATGGAGCCGATGACAAGGGCGGCTCAGGATTCGCTTGACCGCCTGTTCCTGGCCGTCGGCGACACCGGATGCTGTGTTCTTCTCACCAACGCTGAAGGGGTGACCCTGGAACGGCGAGGCGCAGCGGCGGATGATGAGATCTTCCGCCGCTGGGGCCTATGGCCCGGTGCGGTTTGGTCTGAGGCGGTTGAGGGTACAAACGGCATCGGCACGGCTTTGGCCGAGCGTCGTCCGCTGACCATCCATCGCGATCAGCATTTTCACACTCGTAACACGGCGCTGAGTTGCACTAGCCATCCCATCTACGGTCCAACAGGGCGTCTGGCGGGCTTGTTGGACGTCTCGTCGTGCCGGACCGATGCGACGCAGGGCGTATTGGGGTTGATCGCGGCGGCGGTGGCGGACGCTGCGAGAGCGATCGAGGCGCAAACCTTCCGGCACGCCTTTCCTCAAGCGCGCATCGTGCTGACCGACGATGCGGCCGGACGAAACACGGCGGCTCTGCTGGCGGTTGACCAGGATGATCTGGTGGTTGGAGCGACGCGCGCCGCACGCCTCGCGCTCGCGATCACCGACGACCGGATCGCGAACCAGCTCGCGGCGTCGGAGGTGCTGGGCGCAGGGGCCGTAGAAGCCGATCTTTCGAACGCCGAACGCGGCGCGGTGCGTCGCGCGCTAGCGTTGAGTGGCGGCAATGTCTCTGCGGCCGCGCGCGCGCTCGGGGTCAGCCGCGCGACCCTGCACCGCAAGCTGCACCGGCTCGGCCTTTCTAACGCACCTTAATAAGCGATCTGTCGCAGTTCTGCGACAGGTTTGCGCCGCAGCATGGCAGCGGCGTATGGCGTCACGCGCTCCGCAGGATGACCTTCTGATCCAAAGACGTCGACAATCGACGCCAGAGGACAACGCAGGAGGCCTTCATGACCAAGCCCGAGTTCATTCGCGCCGTCACCCCCAGATTCAAGGCGCGCTACGACAACTTCATCGGCGGACAGTGGGTCCCGCCCGTCAACGGCCGCTATTTCGAGAACACCTCGCCGGTGAATGGCCGGGTCCTATGCGAGGTCGCACGATCGGACGCGGCCGACGTCGAATTGGCTCTGGACGCCGCCCACGCCGCCAAGGACGCCTGGGGGCGAACCAGCGTCGCCGAACGCGCCATCATCCTGAACAAGATCGCCGACCGGATCGAAGCCAATCTGCAAGCCGTCGCAGAGGCGGAGACCTGGGACAACGGCAAGCCGGTGCGCGAGACCACGGCCGCCGACATTCCTCTCGCGATCGACCATTTCCGCTATTTCGCCGGCTGCATCCGCGCTCAGGAAGGCGGAATCTCGGAACTGGACCACGACACGGTCGCCTATCACTTCCACGAGCCGCTGGGCGTGGTCGGTCAGATCATTCCCTGGAACTTCCCGATCCTGATGGCGGCCTGGAAGATCGCTCCGGCCCTGGCGGCGGGCAACTGCATCGTGCTGAAGCCGGCCGAGCAGACCCCGGCGTCCATCCTCGTGGTGATCGAACTGATCCAGGATTTGCTGCCGGCCGGCGTGCTGAACATCGTTTCGGGCACGGGGGCCGAGGTGGGCGAGCCGCTGGCCACCAATCCGCGCATCGCCAAGATCGCGTTCACCGGCTCGACCGCCGTTGGTCAGAAGATCATGCAGTATGCGACCCAGAACCTGATCCCGGTGACGCTGGAGCTCGGCGGCAAGTCGCCGAACATCTTCTTCAAGGACGTGATGGATCACGACGACGCCTATCTGGACAAGGCGCTGGAAGGCTTCGCCATGTTCGCGCTCAATCAGGGCGAGGTCTGCACCTGCCCCAGCCGCGCCCTGATCCATGAGGACATCTATGAGGCCTTCATCGAAAAGGCGATCGCCCGGGTGGAGTCGATCGTCCAAGGCGACCCTCTGGACCCGGCCACCATGGTGGGGGCGCAGGCCTCGGAACAGCAGCTGAAGAAAATTCTCGGCTATCTGAAGCTGGGCAGGGAGGAGGGCGCCAAGGTCCTGACCGGCGGCAATCAGGCCGCGCTCAAGGACGATCTGGCCGGCGGCTATTACATCAAGCCCACCGTGTTCAAAGGCACCAACGACATGCGGATCTTCCAGGAGGAAATCTTTGGTCCGGTCCTGGCGGTAACGACCTTCAAGACGCTAGAAGAGGCCATCGCCATCGCCAACGACACCGAATACGGCCTGGGGGCCGGCGTGTGGTCGCGCGACATGAACACCGCCTATCGCGCCGGCCGCGCCATCCAGGCCGGACGGGTCTGGACCAACTGCTATCATCAATATCCGGCCCACGCGGCCTTCGGCGGCTACAAGAAGTCGGGCATCGGGCGCGAGAACCACCGCATGATGTTGGACTACTATCAGCAGACCAAGAACCTGCTTGTCAGCTACAGCCCCGACAAGTTGGGCTTCTTCTAATCCGGGCGCAGGATGGCCGATCGAGGATTGGCCATCCTGCGTAGGGTCCTATCATCAGCCACTCACTCGGGCAGGCCTGCAACTGTCCACAGTGGTGCTGCTGCGAGTAGCCCGGACAGGGGACGGTTTGCGAGCCGCTGAACGTCAGCGTTCGAACTTTGAGGCAATGTCCGCTTCTGGCGCATCAGCGCTGTCTGAAGCGTATGGTGAGGAGGGGGCGTTGATCGTGGGAGGTGGCCATGAGCCAGCCCGATCTTTTTTGTCTACCTCGTAAGCCCTGGAATGCTGGTCGGATGACTGGAGCCAAGGTCCCACTCAAGCCTAAGCACATCTGGGCAATCCGACAGCATCTTAAATCGGTTGGATCGGTCCGGGATCTGGCGATGTTCAACATCGCGCTGGACGCGAAGCTCCGAGGCTGTGATCTGGTGAAGCTTCGGCTAGCGGATATCGCTCAAGGCGGAGCCATTCGCCAGCGCTCGACCATCATTCAGCAAAAGACAGGTCGCCCGGTCCCGTTCGAGATAACTGAGGCCGCGAGGGAGGCGCTAGCGCATTGGCTGGAGCGCCGGGGGCGCCGACGCGACGACTGGCTGTTTCCCAGCCGTAGCAAAGAGGGCGCGCACATAGGCACGCGCCAATATGCTCGGTTGGTCGATACTTGGGTAAGAATGATCGACCTAAACCCAAGTGCGTATGGGACCCACAGCCTGCGACGGACAAAGGTAGCGTTGATTTACAAAAAGACCGGAAATCTGCGCGCGTGTCAGCTTCTGCTCGGTCACGGAAAGCTGGAAAGCACCGTTAGATACCTCGGCATCGAAGTCGATGACGCTTTGGAGATATCGGAACAGATCGACCTCTAAGCCGGCTTTCGGGCAGTTCGTTGGAGAGCGGACTGCCCAAAAGTCTGCTTAGGGTGGGAAGCGGACCTATGCTCAGGCCGCGTCACTAGCCACAGCACGAGGTGCCCTGCTGGATCGGTGGGCATGGAGTGTCCGCGTAAGAACAGAACACACAGCAATCGCCGGGCAGCGGTCGCAACTTGGTCCCACAGCCAGCGCAATCGTAGAACCAGATGCAAGCGTCTGTCGGCATGGTTTCGGTAGCCACATGCCCGCAGTCAGGGCAGGTGAGGGTGGATTGTAGCAGGATGCCGTCGCTCATCGCGCGGCCATCAAGACGCTCATCGCCCAAGGCTCAATGAAAGGCCCCCAAACCAGAGCGAGGCCAACCAGCACGGAAGCCAGAACAAGCAGCCAAAAAGCCGTCCGCGACGGTCGAGCGCAACTCACGTCAGTTCGGCACTTTCGAACCCGCCGCCAATGCAAGAGCCAGCCCACCATCAACACGAGCGCCGCAATGGCCGTCAGCCATGTTCGCGCTCCTGCGATGACGGCGGCTCCTGCGAAGGAAACTCCGGCAAGGGAGAGAGCGAGAGGCAACACGCAGCAAGCCGCCCAAGCGAAGACCGAGGCAAACCCTCCGACAGCAGCCGACGTGCTGACGACAACATCGGGATTAGGGGGAGGCTTGTGGGTCATCATGGGAAACTCCGTCCAATGTGATAGAGGCTACAACCCGTAGCCACTACGGGATCAAGTGCGTGAAGCGACAAAGGATGACGATTGGAAGGTTGGCCCGCGAAGCTAGGGTGAACCTCGAAACCGTGCGCTACTATGAGCGTATCGGCGTCATGCCCGTGCCTGACCGAACCGAGGGCGGACACCGTAGCTACGCTCCTGAACACGCTGAGCGTCTGAAGTTCATTCGCAGGTCTCGGGAGTTGGGATTCGGCATCGAAACCATCCGACGTTTGATTTCCTTGGGCGAGGCCGAGAGCCAATCGTGCTGTGAGGTGAGGGATATGGCGAAGGATCAGATCGCCAGCATCGACGCCAAGATCAGCGATCTGACACGGCTCAGGCGGGTCCTTCAGCAGGCCGTAGTCGACTGTGGAGAGGGCACCGAAGTTCGTTGCCCCGTCATCAAAGAGTTGGGATCGAACGGAAGGCTAGCTGGTTCGACTGAGAGTGGTCGGCCACAGGGGATGAAATAAGACCATGAGCATCAGGCTCGGTTTCTACAGCGTTCGCCAATCTGGATCGGACCAAGACCCCATGGACGACGAAGCGTGGGGGCTGGCTATGCTCTCGCACTTCAAGGACGGGCGCGTCGTTGGAGTTGATCAGGGCGGTTGCCGGGTGAGCGGGACGTATCAAGACCGTCCAGACGGCGGCATCGAACTACACATGATCTACGACCTCAAATGCGGGTCTCACCTGCCCAACGGAACCGTGCTGGAAGCCGATCACCGGATTGAGGGCGATCTGGTTCTAACTGGCCAGACGGTCACTGGTGGCCATCAGCTTTTGGACATCGGCCTAGGCCCCATGTTCATCAGCTTAGAATGGCTCGCAGAGGGGGTCTGATTTCCTCACAAGGAACGTCCGCTTTGGGTCGAAAGCGGTCTGAGCGTTAAGGGCGGAAAGTGAACGTCGTCAGCCACTGCGGCATGCGGTTTTAATTTCGCGCATTTCCGTCCGAGAAATGGACCGAAACGCTAATCCTCCCTCTCGCCGAAGAGCGGGCCTGCCGAATGGCTGCTCAGGGTGGGAAGCGGACATTGCGTACCGAGCGATGCCAGGCGAATATCTGGTCATGAGCGGGCGCTTCGAAGACTGGACAGAAGCCAAGCGGGCTGCGGCTCAGGTGGTCGCTGCTCGTCCGGGCGAATACGCGGCTTCGGTCATTTTTAATCTGGACGATTTGCTGGCCCACGTTCAGCAGTCCAATCGACCCGCTCCGTCTGTCGTGCCGGGCTATTGGCCTACCTTCCTTGTGGAGTGGCAGACCGAAGAAGCGAAAAATCTCCAGATCGAAGTCTTTGACGACCGCTACGAGGTCTCCCGATTCTTCGATGGCAGGACCGACATTTGGTATGAGCCCCACGCGCCCGGCGACACCTTCTCCGACCGGTTCATCGCCGAGCTACCCAACACGGGCTGAACGCCCGCAATGGGTCGATTTCAGTCCTGTTCTTCGAGGCCGAAAGCGGACGTTGGCCCCCAGGCCGGAAAGTGCTCGCGGTCGATGTCAGCTAGGGGTGGTTAGCGGACGTTGCGCCACGCGGCCTCTAGACCCTAGCTTGAAGCCCGCGTAACGCGGATCATCAGCCTTGAGGGTATCAATATGGCCGCCGATCCAGATCATCTCCGACGTGTCCAGTTGATACGCAAGGCTGTGCTAACAGCCTGCATAATCGGTGTCTGCGCTTTCGCTGCGATCACACATACGGCAAGCGACGCAGAGGGCTTTCATGAAGGGTTCGAAGCCTTCGGTCTGGCTCTCATCCTCATCTGTATCGTCGGACGGTCCTGGTGCTCGCTTTATATCGGTGGGCGAAAGAAGGCGGAGATCGTGGACCGAGGACCTTATTCGATCAGTCGGAATCCGCTCTACGTCTTCAGCTTCATCGGCGCCTTCGGCATGGGGGCGCAAACCGGGTCCGTCCTGATGGCGTGCCTGTTCGTGATCATCGCGTTCGTCGTCTTCTACGCGACGGTGAGACGTGAGGAGGATTGGTTGAGGACCACCTTCGGAAACGAATACGAAGCCTACATGGCGAGGACGCCTCGCTTTTGGCCTAACTTCAGCAGGTGGCGCGACCAGGACACATTGGAAATCCGACCGACCCTCTTCCTGACAACCCTTAGGGACGGCTTGGCCTTCCTTCTCGTCATACCTTTGTTCGAAGCCCTCGAGCATGCGCAGGACGTCGGTTGGGTCCACGCGATGTTCACGCTTCCCTAGGTGCGACGTAATGTCGCCGACATCTGAGTAAATCGTCCGCTGATCGATGGAGCGTAACGATGACTGATGCCGGCAAGCTCACCACGCCCAGCGACGCCCTTTCGAAGGTGCCCGCCGTTACTCTGGGCTTTTGGGTCATCAAAATCCTTGCGACCACCCTCGGTGAAACCGGCGGCGACACCGTCAGTATGACGATGAAGCTGGGATATTTGACGGGCACCGCAATCTTCGCAGCGGTCCTGATTGCGCTCGTTATTCTTCAGGTGCGCGCAAAGCGGTTTCATCCTTTGCTCTACTGGGCGACGATAATCGCTTCGACGACGGCGGGAACCACCCTGGCGGATTACGCCACTCGCTCGTTGGGGATCGGCTACACTGGCGGCTCAGCGTTGCTGCTGTTGGCGGTTCTGGCTTCGCTGCTGGCTTGGAAGCTGACGTTGGGGTCAGTCTCCTCCGATCATGTCTCGGAGCCAAAGGTCGAGCTCTTCTATTGGCTGACCATCACGCTGTCGCAGACTCTCGGCACCGCGCTTGGCGACTGGACAGCAGACACCGGCGGGTTCGGATATCTCGGCGCCGCCGTTCTTTTCGGCAGTCTCTTGGCCATTGTGGCTGCCCTGGCAGTTTGGACGCGTATCAACCGGGTTCTGTTGTTCTGGGCTGCCTTCATCCTGACGCGACCGCTCGGGGCCGTGGTGGGCGACTTCCTGGACAAACCTCTGGACCACGGGGGTCTGGCGTTCAGTCGCCCGCTCGCGTCCGGGCTTCTTGCCGTGGTCATTCTGGCCTTGATCCTGCTGCTTCCCCAAAAACCCGGCGATCGTCCCTCCTCAGGCCATCCGACAAACCCGTGACTTAGGGGTGGGGTCCGCAATGGGTCGATTTCCGCCTCGGGCTGTGGCGCCGAAAGCGGTCGTTTGCGGTCGGGTCGGAAAATGGTCGCCGCCGTTTTCCGCTAGCGGTGGCAAGCGGACTGGCGTTCTCAAGTCGCTGGCCTGAGGAAGGCAGCAACCGCTGAACGGAGTTGCTCGCGCATTATGACGGCGCGTTCGTGACTGAGGTCAAACTTACTGTTCAGATCGCGGGTGATGGCCATACCGGCGAGAAAGCCCATAAGCAGGCGCGCACGGACATCTGCGTCCTCGCCCCCGACCCATGCTTCAAGGTCGCGAAAGCCTTGGTGACCCAACGCTTCATCGATGAGGCGTTTGGCCTTATCTGATCCAGCGGAGCGCATCAGAACGAGCAAGTCGCGCAGCACCCTTCCACCATTTGGAACCGCCAGAACATCATCCGTCACGCGCTCAGCGAAGCTCTCACGATCTCCCCAGCGACGCTGCCAGTTCACGCTTCCAGATTTGATCACTTCGACGAAAAGCTCGTCCTTTCCACCGAAGTATCGGCTGATCAGCGAATAATCGACGCCCGCGCGTGCTCCAATCGAGCGGACTCCGACTGCCTCGAAACCCTCCTCAGCGAAGAGGTCCAGCGCAGCCCGAAGGATCGCCTGTCGGGTAGCTTCGGCATCCCGCGTTGGAGTGGTGGTGGTCATAAGCCATCTATAGCGGAACTGATCTAACTATGTCCGCAACGGGTCGGTTTGAGACTTAGGCTTTGCCGCCGAGAGCAGACACCGCGTCCTTAGCCCTATGAATGGACAGATGGGGTGACAGCACGGAGCGGGATCAATCACGCCGTCACCGGCTTGGGATAGATAGAAGGCATCGAGTAGGATAGTCGGCGACGATGATCCTGCCCCTTATCGCCCTCCTTATGAGTTTTGCGGTGATCGCGCCTGCAGAGGATTGGGATTTAGTCGCGCTAACTCCAGATTGGGTATACGCGGTCGACGGCGACTCCATTGTAGGTCAGGGCTCGAGTCGCACGTTTGACGCCATCAAGATGAAGTCAGATGGCGTCTACCAGAAGATCAACCTCACTGCTGACTGCTCTAGATTCACAATACGCATTACCAGTGATGGGCCTGCCAGCGGTGATCAAATGCTGGGCGGAGATGATGGTATGCGAACGCCGCTCGCGCCGGAGATCGCGGCGCTAGGCCGCGTCTGCTCAAACTCAGTGGCGCCTACCAATCCGAGATGGACGATAGATTTCCCGACATTCTTGAGGAAAGCTCAGGAGTTGATGGAAGAGGCGGCAGCCAATCAAGCGCGACGCGCCCCCTAGGGGCCGTATATCAAAGTCCGCAATGGGTCAGGAACCGTCATGGGCTGTCAGCTGGAATTACGACTTTCGATCACACTGAATGTCGTGTTTGCGGCAGCCGGCGAATGACCGCTTCTGGCGCGTTGCTGACGTCAGGGACGTGCCCAAGCCCGCACTCTGCAGCTAAGCGTTGAACCTCACGACAGGTGTGAGGTGAAGCGGGGTGCGAGCTCCCGCACCCAAACACACCAAAAAGCCCCAC
>JAESGN010000703.1_pt1 | contig 18517 bp, 13 predicted proteins | sample 9269731 | NCBI WGS metagenome assembly JAESGN01 (sample SAMN15720683, study PRJNA650826) | algae metagenome | isolation source: Mojavia pulchra JT2-VF2 and co-occurring heterotrophs from desert soil | place: USA: Cadiz Valley, Joshua Tree National Park, CA | collected 1998-06-08
GAGCTGGCGCCGCGCTATGCCGAGCTGATCTACAACGGTTTCTGGTTCGCGCCCGAGCGCGAGATGCTGCAGGCCGCGATCGACCATAGCCAGGAGAAGGTGACGGGCACGGTGCGCCTGAAGCTCTACAAGGGCAGCGTGATCGTCACCGGCCGCAAGTCGCCGTACAGCCTCTATTCGGAAAAGGTCGTGACCTTCGAGGACGATCAGGGCGCATACGACCAGCGCGACGCGGCAGGCTTCATCAAGCTCAATGCGCTGCGGCTCCGTCTATTGGGCCGCCGCGACCGCTGACGCGCGACGACCGGGCCGGCGACTGTCCGGCCCGGTGCCCTGCTTATTTGCCGCAGCGGCAATCGGGGCCGCACTTGCAGTCGGTGCAGGTGCAGCTGGGCTTGCAGCGCCGGTCGGCTTCTTCGCGGGTCGTCATGTCGATATCTCCTCGTTGGTGAGGCGGGCCGGATAGGCGCAGCCGCTGCGCCACGCTTGAACGCAGGGGCTAAAGTCGCGTCAGCGTCGTCGCCGGCAGCCCGAAGGTGCGCTTGAACACCCGGCTGAAATGCGCCGAATCGGCAAAGCCCGCCGCATGCGCCGCCTCGGTGAGCGACAATCCCTCCGAATAGCCCTGCACGGCGCGGAACAGGCGCAGCCACAGCACATAGGTCTTGAAGGCCAGGCCGGTCTGCTCGACGAACAAATGGCGCAGGCGGCTCGGTGAAAGCGGGATATCGGCCGAGGCGCTGGCGAGCGTGAGGGGTTCGTCCAGATGCCCGGCCGCATGCGCGATCATGCGGAGGATGCGCGGATCGGGCAGGGGGGCCTCCGCGCGGGGGACGATCGCCTCCACGATCCCATATCCCGCCTCCAGCAGCACCGCCCGTTCCAGCGCCGCCGCGAATGTTTCCCGCAGCGCCATGGCGGCCGCGCCCACCTTCGCCGGATCGAGCACGACCAGCGGCGCTTCCTGGAACAGCGCGTGCCGCAGCGCCCGTCCCGTCCGGCTTTCGGGCTCGACGAAGACGAAGGCGAGCAGGCCGCGTGCCTCGAACCGGTGGCACGCATCGGCGTTCACCGCCAGCGCCGGGCCGCGCCGCCGGATGCCGGCGCAGTCGAGCATCAGGTCGCCGGACAAGGCGATGGTGATCTGGATCGCATGGTGCGCGTGGAAGCCGGCATCGCCGAATCCCTCCGGCGCGTCGAGCACCCAGACGCTCAGGCCCTGTGCCATGGCCAGCTTCGCATGCCCCCGCGCCATGCCAAGGGTGTATGCGGGGCCCGTCCGAATGTCAGCCCCGTGTTCGCGCCATGGGAGCGGGCGGTCTCGACGGCGCTCGCTCCCTAACGGGCTCTTAACCATGTTGGGCTAGACCCGGGTCATGCCCGCGAGCTCCCTTCCGATGCGTTGGCGCGAGTCCGTGCTCGCGGTGCTGCTCGCGACAGTGCTCACTCTGGCCTGGACGCTGCGCGACTGGCACGATCTCGCCGCGCTCCGCCTGCCCGACACCGACGACATGGTGCGCCTCCAGCAGATTCGCGACTGGCTGGCGGGGCAGCGCTTCGCCGACCTTGCCCAGCACCGCCTCGGGCCGGCGCCGGGGCTGGAGATGCACTGGTCGCGGCTCGCCGATCTGGTTCCCGCCGGACTGATCGCCGCGCTGACGCCGCTGCTTGGCGGGCATGGCGCGGCACTGGTCGCGGTGATCCTGTGGCCGGCCTCGCTGTTCTGCGCGGCGCTGGCGTTGACCGGCGCGGTGGCGGGTCGCCTGGGCGCGCCGGCGGCGACGGCGATCCTGCTCGCCGCGCTCGCCTATCCGGCAACCAGCCTGTTCCTGCCCGGGCGGATCGACCATCACGGATTGCAGCTCGTCCTGATCCTGTACCTGGTGCGTGCGCTGCTCGGCACGGGCAGTTTCCGGGCCGGCGCGGGCGCGGCGCTCGCCGTGACGGCGTCGCTCGTCATCGGGCTCGAGACCCTGCCGCTGCTCGGCGTCGCCGGCGCTGCGCTGGTGCTGCTCTGGGTCATGGACCGGCCGGGCGGCCGCGACCGGCTGCTCGGCTTCGGCATCGCCCTGCCGCTCGCGCTTGCCGGGGCGGCCATCCTCTTCCGCACGAGCGGCTGGAGCGTGCCGGCCTGTGACGGCTTCACCGGAATATTGTGGCGCGCGGCGCAATGTGCCGCGCTCGCGCCGATGGGGCTCGCCCTGTTCGCCGTCGCGGCGCCGCATGGGCTGCGCGCACGCGCCGCCGCCGCCGGGATCGCAGGGGCGGTGGCGGCGGTGGCGGTGCTGCTGCTCGCGCCGCAATGCCTCGATCCCTATGGCGAGGTCGATCCGCTCCTCGCTCGCCTGTGGCTTGCCGAGGTCGGCGAGGCGCAGCCCCTGTTCGGCGCGCCGCCCGCCAATGCCATCGCCTATGCCGGGCTCGCGCTGGCCGGGCTGGCCGCGTCGCTCGTGATTGCCCGGCGACGGCGCGAGGCCGGCTGGTGGGTGCTGGCCGCGCTCCAGTTCGCCGCGCTGGCGATCACGCTGTTCCAGTTGCGCGGCGCCTATGCCGGGGCAATGCTCGCCGCCCCGGCCCTGGCAGTGACGATCGGCGCGGCGCGGGCCCGTGGTCCGCTCGTGCTGCTCGCCGCCTGGATTGCCGCGACCGGCATCCTCTATCCGATCGCCGCCACGGCACTCTTCCCGCCGCGTGCCGCCCCCGGGCCGAGCTGCACCACGCCGGAGAGCCTCGCCCGGCTCGCGGCGCTCCCGCCCGGGCATCTGCTCGCGCCGCTCGACCTGGGCGCCTATGCGCTCGCCGCCACGCCACACGCGGTGCTCGCCGCGCCCTATCACCGCAACAATCGGGGAAACCGTGCCATGTACGACTTCTTCCTGGGCCAGCCCGTGCAATCGGAAGCGATCGCGCGGGCCTGGGGCATCGATTACGTCGCCTTCTGCCCCGACGATCTCGACCGCTTCGCCAGGGAGGCGCGGGAGCCGCGCAGCCTCGCCGCCAGCCTGCGCGCCGGATCGGTGCCCGACTGGCTGGTGCCGATCGGCGACGGAGACGCGCCGCGTGCCTACAGGCTGGCGTCGCGCCACTGATGGAGCAGGCGGCCGCTCGCTGGTGGGAGACGCGCTGGTTTGCGCTCGCCGCGATCCTGGCGTCGTGCGTGCCGCTGCTCGCGCCGGGCGTGCCGCCGCTCACCGATCTGCCGGGGCATATCGGCCGGTTCCGGGTGATGCTCGGCACCGATGCGGACATGCTCGGCCAATGGTATCATTTCCAATGGCGGCTGATCGGCAATCTCGGCGCTGATCTGCTGGTCGCGGGCCTTGCACCGCTGGCGGGGCTGGAGCCGGCAGTGAAGCTGGTCGCGATCGCGACGGTCGCGCTTTCCGCCGCCGGCATCCTGTGGATCGCGCGGGAGGTCCATGGCCGGGTCACGCCCTTCGCGCTGTTCGCGCTGCCGCTGGTCTACAACTACGCCTTTCATTTCGGCTTCCTCAACTTCGCGCTGGCGGCGGCGCTCGCGCTCAACGGCTTCGCCCTGTGGCTGCGGCTCGGGCGGCAGGGCCGGACGAGGCTGCGCGCGGCGCTGTTCCTGCCGCTAGCGTGCGTCGTCTGGGTGGCGCATGTCATGGGCTGGGGGATGCTGGGGCTGATGGTCTTCGGCGCCGAGCTGGCGCTGCGGCGCCGGCAGGGCCGCGGATGGATCGATGCGGCGATGCGCGCCGCCATCGCCTGCCTGCCGCTCGCGTCGCCGCTGCTGCCGCTGCTGCTGCTCTGGCGGCCAGGTGGCGGCGGCGGGATCACCGAGCGCTTCTTCAGCCTGCGCAAGGTCTCGTGGCTGGCGATCTTCCTGCGCGACCGCTGGTGGCCGTTCGACTTCTGCTCGGTGCTGCTGCTCTGGGGACTGGTCTATCGGAGCGCGCGCAACCCGCGCTTCGGCCATGCGGCGGCATTGACGGGCGCGTGCCTGATGCTGGCCGGCGCTTTCCTGCTCATCCCCTACAAGCTGTTCGGTTCCGCCTATGCCGATATGCGGCTGGCACCGTTCATCGTCCTGCTGGCGTTGCTCGCGATCCGCGTCGACAAGGGCATCGGCGCGCGCGAGCTGCGCTGGCTGGCGATCGCCGGCCTGGCGTTCTTCCTGGCGCGGACGGCGGGCACCACGATCAGCTTCTGGCAATATGGCCGCGAATATGATCGCCAGCTCGCCGCGCTCGACCATGTTCCGCGCGGCGCGCGGATCGTCGCGTTCGTCGGCGACAATTGCATCGATCCCTGGGCGCTGAGCCGGCTCGATCACCTCTCCGGCCTGGCGATGGCACGCCGCGCGGCCTTTTCCAACGACCAGTGGGAGCTCGCCGGCTCGGCGCTGCTCACCATCGACGCGCCCGCGATGGGGGCGTTCGCGATCGATCCGTCCGAAGTGGTCCTCGCCGCCCCCTGCAAGGACAAGCAGGACCGGATGACCATCGACCAGGCGCTGCGCGGCTTCCCGCGCGACGCGTTCGACTATGTCTGGCTGATCGCGCCGCCGCCCTTCGACGCGCGGCTGCTCGCCGGCACGACGCCCGTCTGGCGGGACGGCGCCAGCGGGCTGTACAAGATCGACAGGAACCGCTTGTCGGGCGGCGTCCCTGCGCACTAGAAGGCGCGGATGGACAGGGGCGACGCGTTGCAATGGTGGCAGACACGATGGTTCGTGGCGCTCTGCACCTTCATAGCCATCATTCCGCTGCTCTGGCCCCAGATCCCGCCGCTGGTCGATCTGCCCGGCCATATGGGGCGCTACCGCGTCCAGTTCACTTATGACCAATATCCCTTCCTCCAGGAATGGTACGACTTCCGCTGGAGCCTGATGGGCAATCTGGGCGTCGACCTGCTGGTCATCCCGCTGCACCATGTCTTCGGGCTCGAGGTGGCGGTGAAGCTGATCGTCATCGCGATCCCGGCGATGACGGTGGCGGGCATGCTGTGGATCGCGCGCGAGGTACATGGCCGCATCCCGGCGACCGCGCTGTTCGCGCTGCCGCTCGCCTATGCCTTCCCCTTCCATTTCGGCTTCGTCAATTTCGCGCTGTCGATGGCGTTCGCGCTGCTGGCGTTCGGCTGGTGGCTGCGGCTGGCGCGGCTGGGCAAGTTCGTCTTCCGCTCGATGGTGTTCCTGCCGATCTCGGTGCTGATCTGGGTCTGCCACACCTATGGCTGGGGCCTGCTCGGCATCCTCGCCTTCTCGGCCGAGTTGATCCGCCAGCACGATCTGCGCCGCAATCCGCACGTGCCGTGGCACAAGGACCTAGTCGGCGGCTGGATCCTGCCCTGGTTCCATGCCGGCCTGCAGTGCGTGGTGCTCGCGCCGCCGGCATTGCTGATGGTGCTGTGGCGCTCCGGCGGGCACGTCACCGGCCAGACCTTCGACATGTTCAACTGGCGCGCGAAGATGCTGTGGATCACCCAGGTCTTCCGCGATCGCTGGCAGCTGTTCGACCTGGCCTCGGTGGGCGTGCTGTTCCTGCTGCTGTTCAAGGCGGTGCGCGATCCGAACATCCAATATTCGCGCAATCTGGCGCTGTCGGGCATCTTCCTCACCCTGGTCTACATCTTCCTGCCGCGCGTCGTGTTCGGATCGGCCTATGCCGACATGCGGCTGGTGCCCTTCCTGCTCGCCATCGGCATCCTCGCGATCCGGCCCAAGCCCGGCCTGTCGATCCGGGGCGCCGCCACCGTGGCGGCGCTCGGCATGGCCTTTTTCTGCGTCCGCATCGGCGCCACGACCTGGAGCTTCCTGCTCTACAGCGGCACCTATGACCGCGAGCTCAAGGCGCTCGAGCACCTGCCCCGGGGTGCCCGGCTGATCAGCTTCGTCGGCGAGACCTGCCGCTACGAGTGGAAGCAGACGCGCCTCCAGCACGTCCCCGCCCTCGCGCTCGAGCGCAAGCTCGCCTATACCAACGATCAATGGTCGATGGCCGGCGGGCAGCTGCTCACCGTGCGCTATGCCGCCGCCAGGCGCTTTGCCCATGACCCGTCGCAGATCGTCACCGACGTGCAGTGCCCGCGCGAATATTGGCGCCCGGTGGCCTGGGCGCTGGCACGCTTCCCGCGCGATGCGTTCGACTATGTCTGGATGATCGAGACGCCGGCCTATAATCCGCGCTTCGAGCAGGGGCTGATCCCGCTGTGGCGCGACGGATCGAGCGCGCTGTTCAAGATCGATCATTCGGTGCCCGCGCCGGTGATCGAGCCGGGCGAACTGCCGGTGCCGCGCTGGGAGCGCGACATCATCCTGCGCGAGGGGCATCAGGGCGGCAGCAGCCTGCCGGATCCGGAGGCGAGCCCGGTGCCGGAGGAATCGCCCGAGCCGGTCGCCTCCTCCAGCCCGTCGCCCACGCCCAGCCCGACGGCCCGGGCGAAGCACCGGGGCAGGGTCCGCCACTAGGCCGGATCCGCCCGCTTCCGCCTTTCCGGCGGAGCGGCCGGGGATTTCAATGTAGGATTTCGGCTGCTCCACCCTGGCGGATGCAGCCTGGCGCGTCTTTCCCCCTTGATCGAACCCGCCGCGCGAGCCCGTGCGGGAAGCGAAAACACGGGCCCCCTAGCGCAAGCTTCCGCGGTGCGCGCCGGTGGCGAAGCATGCCGGCGCCCGTGCCCTGCCAGGGCCGGGCGGCGCCGCGCGCCGCGCCTAGCAGCCGCGCCGGAAGGGCGTCAGCTCGCCCAGATATTCCTGCTCCTGCGCCACTGCCTCGCGCTCGCGCTCCAGATAGTCGGCGACGGCGCGGCGGAAGCCCGGATCGGGGAGATAATGCGCCGACCAGGTGGTCACCGGCGCATAGCCGCGCGCGAGCTTGTGCTCGCCCTGCGCGCCCGCCTCCACCCGGGCCAGGCCGCGCGCGATCGCGGCGTCGATCGCCTGGTAGTAGCAGAGCTCGAAATGCAGGAAGGGCACTTCCTCGATCGCACCCCAATAGCGGCCATAGAGCGCGTCCGCGCCGATCAGGTTGAGGGCGCCGGCGATCGGCCGCCCGTCGCGCTCGGCCAGGATCAGCAGCACCTTGTCCGCCATCTCGCCGCCGAGCAGCGAGAAGAAGTCGCGGGTCAGATAGGGGCGGCCCCATTTGCGGCTGCCCGTGTCTTGATAGAAGGCCCAGAAGGCATCCCAATGCGCCTCGGTGATCTCGGCGCCACACAGATGGCGGATGGTCAGGCCTGCCACTGCCGCCGCGCGCTCCTTGCGGATCGCCTTGCGCTTGCGGCTGGCAAGGTCGCCCAGGAACTCGTCGAAGCTGCGATAGCCTTGGTTCGCCCAATGAAACTGGGTGCCGGTGCGGATCAGCCAGCCGGCTTCCTCGAACAGGGGCAGCTGGTCCGGCTCGAGAAAGGTGACATGCGCCGAGGACAGCCGGTTCCGGTCGGTCACTGCCTCGATCCCTGCGATCAGGCCGGGCGCCAGCGCGCCGTCGCGCAGCAGCAGCCGAGGACCCGGCACGGGCGTGAAGGGCACGGCGATCTGGAGCTTGGGATAATATTGGCCGCCCGCCTGCTCCCAGGCCTCGGCCCAGGCATGGTCGAAGACATATTCGCCCTGGCTGTGGCTCTTGGCATAGGCCGGCGCGATCGCCGCGGGGATGCCCCGCGCGTCCTCGATCACGATCGGCAGCGCTTGCCAGCCGGCGCGGGGGCTCACCGATCCCGAGCGCTCGAGGACCGAGAGAAAGCCATGGCTGACGAACGGGTTGCGCGTTCCCGCGCACGCGTCCCAATCCCCCGGCGGGATCGAGCTTACGCCATCGGCGATACGGGCGGTCACGGGAGCGGCGGGCACGGCATCCAGATAGGGACGAGGCCCGGCAAAGGGCAATGGCCTGCGTACGGGACTCAATCAGCCAACTCCGTCATCCCCGCGGAGGCGGGGATAACGAAGAATATCGCGGGGATGGCGAAGGGTGTCGCGAGGATAACGGAGAGAATCGCGGGGATGGCGAAAGAAATCAAAGCCTTGATCGAGTATGGACCTTAGCCTCGCTTCGCCTCGTCCCCGAACAGCCGCACCTCGCGCTGCGGCAGGGCGAGCGCGATGCCGTGCTCGTGGAACATCACCCAGAGCCGGTTGAGCACGTCGCTCTTCACATTGCCGACGCCGCTTTCGGGATCGCTGATCCAGGTGAGGATCTCATGCTCCACGCCACTCTCGCCAAAGGCCGAGAGGCGCACATTGGTGGGCGGATCGTCGAGAGCGCGCGGGCTTTCCTTCGCGGCGCGCAGCATCAGTGCCTGGGCGAGCTTGAGGTCGGAATCATAGGCGACGGTCACCGGGATGCGGACGCGGACGTTGCGATCGGTGTACGACCAGTTCTCCACTTCCTGGGTCATCAATATCTCGTTCGGGATCAGATGCTCCTTGCCGTCGCGGGTGACGACGCTCACCGCGCGCACGCCGATCTTGTTCACCCAGCCGAAGCTGTCGCCCACCACGATCACGTCGCCCGGCTTGATCGAGCGATCCATCAGCAGGATGATTCCGGCGATCAGGTTGCCGATCGTCTTCTGCAGGCCGAAGCCGATGGCCAGGCCGAACGCGCCCGAGAAGACGGTGAAGGCAGTCAGGTCGATCTCGAGCAGGTCGATGCCGACAAAGAAGGCGACGACCACCGCGGCGATCGCGGCCAGCTTCTGGAAGAGCAGCTTCTGCGTGGGATCGAAGCCGCGCGCGCCGGCGATCCACCGGGTCAGCATCCGGTTGAACAGGCGCACCCCGGCGAAGAGCAGCAGCACGGTGACGGCGATGCTGAGCAGCGAGAGCAGGGTGAGCCGGCGCTGGCCGATCTGGACGCCGACCCGGTCGAGCGTGTCCTGCGTCGCCGCGAACCCGCCGATCGCATGGCTCAATATGGCGGCGAAGGCGATGGCGGCCACGCCCCAGGCGATCCCGCGCGGCAGGTTGAGCCCGCGCAGCACCGCAACGGTGAACAGGGCGGCGGCGGCCCCGGTGGCAAAGCCCAGCCCCAGCGCGGCGAGCGGGTGCCAGGGCCAGGCGGAGAGGAGGATGCCGAGCAGCAGCGTCGCCACGCCGTGACGGATCACGTCGCAGATGCGCCCGCTGAACAGGGGGCCGTGATCGGCGTCGCGCGACCAATATCCGGCGATGCGCCCGCCGATCCTGCGGCCGGCGAACCAGCCGAGCGCCAGGGCGACGATGGCGAGCGCGGCGGCGATGCCGGCTTCGGACAGCTCGGGCGGCGAGGGAAGATCGTGCCCCGCCAGCCAGTCGCCGAACCGTTGCATCATCCGCGCATCCCGGCGAAGCGGGCCAGCCCCTGTTCGAGGTCGGCGATCAGGTCGTCCGGATCCTCGAGCCCGATCTGCAGGCGGACGACGGGTCCTGCCGCCTTCCACTCGGTGGCGGTCCGGAAGCGTTGCGGGTCGACCGGCAGGGCGAGGCTCTCATAGCCGCCCCAGCTATAGCCGATGCCGAAATGCTCCAGGCCGTCGATCAGCGCGGCGCGTTCCTTTTCGCCGCCGCCGGCGAGGACGAAGGAGAACAGGCCGGCGGGGCCCTTGAAGTCGCGGTGGAAGATCTCGTGCCCCGGGCAATCGGGCAGCGCCGGGTGGAGCACGCGCGCCACTTCGGGGCGGGTGCGGAGCCATTCGGCGATTCGCAGCGCCGCCCGGCCATGCTGCTCGAGCCGGATCGCCATGGTGCGCAGGCCGCGCGCGCCCAGCCAGGCATCGTCGGGGCTGGCCGTCTGGCCGAGCTGGTAGGTGGTGTCGCGCAGCGCCTGGTACTTGCCCCGTGCGGCGGTGACCGAACCCAGCATTACGTCGGAATGGCCGACGACATATTTGGTCGCGGCAAGGATCGTGTAGTCGATTCCGTGCGCGATCGCCGGGAAGAGCAGGGGTGTCGCCCAGGTATTGTCGAGCACCGTGGCGATGCCGCGATCCCTGGCCACCGCGACGATCGCCGGCACGTCCTGCACTTCGAAGGTCAGGCTGCCGGGGCTTTCGAGGAAGATCACGCGGGTGTTCGCGCGGCACAGCGCCGCGATGCCTTCGCCGATCAGCGGGTCATAATAGCTGGTCTCGATCCCCATCCGCCGGAGCAGGCCGTTGGCGAAGTTGCGCGTCGGGTCGTAGCTGCTGTCGGGGAGCAGCAGGTGGTCGCCCGGCGAGAGCAGGGCGAGCAGGGTCGAGGCGATCGCGGCGACGCCGGACGGGTAGAGCAGCGTCGCCTCGGCGCCCGGCTCGAGCTCGGTCAGCGCATCGGCGAGCGACCATTGGGTCGGCGTGCCCCGCCGGCCGTAGAACAGCCGGTGATGGGTATCGCTGGCGCCGCTGGCGCGCAGATGCGCCACATCGTCATAGAGGATCGTCGAGGCGCGCCACACCGGCGGGTTGACGATGCCCTGGGTCCACTCCTTGCGCCGGCCGGCGGCGACGACCTTGGTCTTGTCCTGTTTCTCGCTCATGCCGGGCCCAATGCCTTGGCGGTCTCGGGACGGCTACCCCATTCGGTCCAGCTGCCGTCGTACAGCGCGGCTTCGTTGTCGAGCAGGTGCGCGCCGAATGCCAGGATCGCGGCGGTGATGCCCGAGCCGCAGGTGGTGACCAGCGGGCGGGCCAGGTCGATGCCATGATCCTCGAACACGGCGCGGATATGATCGCGCGCCTGCCAGGTGCCGTCGGAGTTGAAGAACTTCGGATAGGGGACGTTGCGCGATCCCGGGATATGGCCCGCCGCGACTTCGGGGCGCGGATCGGCTTCCTCGCCGGTGAAGCGCGCGGCCGAGCGCGCATCGGCGATCTGCCCGGTCTCGGCCTTCATCTCGTCGAGCGTGCGCGCCCGGGCCTTGGGCGGGCGGGGCTGGAAATTGCCCCGCTCGGCCCGGTGCGGGCCGCTTTCCACGGCACGGCCTTCCGCCTTCCACTTGGCCATGCCGCCGTCGAGCAGCGCCACGTCGACGCCGGCGAGCCGCAGCACCCACCAGGCGCGGCACGACGTGTGGTGCGGGCCATTGTCGTAGAGGATGATCGGCGTCTCGGTATCCGCGCCCAGCGCGCGCAGCCGCTCGGCGATCCTGGCGACGGTCGGCATGGTCGAGGGGAGCGGGCTGGTCTCGTCGATCAGCGTGTCGAGATCGAGGAAGCGCGCGCCGGCGATATGCTCGGCCTCGAATTCGGCGCGGGGATTGCGCGGCGGCGATCCGGGGATCGTCGAGCTATAGGTTGCATCGAGCACCAGCACCGCATCGGCGCCGGCCAGCCATTCGGTCGTAACGAGCCCGTCCATGGAAAGCGTCCTAGAAGGATGCAAAGCGCTCCGCAAACGCCTACATGGCCGGGATGGACGCCAAGCATCTCGGAAAAACCTCGACTCTTCCCGCCACGCCGGAGGAGGCCGAGCTCGATTATGTGCCCAATCCGCGCAAGGGCACGCGCTACCTCATCCGCTTCGCGGCACCCGAGTTCACGTCGCTCTGCCCGATCACCGGCCAGCCGGATTTCGCGCATCTGGTGCTCGACTATGTGCCGAACGACACGATCGTCGAGTCCAAGTCGCTCAAGCTGTTCCTGGGCAGCTTCCGCAACCATGGTGCCTTCCACGAGGATTGCACCGTCGGCATCGGCCAGCGCCTGTTCGACGAGATGCAGCCGGAATGGCTCAGGATCGGCGGCTATTGGTATCCGCGCGGCGGCATACCGATCGACGTCTTCTGGCAGTCCGGCGCGCCGCCGGAGGGTGTCTGGATACCGGATCAGGGGGTTCCGGGCTATCGCGGCCGCGGCTGAACGCCAGATTTACAAGGCGACCGGATGGTCGTATCATGCTGCATTGCAACATGATGAAACCTTATTGAAAATAGTTGGTTTGGAAGGGCGAGCGTGGGGCTTACGCGCAATTGAGTTTGCGATAGCGAAGGGAAAGATCGGCGCATGAAAGCCCCGAATATCCAGCACATCGCACTGATCGGTAACTTCCTGCCGCGCAAATGCGGACTCGCCACCTACACGACCGATACCTATGCCGCGCTCAAGCAGCGCTTCCCGGACCTGAAGGTCGACGTCTATGCGATGGACGATCATCCGGGACGGTATGACTATCCCGACGCAGTGACTGCCGCGATCCCGGAGCAGGATCGCGCCGCCTATCTGGGCGCTGCCCGGATGATCGAGGCCTCGGGCGCGCAGGCGCTGTGGGTGCAGCATGAATATGGCATCTATGGCGGCCCGGCCGGCGACTATCTGATCGCGCTGCTCGACCGGCTGTCGATCCCGGTGATCGCGACGCTGCACACCGTGCTGGAGAATCCCAATCCCGATCAGCGGCGCGTGATGGAAGCGCTGCTGCGCCGCGCCTCGCGCGTGATCGTGATGGCGGAGAAGGGGTGCGAGATCCTGAAGCGCGTGCACGGCGCCGACGACCGGAAGATCGTGATGATCCCGCACGGCGTGCCCGATCGCCCCTTCGCCGATCCGCGGGACTTCAAGCCGCGCTTCGGCTGGCAGGGGCGCGAAGTGATCCTCACCTTCGGCCTGCTCGCGCCGAGCAAGGGCATCGAGACGATGATCGAGGCGATGCCGGCGATCGCGCGGGCCCGCCCCGACGCGCTTTATGTGATCCTGGGCGCGACGCATCCGAACCTCGTCGCGCACGAGGGCGAAGCCTATCGCGAGCGGCTTAAGGCGCTGGCCGCCGATCGGGGCGTGGCCGGGCAGGTCGCGTTCATCGACGGGTTTGTCGAGCAGGGCGAACTGCTCGACTATCTCCAGGCGGCGGACGTCTATGCGACGCCCTATCCCGATCCCGCGCAGATCACTTCGGGCACGCTCTCCTATGCGGTGGCGGTGGGCAAGCCGGTGGTCTCGACTCCCTATGTCCATGCGACCGAGATACTCGCGGACGATCATGGCGTGCTCGTGCCTTTCCAGGACAGCGCCGCCTTTGCCCGCGAGATCGTCCGCCTGCTTGCCGACGCGCCGGTGCGGGCCGCGCTGGCCGGGCGCGCCTATGCCCGTGGCCGCACCATGTTGTGGCCGCGCCTTGTCGAGGCCGCGATGGACATGCTGGGGGGCATCGTCGCCGCCAGGCCGCGCCGGTTTCCTCCGCCGGCCAAGGCGCTCGTGCCGCTCGAGCCGGACATCGCCGCGGTCGAGCGGATGAGCGATGCGACCGGCATGCTCCAGCACTCGATCTATTCGGTGCCCGATCGCCGCCACGGCTATTGCATCGACGACAATGCCCGCGCGCTCATCCTGATGAGCAGGATCGAGACGATCGACGAAGCCGTGCGCGACAGATGGACGAGCGTCTATGCCGCCTTCGTCCAATATGCCTGGAACCCGGAGCTGCGCCGCTTCCGCAACTTCATGAACTTCGACCGGACCTGGTGCGAGGATGTCGGCTCCGAGGATTCGAACGGCCGGGCGCTCTGGGCGCTGGGCGTGACGGCGCGCGATGCCCGGGCGCAGAAGCATCGCGACTGGGCATCGGCCCTGTTCGACGCCACCGCCTCGATCGCGCTCGAGCTGGGCAGCCCGCGGGCGCGCGCCTTCGCGATGCTGGGCGCGGCGGCGATGCTGGGCGCGCATCCGGGCCATGCGCTCAGCCGTGAGATCCTCACCCGGTTCGGCGAGGAGCTGATCGCGCTGCTCGACGGCAATCGCCGCCCCGAATGGCAATGGTTCGAGATCGTGCTCGCCTATGACAATGCCCGCCTGCCCGAAGCGCTGCTGCGCGCCGGGATGGCGCTCGGCCGCGACGCGTTCGTCGGTGTCGGGCTCGAGACGCTCGAATGGATCGTCGCCCGGCAGACTTCGCCCGAGGGCCGCTTCCGCGCCGTCGGCACCGAAAGCTTCGGGCGCGCCTATGCCCCGCCGCTCCAGTTCGACCAGCAGCCGCTGGAGGCGCAGGCGACGGTGGAGGCCTGTGTCGCTGCCCATGAAGCGACGGGCGACAGGCGCTGGGTGGAGGAGGCGCTGCGTGCCTATCGCTGGTATCTCGGCGCCAACGATCTCGAGCTGCCGCTCGCCAGCGCCCAGGACGGGGGATGTTTCGACGGGCTGATGCCGCATGGGCTCAACCGCAACCAGGGGGCCGAATCCATTTTGGCGCTCCAGCTCGCCAACTGCGCGATTTCGGCTCTTTCAAAGGCAACCGGAAACGTGGCAACACCGGTGCGAGCCGCCGTCGCCTAGTTACAGCCTGGGCGTCGGTGCGGGGACAATGGCTGGGAGCCGAATGCTCGAACTTTTCAATCATGCGCTGCGTCTGCGTGCGGATCCTTCGCGCGTTGTGGTGCGGCCCTTCCACATTGCCTGGGCCTCGAACGGGTCGGCGCCCAGCCGTACCGAGCGGCTGGTGAGCGAAGTGCTGGCGATGTCGCCCGGCGAGGCGCGCGGCCAGCTGGAGATCGTGCTCAAGGACTTCGAGGCGCGCCACTGGCAGACGCGCCGCGTGTTCATGACGCGCTATGACGAGATCGAGGCGATGCTCGGGCTCGACGGCAGCCAGATCGGTGACGAGAAGCGCCAGCTGATCGGCGCCTATTTCTGCCACGAATACAGCTATGCCGCCGCCGCGCTGATGAACCCCAGCGCAGTGCCGCATTACGACCAGACCGGCATGCCGCCCGGCTCGCTGCGCATCCTGATGAGCCTGCGCGCCGTGGGCGAGGGGCACATCTCCTCGGTCGCCTTCCGCGAAGGCATCATCACCGACCGGAACGACCTGGCCCTCGCGCCGGAACCGCCCTTCGCCACTGCCGCCGATGCCCGCGAGGAGGACGAGGAGCATATCCCCGAAGGGCCGGTGACGGTCTATCGCCACCGCGACTCCACGCTCTCGGGCACGGTGATCTTCCCGATCACCAAGGCCCAGTCCAACGGCCTCGAGGATCTGCGCATCACCCATTTCCGGCACGAGGACGGGCAGGAGGAATGGATCGGGACCTACACTGCCTATAACGGATCGGTGATCCAGTCCGAGCTGCTGCGCACCCGCGACTGGCGCAGCTTCGACCTGGTGCCGATGTCGGGCAGCGCGAGCCGCAACAAGGGCATGGCGCTGTTCCCGCGCACCGTGAACGGGCGCTACATGATGCTCGGCCGGCAGGACGGCGAGAACATCTTCCTCCACGCTTCCGACGACATCACCCGCTGGGACGGCGGCGAGCTGCTGATCAAGCCGAAATTCCCCTGGGAGCTCGTCCAGATGGGGAATTGCGGCCCGCCGATCGAGCTCGACCAGGGCTGGCTGATCCTCACCCACGGCGTCGGCGCGATGCGTAAATATTCGATCGGCGCGGCGCTGCTCGACAAGAACGATCCCAGCAAGGTCCTCGCCCGTTCGAGCGAGCCGCTGCTCGCCGCGGCGGACCAGGACCGCGAGGGCTATGTGCCCAACGTCGTCTACACCTGCGGCGCCATCAAGCATGGCGACAAGCTGTTCATCCCCTACGGGGTGGCCGACAGCTCGGTCGCCTTCGCCTTCGTGCCGATCGGCTCGATCCTTGACCAGATGAAGTGAGCGGCGGCGGGGCGATCCCCGCCGCCTTCACCAATCAGCGATAATTCGCCTCGCCCTCGGCCGGGCTCTCCGGACCGGCGCCGGCGGGCGTGCCGCGCACCAGCTTGCGCGTCATCGCATAGGCGATGGCGATCAGCCCGAAGAACAGCAGCGGCGCGACCCACATCGCCACGCTCTCGAAGCTCTCGCCCATCACCGCCAGCGGCGCGTCGTTGGGCGGGATCGGCGCGTTGCGGTTGGCCCAGGCGAGGATGCCGGCAAAGGCGACGCCGAACAGGCTCTCGCCCACGATCAGGCCGGTCGCGGCGAGCACGCCCATCCGCTCGGCGAACTCCGGATTGGCCTGGCGCTTCGCCCAGCGATCGTAGAAATGGCCGATCACCGCGCCGACCGGGATCAGCAAGGTGAGGCCCATCGGCAGATAGATGCCCATGCCCACCGCGAGCGGCGGCAGGCGCATCCTGCCGGCCTTGCCCAGCACTTCGTCGAGCACGATCACGCCGACGCCGATCAGCGCGCCCAGCCCGATCAGGTTCCAGTCGATATCGCCGCCCAGCACGCCCTTGGCGATCGAGGAGATCAGCGCGGCCTGGGGCGCCGAAAGCGCGTTGGGGCCGGCGCCGGGCATGCCGACGAAACCGAGCGTATTCTTGAGCAGGTCGAGCACCAGCGGGATCGCCAGGCTGCCGAACACCACGCCCAGGATCAGCGCCAGCTGCTGCTTCCACGGCGTCGCGCCGACGAGCTGGCCGGTCTTGAGGTCCTGGAGATTGTCGTTCGAGATGGTCGCGATCGAGAAGATGATCGCGGTGGTGAACAGCGCATAGGCGATCAGCGCATTGGTGCGCGCCGGATCGGCCTCGTGCCCGAAGACCGCGACCAGCAGCAGCGAGGCGCCGAGCACCGCGAGGATGCCGACGCCCGAGACCGGCGAGTTCGACGCGCCGATCAGCCCGGCCATATAGCCGCAGATCGCCGCGATCAGCACGCCGACGATCAGGACATAGGCGAGCGAGCCGCCGATCACCGCCAGCGGATGGTCATGGACCGGGCCGCCGGCCGAGAAGGTCCAGAGCAGCCAGGCGATGGGGAGGAGGGTGGCGAGGGTGATCAGCGCCACCACGCCGATCGGCATGTCGCGCTCGGTGATGTCGAGCGCCTGGCCTTCCTGGCGCGCGCGCGAGGCGGCGAGGGCGGAGCGCAGGCCGGCGATGATCGGTCCGATGATCTTGAGCAGCGACCAGATCGCCGCGACGCCGATCGTGCCGGCGCCGATGAAGCGGACCTGGCCGCGGAAGGTGGAGCTCACCAGCGCATCGACCGCGCCCAGATCGCCGCCATGGGCGAAGTACGGCACCAGCACCGTCCAGGAGATCAGCATGCCGAAGAACATGGCGGCGCCGACCGAGATGCCGACGAGATGGCCGACGCCGATCAGCAGCATCGACCAGCTGGTCGACCAGCCGGTGGCGGTGCCGCCGATAGCGAAATTCTTGCCCGCTTCCTCGGCCACCAGCTTCATCTTGGCGAGCAGCGCGAACAGCCCCGAGAAGATCGTGCCGGCGATCAGCGTGCGCAGGCCCGCCGCATTCTCCCGGTCGCCGGCGCCCGAGGCCGAGCCGACCTTGAGCACTTCGGCGGCGGCGACGCCTTCGGGATAGGGCAGGTCGGTGCCGGTCACGAGCGCGCGGCGCAGCGGCACCGAGAACATCACGCCGAGCACGCCGCCGGTGATGCACACCGCCACCGTGGTCCAATAGGGGAAGCCCGACCACCAGCCGACCATGATCAGGCCGGGCAGCACGAACACGATGGCAGCCAGCGTGCCCGCGGCGGACGCGATCGTCTGGACGATGTTGTTCTCGAGGATCGTGCCGCTCTTGAATGCCTTGAGGATCGCCATCGAGACGACCGCGGCGGGGATCGAAGTGGCGAAGGTGAGGCCCACCTTGAGGCCGGCATAGACATTGGCGGCGGTGAACAGGATGGTGATCAGCGCGCCGAGGAGGATGCCGCGCAGCGTGAGCTCGGCCATCGGGCGAGGCGATTGGGTGGCCATCGGGTCAGATCTCCGCGCGGAAAGTCGCAAAGGTCGCGATATCATCGCACGCGGGGGTCTTTCCCCGCGGCAAGACGCACGGGGCGGCCGGATCGGTAAGGAATGCGTTGGTCATCGGCGGAGCGTGGCATCTGCGCGCCCGGTAGGACAGCATTTTTTGCGCGGCGGTTGATTCCGATAACCAATAGGTTATGGATCGGCGCATGGAGCCGACCGCTTTCGACACGCTGTTCCGCGCGCTGGGCGATCCCACGCGCCGCGCGCTGTTCGAGCGGCTGGCGCGCTCCGAGCTGACCGTGCGCGCGCTGACCGACGGGGCGGGAATCTCGCAGCCCGCGGTCTCCAAGCATCTCGCGATACTGAAGGGCGCGGGGCTGGTGCGCGACCGGCCGCAGGGCCGCGAGACGCATTACCGGGCCGATCCCAAGGGGCTGGCGCCGCTGCTCGACTGGATGCGGCTGCACGAGACGCTCTGGGCGGACAGCTTCGACCGGCTCGACGATCTGCTGAAGAGGATGGACCAATGACCGAGGCGCGCACGCTGGTGATGGAGCGCGAATTCCCGCACGCGCCGGAAAAATTGTGGCGGGCGATCACCCAGCCGCATCTGATCGCGGAATGGCTGCTGCCCAATGATTTCGCGCTGGCGGACGGCCATCGCTTCACGCTGCGGAGCCCCGGGGCGCCCGGCTGGAGCGGGCGGATCGATTGCGCGGTGCGCGAGATCGAGCCGGGCCGGCGGCTCAGCTATAGCTGGGACACCGGCGGCGAAGGCGAATCGATGCCGCGCTTCGAATCGGTGGTGACGCTGACGCTCGAGCCGGTGGCGGGCGGCACCCGGCTGCGCATGGAGCAGACCGGCTTCACCAATGCCGCCAATCATGGTGGCGCGCGCCATGGCTGGGGCATGTTCCTCGATCGGCTGGAAGGCGTGGCGGCGG
>JAESGN010000706.1_pt1 | contig 18424 bp, 11 predicted proteins | sample 9269731 | NCBI WGS metagenome assembly JAESGN01 (sample SAMN15720683, study PRJNA650826) | algae metagenome | isolation source: Mojavia pulchra JT2-VF2 and co-occurring heterotrophs from desert soil | place: USA: Cadiz Valley, Joshua Tree National Park, CA | collected 1998-06-08
CACTACAATGAGGTCCATCCGCACAAGGCGCTAGGCTACCGATCACCCCGCGAGTACATCACCCAAACCCGCGAGGCCTCGTCAGGCAATTAGGGGGCAACGACATTTCCTTGGACGACATGCCGCGCGCGACGAGCCGCAGGCAATCGCGTTCGCGCGCTGTGAGTTGATCGATCGTCCCGGTCACCATCGCTGCCAGCTTTTAGCCATCGCGCGCGCGAATCCAACCGAGTTGGTGCGATTTTCAGCGGTTTCCCTTGTGAAAGTTGAATAGGAAAAATTGACCGCAGCCGGCTGGGAATCCAGCCGAAATGGCTTTCCCCTCCACTTCCGGACCGCCCGCGATTCCGGGCTCGGCCGAACCGCCATAGTGCGCTTCCTTCCCCCCGACGTAACAAGCATAGTAACGTACTGACAACGAAGGGGGAGAGGCGATATGCGTTATGCCCACGCGATTTTGATGCTCGCCTCGATCATGGCCACCGGAAACGCTGCGGCGCAGGGGGAAAACCCTCCCGGCCAGGACGCGGCGATCGTGGTGCAGGGCCAGCGCGACCGGGCCAGCAACTGGCTTCAGGCCGAGACCGATCACGTCGTGGTCATCAGCAACGGCGGCGAGAAGGAACTGGCCCATATCGCCCATGACCTGGAGCGGCTCCATTTCCTCCTCTCGGTGCTGCTGGGCCGGATCGACAAGCCGGACGGCACCCGCAAGCTGCGCGTAACGCTGGTCGGCGACGGCGCGGAATTCGATGCGATGGCGCTCAGGAACCTGCGTTATTCGCCCGGTCCGTATAGCCGCGCCTTTCCCGGGCCCGCTTATTACGATCCCCGCGAGGACGGCGCGGTATTCGCCGCGAGTCGCTTCGATCAGAAGGCCGTGATCGAGCAGGGCCAGGATCTTGCCGGCATCCTGCCCGACCTGGTGCGCGCCACCACGCCGGCCGCCACGGAAGCGCCCGGCGTCACGGCCATAAACCCCGGAGCGGGCACCATGCTTCCGGCCAGCCCGGCCGCCCGGTTCGGCCGCAACGATCCCTTCGCCATCTCGGTGAACGAGCTGGCGGTACCGATATCGGCGGAGGGGCGCATCCTCGCCGGCTATGCCCGCCATTTCCTGCTCTCCTATTTCCCCCACGCCTATCCGCGCTGGTATGTCGACGGGTTCGGCGAGCTCTTCGCGACCCTGGCAACCCAGGGCGACGGCAGGATGGAATATGGCCGCGCCCCACAGGGCTATCGCAAGGTGCTCGATCGCTACCGGCGCTATCCGGCCGCGGACATCGTTACCGGCCGCTACCTGGCCGATCGCGACGCCGGCGAGCGCTGGACGCCGTTCCACGCCTGGACACTCACCCATCTGCTGTTCTTCTCGAACGAACGAAAAGGGCAGCTCCGCGCCTATCTCGCGACGATCGCGGCCGGCGGCTCGATGGAGAAGGCGGCGGCAGCGTTCGGCGACCTCGGCAAGCTGCAGGACGAACTCGTCGCCTATGCCCGGGGCAAGCTGCCGTTCGAGCAGATATCCTATCCGGCCGAGCGCGCCGCCGAGCCGATCGTCCGGCGATTGAGCGAAGGGGAGGCCGCATTCGTCAAGGGGCGGCTGGAGCTCGGCGCGCGCCTGGCCATCCCGCCCGCGTCCGTGGACCCGCAGGCCGACCGGCAGCGCACCGCCGCGATCGCCCGGCGCGACGATTGGCTCAAGGGCCTGCGCCGGGACGCCGCGCGCTATTCCGCGAACCGTGATGCCCAGCTGCTGCTGGCCGAAGCCGAATGCCGCAGCGGCAACATGCCGGAATGCGCCGCCGCCGCCGCCAGGGCATTGACCATCGCACCGGGCAATAGCGACGCGCTCGCCTGGCAGGGCGTCGCGCAAGCCGGGATCGCCCTTGCCGCCCCGGCGAACGAACGCGCGGGCCGGCTCAAGGCAGCGCGGATCACCATCGCCCGCGCCAACCGCGCCGACAGCGAAAGCCCGCTGCCGCTCCTGGCCTATTATCGCAGCTTCGCCGCCGCCGGCGAAACCGCGCCCGACATGGCGGTCGAAGGCCTGATGAAAGCGGTCGACACGGTTCCCGCCGCGCCAGGCCCCAGGCTGTTGCTGGGCGAGGCGCTTGCGAAGCGCGGCAATGCCGCGGCGGCGCGCAACGCGCTGATCCCGGTGGCCAACGGCCCGTATGAGACGCCCGAAGCGGCACCGGCCCGCACGCTGCTATCCGGGCTCGCGCAATAGGAAAGGGCCGGGCGCCAAGCCCCCGGCCCTTCGCCATGCTGGTCGTCAGAAACCGGCCGAGTAGGTGAGGAACCACTGGCGCGGCGGGATCGGATAGGCCGAATAATTGTTGGTCGCCGAGCCGACCGAAAGGGTCGAGACGCCCTTGATGTCGCCCAGGTTGGTGATGTTGAGGCTGAGCTTCGCCTTCTTCATCCCCAGCATCTCGGCCGGCAGGTCCACACCGACGCTGAGCGAGGTGAGGAAATAGGAACCGACACTGGCGTCGTTCGAATAGGTCGCGAAGCGCCTGCCGACATAGTCGCCGACCAGCTGTGCCTCGACCGGGCCGACATTGAGCGTCGCGACGGTCTTGTTCATCCACTTCGGCGTGCCCGGCAGCTGCTTGCCGCAGGTCGGAACCACGCCACCGACGACCAGATAGCCGCCGATGCAGCTATTGGTGGCGCCGCCGATTCCCGTCGCCGCCGAGGTATAGTCGCTCCGGTACTTGGAGAGGTTGTACGACGTGGCGTTGTAGAAGGAGAAGGTCCGGCCGAAGCGCAGAGTGAAGGCGGCGTCGACGCCGTTGGTGCGCACATCGCCGACATTGACCAGGATCGAGGTGCCGCCGGCGATCTGGCCGCCCGCGATGCCGCCCGGATTGGTCGAGATCGCCAGCAGACGGTCGCTGAAATCGACGCGGTAATAGTTGATCTGCGCGTCCAGCCCGATGCCGCCGCCGAAGCTGCGATGGGTGCGCAGACCCGCCTCATAGGTCCAGCTGCTCTCCGGCTTGCCGTCATTGGCGAAGGCGTTGAACGCGGTCTGGCTGCCGGTGAACCAGGGGCCGCCACCGCCGGCCAGATAGGCCTGATACTGGCGCAGGTTCTTCTGGACGTTGAAATAGACTTCCTCGTGCCCGTTGAAGTCATAAGTCGCGCCGACCGCCGGCAGGAACCATTTCAGCGTGTTGATCTTGCCCTCCGGCAGGCCGCCGGTCAGACCCGAGAGCGAGCCGAGCCGGGGCTGCACGGGATACCAGCCATTGGCCCATTGCGCGCTGGTCTTGAAGCCGAACTGGACGAGCAGCGGCTCGAACACGCGCCAGGTATCCTGGACATGGAGCTGCAGCTGGTTGATCCGCGCTTCGCCCTGATATTGGGTGAACAGCGGCTGCATCACTTCGAGCGGGCGGATGTACGGCGTGCTGAGCCCGGGGTTGCCGGCGGGCACGGCGTACCAGCGGCGCCACTGGGTGGTGCTGTTGTGCTCGAACCAGCCGCCCAGCTCGAGCTGGTGATCGCCCAGGTCCATGTTGAGCGCGGTGATCGCGCCGCCGCGGTCGATGCGATACTCGGTGGTGCGGGTGATCATCCCCGAGCCGCCGGTGGCGGCGACCAGCGCCGCGCCGCGCGCCGCCGCCTGGGCGTCGGTCAGCGCCGTGCAGGCCGCCGGGCGCACGCCGTTGCCATTGGCGCCGAAGCGGCAATTGGTCGGCAGGCTGGCATAATTGGGATCGAGATAGGGCTGCGCGGTCGTGATCGACTGGCCGAGCGGACCGGCAACGACGCCCGCACCGTCATTGTGGTGGAAATAGATCGTGTTCGACAGGGTGACATTGTCGGCGATCTTCGCGTCATAGCGCGCATAGGTGAGGTAGTCGGTGCGCTGCGCATCCGAATAATAATTGCGGTAATTGCCGCCCTGCGCCGCCGGGGAATTGCCCAGCGCATTGATGTAGCTGCGATAACCGTCGAAATCCGAATAGAAGAACGGCTTGGTATAGGGCGTGTAGAGCTGCACCGGCGTGGCGGTGCCGCCGGCCGACGGCTTGAAGAAGACGGTGGCGTCCTCGTTCGGCTGGGTCATGTCGTTATAGTCGAAATAGAGCGTCAGCTTGCCGACCGAATCGTCATGAACGAACTTGGCATTGGCCTGCCAGCCGCCCTGCCAGCCGTTGAAGTCCCAGGCCTTGGCCTTTTGCCGCGCGACCGAGACATAGCCGGCATTGGTGCCGCCGCCGCCGAGATTGCCGGTGTCGAGGCGCAGGAAGGTGCGCGACGTGTGGTAGCTGCCCGCGGTCTGGTTGGCGGTCACGCCGAACGCCTGGGTGGGATCGGACGAATAGGTCTCCACCGTGCCGCCCAGGTTGCTGTTCGAGGCGGTGGCGAGATCGCCGGCACCCGTCGCCACGACGACGCGGCCGACATTCTCCGAGATCACCGCGCGCTGCGGCGAAAGGCCGTTGTAGTTGCCATAGCTCTGGTCGCCCAGCGGAATGCCGTCCATCGTGTAGCCGAGCTGGTTGCCGGCAAAGCCATGGATGAAGATCTGGGCGTTCTGCTCGTTGTTCCCCCAGGGGTCGGCCGTGACGTAGAGCACGCCGGGCAGCGTCTGGATCGCCTTCAGCGGCGAGACGCCGGGCAGGATCTTCTGGATCTCGCTCGCCGGGATCGCGGTGGCCGAGCGCGTCTGCTTGGCGGTGACGAGGATCGAGCCGTCACCGGCATTCTCGGGCGCGTTCTCGCCCGTAGCGGGCGAGGTCTGGTCCTGAGCCAGCGCAGGTGTCGCCATGGCGGCGGCGGCAAGAACAGCGGCACAAACGGTAGCGCGAAGCGCGTGACGAACGGTCATGATACCCCCCTGGAGTCACGGCGTCGCTGCGCCGCAGCATCGCCGCCTAGGCGCGGTATGTGGCAGTCCTGTTGTGGTTTGGTGAAACATCCGGGAAACGCCGATGAAGCGCCGATGGCAATGGGGGCCGCCTCTCCATCGGCGCTCCACGCTTGGTTGACTTATCCACAAACATCGCTATTGGCGCGCCTTCCTCCCTCGGGAGGAGACCGTCCGAGACAGCAAGCGCGGGGAATTTGCCCCGCTTAATCTCTTGCCTAGACGGGGACAGATTTTCACCGGCGGCTCCCTGCGTGGAGCGCGCGGGTCATGCCCAGGGATAACCGGGCACGACGATCCTTCCCCTCGGACATTTTGTAACCGGGCGCTTCCCGCAAGGGATGCGCTCATAACGAGGAGACCGGCATGGATCGTTCCCAGAAGGCTGACGCCGTTGCCGAGCTGAACCGCACCTTTGGCGAGGTTGGCGTGGTGGTCATCACCCGCAACCTCGGGATGACCGTCAAGCAGTCGACGGACCTCCGTAACAAGATGCGTGAGGCCGGCGCGAGCTACAAGGTCTCGAAGAACAAGCTTGCCAAGATCGCTGCCAGCGGCACCGATTACGCGGCGATCGCGGACCTGCTGACGGGTCCGACGGCGCTCGCCACCTCGATCGACCCCGTGGCTGCGGCCAAGGTGGCGGTCGAGTTCGCCAAGACGAACGACAAGCTCGAGATCGTCGGCGGCGCAATGGGCACCCAGGTGCTCGACCAGGAAGGCATCAAGGCGCTCGCCTCGCTGCCATCGCTGGACGAACTGCGCGGCAAGCTCGTGGGCCTCATCGTCGCTCCGGCGACCAAGCTCGCGACCGTTACCCAGGCACCGGCCGCGCAGCTCGCGCGCGTGTTCGGCGCCTATGCGGCCAAGGACGCCGCATAAGCGGATCTTGCAAGTTTATTTATCCCGAAACATCTGATTTGATTGGAGTTTATCATGGCTGACCTTAACGCGCTTGTTGACCAGCTTTCGGAGCTGACCGTTCTCGAGGCCGCCGAGCTCTCGAAGCTTCTCGAAGAGAAGTGGGGCGTCTCGGCCGCCGCTGCCGTCGCCGTTGCCGCTCCGGCTGGCGGCGCCGGCGCCGGCCCGGCCGTCGAAGAGAAGACCGAGTTCGACGTGATCCTCACCGGTGACGGTGGCAAGAAGATCAACGTCATCAAGGAAGTCCGCGCCATCACCGGCCTGGGCCTGACCGAGGCGAAGACCCTGGTCGAGTCGGCTCCCAAGGCCGTCAAGGAAGGCGTCAACAAGGACGAGGCCGAGAAGATCAAGAAGCAGCTCGAGGAAGCTGGCGCGACCGTCGAGGTCAAGTAAGCTTCTTAGCTTCTCGCCATCGGCGAACAGATCGGGGCGGTCCGGCAACGGGCCGCCCTTTTCTTTTGGGCGATCGGGCACCAAATCCACGGCCAGCGAACAGAGAAGCCTGGAGATGAGTGGCTTTGATTGGGACAGGAAGGGGCCGCCACGGCCGGGCCCAGGATCGGCAGATCATCCTGGCGGAATGGCGCGCCCCTATGTCCACGTGACGGAAGCGGAGAGGTCGCGAAGGAGGAAAGCCATTCGCGACGAAGCTGAGGCCAGAGGACGAGCAATTCGCGCGGCGGAATGGAACGCTCGCTTTGGCACGGAATATCCGGGTCAGGCCCCAGGCCGCGACCGCAGCCTTGCCGAGATGGTGCCTTGCACGGAACAGCGTGCAGCGCCGGTTGCAATGCTTGCAATGTGGGATTTCGCCTGCTTGGCTCCCACCGCCGGCCCCAAGGCCAGCCGCTCTTTCATTCTGTTGGAACAATAGGATTACGCCCGCGCAAGGATGTTGCGAGATGCGTCGCCTTACCGAGAAAATAGGGAATTTAAGCGCCGCAAAGACTCGCCGTCGGTGGGGACTTTGTGAACTTTGACGATCCGGCACGACGGTCGCCGTAGGAATGCGGTACTAAGCCGCGACCAGGTGCCTGGCAAAATAGCGATTCGCCGCCAGCGGCCCCACCGGTGCCGGGCGGTCGAGCCAGATCGGGCCGAGCTTGTCGCCCTGCCCCATCGTGCCGAGGATGAAATCGGCACCGAAGCGCCGGATGCTCAGGCCGCCGCGCCAGCGGATATCGATCAGCACCATCGGCACGAACATCGGCCGGCCGCCAACCTCGACCACGTTCACGCCCGAGCGCGGAATCGCCAGGCGCACCGGCATCCGCCCGCCGCCGCCGGCCGCCAGGTCAAAGGGTGCCGCGCCCGGCTCTCCCGGCGGCCCGCCATGAAAGCCGGCGATCACTTCGTCCTGCCGCGCCTGCGCGCTCATCGCGGCGAAGGCGATGCGGATATTCTCCGCCGAAGCACCCGAGCCATTGGCGATCAGCAGCTCGAATTCGAGCTGCACCTCATTCTCGGCAAAGACGATCCGGCGAGGATCAAGGCCAAGCTCGAAAGGATCGGAGCCCGGCGCGGGCGACGGAGGCCGCTGCACGGGCGCCGCCGGGACAGGCGCCGCCGGCGGAGCGCCGCGGTCCAGGCCGGGCGGGGCCTGGACGGGCGGGGCCTGGACGGGCGGGGCCTGGACGGGCGGGGCCGGGGTCGAGACGGGCGCGGTCTCGGTCTCGAGAATCCCTTCCTCCCCCACTTCACGCCGACGGCGCAGGAGCAGCCAGCCGCCCAGCCCGAGCAACGCGGTTCCCACCGCGCCGGCCAGGGCCCAGATCCAGGGCGAAACGGCGGGCGCTGGCGCGGGCACGGGCGCGGCGGTCGCGACCGGTTGCGGCGTCGGCGATGCCCCGGCCAGGGGAGATGGCGCGACGCTCGGCAACGGTGCCATGGCCGGCGCAGGCGCGGTTGCGGCGGGCACCGTCTCGCGCGGGGCCGGTGTAGCACGCGGAACGGGCGCCGCGCGCTGGGCCGCGGGAGTGGCATGGGCAGTGGGCGTGGGCGCAGGTGCGGGCGTGGGCGTCGGGGTCGGGGTCGGCGCGGGACCGATGCTGAAACGTTCGGGGATCACGCCGGGCAGCTGCTGCTGCGGCCGGACGCTTGGCGGCGGGGTGATGATCGGAGCGCGGCTCGGGGCCGGGGCCGGGGCGTCCTGCGCATGCGCGAGCGGCGCGGCCAGCACCGCCGCCGCGGCGAGGCCGCACAGCAACCCGGTCCTGAGCCTCCCTGTGTTCACTCTCATTTCCTGGCCCTCCGAAGATGAACGCCAGCTGCACGCCGCGCGCCGTTCGCCGCAGGGCCAGGGCGGATTGTCCCTGCCGGTTCCGTCCCTTACAGGGCAAACGATCTGGGGAGACATTGGTGGCAGGCGAGCGAACGGGGCAAGGCCCCGGCTATATTCCGGCGATCGACGGGCTGCGCGCCATCGCCGTCACCTCGGTGATCCTCTTCCACCTCTGGCCCTGGGCCCTGCCCGGCGGCTTCACGGGCGTGGACATCTTCTTCGTCATCTCGGGCTTCGTGGTGACGGGCTCGCTGCTCGGCCGCGAGTTCGCGAGCTTCAGGCAGCTCACCGCCTGGTTCTACGCGCGCCGCCTGATGCGGATCATGCCGGCGCTGATCGCGATGCTGCTGGCCACCCTGTTGGCCGCGCAGCTCTTCATCCCCGATGCCTGGCTGAGCAACAGCCTCGCCCAGGTCGCCCGCTTCGCCTTTTTCGGGCTCAGCAACATCGTGCTGGCGACCGACACCGACAGCTATTTCGGCCCGCAGGCAGCCTATAACCCCTTCACGCACAGCTGGTCGCTCGGCGTGGAGGAGCAATTCTACCTGTTCTTCCCGTTCATCCTCTGGTGGCATCACCAGCTCCAGGCCGGGGCGAAGGCGGTGCGGCTGGTGGCCATTCTTTCCGGCCTTTCGCTGCTGCTCTGCGCGGTACTGGCCCTGTTCGCCAACAAGTTCGCCTTCTACCTGATCTTTCCGCGCTTCTGGGAACTGGGCGCGGGCATGCTACTCTGCCTGACCCGCGCGCGCTGGCAGCCCTGGGCCGCGGGCAAGGCGTGGCTGGCGCCGCTGGGCGCGCTGGCGATCGCGGCCGGCTTCGCCCTGCCCGAGGGCCCGTTCTTCCCCTTCCCCGGCGCGCTGCTGCCGGTCGCCGGCACCGCACTCGTCATCATGGCGATCCTGGGCGGCACGGCGCCCCGCGCGCTCGGCGGCCGCCCGATGGTGGCGGTGGGGCTGCTCTCCTACTCGCTCTATCTCTGGCATTGGCCGGTGTTCGTGCTGTTCCGCTGGACCATCGGCCTGCATATGCTGAAGCTCCAGCTCGCCGCGCTGGCCATCGCGGTGACGCTCGCGATCCTCTCCTATTTCCTGGTCGAGAAGCCGCTGCGCGCGAGCCGCCGGCTGGACGGCTGGCCGCGCGGGCGCGTCGTCACGGCGGCGCTGGCCGCTGTGCTGGCCGCTGCGCTCGGCGGGCAGTTGCTCATCGCCGCGCACAACCGCATCACGCTCAGCGCCACCCGCGATCGCTTCGCCTGGTATGCCGAGCCCGGCCGCCCGCTGCCGCTCGACCTCACCGGCTGCACGCCGATCGACGGCGAGGAGCGCCTGGCAGGCGGCAAGGTGACGCTATGGTCGCCGCGCTGCGCCCGGCCGGGAAGCTTCACTCTGTTCGTGCCCGCGGACTCGCACGGCTTGGCCTATGCCCCCGCGCTGCGCCGGCTCGTCGCCGAGACCGGCGCGAGCGTGCGGCTCTATTTCCGGCCCGCCTGCCCCTATCTCAAGCTGATCCTGAGCCACGCCGCGCGGCCGCGCTGCGCCGACTGGTACGCGGCAGTGGAGCGCGACATCGTGCGCCGTTCGCGCCCGGGCGACGTGGTGTTCCTGCCCGGACTGCGCGTCACGCGCCTCGCCAACCAGTTCGAGAAGGACCGCGACCTGGCCGGCCGGCACGACGACAGGGTTTCCGCCGCGGCGCTCGCCGAGGCTCAGGGAATCACCGGGCGCCTCGCGGCCAGGGGCGCGCGGCTGGTGCTGGAAGCGCCCAAGCCGGTCTTCCCCAGCCCGGTCTTCCGCTGCACCGACTGGTTCAATCGCACCAATCCCGCCTGTCACGGGCTCACCATCGGGCGCGAAGCCATGCTCGAGCGCCGACGCGACGTGATGCGCGCGATGAGCGTGCTGGCCGCCGGCCAGCGCAGCACGATCCTCTGGGACCCGCTGCCGATCTTCTGCCCCGCCCGGACCTGCGAGGCGGTGCCGGGTGGCCGCCCGCTCTTCTTCGACGGCGACCATCCGAGCGGGCTCGGCAACGATCTGATCTATGCCGATCTGAAGCGGACGATCCTGGGGGTGCGGTGATGGAGTTCCCCTCCCCTGCGAGGGAGGCGTTGGGGTAGTTCCTTGCGCGCGATACCGTATCGGCACCACGATCAATCACGGTATCGCCAGGACACCCCCCACCCCTCGCCCCCTCTCATTCGGGGACGAGATGGGTGTTAGGTTGAGAACCCAAGCAAGCCTTTGAGATTACTTCCGTCACCCCCCGCGCAGGCGGGCGCGGGGGGTGACGGTTGAAGATTGAATCCCCGACCTGCGGCACCGTCACCCTACGGCACCGTCATCGTGGTCATCGGCACGTTCGCCAGCTCGGGCTGGGCCTTGAGCTGGGGCACGACCGTCTTGAGGTCGCCGACCACCACCAGGGTGAGCTTGCCCAGCGGATAGCCGGCATTGGCCGACGCCATCATCTGCTCCGGGGTCACCGCCAGCACCGCGGGGACATAGCGCTCCGTCCAGTCGCCCGGCAGGCCGAGCAGGTCGCGCGTCGCCAGCGTGCCGACCACTGCGCCCGACGTGGAATTAGAGATCGCGAACAGGCCGGCCAGATAGGTGCGGATGCCCTTGGCCTCCTCGGCCGGCACCGGTTCGGTCTGCATCCGGCGGATCTCCGTGAAGACCTCCTTCAGCGAGTCGCCGGTATGCTCGGTGGTCACGTCCGCCTGGAAGGTCCATAGCGCCTGTTCGGGAGTGAACTCCACGTCGGAATCGGGCGAATAGGTATAGCCCTTGTCCTCGCGGATGTTGCGCGTGATCCGCGAGCTGAACGCGCCGCCGAGCAGCGCATTGGTCACCCGCTGCGGAATGTCCGCCTGGGTGCCCGCGCGGTTCGCGTCGAAGCTCAGGCGCAGCGTCGTCTGCGGCGCACCGGGCCGGTCGACCAGCACGATCCGCGGGCCAGGCTGGTGCGGGCTTTGCAGCCCCACCGGATCGGGGCCGGCCGCCCAGCCGGCGAACGCCTTGTCGATCGCCGCCTTCACCGCCGCCGCATCGAAGCGGCCGGCGACGTAGAGATGCGCGCGCTTCGCCCCGAACTGGCCGGCATGGAAGGCCTTGACCTGCGCGATCGTATAGCCCTGGAGCTGCGCCGCGCTCGGGATGATGCGGCCATAGGGATGGTTCGCGCCATAGATGGTACGGCCCAGCGCCACATCGGCCAGCGTGCCCGGCTGCGACAGCGCGACCGAGAGCTGGCGGCCGAGATTGGCCTTCACCCGGGCAAGCTCGCTCGCCGGCAGCGTCGGCCGGATCGCCACGTCGCTCACCAGCGCGACCGCGGCCGGCGCATATTCGGAAAGCACATTCACGCCGACCGAGGTCGACTGCATGCCGGCGCTGACCGCAAGCTGCCCGCCCATCCCGGCCGCGGCGGCGGCGAGATCGGCGGCGGTCTTGCCCGCGGCGCCTTCCTTCATCAGCGCCCCGGTGACCTCGGAGAGCCACACCGCATCGCCTTCGTCGACCGCGCCGGCGCGCACGCGCAGCGACACCACCGCCTTGGGCGCGATGCCATAGGGAATCAGCGTGACCTGCAGCCCGTTGGGCAGCGCATAGGTCTCGGTCGCCGGCAGCCGGAACGGCTTGGGATCGGCGATCGGGGGCGCCGGCGGGAAATTGTCCTGCGCCAGCGCCGGTGCGGCGGCCAGCACGGCCACGAATGCGAGGAGCGCGCGCTTCATCACTTGCCTCCCTTGGGCTGGGCGCCGGGCTCGATGACATAGACCGAGCGGTTGGTCTTGCGGAGATATTCCTGCGCGGTCTTCTGGATCAGCGCCGGCGTCACCTTGGCGAAGCCCTCCTCGATCCTGTTCACCGCGGCGGGATCATTGTCGAACAGCGCATAGACGGCGAGCAGGTCGATCAGGCCGACCCGGCCGCCACCGTCGATCGTGCCGTACAGCTCCGAGCGCATCTTGGTGCGCGCGCGCTGCAGCTCGGCGGCGCTGACCGGCCGGGCGCGCAGTTCCTCGATCACTTCGTCCACCGCCTGGGTGATCTGCGCGGTCGAATGCGCCGTGTCGTGCGTGAAGCTGAAGCTCCACAGCATCGGCCCGCGATAGTTGAACATGTTGCCCAGATCACCGTTGATCCCGCCCGAAAGCTCGCCGGCGATGCCGGTATCGGACACCAGCTTCTTGAACAGCCGGCTGTCGTCGCCCTGGAGCAGGATCTGGTCGATCAGCCCCATCGCATACCATTCCGGCGTGCCGCGCGCCGGCACGTGATAGCCCGCGGCATAGCCGGGCTTGGGGGCGAGCGCGTCGATACGGCTCTTGAACTTCTCGGCAGTCTGGCGCGGCTCGGAAATGTCCGGCTGCTTGACCGGCGCGGCCGAGGGGATGGGCGTGAAATATTTCTCCACCATGGCCCGGGTCGCGGCGTAATCGATATCGCCGGCGATCACGAGCACGGCGTTGTTCGGCCGGTAGAATTCCTTGGAGAAGGCCTGGGCGTCCGGCACCGTCGCCGCCTCGATCTCCTTGAGATCGCCGTAGAAATTATGGCTGTTGTACCAGTTGACGTTCGCCAGCATCGGCAGGTCGATCCACGGCCAGGTGCTATAGGGCTGGTTGAGGACATTGACCTTCACTTCGTTGCCGACCACGCCCTGCTGGTTCTTCAGCACGACGTCGTCGATCACCGGATTGGCCATGCGATCGGCCTCGAGCCACAGCATCCGCTCGAGCGCGCCCGAAGGGACGATCTCGAAATAATTGGTGAAGTCGAACCGGGTCGAGCCGTTGTTGATGCCGCCGGAATTGGTGATCGTCGTATCGAACACGCCCTTGGGCGCATGCTTCGATCCCTGGAACATCAGATGCTCGAACAGGTGCGCGAAGCCGGTGCGGTCCTTGGGCTCCACGCGGAAGCCGATGCCGTAATAGACGCCGACCGTCACCGTCGGCGCGATCGTGTCCCGTGTCAGCACCACCCGCAGCCCGTTGGGCAAGGTGAAATATTGCGTATCGACGTGCAGCGTGTCCGCCGCCGCAGTGCCGGTCTGGGCATGTGCCGCCGCCGGGAGCGCCACCGCCGCAAGGGCAAGCGCCAGGCTCAAATGCTTCATCGTTCTGGACCCCCTGGGACTCGGGAACTGTATTGCAAGGTTAGTACGGCAATGGGCATCGGGCACAAGAGCGGATCAGGCCAGCCAGTGCACCTTGCAGACCCAGAAGGACCGCATCGGCTTGCCCTGCGCGTCAAGCGCGGGCCGGAGCCGGGCGCGCTTGGAGATCGCCCGGCAGGTGATATCGGCAAAATCGTCCGGATTGGTGCGCGCGAGCACGTAGCAGCCCGCCACCTTGCCCTCCGGATCGACGTCGAGGCGGAACTGCACCAGCCCGTTATGCCCCTGGAACAGCGCGCCCGAGGGATAGTCGCCGGAATTGAGCCATCCCTGCGGCTCGGTGACAGGGGAAACGGGCCGCGTCGCCGCGGCCTGCTGGGCCGGGTCATAGCCCCAGCTCTTCACCAGGCTGTCCACGCATTTGCGCATCTCGGCGAACGGCTTGGCCAGCGAGCCGAATTCGAGCCGGACCGGCCGCTTGCCGCGGATGTCGAGCGTCACGCCGGTGACTCGCGCTTCCTGCTCGGGCGCCAGCGGCGGCGAGGCTTCCGCCGGCTCCTTGGTCCAGCCCTTGCTCCGCCAGCCGTCGAGCCGCATCCCGCCGAAGAAGACCGCCTTGAGCTTGCCGACATTGCCCGAAAGCCCGTCGATCGCGATCGGTTTCCCGCCAAGGCCGAAATCGGCCGTCCCCTCGACCTTCACGGTGTTCATCCCGAAACGGTCGCCGAATACCGACAGGTCGAAAGCATCGCCCGGCTCGTAGCGGACGAAGCGCACCACCACGCTCGACTTGCCCTCGCCCATCTGCGCGGCGAGGTTGCAGGCATCGCGGCTATAGTCGACCAGCCATTTGCCTTGGCGCGTGAGCGTCTCCACCGGCTTCCCGTCAGCCGGCCCGGCCGCGAACGCCGGTGCGCCGGCGCCGGCAAGCGCCAGGCAAAGAAACAATGTCCTGATCATCGACATCCCCCCCCCCGAATTGTCGGGCATTGATCTCAGCCACATGTGTCCGGAGCGTTACGGCTGCCCGTAACGCTCCGGTCCGGTTCGATTATTTCTGCACGTTTGCCGACTGGTCGAGCGGCACCACCGGCAGCAGCACGCTGCTCGACTGGGCACCGCCATACATCAGCGTCACCGTCGCCTTCTGATAGTCCCCGGGCTTGGCGAAGAAGATGTTCGGCACGAACTTCTGCGGGTTGCGATCATAGACCGGGAACAGGCTCGACTGGACCTGCACCATGATCCGATGGCCCGGCTGGAACACATGGTTCACCGTCGGCAGGCGGAACTTGTATTCCTGCACCTTGTTCGCCGGGATCGCGGTCGGATGCTCGAACGAGTCGCGATAGCGGCCGCGGAAGATGTCCATCGCGATCGGCAGCTGGAACCCGCCCATCTCCTTCTTGGTGACATAGTCGTCGGGATAGACGTCGATCACCTTGACCACGAAGTCGCCATCGGTGCCCGTGGTCTTGGCGAAGATGTCCGCCAGCGGCGCCCCCGAGACGCGGACCGGGGCGGTGAGCGGCTCGGTCATGTAAGTCATCACGTCGGGCCGGCCGTCGACGAAGCGCTGGTCGGTGACGAGATAGGTCGACCAGCGGCCGTCCTGGAAATTCACCGGGCGCGGCAAATGCGGGACCGGCTTGGCCGGATCGGAGACATAGGAGTCCGAACCGGCGCCCGGCTTGTCGAAGCCCAGCCCCTCGGCCGGCTTGAGATAGATCGGCGTCAGCCTGGTGCCGCAGCCATCGTTACAGGCCAGCGGCCATTTGCTCAGATAATCCCAGCGATTTTCGCCGGTATTGTAGAAGCTCGCCTTGGCCGGGGTGAAGGGCGGCGCGCCGTCCTTCAGATAGGCGTTGAAGAACGGGAGCAGGATGTCGCGGCGCGCCTGGAGCGCGGTGTCGCCCTCGAAAGCGAGCTGGCCGAGCGTCGAACCGTTATAGTTGAAGCCCGAATGGCGCCACGGGCCCATCAGCAGGAAGTTCTTGTCGGCCTGCGGCGTCTTCTGCAGCGCTTCCCAGGCATGGATCGCACCGTACATGTCCTCATGATCCCAGATGCCCTGCTCCCAGAGCGTCGGGATGTTGGAGGGGTTCGCGGCGAGCAGCTTGTCGAGCGCCTGGCCCTGCCAGAAAGCGTCATAGGCCACGTGCTGGCTCATCTTGTTCCAGGCGGGCAGCTGGTCATAGCCGAACTGCTTGGCCCAGTCGCCCGCGCTGCCCACGCGGCGGAAAGTGTCGTAATCGTCCCAGTCCGGACGCGGCGGCGCCTTGCCGGCGCCCTTGTAGCCGGTCTGGGCGCCGATCCAGCCGATGTTCGCCAGGCGGAAGGCGCCATGGTGGAACCAGTCGTCGCCCATCCAGCCGTCGATCATGGGGCTCTCGGGCGCGGCGACCTTGAGCGCGGGGTGCGGGCCCATCAGCGCCATCACCACCGTGAAGCCCTCATAGGAGGAGCCGAGCATGCCGACCTTGCCGTTGGTCTCCGGCACGTTCTTCACCATCCAGTCGATCGAATCATAGGCATCGGTGATGTGATCGACCTTGGTAGGGTTGAGCGGGCCGACCGGCGGGCGGGTGATCACATAGTCGCCCTCCGACTTGTACTTGCCGCGAATGTCCTGGAACACGCGGATATAGCCTGCCTTGACGAACACCTCGTCGCCTTCGGGCAGCGTGTTGATCATCTTGCCGCTCTCGGTGCGGACGACGCGACCGGCGGCGTTATAGGGCGTGCGGGTGAACAGGATCGGGGCGTTCTTCGCGCCCTTCGGGATGATCATCACCGTGTAGAGCTTCACCCCGTCGCGCATCGGGATCATCACTTCGCGCTTGATATAGTTGGCCGGCAGCGCGGGCGGATTGAAGTTGGCGGGGATGTCGTTGAAGGCCGGTGCCGCCCCCGTCGCAGGGCTTTCCTGCGCCTGGGCGGCGGCGGTGGCGAGGAGGGCGGTTCCGGCGGCGAGCGCGAGCAGCGACTTCTTCATGTGATGTTATCTCCCTGAGGATGGCGTTCGATAGGCCCAAAACCGCGTGCATGAAAAGAGCCCGCCCCTCCCTTTCGGAAGAAGCGGGCTTCGATGTCCCCGATGTTTCGGGGATCAGGCGTGCTCGGGCTGGCCGTAGAGCTCGGCGGCGAGATCTTCGGTCATATGCGGCCGCGACGCGCCGATCCCGCCGATGCCGCCTTCATAGGCCGGGCGGCCGATCCGGAACGCGGCGGCGGTACGCGCCTCGCTGCCGTCGGGCAGCGTATAGCGGGCCTCGGCGACCACCACCGGGTTGAACACGCGGCCGAGATCGCCCTTGGGCACCGCGAGATGCGCGTCGACGCGGGTGCCGTCGCCCGGATCGATCGAGACCGGCGGCACGATCGTCTCGCTGCGGCGCTCGGTGAGCATCCGCTCCATTTCCGTGCCCTCGGCCTCGTCGGCGAGCATGAAGCTGGAGATGCGGACGTTGCGCGCCGCGGTATCGCCGGCATTGCCGACAGTCAGCTCGAAATCGACCATCGCCTCCTCCTCGGTGGTGCCGGCACTGACCGGGCGCAGGCCGAGCTCGATCCAAGGACGGTGCGAGACCGGGGCAGTCGTGTCGGCGACGCCGGCAAGATCGTCCTTGCCCGCCTCGGCGATCTCCGCCTCCTGCTCGGTGGCAACCGGCTCGATCGCCGGCGGAACCGCGCGCGGATCGATGCGCGCATCGATCCGCGGCGCCTGGGCGATCACCGCGGCATCCAGGGCAGCGACCGGCTCGACCACCGGCTCGCGAGTCACGATCGGCGCCGCGGCAACGCGGGTCGGCTCGACAGGCGCCGGCTCGGTGGTGACCGCTTCGTCATTGCGGCGGCGCGAAAGCAGGAACGCGGCAAGGCCCGCGATCACCAGCGCCAGCCCGCCGAGCAGCCACGGCCAGGCGATGCCGGTGCTTCGCGTGGTGCTGGCGCTGCTGTCGGCCGTCACCGGCGCGGCGGCCTGGGGCGCAGGCGCGGCATCGACCTGGGGCGGAAGCGGCTCCGGCACCGTCCGGACCGGCGGCGACGGCAGCGTCAGCGGGGTTTCGGCGGCCGGGGCGGCGGGCGCCGCCTGGCGCACCGGCGCGGCCTCGCGCACGGGCACCGGCGCCGGCGCCGCGCGGGTGGTAGTCACTCGGGTGCTGGTGGTCCGCGTCGCGGTGGCGCGGCGCTCGGCCGGCGCGGGAGCATCGGCCGCGGCGGCACCGCGCTGCTGCTCCTCGACCGAAGGAACCGGCTGCACCACCGGGCTCGAAGGCTGCATCACCACCTGCGCCTGCGGCGCCGGTGCGGGAGCGGGCGAAGGTGCCGGCGTCGTCATGATCGGCGGCGGCGTCACCTGTTGGGGAGCGTCCTGCGCATGGGCAGGCAGGGCGAGGAAAGCGGCGCCGAGAAACAGCGCGGCACGGATGGTAGGCATTGCGGGTCTCTCCTTCATATCGCAGGTTCAATGAATGGAACCCGGATTCCGTCGCGAAGGAGGCTCGAAACTGCGGCGAACGGGGCCGCCGCGGCGACGAACAACCGCGTTCATTTGCAGTTAATCGCAAATTTTCCCAGCACTTACGGCGCGCAAAAAGGTTCCGCCGGCCATTTGACAGAATCCAACAAGCTACCTATATCCCGCTCTCCACCACGGGTCCGGGAAATGATGCGTCGTCGCGCAACGCATCGGGCGAATTGGGGTCGTGGTCTCATAAGACGCTGAAAGCTGCCGAAACCCGAAATGGGAGTCGTGCGGCTTTTTCTGCGTCTTTCCATGCGTCCCGGCCCCGGACAGGGGCACCGAAATCACGGCTGACGAGGCATTATACACCCATGGCAACCAAGGCGATCGAGGAAGGCGCGCAGACGCGCGCAGGCTCAGGCGGCACGTTCAAGCGCCGCATCCGCAAGGTGTTCGGCGACATCCACGAAGTGGTGCAGATGCCGAACCTGATCGAGGTCCAGCGCGAATCCTACGAACAGTTCCTGCGGTCGAACCCCTCGATCGGCTATGTCTCCGGCCTCGAGAAGACCCTGCGCTCGGTCTTCCCGATCCGCGACTTCGCCGGCACGGCCGAACTCGACTTCGTGAACTACGAGCTCGAGAACCCGAAGTTCGACGTGGAAGAGTGCCGCCAGCGCGGCATCACCTATGCCGCGCCGATGCGCGTCACGCTGCGCCTGATCGTGTTCGAGGTGGATCC
>JAESGN010000709.1_pt1 | contig 18201 bp, 19 predicted proteins | sample 9269731 | NCBI WGS metagenome assembly JAESGN01 (sample SAMN15720683, study PRJNA650826) | algae metagenome | isolation source: Mojavia pulchra JT2-VF2 and co-occurring heterotrophs from desert soil | place: USA: Cadiz Valley, Joshua Tree National Park, CA | collected 1998-06-08
TCGGTGCCCTCCGCGTTCCAGACATAGGGGATCGGCACCCAGCCGCCGGCCCGGTGAAGCAGCACGCGGGTCTCCAGCGGCTTGAACCGACCGTCCACCGGATAGCCGAAGGTCTTGACCAGCGCCGCACCGACCGGGAGATCGAGCGGCCCGTCCGGATCATATTTCGCCCGGGTGCCGGCCGGCAGGTAGATATAGCGTTCCTTGGCCGCATAGTCCGAGAAGAGCGGAGTCTCGAGGTCGTAGCGGAGCAGGCCCTGGGCCGGCGTGCGGGCCGCGAGATCGGTGAAGAAGCCGAATTCGGAGAGGCGCGCGGGATAGCCCTCGCCGGTGATCGCCGCGTCGTTCACGCCGCCCGGCTGGCCGAGCAGCGCGGCGGCGAACAGGGCGGCCGCGCCGAGCAGCGCCTTCATTTGGCGGCGGCCTCCATCGCGGGCGGGAGCTTGAAGCTCTGCCAGGGCGGCGGGACCGCGTTGTCGAGCTTGATCATCTGCGGCCTGGCGGTCTCGATGCCGGCGCCGAGCGCAAGACCCAGGGTCAGCACCGGTCCGTCATCCCCGGTGAGGCCCACCTTGTCGCCGCCGGTGCCGTCCCAGAAGACCGGCGGCAGCGTGCCGCCCAGCGCCGCCGCAAGCGCCTTGCCGCCGGGCATGGCAGGGGCGAAGCCGGCCCGGCCATGCTTGTTGCCGGCGAGGCGGATGTTGCGGGGATAGGGATCATAGCCCTTGTCCTCGAAGGGCTGGCGATAGGCAACGACCATGATGTTGGCGGTGCCGTTGCCGCTGAGTTCGTTGCCGGTGACGCTGACGTCGTTCTCGGCCATCACCAGCACGCCGGTGCCGGTGGGGACAGTGGCGACGGTGTTGCCGGGCGGGGCGAAATTGGGGGTATCGTTGTCGACCGCCTTGTTGCCGTGCACCTTCACCCAGCCGGCCCCGCGCCGGGGCAGGGCGGGCAGGTCGAACACCAGGATGCCGCCGGTGTTGTGGGTGGCGAGATTGTTGGTGACTTCGGCAAAGCCGCTATTCTCGATCTCGATCCCGGCGACATTGTACATCGCGGTGGAATTGCGCACGACGATCCGGTTGGACTGGCCGACATAGATGCCCGCGTCCGAAGCGCCCTTCACGGTGACGCCGTCGATCAGCACATCCTCGCTCTCCACCGGATAGACGCCGTACGCGCCGTTGGTCGCCTTGGGCCCGCCGGTCCATTCGACGCGGACATTCTTGTAGACGATCCGGTCGGCGCCCTTGGACTTGATGCCGTCGCCCTTCGAATCCTCCACCGCGAAGTCGCGCAGCACCACATCGTCCGAAGTGACGAGCAGTCCCTCGCCCGCGCCCAGCTGGCCCTTGAAGCTGAGCACCGTCCGCTCGGCCCCGGCACCGCGCACGGTGACGCCGTTCACGTCGAGGCTGAGCCCGTCGGTCAGTTCGAAGCGGCCCGCGCCGATGCGGACGGTGTCGCCCGGCCTGGCGTCGAGCAGCGCGGACTGGAGCCGTTCCTGGGCATTGGGCCCGGCCTCGACGACAATATCGCGGGCCAGGGCCGGAGTCGCGGCGACCAGCACCGCGGCGAGTGCGCAGAATCGAAGCATCCCTCTCTCCCTCTTGCGTATTTTTGAAGATGATACGCCGATCGGGAGAAATTGACAGGCCTGTCAGTTAGGGCCGTGGCAGACGAATTCGATCAACCGCCCATCGGGATCGCGAAGATATCCGGCATAGTAATTGGGATGGATGTGCGGGGCGAGCGCAGGCGCGCGATCGAGGACATGGCCGGCGTCGCGGCCGGCGGCATAGATTCGGTCGACCGTGGCGCGGTCGGGCGCGGCAAAGGCGAAGTGGAGGTCGGACGGCGCGTCGCCCTCGACCAGGAACAGGTCGAGCGCGGAATCATTGCCGAAGCCCTTGGCCGGGCCATCGACCTTCTAGGTATAGCCGAGCGGCGCCAGGGCATCGGCATAGAAGGCCAGGCTCTCGGCCAGGCGGGTGGTGCGGATCTCGATATGGTCGATCATGACATTCTCCTTCGTCCCGGGAGATAGGGGCGCGCCCGCGCGGCTTTTCCGCGAAGAAGGGACTCGAATCGGCGGATTTCGGCGCATTTACGCGCTAGGGTGCGGCCAATGGCCCGATCCGATCTCGACCCCTTCGACCGCAGGCTCCTCGCCCTGGTCCAGCGCGACGCGGCGCAGACCGCCGAGGCCCTGGCCGGACAGGTCGGGCTCTCGGCCTCGGCAGTGCAGCGCCGCCTCAAGCGACTGCGCGCGACGGGCGTGATCCTGGGCGAGGTCGCCGTGGTCGACCCGCTCAAGGTGGGGAAGCCCAATTTCTTCCTGGCGGCACTGGAGATCGAGCGCGAGCGCCCCGAACTGATCGCCCGGCTGCGCCAATGGCTGGCCGCGGAGGAGCAGGTCCAGCAGATCTATTACGTCACGGGCACCGCCGATTTCGTGCTGGTCGTCGTCGCACCCGATGTCGGCGCCTATGACGCGCTGATGAGCCGGCTGATGGCGGACAATCCGAACGTGCGCCGCTTCACCACCAATGTCGCGCTGGGCGTGGGCAAGCGCGGGCTGTTCGTGCCGATCGCCGACTAGGGCGACCGACAGCATCCTCATGCCGCGAACAGTTCGAGCTGCTCGCCTTTGGGCGCGACCAGCGCATGCAGGTCGGCGCGGTCGGCCAGCGCGACCGGGCGCCAGTCCTCGGCGATCAGGAAGGGGCGGACCTTGGCGAGCGACGCCGTCAGCCGGGCGATATCGGCCAGGCGCAGCCGGCGCCAGCGGCGCGCGGCGAGGATCGCGTCGATCGCCTTGACGCCCAGGCCTGGGACCCGGAGCAGCGCCGCGCGCGGGGCACGGTTGACGTCGACCGGAAAATGCGCGCGGAACCGCAGGGCCCAGGCGAGCTTGGGATCGATGTCGAGCGGGAGCATGCCGGTGACGGGATCCGCCGCCTCGGCCACTTCGCCCGGCGCATAGCCGTAGAAGCGCATCAGCCAGTCGGACTGGTAGAGCCGATGCTCGCGCATCAGCGGCGGGCGCCGGAGCGGCAGCACGGCGCTGGCATCGGGAATCGGGCTGAACGCCGAATAATAGACGCGCCGCAGCTGAAACCTGTCGTAGAGCCCGGCCGCGCGCGCGATGATGTCGCCATCGGTGGCGGCGTCGGCACCGACGATCATCTGGGTCGACTGGCCGGCGGGCGCGAATTTCGGCGCGGCCTTGTAGCGCCGGACGGCATCGGCACCGTCCTCGATCGCGGCACGGACGTCCCGCATCGCGCCTTCGATCCGGGGCGCCGACTTCTCGGGCGCCAGCCGGGCCAGCCCCGCCACGGTCGGCAGCTCGACATTGATCGAGACGCGATCGGCATGGAGCCCGGCCTGGCGCACCAGCTCCGGATCGGCATCGGGAATCGTCTTCAGATGAATATAGCCGCGAAAGTCATGAACCTCGCGCAGCAGCCGCGCGACGCGGACGATCTGCTCCATCGTATAGTCGCTCGAACGGATGATGCCGGAGGAAAGGAACAGCCCCTCGATATAGTTGCGCCGGTAGAAGCCGAGCGTGAGGTCGACCACTTCCTCGGGCGTGAAGCGGGCGCGGCGGACGTTCGAGCTCTTGCGGTTGATGCAATAATGACAGTCGAAGATGCAGCTGTTGGTCAGCAGGATCTTGAGCAGCGAGATGCAGCGTCCATCCGGCGCATAGGCGTGGCAGATGCCCATGCCCTCGGTCGAGCCGAGCCCCTTGCCCGCCGCCGAATTGCGCCTGGCCGTGCCCGACGAGGCGCAGCTGGCATCATATTTGGCGGCATCGGCAAGGACGGCGAGCTTCGCGCGGAGATCGAGCTGCGACATTCGTTCGCTTTATGTTCCAGATGTTGCGGTGTCCAGCGGGTTGTGGAAGGAGGCGAGCGAAAACAAGCGGTTCCTCCCCGAGCGCATCTGGGAGGGAAATTCTGGAGCGCGCGATGCGATTGAGGATCGACCGGCATTTTCGCGCGCTGCTGGTCGTGCTGGCGGCCACCTGCCTGCTCGGCTTCGGCTTCAAGCAGCATTGCATGCCGGGCGGCTGGACCGATTCCGAACAATATCTCACCGGCTGCTACAGCGATGCGGTGCCCTTCTGGACCGCGCGCGCAGTGGACAAGGGCCGGATCCCCTATCTCCAGACCCCGATCGAATATCCGGTGCTGACCGGCGCGGCGATCTGGATCGAAGGCGCGGCGACGCATCTGATCTTCGGGCGCGAGGCCAATGACGCCAGGTTCCTGGGCGTGGTGACGGCAGTGAACATTGCCCTCGCCTTCCTGATCCTCTGGATGTTCCGGCGGGCGGGGATGGACCGGCGACGGCTCTGGTGGTGGGCCGCCGCGCCGCCGCTCATCCTCTATGTCGGGCATAATTGGGATATGATCGCCGTCACGCTGGCGGTGTGGGCGATGCTGCTGGCGCGCGAGGACCGGCTGATCCGCGCGGGGGCCGCGGCCGGGCTGGGCGTGGCCGCCAAGCTGTTTCCGATCGTGATGCTGCCCCTGTTCGCCCTCTCGGCGTTTCTCGAGCAGGGCCGCCGCTGGTGGCAGCGGGTGGTGCGCACCGGCTGGGTGAAGCTCGCCGCGATCGGAGCCTGGCTGGCGGTGAACCTGCCGATCGCCTTGCTCGCGCCGGCGAACTGGAGCGAATTCTACCGCTTCTCGCAGGCACGCGGCGGCACCGTTGCCGGGACCTGGGACGTGCTCGGCAATCTCGGCATCCTGCAGCTCGGCACGCCGGGCAAGAATCTCCTTGCCGCCCTCGCCTTCGCGATCGGCGGGGCCGCCATCATCGGCCTGGGCTGGCAGCGCCACCATGCGCGGCTCTGGCTGCTGTCGACGCCGCTGCTCGCCTGGTTCATGCTCACCAACAAGGTCTATTCGCCCCAGTTCGACCTGTGGCTGTGGCCGATGCTGGTGATGACAGCGCCGCGGCTATGGCCGGTGGCGCTGTTCGCGGCGACCGGGATCTTCGCCTATTTCGCCGAGTTCTGGTTCCTGGCCGGTATGGACGGCGCCTGGCCGGCGGCGAACACGCTGGACGTTGCCGGCGCCGCGGCGGCGCGCGCGCTGGTGATGCTGTGGATCATCGCCGATTGCGTGCGCCGCCCGCCGCCCGAATGGGTGGCGTTCCGGCCGGCGCGGTAGGAAGAAGCTGCCCCCCTCGGCAGGCGCCGCCGGAAAGGCGCGCCGCCGCGAGCGCTGTGTGGGAGGGATCCCATCTGGTTGGCGCGGTTCCCCTCCCCGGCTCCCGTGGCGCGGGAGAGGAATCAGCTCATGGCAGCGGCAGATTCTCTTCGGCCTTCTTGCGCGCCCGAACCTCGGCGCGGGCGATGGTCGCCTTCCGCACGAAGCAGCCGGTGCCGCCGCCGGCACCGGTGGTCGAGCAGCTGCCGGTACCGAAATCGCCCGAGGTGAGCGCGTCCTGCGAACGCACCGCCCAGCTCTCGGTCTTCTGCGGCGGGCCGGCCTGTTCGCGCAGGTTCGACGGGATGCGATAGCGCTCGCGCTCGTCGAGGCGCTTGCAGACCACGATCTCCTCGCCGTTCGAGTTGGTCGGGCACTTGTCCTTGCCATAGATCACCAGCACGCCGTTCTGCGCCGCGTTCTGGGCATGCGCGGCAACGGGCAGCAGCATCGGAATGGCGGCGAGCGCGCCTGCGATCATGATCCGGTTCAACATCGGCTTACTCCTGCTGTGTGCCGTGCCTGGTCCAAAACGGCTGAATGGGGCCTTTATATCCGTTTCGATACCGCAATGGCAGCGCGGCAGCCGGCACGGATCACCCCGGACAGCAGCGGATAGGCCGGGGCATGCTCCGCGCCATGGGCGAGCGCGGTATCGCGATGCTCGAGCTCCTCGTCGCGGAACTTCGCCACGGCTTCGGCGAGCTCGGGATCGCTATCGCCGATCTCCTCGAGCTGCTGCTGGTAATGAAGGTCGATCTCGGTCTCGATCGCGGCGGTGCAGGCCATCGCCGCTTCGGGGCCCATCGCCGCGGTGGCGGCGCCCAGGGCGAAGCCGGCGACGTTCCAGAAGGGCTGGAGCGCGGTCGGGCGTACGCCGCGGCGCGCGATCATCGCGTCGAAAAAGGCGCGGTGACGTTCCTCCTGGCTCGCCATGCCGGCGATCATCCGCGCCATCGGCGTGCGATCGCCCATCACCGCGAGCTGGCCGGCATAGATGCGCGTCGCGCCATATTCGCCCGCCTGGTCGACGCGGACCATCGAGGCCAGCCCCTCGCGCCGATCGCCGGGCTTCCAGCTCATGCGCGGGCGCCCTTGCGGGCGGCAAGCAGGAAGATCACGATCGCACCGCCGAGCGAAAGGATCGCGTTGAAGCCGGCCAGGCTGATCCCGAAGAACGTCCATTGCGGCACGTCGCAGCGGATCAGCGGCCGGCGCAGCGCATCGTTCAGCATGTCCATCGGATTGTCGCCATGCACCTGGGCGGTGCAGGCGGTAATGCCCTCCCACCATTTATACTCGACGCCGGCATGGAAGACGCCGATGCCGCCGCTCACCGCGATCAGGGCGGCGGCAAGCAGGACGATCGTCATCTGCAGCGGCCGGCTACGCACGAAAAAGGCCGAGAGCGCGACCAGGATCGCGGCATAATGCGGCCAGCGCTGCCACCAGCACATCTCGCACGGCACCAGGCCGAACAGCTCGGAGAGATGCGCGCCGCCCACCAACGCGAGGGGAAGGAGGAGCGCGATCCAGCGCGCGATGCGGAGGCCGTCGTTACGCATGGCTTACTTGCTCCGTGTCGCGGCGACCTGGGTCTTGGGCCCGAGGCGGGAAATGGTCTGCAGCGCATAGTGCAGCTGGAAGTCGTCGATCCCGTCCTTCTTCAGCTGCTCCGCCGTCTTGGCGAAGCGCGGATCGGTGCGCTGATCGTCCTCGAGCACCGAATCGTCGACCTTGTCGTTGTTGATCAGGTGCGCGCGCAGATCCGCCTCGCGGATCGAGGGCCGGGTCTTGTAGTCGGGATCGGTGAGCTGGGGCACGAGCAGATCGGGCTTGATGCCGCCTTCCTGCACCGAGCGGCCCGATGGCGTATAATAGCGCGCCGTGGTGAGGCGCAGCGCGGCGCGCGGGCCCATCGGCAGGATCGACTGGACCGAGCCCTTGCCGAAGCTGCGCACGCCCATGACGAGCGCACGGTGATGGTCCTGCAGCGCGCCGGCGACGATCTCCGAGGCCGAGGCGGTGCCCGCGTCGATCAGCACGACCACCGGCAGCCCCTGGGCAAGGTCGCCCGGAACCGCGACGATGCCCGGCTCGCTCACATCGGCGTACCAGCGCTCGATATCGGCCTTCTCGCGGCCGCGCTGCGAGACGATCTCGCCATGCGTCAGGAATATGTCGGACACTTCGATCGCCTGGCTGAGCAGGCCGCCGCCATTCTGGCGCAGGTCGACGATATAGCCCAGCGGCTTGTGGCCCAGCTTCTTGTCGATCTCCTGGATCGCCTTGATCGTGTCCGCCCCGGTCTGGGCGGTGAAGGTGTTGATGTTGAGGATGCCGACGCCGTCCTTGACGTCCCACTTCACCGGCCGCTGCACGATGATCTCGCGCTTCATGGTGAAGGTGAGCGGCTTGTCGGCACCCGGGCGGATCACGGTGAGCGTGACGCTGGTGCCCGGCTTGCCGCGCATCTGCTGGATCGCATCGTCCAGGCTGCCGCCGACGATGAACTTGCCGTCGATATGCGTGATGAAGTCGCCCGATTTCATGCCCGCGCGCGCGGCCGGCGTGTCCTCGGTCGGCGCCACCACCTTCACCGCCCCGTCCTCCTGGGTGACGGTGAGGCCGAGGCCGCCATAATTGCCGTCGGTCTGGATCTTCAGATTGTCGAAATCGAGCCCGTCGGCATAGCTGCTGTGCGGATCGAGCGCGGCCAGCATGCCCTGGATCGCGCCCTTCATCAGCGTCTTGTCGTCGACCTTGTCGACATAGTTCGCCTTCACCTGGCTGTAGACTTCCATGAAGGTGTCGAGCTCCTTGAAGCTCGAAGTGTCCACGCCGGCCATGGCGCCGGAGGCAATGGGAACGAGCGCCAGCGCGCCGACCGCGGCGGTGACCTGAAGGAACGAACGAAGCATAGTTACTTTCCGGAAACGCGTTCGAGGATCAATCTAGGACGGGATCGCGGCAAATGCACGGCACAATCAGCCGAGCAGGCGCGCAAGGTCCATGGGTTCGCCGCGCCGGCGCAGCTCCACCGTGACGCGCGGCGCGTCGCCGCCCGGGGTCCGGCCGATGCGCGCGCCCTGCGCCACCTGCTCGCCGACGCGGACACTGGTGCCGCCCAGCCCGGTGACCGAGCTGGTCCAGCCATTGCCATGGTCGATGATCACCACGCCGCCATAGTCGCGGAACGGGCCGGCGAAGAGGATGCGCCCGGCCGCGGGCGCCACGGCATCGCTGCCGGGCGCGCAGGCGAGCGTGACGCCGCGGGCACGCACCCCGGTGGCGGAAAGCTCGCCCATGCCGGTGACGACCGCGCCGGCGACGGGCAGGACATAAGGGGCGCCGGCCCGGCGCGACGGCGCCGCGAGGGCGCTGCCGGGGCGCGGCAGCGGGCCGGGAAGTGCGGCGAGATCGGCCTGGATCCCGGCGGCCTGGCCCGCCGTCTCCATCTGGTCGACGATCTCGCGGGCGTGCTCGCCCAGCGCGATGGCCCGGTCCGATTCGACCAGCGCGCTCGACGCGAGCCGGGCGGAGCGGGCACGGTGATCCGCCTCGAGCCGGACCAGGGCGACCCGCTCGTCCTCGATCCGCCGGCGCGCCGCACGAAAGCTCTCGACCGCGGCGAGCGCATCGGCCCGCAGCGCGCGGATATGGCCAAGCTCCGCGCGCACATCGCGCGTGCGGGCCTCGACCACGGGCATCACCGTGCCGAGCACGGCGCGGACATGGACCATGTCGGCAGTCGAGCCGGGCTGGACCAGGCCGAGCACCGCCGGGCGGCGGGCCATCGACTGGAGCGCGGCGATCAGGCGGAGGATCGGGCCCTGGCGCTCGGCGACGCGGGTGCGCTGCGCGGCGAGCTGGCGGTCGACGATGCCGATGCGCGCCCGGGCGGCGGCGATGTCGGCCTCGGCGGCCTTGATCCGCTCGGCGGCGGCGGCCTCCTGCGCCCGCGCCCGCACGGCCTGGTCGCGCTCCGACGCGGCCTGGCGCTCGAGCTGCACGCTGCGCGCCTGCGCCGCGCGGCTCTGGGCAGTGGCCTCCCGCAGGCGGCCCTGCTGCTCGCCGAGGCTCGGTGCCTGCGCCGCGGCGAAGCTGCCGGTGGCGAGGATCGCCAGCAGGCTGGCGCCGAGGATCAGCGGGCGGAGCACGGGCTCAGCCTTCGCGATGATAGGGATGGTTGGCAAGGATGGAAGTGGCGCGCCACAGCTGCTCGGCGAGCATTGCCCGCGCCAGCATGTGCGGCCAGGTGGCGCGGCCGAAGCTGAGCAGCAGATCCGCCTGGGCACGATCGGCATCCTCGAATCCGTCCGCCGCGCCGATCAGGAAGCGCGCCTCGCGCACCCCGTCATCGCGCCAGGCGCCCAGCCGCTCGGCGAGCACGCGCGAGGGCAGGTTCTCGCCCGTCTCGTCAAGCATCACGATCCGGGTGCTGCCCGAAAGCTCGGGAACCTTGCCGCCCGTATCGGGCAGCTCGGTCACCTTGCTCGGCCACTGGATGCGCCGGAGATAGCGATCGACCAGCTCCGCCTCCGGGCTGCGGCCGATCTTCCCGCGCGCGACGATATGGAGCTGCATCGCCCGTACCGCCCCTTTCTAGCGGATCACGCCTGGCCGGCTTCGCCGAACGACCACATCCGCTCGAGATTGTAGAAGCTGCGCACCTCGGGGCGGAACAGGTGGACGATCACGTCGCCCGCGTCGATCAGCACCCAATCGGCGGTGGGCAGGCCCTCCACGCGCGGGGTGCGGCCGAACTCGGCCTTGATCTTGTCGGCGAGCTTCACCGCCATCGACGCGACCTGACGCGTCGAACGGCCGGATGCCACGACCATATAGTCGGCGATGCTGCTCTTGCCGGCAAGCGGGATCGAGACCGTCTCGACCGCCTGATCGTCGTCGAGCGACGCCATCACGAGCTGATGCAGCGCCTCGGTGCCACCAGCGGCATCGGGCGAACGCAGAACATTGGGCGATGTGGCCAAGGGGCCTCCTAGGGTTGCAACTTGTCTGTGCGCGCTTGTTGTGGAGACGACGCGGAAAAACGCCGGTGCCAGGCGGGATCGGCGGCCCGAAGGCTCGTCGCCGAAGTCGGATCGGGGCGGAAGCGCAACAGCACGAGGGCCGGCAATCTCCAACGCGTCCAGTTCTTCGCCTGGCCTGCGGGCCACACAGCGCGCCGCAGCCAACCCATTGCAGGACTTGCATGGGCATCGCGATCATACCCCGGACGGGCGATCACCGCAATCGGAACCTGCTCGGCAATGTCGCGCCAGCGCTCCCATTTGTGGAACTGGGCGAGATTGTCCGCGCCCATCAGCCAGATGAAGCGGTGCTGCGGGAACAGCCGGGGCAGCTTGCGGACGGTATCGGCCGTGTAGCGCGTCTTGATCCGCTTCTCGATGTCCGACACGCGGATCGGCGCATGCCGCGCCATGCGCCGGGCCGAGGCCATGCGCGCCTTGAACGGCGCCATGCCGGCCTTGTCCTTCAGCGGATTGCCCGGCGAGACGAGCCACCACACCTCGTCCAGCCCCAGCGCCCGAATCGCGTGGAGCGAGAGCTTGCGATGGCCGAGATGCGCCGGGTTGAACGAGCCGCCGAGCAGGCCGATGCGCTTCATGGCTCGACCAGCCAGTCTTCGCGTTCATGATGTACGCGCAGAACCAGCACTTCCGGTTCCGTCGCGCGGTACAGAATCACGTGCGGGGTATCGAGGACGCGCAGAACGCGCAGACCGCTCTTCAACGGCCGTCCCGACCGGGGAAAATTCGCGAGAAATGCGGCGCGACGATAAATCGCCGTCAGCGTCGCGACGGCGGAACCGGGCGTAGCGTTCTCATCGAGCCAGGCGTCAATCCTGCGGATGTCATCACGTGCAGGTACCGTCCAGATCAGGACCGGCATCGAGCCCGGTGCTTTTCGATCATCTGCTCGAGTTCGGCCATGACTTCGGCATGCGGCACGACCTCATCGCGCTCGGCAGCGTCGATCCCCACCTGCACAAAGGCCATGAAGTCGGCTTCGCTCTCCGCGACGCGCCGGATCGCTTCAGCAGCGAAATCGGCACGGGTTCGACCCTGTGCGGCCGCAACCTTGTCGACAAGGTCCAGCGTCTCGTGATCGAGGCGCGCGGTAACGACGGCGGATTTGCTCATGCCACCATTGTATACATTCGTATTCAGGAGTTCAAGGCCGCGCCTGGCCCGTGCCGCGCACCACCCATTTATAGGTCGTCAGCCCTTCGAGCGCCACGGGCCCGCGGGCGTGGAGGCGGCCGGTGGAGATGCCGATCTCGGCACCCAGCCCGAACTCGCCGCCATCGGCGAACTGGGTGGAAGCGTTCCACATCACGATCGCGCTGTCGACCTGCGCCAGGAAGCGCTCGGCGACGGCCGCGTCGGCGGTGACGATCGCATCGGTGTGATGCGAGCCGTGCGCGGCGATGTGCGCCATCGCCGCGTCCACGCCGTCGACCAGCTTCACCGACAGGATCGAATCGAGATATTCGGTGTCCCAATCCGCGGCATCGGCGGCGACCGCGCGCGGCTCGAGCGCCCGGATCTCGGCATCGCCGCGCAGCTCGCAGCCGGCATCGGCCAGCGCGGCCAGCACCGGCCGCGGATCGGCGAAGCCGCGGTCGATCAGCAGCGTCTCGGTCGCGCCGCAGATGCCGGTGCGGCGCATCTTGGCGTTGCGCGCGAGATCGCGCGCCATCGCCGGATCGGCGGCACCGTCGATATAAGTGTGGTTGAGCCCGTCGAGATGGGCCAGCACGGGGACGCGCGCCTCCGCCTGGACCCGGGCGACCAGGCTCTTGCCGCCGCGCGGCACGATCATGTCGATCGCTCCCTCGGCGGCAAGCATCGCGCCGACCGCGGCGCGATCGGTGACGGGAACGAGCTGCACCGCATCCTCGGGCATGCCGCCCTCCGCCAGGCCGCGGGCGAGCGCGGCATGGACGGCGCGGTTCGAGCGGATCGCTTCCGAGCCGCCGCGCAGGATCGCGGCATTGCCCGCCATGGCGCAGAGCACGCCGGCATCGGCGGTGACGTTGGGCCGGCTCTCATAGATGATGCCGATCACCCCGATCGGCACACGGACGCGGGTGAGCACCAGGCCATTGGGCCGCTCGACCCGGTCGATCACGTCGCCGACCGGATCGGCGAGCCCGGCCACGGCCTCGACTCCGGCGGCCATGGCTTCGATCCGACCGGCATCGAGCTTCAGGCGATCGAGCAGCGCGCCCGACAGGCCATTGGCTTTGGCGGCGGCCATGTCCTCGGCATTCGCGGCCTGGATCGCCTGCGTGTCGGCGCGGATCGCGGCGGCGGCGGCGCGCAGCGCGGCGGCCTTGGCCGGGGTCGGCATGGCGGCGAGCTGCACTGCGGCGCGGCGGGCGCGTTGGGCCATCTGGGCGATCAGGGCGGCGGTGTCGGTCATGCTGCGCTTGCGCCTAGCACGCGCAAGATCAAGCTGATAGGTCCGGCGCCATGTCGGGGGGAATCGAAGCAGCCGGGGAACTGGCGACGGGGGCGTTGCTCGGCCGTGCGGTGGAGCCGCAGGCGGGCGAAGGGCATGGCACGGGGAACGATGCGGGGCATGGGCTGTGCCTCAATTGCGGGACGGCGCTGATCGGATCGCATTGTCACGGCTGCGGCCAGGCAGCGCATATCCATCGTTCGCTTTCCGCGATCGGCCACGACATCCTGCACGGCGTCTTCCATTTCGAAGGCAAGTTGTGGCGCACCTTGCCGATGCTCGCCTGGCGGCCGGGCGAGCTGACGCGGCGCTACATCGCCGGCGAGCGCGCCCGCTTCGTCTCGCCCATGGCGATCTTCCTCTTCTCGGTCTTCGCGATGTTCGCGGTCTTCTCCTGGGTGGGAATCTCGGCGCCGACCGAGCTCAATGCCGGCAACATGAAGCCCTTCGCCGCGATCGACTATGCGCGCAAGGATGCGCAGGCGAAGCTCGGCAAGGCGCAGCGGAAGCTCGCCGCCGCCACCGACGAGGAGGAGAAGGCCGAGTATCGCGAGCGCATCGCCAATGCGCAGAGCGACCTGGCCGGGCTCGACAAGGCGGCGAAGTCGCTGGGCGGCGACCATCTCGACGGGTCGATGGCGGAGGCCCATACCGGCTGGCACGCACTCGATCACGGCATCGAGAAGTGGCAGAAGAACCCGGCGCTGATGATGTACAAGCTCCAGTCGGCCAGCTACAAATTCTCCTGGCTGCTGATCCCGCTCTCGGTGCCGTTCCTGTGGGCGCTGTTCTTCTGGAAGCGGCAGTACAAGCTCTACGATCATGCGGTGTTCGTCACCTATTCGATCACCTTCATGTCGCTCTTCTACATCGTGGTGGCGATCGTCGCCGCGATCGGGCTGGGCGGCGGCTGGCTGGCCGTGGCGGCGCTGGCGATACCGTTCGTCCATGTGACCCGGCAGCTGCAACAGGCCTATCAGCTGGGCTGGTTCTCCGCGATCATGCGCGCCTGGGTGCTGACCTTCTTCATCAGCTGGATCCTGGCGATCTTCGTGCTGATCCTGGTGGCGCTGGGGCTGTTCGGATAGGCGAAGCGGGCGGCCGGGGCCGCCTCCGTCAACAGACACCCTCATCCCGTGCAGGCGGGGTCCAGACTAGCGCGGGACAACGATGCCACGAGGCGAGCGCCTCCGGAGCGCGCGGGACTCGACTGCGCGCAATCCGCCTCTGGGCCCTGGATCCCCGCCTTCGCGGGGATGACGAAAGAGATCGGAGCCTTGATCAGCTTCTGGCCCAAGGCTGTACCGAGGTTCAGATTGGACGGACGCGTAGCCGCCTTTCGCCGGTCACCCCGGCCTTGTGCCGGGGTCCACCAGGCGGGTTGCGAGATCGTCAGGTCGGAATCCCGGGCGGGACTACGATCCAAGAAGATGGGGACGAAAGAAAAAGGGCCTCCCCGAACGACCGGGAAGGCCCTTTCCTTTGGACTGGAGCCTCAGCTCAGGCGCCCTGCGGCGCCGGCTGGCCGAACGGCCCCTTGGGCTTGCGGATCTTGGGGATCGAAGTTCCCGCCACCGCCGCCGGCCGCGCGGCCGCGCCCGGATCCTCGCGGCCCAGATCCTCGCCCGCGATCAACCGCTTGATCTCCTCGCCGGTCAGCGTCTCATATTCGAGCAGCGCCTGGGCGATGGTGTGGAGCTGGTCGATATGATCGGTGAGCAACTGGCGGGCACGGCCGAGACCGCGCTCGACGAACGCCTTCACTTCGCTGTCGATCAGCCGCGCCGTCTCGTCCGACATCGGCTTGGCGCGGGAGATCGCATAGCCGTAGCTCTCGTCGCTCTCCGAGAAGTCCAGCGGGCCGACATTGTCCGACAGGCCCCATTTCGTCACCATCGCACGGGCGAGGCGCGTCGCCTGCATGATGTCGTTCGAGGCGCCCGACGACACCTTGTCATAGCCGAAGATCAGCTCCTCGGCGATGCGGCCGCCGAACGCCACGGCGATATCCGCGTGCATCTTGTCGCGGTGATAGCTGTAGCTGTCCCGCTCCGGCAGCGGCTGCACCATGCCCAGCGCGAAGCCGCGCGGGATGATCGTCGCCTTGTGGATCGGGTCCGCCGTCGGCTCATGGGCGAAGACCAGGGCGTGGCCGGCCTCGTGATAGGCGGTCATCCGCTTCTCGTCGTCGGTCATCACCATCGAGCGGCGCTCGGCGCCCATCAGCACCTTGTCGCGCGCATCGTCGAACTCCTGCGCCGCCACCAGCCGCTTGCCGCGGCGGGCGGCGAGCAGCGCCGCTTCGTTGACCAGATTGGCGAGATCGGCGCCCGAAAAGCCCGGCGTGCCGCGCGCGATCACCCGCGGCTCGACGTCCGGCGCCAGCGGCACCTTCTTCATATGGACCTGGAGGATCTTCACCCGGCCCTCGATGTCCGGGCGCGGCACCTGGACCTGGCGGTCGAAGCGGCCCGGACGGAGCAGCGCGGGATCGAGCACGTCGGGGCGGTTGGTCGCCGCGATGATGATGATGCCCTCGTTCGCCTCGAAGCCGTCCATCTCGACGAGCAGCTGGTTGAGCGTCTGCTCGCGCTCGTCATTCTGGTTGCCAAGGCCGGCACCGCGCGAACGGCCGACGGCGTCGATCTCGTCGATGAAGACGATGCAGGGCGCCGACTTCTTGGCCTGCTCGAACATATCACGGACACGGGACGCGCCGACGCCGACGAACATCTCGACAAAGTCCGAGCCCGAAATGGTGAAGAAGGGCACGCCCGCCTCGCCTGCAATTGCACGTGCGAGCAGCGTCTTGCCGGTGCCCGGCGAGCCGACCAGCAGCGCGCCCTTGGGGATCTTGCCGCCCAGGCGGGCGAACTTGGTCGGGTCCTTGAGGAACTCGACGATCTCCTGCAGCTCCTCGCGCGCCTCGTCGATGCCCGCCACGTCGTCGAAAGTGACCTTGCCTTCCTTCTGGGTGAGCAGGCGCGCCCGCGACTTGCCGAAGCCCATCGCGCCCGAGCCCGAGCCCTTCTGCATCTGGCGGATCACGAAAAAGGCGATGCCGAGCATCAGCAGGAACGGCAGCGACTGATAGAGGAGGTAGATCCAGATGTTCGGCCCCTCCTCGGCCCGGGCCGAGACCTTCACGTTCTTCGCGAGGAGCGTCCCGATCATCGCGGGATCCTCGGGCGCGTTCGTGCGGAACTTGCCGCCGTTCGACAGCTCGCCGCTGACCACGCCGGTGGCGCGCGAGATGTTCACCGACTTCACTTCGCCGTTGTTCACCTTGGCCATGAAATCGGAATAGGCCACGGCATCGCCGGGCGCGGGCGCGTTGTTCTTGTCGAAGATCGTCACGAACAGGGCGAGCGCCGCCAGGATGCCCACCCAGATCAACAGGCTCTTCATCCAGGGGTTGCCGCCCCCATTGTCGGGGCCCTGCTGCTTGTCGTTGTCGCTCATGCGGATTCGGTACCTTTCCGCTGCCCAAGATAGGCACGGCCAAGTTAATGGCAATGGAACAGCGTCGATCAGTGTGATCGACGCGGTGGCGCCAGCGCGAAATGCCAGATAGCAGCCCCGGCCCGGGCGATCACTTCCGCAATCGTACCGGTGCCCCCGGCATCCAGCGCGGCGAGCAGGGGCTCGAGCCCGGTCTCCCGCCAATCGGGGCCCAGGCCGTGCGCGGCGCGGACAGTCGCCACCGCCCGCTCGGCGAGGCGGCGGCGGAGCTCCCTGGGCAGACCGGCAGGATCGAACGCGACCGAGCCGTCTTCGACCACCGCGCGCGCGCGCCATTCGCGCTCGGCGACCCAGGCCAGCGCATCCTCGGCATCGCGCAGGTTGCGTGCGGCGGCGGCAAGGCGATCGGCGGGCAGTTCCCCCATTTGCGCCAGCAATGCGCGGATGCGGGCACGGTCGAAGCGCGGATCGGCGTTGGAGGGGTCGCGCACCGGCGCGATTCCCACATCCGCGACCAGCGACTCCAGTTCCGCCCGGGTCCAGTGGAGCAGCGGCCGGATCAGCATGACCCGGCCAAGCGGCCGCGCCGCCGCCATCGCGGCAAGCCCGCCCACCCCGGCGCCGCGCCGGGCCCGCATCAGGAAGGTCTCGGCGACATCGTCCTGCTGGTGCGCGGTCGCGAGCCATGTGGCCCGGCCCGCCGCCCAATCGGCGAGCAGCTTGTAGCGCAGCGCCCGCGCGCCCTGCTGCAGGTTGCCGGCGGCGGGCACGGTTCCGCCGAGCGTCTCGTGCGGCAGGTCGAGCCGATTGCACAGCTGCCGGACGAACCCGGCTTCCTCCGCCGCTTCAGGGCGCAGGCCGTGATCGACGGTCGCCGCGATCACCGCGCCGGGAAAGGCCGCATGGGCAAGGAGGAGCAGGGCCAGGCTGTCCGGCCCGCCCGAGACGGCCAGGGCCAGCGGGCGCCCCGCATCCGGAGCGCCGCCGGTCAGCGCCTCGCAATCGCGGCGGAAACGCTCGACCTTATCCTGGTCGGGCGTCAACCGGTCACTTGCACTTCTGGCTTGCACGGCCCTCCGCCACGCCGGTCTTCATCTCGATCGAGAGCTTGTCGCCGTAAAGCTGGTCGAGCTCGGTATAGACCTTGCAGACCTCGGCGGCGGGCTTCTTCAGCTTGATGAGCGCCTGGGCCAGATAATAGAGGCTGTCGGGCGCGCGCTCGCCCTTGGGGTTCTTCTTGTAATTCTCGTAAAAGGCCACCGCCGCCAGGCTGGGCGCGCCGCTGTCGAGATAGGCGCGGCCGAGCAGGTTCTGCGCATAGCTGGCGCGGCGATGCGTCGGATATTTGGTCGCCACCGCTTCGAGCTCGCGGCGGGCCTCGGGATAGAGCTTGGCCTGCCACAGGCGGAAGCCATAGGCATAGCCGTCCTCGGCGGGATCGCCCGTATTGGGCTTCTCGATCGCCGCGACCTGCTGGGCGCGCGTGCCGCCGGGCTTGGCCGCGGCCGGCGTGGTGCCCGCGGCCGGAGGCGGCGTGGTCGGGCGCGTGCCGCCCGCCGGCGGACGGATCGTGGCGCCGGCGGTATCGGCCGGCACCGTCGTATCCTCGCCGCCCAGCGCCGCATTGGCGGTCGCGCGGTCCTCGAGCCCCTTGATGCGCGCATCATTGCCACGCTTGTAGGCGGCGAAGGCGTCCTCGAGCTGGCGCAGGCGGTATTGGCCCTGCTCGACCTGGCCGGTGAGCGTGCGCAGCTGCTCCTCGATCGCGGTGACGCGCTGGGTCAGGTCGATCAGCGGCGTGCCCGACGGCGTGCCGGGCACGCTCGTGCTGGTCTCGGGCGTGATCTGCGGTTCCACCGTCTGGCCGGCGCCGCCCGGAAACACCTTGCGCTGCACGGCGCGCATCTCGCGCTCGAGCCGGTCGACGCGGCCGGACAGTGCCGAATCCTGGGCCTGGGCGGTGCCGGCGCCGAAGACGACGGCCATTGCGGTGGCGGCAAGAAGAAAACGCATCGAT